>Ga0209231_1000257_pt1 | contig 34989 bp, 38 predicted proteins | sample Deesub45470m_DNA_FD_188086 | JGI IMG/M metagenome (GOLD analysis project Ga0209231, IMG submission 188086) | Deep subsurface microbial communities from North Pacific Ocean - 450_OLKR46/470m Metagenome (SPAdes) (version 2) | ecosystem: Environmental > Terrestrial > Deep subsurface > Unclassified ... | reverse complement strand
TGGTGTAGCGGTTGACGACCAGTCCGACCAGGGCCATGCCGGACTGAGAGGTGTAGAATTCGTTGTCGGACTGCTCGATGGTGAACCGCGGAAACGTCACGAAAAATCTCCTTGGGTGAATTTCGAAGCGGTTCGATAATAGCAGAAAAGCTCAACAAAATCAGCTTATTGTTAAAGATCAAACAATAAAATACGATTGTAAACTCACTGATTCAGGTATATGAAACAAGTTACGAACCGGTTCAGGTTTACAATTTCCAAGGGGATCTATTGTATACATTTAATGTTGGTGATAGATATCTCAGGTTTCAGGGGAATCAAGGCAACCTGTTTTTCTTAGGGAATGGTGGAAAGTACTACAAATACTCTCCCACTGGCGAACTCCTTGCCACCTACGATCAAAAGCCGCTGGAACTGGGGGTATTGAAATCCTATGGCAGCTTGCCTGAAGGGGGCATGGAGCAGACGGTTGCATATGAGGACGTCGAGTTTACGGTATCGACGCCAACGGGCATCGAAGAGGATAGCTTCGTTCGTGATCAAACCGGGTTTCTTTACGGCACGGGGAAGGTCGATACGCCGTCCAATGACTGGCCTTGGCGATACCGCGTTTATAAGTTCGATGCGTGCAGTAAGGCCCTTTCCCAGTTGGATTTACCTGAAACCAAAACGCAGGAAATCGACCGTGGCGCGCCCTATATTGTTGGTGAGATCGAAACCGTATTTCTCGAAGAATACGGGCCCCCCGTCATAGGCCCCGATGGCTCTGTCTACTCATGGAAACGCACCCCCGACACCGACAGCATCCTAAAGTGGATCTGGGTCGAATCCCCCAATGACCCCCAACCCGGCCCCGATGCTCCGTCGGAACTGACGGTCCAACCATCCATCGACGGCCTCTACCTCACCTGGGGCGCCTCCCCGCAGGACCCCGGCTGCGTCGACGGCTACGAAGTCGAACGTGCGACGAGTGCCGGCGGCATCTACACCACGGTCAAAACGACCGATCGCGGCGTGGTTAAATTCACCGACACTGGCGCTCAGCCGGGAAGCACCTATTTTTACAAGGTTCGGGCCAAATCGGGGAGTACCTACTCGCCGTACACCGCCGAAATGAGCGGTTCAAAGTAGAAGAAGACGGTTACTGGCACCGTCGTCTCGGCGGAGCCAGCAACCCGATCAAGACAATTCCCAAGCGTCTCCCGCCCCCTGCCGACCCGCAGTCCTTGCGCCACTCCGACCCTTTCCGAAAAACCCAAATTTGTTATTTCGGTATCAGAATAAAATTCTGCCGGAAATTTTTCCGTTGCATTCGTTCTGTTCTGTGTTGTAATGACAACATTAGGCGAATATCTACGACCAAATTGTTGTCGAACTAACATTTCCATTCTTCAGCGCCGGTCACATCTCAATCGGAGAAGCCGATGAACATCGAAAAGAGTCGAGAGCTTACCCGTCAACAGCCACGTCCTGGCGGCACCCCCATTCTGGCCAGGGAGATCGGCTGGATCCTTGCGCTGATCGGCAGTCCGCTCTGGACCGAGTTGAGCGAATGGCAGCAGCAGAATTGGCTGAACCAGCTGCACCTGCTCAAACAGCAAAGCGAAATCCATTAAATCCTCCTGTGTCCTTTTCCGGTGTGCCCGGGGACCGCTTCAAGGTCAACCGCTGCACCTGGCGAGAGAAACACACAGTTTGGCCGTTTCCGTAATTCGTCCCAGTTTATTAAGGCCCGGTGTCTTTAATTCCGTTGCCCGGTCGGCACTCCTGCCGACCGGGCATATTTTTTCCCGGTTGACCCCCGTCCCCCATGCGTGTATAAATCACCAAAAGTTGATTTACCCCAACGCCGAAACCTGATCTTTATGTTGAAGACCCTAAAAGCCCTCGCCGATCCCACCCGGCTGCGCCTCCTGGCGGTTCTGGCCCGGGGAGAATTCACCGTGCAGGAGTTGACCGCCATCCTTTCCATGGGGCAATCGCGGATCTCCCGGCACCTGAAAATTCTCGTGGCCGCCGGCATTCTCTCGGTGAAGCGCCAGGGGACCTGGGGTTACTACCGGCTGGGGGAGAAGAGTCCCTTCTTCCGGGCGATCTGGCCGTCTCTCGAGGGAGGCCTCGATCTCCTTGCCGAGCGGCGGAGCGATCTCGAAGGGGTGGCCCGGATTCTCGAGGCGAGGCAAAGCAGGAGCAGGGAGTTTTTCGACCGTCATGCCCGGCAGTGGGACGAACTGGCGCGGACCCTTCTTCCCGTCGCCGATTACCTGACGCCGCTCCTCGATAAAATCCCTCCCTGTGCGACGCTGCTCGAGGTCGGAGTGGGGACCGGCGGGCTCCTCGGTTCCCTGCGGCAGCGGGCCGATCGGGTGATCGGCGTCGACCATTCCCCGGCGATGCTCGAGGAGGCGCGGAACCGACTGGCCGCCGAGGATCTGGCGGGGGTCGAACTGCGTCTCGGCGAGATGGCCCATCTCCCCCTTTCGGACGGCGAGGTGCAGGTGGCGATCCTCAACATGGTCCTCCATCACGCCCCCCAGCCGTCGGAAGTCCTTGCCGAACTCGCCCGGGTCCTGGCACCGGGGGGGACCCTCCTCATCGCCGATCTGGCGCGCCACGAAAAGGAGTGGCTGCGCGAGCAGATGGCCGACCAGTGGCTCGGCTTCGGGGAGGATGAGCTGCAGGGGTGGCTCTCCGCCGCCGGATTCGATGGGGCCGACTGCCGACTGGTCGCCGGACTGAGGGACGAGCAGGGTGTTTTGATCTGCAGGGCTTTAAGGCGGTGAGGGGAGAAGGAAGAAGGAAGAAGTAAGAAGGGTTTTCTCTGCGTCCTCCGATGTTCTCCGCGTCTCTGCGTTGATATATTTTTTTGGAATAATTGATGATGAAGTCGCAAAAATTCAAAATTTACCACAGAGTCACAGAGAACACAGAGTTAAGCCAATAATTCCAAAAAGGTTTTTCTCTGTGACCTCTGTGTCTCTGTGGTGAGAATGGCCTTTTTGCGAGCCCATCAATTGATAACAGTCCGTATTTTTCAATCAACAATTAAAGGAGCTTGCAATGAGCAAAGTCGATTTTAAAGTCAAGGACCTGGCCCTCTCCAAACTGGGGCGCAAGGAGATCGAGCTGGCCGAGGTGGAAATGCCCGGACTGATGGCGCTTCGTGAGGAGTTCGGCGCCAGCAAGCCCCTCTCCGGAGCGCGCATCACCGGCTCTCTGCACATGACGATCCAGACCGCCGTCCTCATCGAGACCCTGGTCATCCTCGGCGCCGAAGTGCGCTGGGCGAGCTGCAACATCTTCTCCACCCAGGATCAGGCCGCGGCCGCCGTCGCCGTCGGCCTCAACGGCACCCAGGAGAATCCCCGGGGGATTCCCGTTTTTGCCTGGAAGGGGGAGAGCCTGACCGAATACTGGTGGTGCACCGAGCAGGCCCTGGCCTGGCCGGACGGCAAGCTCCCCAACATGATCCTCGACGACGGCGGCGACGCCACCATGATGGTCCTCGACGGGGCGACGTGGCAGGTGGGCGGCGTGCCGGCACTCAAGGCCGACGACCCCGAGGATGTGGTCGAGCTGGTGAAGTGTCTGCAGGCCTCCATTGCCGAAAAAAGAGTCGACTGGGTGGCCGTGCGCGATGCAATCAAAGGGGTGACCGAGGAGACGACCACCGGAGTCCACAGGCTCTATCAACTGGCCAAGGAGGGGAAGCTCCCCTTCCCGGCGATGAACGTCAACGATTCGGTGACCAAGAGCAAGTTCGACAACGTCTATGGCTGCCGCCATTCCCTCGTCGACGGCCTCATGCGCGCCACCGATGTCATGCTCTCCGGCAAAGTCGCCGTCATCTGCGGCTACGGCGACGTCGGCAAGGGGTGCTGCCAGTCGTTGCGCGGACAGGGGGCACGGGTCATCGTCACTGAAATCGACCCGATCTGCGCCCTGCAGGCGCTCATGGAAGGGTACGAAGTCAAGACCCTCGAGGACGTCGTCGAGCAGGCCGACCTCTTTGTCACCACCACCGGCAACTACCGGATCATCACCGCCGACCACATGGCGAGAATGAAGAACAACGCCATCGTCGGCAACATCGGGCACTTCGACAACGAGATCGACATGGCCGGCCTGGCCAAGTTTCCGGGAATCCGCAAGATCAACGTCAAAAACCCCCAGGAGCACGGCAACCAGCTCGATCAGTGGATCTTCCCCGACGGCCACGCCATCCTCGTTCTCGCCGAAGGCCGTCTCCTCAATCTCGGCTGCGCCACCGGCCACCCCTCCTTCGTCATGTCCAACTCCTTCAGCAACCAGGTGATCGCCCAGATCGAGCTCTTCACCAAGGGGGGCGATTACGAAAACGAGGTCTACGTGCTGCCCAAACATCTCGACGAGAAGGTTGCCCGCCTCCATCTCGGCAAGCTCGGCGCCCGGCTCACCGTCCTCACCAAGGAGCAGGCCGACTACCTCGGCGTCCCCGTCGAGGGGCCGTACAAGTCGGCGCATTACCGCTACTAAAAATCCGTTTTCCCTGTGTGACAAAAAAGGCCCCGCGTTCTTCGCGGGGCCTTTTTTTCTAGACCTAAATTTAAACGCAGAGCTGCAGAGGCGCAGAGGTGCTCAGAGAAAAGCCGATTTCGGGTAGGTGGACTCTCCGACTCTCCTTCTCCGCGCCTCAGCGTTGAAGGCCAGCATGCCTTTTTTTGTCCCGTCGCCTCATGATTTGCGTTGGGAATTCAGGGGATGCTGACGTGATAGACGGGGGACTCGCGGCCGCCGGGGTTGATCACCTGCAGGGAAACGCGCTTGAGCTCGCCGCTGTAAGGGTAGCGGTGGTAGATCAGGTTGCGGCAGTCGATGTATTCGAGGTATTCCCCCTGCAGGGTGCTCAGGTCCCCTCCCGTCCGGCTGGTGACGCGCAGGCCGTTGACGGAGAGGGCCGAGACGTAGCGGAAATTCTTCCCCTCGATGTGCAGCTCGTAGGTGTTGACCCGGTCGGGGCCCTGCTGCACGGAATAGATGACGGGGATGTCGCTGACGGTCAGGGTACGGGGGAGGGAGGGGGTCCCTCCGGGGTTGACCACCTTCACCTCGTGGAGACCTCCGGGGAGGATCGGGACGGTGAAGTGGAGGGGGGCGCCGCCGTCGGAGGCGGAAGGGACGACGGCGCCGTCGAGAAGGACGACGGCTCCGGGGAGAATGCCGGTACCGTCGACGCTGACCCGGTGTTCGGCCTCATCGGCGCATTCGTCGAGGTTGGCCGGATTGAGGGCGGTGATCTCCGGCGTCGGTTCCCTGAGATGGAAGATGAAGGGGGACGGCCAGAGCTTGTCCTGCTGGCGGACGGCGAGGGCGTAGGCTCCCGGCGGCAGGGAGGGGACGGTGAAGAGCAGGGTGCGGGAGGCGCTTTGGTCGGGGACGATTTCCACCTCGCCGAGTATGACCCGTGCCGAGTCGTCGAAGGGGCCGCCGCTGAGGGTGACCGGCTCGCCGGGCGAAGCGGCGGCGGGGGTCAAGGCGGTGATTTCCGTCGCCGCACCGGTGCCGGGAAGAAGGAATGAAAAGAGCAGCAACAGCAGGATGGGGGGAATCGGGTGCATGGGGCCTCCTGGCCGAATTCTCTGCTCCCATTAAAACACAGGGGAGATGAAAGGCAAGGGGGTCAGTTGCGGGTCGAGAGCATCAGCCACAGGCCGAGGAGGAGAAATAGGAGGTTGGGAGCCCAGGCCGCCACCGCCGCCGGGAGGATCCCTGAATAGCCGAAGGCCAGGAGGGTGGCCTGGAAGATGTAAAAGGTGACGCCGATGCCGACGCTGATGCCGATGCCGAGGGCCAGGCTCGCGCCGCGCGCCGTACGCAGAGCGAAGGGGATGCCGAGAAAGGCCATGATCAGCGAGGCGAAGGGGGTGGCGAGGCGACCGTGCATGTCGACCCGGTAGCGGGTGGAGTCGTAGCCGTCGGCCTCGAGCTTGACGGCGAGGTTGCGCAGCTGGCGAAAGCCCAACTCCTCGTTGTCCTGCCGGGCGAGGCCGAAATCCTCCGGCGGCCGGTCAAGGGACGCCTGAGACTTCTGGTGGTGTTCGGTGGCCGTCAGGGCCCCCGATTCGGGGTCGAAGCTCCGCTGCGTGGCGTTGTCGAAGATCCAGCGGCCGTCGGTGTAGATGGCCTGATCGGCGTCCGTGCGTTGCACCAGCCGGAAGTCGTTCCCGAGGGAATAGATGGTGATTCCCCGCAGCACGCCCTGGCCGGGGACGGCGTAGCGGATATTGACGATGCGATTGCCTTCCCGCAGCCAGATCCGGTCGCGGGCGATGAGCTGCTGCTCCTGCCCCTTGACCTCGGTGAGAAAGAGATAGTTGATCTTCCTGACGCTCAAAGGAACCAGATACTCGCTGACGCCGAGGGTGAGAAGGGCCAGGAGGAGCCCAGCCGACAGGAGGGGGGCGGTGATGCGAAAGAGGCTGATGCCGGCGCTCCGCATGGCCGTCAGCTCGTTGGTGCGGGTCAGTCCCCCCAGAGTCATGAAGGTCCCCATCAGCACCGCCAAGGGGGCGACCTGGACGGCGATCACCGGAATCTTGTTGGCGAAATAGAGGAGGTAGGAAGAGACCTGCGCCTGGTGGGCGATGAAGTCGTCGACCTTCTCGAAAAAATCGACGAGGAGGTAGATGCCGACGAAGGCCGCAAGGGAAAGGAAAAAGACCCGGGCAAAAGCGGAGAGGATGTAGCGGTCGAGTAGGATCACGGCGTTATTTCCGGCGCATCGAGCGGCGCGTCAGGTGCAAAAAGAAATCGCTGAGGCGGTCGAGGACCTTCAGTCGCCGCTCCGTTGCCGCATGGTGCAGCAGATAGCCGCCGCCGAGCAGAAAAAGAACGGTCGGCGTCCAGACGGTCGGCACCGGCGGAAATCCGCTTTCCACGGCCAGGGTCTTGGCCAGGGAGTAGAGGATGTAGTAGGCGAGAAAGACCGCCAGCGCCAGGGCGAATCCCCCTCCCTTGCCGGAGCGGTTGGACTGTATCCCCAGCGGGACGCCGATGAGGGCGAAGATCAGGTGGGCCAGGGGGAGGATGAAGCGGTTTTGGCGCTCGACGGTGATGGCGCTGCGAACCTTGTCCGTGGTGGCGTCGCGGTAGCGTTCGCTCAGCTCGGCCATGGTCAGCTCGCGGTCCTTTTTGATGCGGCTTTGCGACGAGGTCAGCTGCTCCCCCATGTTGAGGTTGATGTCGTAGCCGGCGAAGTTGACGACCTGGTAGGTGTCCTTCTCCTTTTCTTTGGGGCTGCGGTGGATGGAACCGTTTTCAAGGCGCAGTGTCAGGGTGAGGGATTCGCTGTCGGAAATGATCCGGCCGCGGCGCGCCAGGATCACCGCCGGGGTGGCTCCGCCCCGTTCGTCGGAGATGAAGATGCCGTCCATGACGCCGCTGCGGTCGTCGATGTTTTCGGTATAGAGAACGAGTCCGTCGAAGTCGGCATTGAAGATCCGGGGGCGGATGCCGACGCTCGCCCGCTTGCTGGCGATCTCGAAGACCTGGTTGCGGAAGGCGGTGTTGCTCGCCGGAGCGGCAAAAAGGGTCAGGGCGCCGGTCATCAGAGAGGCGACGACGGCGAGAACGACCACCGGCTTCATCATCCCGTAGAGGCTCACACCGGAGGTTTTTATGGCGATGATTTCGCTGTCGCCGGAGAGGCGGCCGAAGCCGAGCATCACTCCGAGAAGAAAGGAGAGGGGGACGGTGATCACGAGAAAGGCCGGCATCAGATAGGTGAAGAGCCGGGCAATCTCGAGGATCGGAATCCCCTTGTTGAGAACCATCTCCACGAGTTTGAGCATGCGACCCATCAGGATCACGAACGTGAAGATGAACAGGGCCATGGCCGTAGGAACGGCGATCTCCCGTATGATATAGCGATGGATGCGATTGGCCGACATGGGAGCGCATGTTAGTATAGTTGTCCGGGGTTGTAAACCGGATTCAGGGTGTTTTTGCCCTTGCCATCAAAGTGGGGAGCATGGTATAGACACCTGTTGTCAAAAACGCACGCCTCCTGACTCGCTGGATGGGTGCCCGGAAGCATTCCGGGGTCCGGCGGGGGAGATGGGGGCGGAGGAATCAACCGCAGAAGGAGAAAGAGAAAATGGCCCAGATCACCATGAAGCAGCTGCTCGAAGCCGGCGTCCACTTCGGTCACCAGACCAAGCGCTGGAACCCGAAAATGAAGCCTTACATCTTCGGCGCCCGCAACGGGATTTACATCATCGACCTGCAGAAGACCGTGCGCTATTTCAAGTCGGCGTACACCTTCGTCAAGGAGACCGTCGAGAAGGGGGACAAGATCCTCTTCGTCGGCACCAAAAAGCAGGCCCAGGAATCGATCATGGAAGAGGCGGCCCGCGCCGGCCAGTTCTACGTCAACAGCCGCTGGCTCGGCGGGATGCTCACCAACTTCTCCACCATCAAGGGGAGCATCGACCGCCTGAAGAAGATCGACGCTATGTCCCAGGACGGCACCTACGACCTGATCACCAAGAAAGAGGCCCTGCAGCTGGAGCGCGAGAAGATCAAGCTCGAGCAGAGTCTTGGCGGGATCAAGTACATGACCAAGATGCCGAGCGCGATCTTTGTCATCGATCCCAAGAAAGAAACCATCGCCATCAAGGAAGCCCGCAAGCTCGGGATCCCCGTCGTGGCCGTGGTCGATACCAACTGCGATCCCGATGACATCGACTACATCATCCCCGGCAACGACGACGCCATCCGCGCCATCCGCCTCTTCGCCGCCCGCATCGCCGATGCCTGCATCGAAGGGGCCCAGGCCCGGGAGACCTCCATTCGCACCGACGCCGAAGGGGCCGATGTCGAAAAGGAAATGCTTGCCGCCGCAGTCGCTCCGGAGACTCCGGCCGCCGAGGCCTGATTGCCGTAACGCGAAATGAAAAACGAGGCGGCCGGGTGTTCTGGCCGCCTTTTTCCCATGCAGGAGACGGGCTGAACAACCCCTGGCGGGGTCGATCGTTCCGGCCCGGTCCCCGAACCACTATCTGATCGACAATATCAATATATATAGGGAGGTCCCTGTGGCGAACATTACCGCATCGATGGTTTCTGAACTTCGCGCCAAAACCGGCGCGGGGATGATGGATTGCAAGAAGGCCCTGTCCGAGGCCAACGGCGTCATGGACGATGCCGTCGACGTCCTGCGCAAGAAGGGTCTTTCGGCCGCCGCCAAGAAGTCGGGTCGCATCGCCGCCGAGGGGCTGATTGCCGCCGCCGGCGAGGGGAAGTGCGGCGTGATCGTCGAGGTCAATTCCGAGACGGACTTCGTGGCCAAGAACGAGGGCTTCCAGAAATTTGTCGCCGGTGTCGCGGCGGCCGTTCTCAAGGAGGCCCCCGCCGATCTCGAAGGGCTCAAGGCTATTTCCTTTCCCGGCACCGGCCGCACCATCGCCGACGAGCAGACCCAGCAGATCACCGTCATCGGCGAGAACATCAGCGTCCGCCGTTTTGCCCGTTTTGAAGTTCCGGCCGGGGTCGTTGCGTCCTACATCCACGCCGGCGGCAAGATCGGCGTCCTCGTCGAACTGTCCACGGCCGCTTCCAGCGACAGGGTGACCGAAGTGGCTCGCCAGATCGCCATGCATGTCGCCGCCGCCAATCCCCAATACCTCAAGCGCGAGGAGGTTTCCGCCGAGGTCGTGGAAAAAGAAAAAGAAATCATGCGCGCCAAAGCCAAGGAGAGCGGCAAGCCCGACAACATCATCGAGAAGATTCTCGAAGGGCAGGTCAACAAGTTCTTCGGCGAAGTCTGCCTCCTCGAGCAGGCCTATGTCATCGATCCCGACCTCAAGGTCGCCAAGGTTGTGGAAAATCTCGGCAAGGAACTTGGAACCGAGATCAAGCTGACCCGCTATGCCCGTTTTCAGCTCGGCGAAGGGCTGGAGAAGCGTGAAGAGGACTTCGCCGCCGAGGTTGCCGCACTCAAAAAATAGCTGTCGAGGAAATTGACATGGCTGATGCAAAACCGAAATTCGAGCGGATTCTCCTCAAACTGAGCGGGGAAGCCCTCGCCGGAAATCTGGGCTACGGCATCGATCCCGAGGTCATCGGCGACATCGCCGGCGAAATCCGGGAGGTGATCGACCTCGGCGTCCAGGTGGCTCTGGTGATCGGCGGCGGCAATATCTTCCGCGGGGTGGCTGCCGCTTCCCGGGGGATGGATCGCGCCAGCGCCGACTATATGGGGATGCTGGCCACGGTCATGAACAGCCTGGCCATGCAGGATGCCCTGGAAAAGGTCGGTGTCGTGACCCGGGTGCAGTCGGCAATCGAGATGCAGGCGGTCGCCGAGCCTTACATCCGCCGTCGAGCCGTGCGTCATCTCGAAAAGGGGAGGGTGGTCATCTTCGGCGCCGGGACCGGCAACCCCTACTTCACCACCGATACCGCCGCCAGTTTGCGGGCCATGGAAATCAACGCTGACGTCATTCTCAAGGCCACCAAGGTCGACGGCATCTACAGTGCCGATCCGAACAAGGACAAGGCCGCGGTCAAATACCAGAGTCTGAGTTACCTGGATGTCCTCAAAAAGGGTCTTCAGGTCATGGATGCCACCGCCACTTCCCTGTGCATGGACAATGATCTCCCCATCGTCGTCTTCGACCTGACCCGTCGGGGGAATATCAAGAGGGTGGTCATGGGCGAACCGATCGGCACTATTGTCAAAGGAGAGTGATCCCATGGTTAAGGATGTCATTGCCAAGACGCGGGTCGGAATGGAAAAATCCATCGAGGCCCTCAAGAAGGAATTTTCCCGAGTTCGCACCGGGCGGGCCTCGATCAACCTTCTCGACGACGTGAGGGTCGACTATTACGGCACTCCGACGCCCCTGAGCCAGATCGCGACGCTGATCGTCCCCGAGCCGCGGCTGATTACCATCCAGCCCTGGGAAAAGAAGCTGATCCCCGATATCGAGCGGGCCATCCTCAAGGCGGATCTCGGCCTCAACCCCGCCTCGGACGGCGTGCTCGTCCGCATCGCCATCCCGCCCCTGACCGAGGATCGCCGCAAGGAAATGGTCAAGCTGATCAAACGGATGACCGAGGACGCCAAGGTGGCGATCCGCAACGTCCGCCGCGAGGCCAACGACAGTCTAAAAAAGCTGGAAAAGGACAAGGAAATATCCGAAGACGAGCTCAAGCGCGGTGAGAAGGAGATTCAGGATCTCACCGACGGTTTCGTTAAAAAGACCGACGAAGTCATGGCCGTCAAGGAAAAGGAAGTGATGGAGATCTGATCCTGACTCCATCCGCAACCACCCCCATAGGAGGACATTATGGCTCTCAAGATTACCGAAGATTGCATCGCCTGCGGCACCTGCGTGGATACCTGTCCCGTCGGCGCCATTGTCGAGGCTGGTGACAAGTACACCATCAACGACGACTGTACCGAGTGCCAGGCTTGCCTGGACAGCTGCCCGGTCAACGCCATCTGCGCCTGAGGATGGAAAAAGGGGCGCCCTCCGGGCGCCCCTTTTGCTTTCCACCTTCCCCGTTTTCCCCCCTTGCCTGCGGCGCCGTTAGTGTGGTAGGTTGTTTTCCCCAAATCCACTTAAAACCTTCTTATCTGCGAGCGCTTTCATGGCTATCCCCCGACACCTGGCCATCATCATGGATGGCAATGGTCGCTGGGCCGAAAATCACCATCTGCCCAGGGTTTCAGGGCATCGGCGCGGCGTGGAGACGGTTCAGTCCATCGTCCGAAGCTGCCGGGAACTCGGCATCGGCTACCTGACGCTCTACGCCTTCAGTTCCGAGAACTGGGGACGGCCGGAGGAGGAGGTGGGAGCCCTGATGGGACTCCTCGGACAGTTCCTCAAGAGCGAGATGGAGACGATGCTGGCCCGGGGGATCCGGCTGCGGGTCATCGGCGAAACACGCAGGCTGCCGGCTCCGATCTTCCATGTCCTCGATGAGGCCGTCGAGCGCACCGCCGGCAACCGGGAGATGGTCCTGACCCTGGCCCTTTCCTACGGCGCCCGCAACGAACTTGTACGGGCTGCCCGCGCCCTGGCGGAAAGGGTGGCTGCCGGGGTGCTTGCGGCAGATTCCATCGACGATGAGACCTTTGCCTCGGCCCTCGACACCGCCGAGATACCCGACCCCGATCTTCTCATCCGCACCAGCGGCGAGATGCGCATCAGCAACTTTCTCCTCTGGCAGCTCGCCTACACCGAACTCTATTTCACCGAAACCCTGTGGCCGGACTTCGACGACGATCAGCTGCAGCTGGCCCTCAAGGAGTACGGTCGGCGCCAGCGCCGTTTCGGGCTGACGGCGGCGCAAATCCACGGGAAGGACAGGGAGGTTCCCCATTAAACAGCGTATTCTGACAGGGCTTGTCCTGCTGCCGCTTCTCCTCCTCTTTATCTACCATGCGCCGCCGCTGTGGTTCAACGGGCTGGTCTGGGTGGTGGCGCTGCTGGCGCTTCATGAATTCTACGTCATGGGGCTTCCCCCGGCACGAAAGGCGGAGCGCCTGTCGGGTGTCCTTCTCGGAGGCGTCCTGACGGGTCTTCTCTCCCTCGACCTCCCCTGGGCTCTTGCCGGGGGGCTCTCCTTTGCCGTCCTCTTTTTTGCCATTTTCTTGCTGCTGCGCTTTCAGGATCTGTCCACGGTCACCCGGGATCTGGCCCTTCTCCTCTGCGGCCTCCTCTACGTCCCCTTTCTCCTCGGGCATCTGGCCCTGTTGCGCGGACTCCCCCAGGGACGCGAGTGGGTCTTTTTCGTCCTCCTGGTGGTGATGGCCAGCGACACCGCCGCCTATTTCACCGGGACCTCCTTCGGGCGGCGCAAGCTCTATCCGGCCATCAGCCCCAACAAAAGCATCGAGGGGGCCATCGGCGGGCTGACCGGCTGCATTCTCGGGGCCCTTCTCGGCAAGTTCTGGTTTTTCTCCGCCCTGACCCTGGTCGACGTCCTGGTCCTCGGGACGGTTCTCGGTGTCCTGGCCCAGCTCGGTGATCTTTTCGAGTCGATGCTCAAGCGCAGCTTCGGCGTCAAGGATTCGGGGACGCTGATCCCCGGCCACGGCGGGATTCTCGACCGTCTCGACAGCCTGTTGTTCGTCTTTGCCCCGGCCTACTACTACGCCCTGCTCCGTTTCGCTGTCTGACCTTCACCCCTGCCGACGGGGGAGGGGATGAACGCCCCCCGTTCCCGCACGTCTTTCTCCCCCGGAGAAGCGCTCTTGAAAAATCTCTGCATCCTTGGTTCGACAGGTTCCATCGGCGTCAGCACCCTCGATGTCGTCGCCGCCCATCCCGATCGCTACCGGGTGGTGGCCCTCACCGGCGGCGGCAATCTCTCCCGGCTCGAAGAGCAGATCCGCCGCTTTCGTCCCCTGGTGGCGGCGGTGGTCAGTGCCGAAGACGCCCGCCGCCTGCGGGAGGCGTTGGGTCCGGACCGTCCGGAAATTCTCTCGGGGATCGAGGGTTTGATCGCCTGTGCGACCTGTGTCGAGGCCGAAATGGTCGTCTCGGCGATCGTCGGCGCCGCCGGCCTGGTGCCGACCATGGCCGCCATCGAGGCCGGGAAGGACGTGGCCCTGGCCAACAAGGAGGTGCTGGTGACCGCCGGGCCCCTGGTGATGGAGGCGGTGCGCCGCCGCGGCGTGCATCTCTACCCGGTGGACAGCGAGCATTCGGCGGTCTTCCAGTCCCTCGAGGGGCACAGGCGCAACGATGTGCGCCGCCTGATCCTCACCGCCTCCGGGGGACCGTTTTGCCACCGCTCCCTCTCCGAGCTCAAGAGCGTCACGCCGGCCGATGCCCTGGCCCACCCCAACTGGAGCATGGGCCGCAAGATCTCCATCGACTCGGCGACCATGATGAACAAGGGGCTCGAGGTGATCGAAGCCCGCTGGCTCTTCGACATCCCCGGTGAGCGGATTTCCGTCCACATTCATCCCCAGAGTATCGTCCATTCGATGGTCGAATATGTCGACGGCTCGGTGATCGCCCAGCTTGGGATTCCGGACATGAAGACGCCGATCGCCTACGCCCTTTCCTATCCGGAGCGTCTGACCCTCAATCTCCCCCCCCTCGACCTGTGCGCCCTCGGTTCGCTGACCTTTGAACAGCCGGATTTCGCCCGTTTTCCCTGCCTTTCCCTGGCCTACGAGGCCCTTCGGGAAGGGGGGAGCGCTCCGGCGGTTCTCAATGCCGCCAACGAGGTCGCCGTCGCGGCTTTCCTCAGTGGGGAAATCCCCTTCATCCACATCCCGGCCGTCATCCGCGCCACTCTGGAGACGCACCGCAACGGTCCCCTGCAGCATATCGATGAAGTGCTGCGGGCTGACCGGTGGGGGCGCGCCGCCGCCCGCCGGATCATCGATTCCACCCCCTGATCGGAGGTTTCATGCTTACTCTCTTTGCCGGCATCGTTATGTTGGGCATTCTTGTTTTCATCCACGAACTCGGCCATTTCGCCGTAGCCAAGGTTTCGGGGGTCAAGGTTCTCAAATTTTCCCTCGGCTTCGGCCCCCGTCTCTTCTCCCGCACCTGGGGGGAGACCGAGTACATGATCTGCGCCGTCCCTCTGGGAGGGTATGTGCAGATGCTCGGCGAAGGGGGGGGTGAAAACGGCGAGGACGCCCCGCTGACCGAGGAGGAGAAGGCCCGTTCCTTTGCCGAGCAGTCGGTCCTGCGTCGGACCGGGATTGTCGCCGCCGGACCGCTGATGAACCTGATTTTCCCCTTTCTCATCCTCCCCATAGCCTTTATGGTGGGAGTGAATCTCCCCGCCTATCTCGATTCCGCTCCCTGTGTCGGTTACGTCGTCGCCGATTCCGACGGCGACCGCGCCGGTTTTCAGGCCGGCGACTGCATTGTCGCCATCAACGGCGAGGAAGTCTCCACCTGGACCGGCACCAACAAGACGATGATCGGCCAGGCCGGCTCCGAGCTCGACTTCACCGTCGACCGCGGCGGCCTTCCGCTCATCCTCTCCATGGCCCCCGAGAACAACGGACTGGAGGGGCTGCAGTCCCTCGGTCTCCTCCCGGCGCAGGCCGCGGACGTCGGCGGAGTCGCTCCGGGGATGCCGGCGCAGGCCGCTGGCGTCGAGGTCGGTGACCGGATCATCGCCATCGGCGGAGAGCCGGTTTCCTCCTGGTACGACCTGAAGCGTATCATTCAGCAGGGAAAGGGGGATCCCCAGGATTTCACCCTTGAGCGAGGCGGAGAAAGGCTGACCCTCTCCATTAAACCGGTACAGGGAGACGGCGACGGGTCCGATTACCTGATCGGCATCGCTCCGCACCAGGAGGCGGTCTTCAAACGCTTTGGTCCCCTGGCCGCGATCCGGGCCGGGGCGGACCGGACCCTGGAACTCATCGATCTGACCCTGGTCTTCATCCAGAAACTCTTTGCCGGACACGTCTCGAGCAAGAACATCGGCGGGCCGATCACGGTCGTGCAGATTGCCGGGCAGGCGGCTCAGACCGACATCTCCAGTATCCTCTCGGTGCTCGCCTTTCTCAGTATCCAGTTGGGGATTCTCAATCTCTTCCCGATTCCGATTCTCGACGGCGGACATCTTTTTTTCAACCTCTTCGAGATCGTCCTGCGCCGTCCCCTCTCCCTGCGGGTTCGGGAAATCGCCCAGCAGATCGGACTGGTGCTGATCATCATGCTCATGGTGCTGGCTTTTTACAACGATATCGTCCGGGTCTTTTTCGGGGGGCAGTGATGAGTGAGCTCCTCCTCACCATCGACACCACGACCCCCGTCGGAAGCGTCGCCGTGACGGCCGGCGAGACCCTCCTCGGGGAGGTTTTGCTCAACCTCAGGTCGACCCATACCGATCGGCTGCTCCTGACTGTCCGGCAGCTTTTGACCGACCTTCATCTGAACATTTCGGCGTTCGATGGGTTCGGGGTCGTCCTCGGCCCCGGCTCTTTTACCGGGGTACGAGTCGGAGTGGCCACCGTCAAGGGGCTGGCCCTGGCCACGGGAAAACCGGTGGTCGGCGTTTCCACCCTCCGCACCCTGGCGCTGCAGGCTCCCTTCCCCAGGAGTCCGGTCTGCGCCCTTCTCGACGCCCGCAAAAAAGAAGTCTATGCCGGTCTCTACACCTGGGAAGGGGGACGGCCTCTTCCTCTCGGCGGCGAGGCGGTCCTGGCGCCGGATGCCCTCCTCGACTCCCTGGAAGGGGAGGTCCTCTTCGTCGGCGACGGTTCCCTGGCTTACCGGACCCTGATCGTGCGCATGCTCGGCGCCCGGGCCCACTTCCTCCCCTGGCCGTTGAATCTCCCCCGTGCCTCCTGCGCCGCGGTGCTGGCCCTCGACGAGTTGCGGCAGGGCCGGACCCTCCCCCTGGAGGCGCTCAAGCCCTCCTACATTCGGGCTTCCGAGGCGGAGATCCTTTGGGACCGGCGTCAGCAGGACGGCCTCTTTGAAGGTTGACAAGGAAAATCCCTTTCGCTATCTTGAAAAGTGCGTTAGGACCCCTTTGTTAACCCCTTGCAGGGAGGTGACCGATGGAGGAGAACGACACGAATCTGATTCAGCAGTTGTTCGACGGCAATCCACGTTTCCGGATGCTCTTTGAGGAACATGCGTTGCTGGAAAAAGACCTGCGAAATCTCGATCAAAAGTCCTTTCTGACGGTCGACGAGGAAGTGGAACGAAAGAAGGTCCAGAAACTTAAACTGGCGGGCAAGGATGAGATGGATCGCATCCTGCGCACCCTTCGAACATAGCGCCACGCCGTTCTCGGCTGAATCTGGGTTCGGGCCGGTGCCCGGACCCTTTGCCGCCTCAGGGCCGGTTCTCCTGCTTAAAGAGATATCAGTCCCAGCCATACCGCTTCAGCCGGCAGGGGTCGTACGGCCCCTGTCGTTTATTTTATCCGACCCGAGCAAAAAAAGGACATAGAGATCCCATGACCAGCAAACGCAGCGACGCCATTACCAAAGGTTTCGAACGGACTCCGCAACGGGCCCTCCTCAAGGGGACCGGGGTTCCCGACAGCCAGATGGACAGGCCGTTCATCGGCATCGCCACCTCCTTTACCGATCTCATCCCCGGACACACCGGGATGCGCGATCTGGAGCGGTTCATCGAAAAGGGTGTTCACAGCGGCGGGGGATATTCCTTCTTCTTCGGCATTCCCGGGGTCTGCGACGGCATCGCCATGGGACACCGGGGGATGCACTACTCCCTGCCGACCCGGGAGCTGATCGCCGATATGATCGAATCGGTCGCCGAAGCCCACCGCCTCGACGGCCTGGTTCTCCTCACCAACTGCGACAAGATCACCCCGGGGATGCTCATGGCCGCCGCCCGCCTCGACATCCCCTGCATCGTCGTCACCGCCGGGCCGATGATGGCCGGCCGGGGGACCGAGGGGCGGCGCTTCTCCTTCGTTACCGATACCTTCGAGGCGATGGCCCGCTACAAGGCCGGGGTCATCGACGAAAAAGAGCTCATGGTCTGCGAGGACCAGGCCTGTCCCACCGCCGGTTCCTGCCAGGGGCTCTTTACCGCCAACACCATGGCGATTCTCACCGAAACCCTGGGGATGAGTCTTGTGCGCTGCGGCACCGCGCTCGCCGTCTCGTCCCTGAAACGGCGCATCGCCTTTGCCTCCGGCGAACGGATCGTCAAACTGGTCCGGGACGGCATCACCCCCCGGCAGATCCTCACCCGGCAGGCGTTCGAAAACGCCATCCGCGTCGATCTGGCTCTCGGCGGCTCCTCCAACACCGTCCTCCATCTCCTCTCCATCGCCCGGGAGGCCGGAGTCGATCTCCCCCTGGAGGAATTCGACCGGTTGAGCAGGGAGACGCCGCAGCTGGCCTCGATGAACCCCGGCGGCAAGCACTTCATGGAAGATCTCGATGCCGCCGGCGGCGTCGCCGCGGTTCTCTACCAGTTGCGGGAGAAGATTCTCGACAATCCGACCCTGACCGGGCCGACGATCAAGGAGATTGTCGCCAGTGTCGCCAAGGTCGACGAGGAGGTGGTCCACCCGGTCAGCGACCCGGTGCGGGCCGAGGGGGGGATTGCCATTCTTCACGGCAATCTCGCTCCCGACGGGGCGGTGGTCAAACAGTCTGGAGTCTCGGAGAAGATGATGGTCTTCGAGGGTCGGGCCCGCTGCTTCGATTCGGAGGAACTGGCCATGGCGGCCCTTATGGGGGGAAACATCGTCGCCGGCGACCTGGTGGTCATCCGCTATGAGGGCCCCAAGGGGGGGCCGGGGATGCGGGAGATGCTGGCGCCGACCGCCGCTCTGATGGGGCTCGGACTCGGGGACAGCGTCGCTCTGATTACCGACGGCCGGTTTTCGGGAGGGACTCGCGGCCCCTGCATCGGTCACATCTCGCCGGAGGCCGCCGAAGGGGGGCCGATCGCCCTGGTGGCCGAGGGCGATCGCATCCTCCTCGACATTCCCAACAGGCGCCTCGAACTCAAGGTCGACGAAGCGACCCTGAGCGCCCGCCGCAGTCTCTGGAAAAAGCCGGAACCGAAGATCAAGGGGGGATGGCTCTCCCGCTACGCCGCCATGGTGACTTCGGCCAATACCGGGGCGGTCCTCCGTAACGAATAACATAATTTGTTGCGGCGCGCGGCGCGGGGAGATGCCGCGCGCCGGATTTGTTTTTTGAATGCATAGCGGTGGAGGAGGCTCTAGGTGAAAAAAACCGGATCACAGATTCTTTTGGAATGCCTGCATCTCGAAGGGGTGGACACCGTCTTCGGCTATCCCGGGGGAACGGTCATCAACATTTACAATGATCTGTTCGACTCGCCGATCAGGCACATCCTCAACAGGCACGAACAGGCCGCGGTCCACGCCGCCGACGGCTACGCCCGGGCGACGGGGAAAGTCGGGGTCGCGATCGCCACCAGCGGACCGGGGGCGACCAACACCATTACCGGCATCGCCACCGCCTACATGGATTCGATCCCCATGGTGATCATCACCGGCCAGGTCCCGACGCCGCTCATCGGCAACGACGCCTTTCAGGAAGCGGACATCATCGGCATCACCCGTCCGGTCACCAAGCACAACTACCTGGTCAAGGACGTCAAGGATCTGGCCCGGATCATGAAACAGGCCTTCTACATCGCCCGCACCGGCCGTCCCGGACCGGTACTGGTCGACCTCCCCAAGGATGTGCAGATGGCCAGCACCCGCTTCGTCTACCCCGACACCGTCGACCTGCGGGGGTACAAGCCGTCCTTTTCCGGCAATGTGCGCCAGGTCGAAAACGGGGTGAAGATGATTCTGGCTTCCAGGAAGCCGGTCATCTACGTCGGCGGCGGCGCGACCCTCTCCGATGCCTCGCCGGAACTTCTCGCCTTTGCCGAGGCCATCCAGGCCCCGGTGACCACGACCCTCATGGGGATGGCGTCCTTTCCCAAAAGGCACCCCCTTTCCCTGGGGATGCTGGGGATGCACGGCACCTATTACGCCAACATGGCGGTGACCGAGTCGGATCTGCTCATCGCCGTCGGTGCTCGCTTCGACGACCGCGTCACGGGGAAGATCTCCACCTTCGCCCCCCACGCCAAGATCATCCACATCGACATTGATCCGACCTCCATCAAGAAGAACGTCCGGGTCGATCTGCCGATCGTCGGTGAACTCCGCGACGTGTTGCAGACCATGGTGAAAAAGCTCGTGGAGCACGACGACGAAGTCAAGGAGCTGGTGGAACGCACCGCCCCCTGGCGCACCGAGATTGCCGGCTGGAAGAAAAAGCACCCCATGTCCTACAAGCAGACGGGGTCGGTGATCAAGCCGCAGTTCGTCATTGAAAAGATCCGCGAGCTCACCGCCGACGATGCGATCATCACCACCGAGGTCGGTCAGCACCAGATGTGGACGGCCCAGTTCTTCGACTTTTCCCAGCCCCGCACCTTCCTCACCTCCGGCGGGCTCGGAACCATGGGGTTCGGTCTGCCGGCGGCCCTCGGCGCCCAGGCGGCCTTTCCCGAACGGCAGGTCATCGACATCTCCGGCGACGGCTCCTTTCAGATGAACTCCCAGGAGCTGGCGACCCTGGTCCAGTACCGGCTGCCGGTGAAGATCGCAATCCTCAATAATAATTTTCTCGGCATGGTCCGCCAGTGGCAGGAGCTCTTCTTCGACCGCCGTTACAGCCAGACCTGCATGGAACTCCCCATCGACTTCGTCAAGCTGGCCGAGGCCTACGGGGCGACGGGGCTGCGGGCGACCACCCCCGAAGAGGTCGAGGGGGTGATCCGCCAGGCCCTGGAGACGCCCGGTCCGGTGATTATGGAGTTCAAGGTCGCCCGCGAAGAGAACGTCATGCCGATGGTTCCCGCCGGCGCCGGCCTCAATGAGATGGTTCTGGCGTCCTGATCGCCGGTCCCGAAATGCAACCGACTATCCGTTCAAGGGAGATAGATCCGATGAATCATACGATTTCCGTGCTGGTGGAGAATGAATTCGGCGTGTTGTCCCGGGTGGCCGGGCTTTTTTCCGGACGCGGCTTCAATATTGCCAGTCTCTCCGTCGCTCCGACCCTCGATCCGAGCGTTTCCCGGATGACAATCGTCACATCGGGGGACGAGCAGATTCTCGAACAGATCAACAAACAGCTCAACAAGCTGATCGACACCATCAAGGTGATCGATTTTACCGGTCAGGATTATGTGGAGCGTGAGCTGGTCCTGATCAAGGTCAACGCCGAAGAGGAAACCCGCGCCGAGGTGCTGCGGATCGCCGATATCTTCCGGGCCAAGGTTGTCGACGTCACGCCCCGTTCCTATACCATCGAGATCACCGGGGCGCCGACCAAGATCGACGCCCTGATCGAGCTGCTGCGTCCCATGGGGATCAAGGAACTGGTCCGCTCCGGCCCCGTGGTCCTCGGCCGCGGCAGCAAAGGGTGGAAAGGTTCGGAGTAATCCGGCGCCTTTGTCGGGATCGTTGAAGAGGGCGGCGTCCTGTGAAAAGGATTTGGCAGGGCGCGCCCCCTTATGTTATAAAAACAGGTCATTTCCAGCGGAAAAATCCAAGGCTCCGGCGACTCGGAACCCGGCAGCTCATGCCGGGCCAGGGGAGCTTTCGGGAGTCTGGTCCGCCACCGCCACCGATCGTCACGCCAGTTCGATGGGGGTGAGTCGCCGCACTTTTCTTCCTGCCAGACCGAATTGAGGATTTTCTGCCATGCGCAACCAAAACCAGCCCATCGCCACCGAAGGCTACCCCTTTATCGCTCTTTTCGCCTTCATCACCCTGGTCTTCGCTCTTCTGGGGTGGGGGTTTGTGACCCTGGTCTTTCTCTGCCTGAGCCTCTTTACCGTCTACTTCTTTCGTAACCCCGAGCGTTATCCCTCCGAGGAGGAAGGTGCGGTGCTGGCCCCCGCCGACGGCAAGGTCATCTTCGTCGGGACGGTCATGGAAGAGCGTTTCTTCAAGGCCGAAGTTACCAAGGTCAGCATCTTCATGTCGGTGTTCAATGTCCACGTCAACCGCGCCCCGGCCAGCGGCAAGGTGATCGAGATGTTCTACAACAAGGGAGAGTTTTTCAATGCCGCTCTCGACAAGGCCAGCCTGCAGAACGAGCAGTCAGGGATTTTCATGGAAACAGAAGGGGGACAGCGCCTCCTTTTCGTGCAGATCGCCGGCCTGATCGCCCGGCGCATCGTCACCTACCCGGTCGTCGGCGACCAGTTGGAGAAGGCGATGCGCTACGGCCTGATCCGTTTCGGTTCCCGGGTCGACGTCTATTTTCCCGAAGGATCGGAAGTCCTGGCCAAGGTCGGTGACCGGACGGTGGCCGGCGAATCGATTCTCGGTTATCTCAAATGACCGAACAGCGACCTTCCTTCGACCGGCGCGAAGGTCTGCGCAAAGGGGTGTATATTCTCCCCAACCTCTTCACCACCGGCAGTCTCTTCGCCGGTTTCTACGGGATCGTCTCGGCCATGAACGGCAATTATCACGTTGCCGCCTGGTTCATCCTGATTTCGTCGGTCTTCGATGCCCTCGACGGCAAGGTCGCCCGCATGACCGGGACCACCAGCCGCTTCGGCGTCGAGTACGACTCCCTGGCCGATCTGGTCGCCTTCGGAGTGGCTCCCGGCATCCTCATGTATTCCTGGGCTCTCAAGCCCTTCGGCAAACTCGGGTGGATGGCGGCTTTCCTCTTTGTGGTCTGCGGAGCCCTGCGCCTGGCCCGTTTCAACGTGCAGGTCAACACCGTCGAATCGAAGCGTTTCGTCGGACTGCCGATCCCCGCCGCAGCGAGCATGGTGGCGTCCTGCGTCCTCCTCCTCCACCATCTCGGCGGACCGGGACCAATCAAGCAGGTCTCGGTTCTGGTGCTGATCTACCTGCTGGCCTTTCTCATGGTCAGCAATTTTCGCTACTATTCCTTCAAGGATCCTGAACTCCTGAAACGCCAGCCCTTCGGCTTTCTCGTTCTGGCGATCGTACTGATCTGGGTGATCGTGGCGCAACCGGAGATCATGTTCTTTTCGATCTTCCTCTGCTACATTTTCTCCGGGCCCGTGGGTTATCTGGTGCGGCTCATGCGGCGGCCGCGCCGGGAAAAATCCGATTCCGCCTGACCAAACGGTGTATGGTCCCGTTGAAATAATGGACCGAGACCGCCTCCTTTCCGGAAAAATCTTGACAGGGGCCGGGCGATTCTGGTTTCATGTCGGGACAGTGTTTTAAAGGCGTTGAAGAGGAGTAGTAAGTTCTCCCCCCTGTCCCAGAGAACCGGCGGTTGGTGCAAGCCGGTACAGGGTCGAACCGAACTCGCCTCGGAGCCGCGGAGATGAACCGTCCCCTTGCGGGGCGTTAGTTTTCGCCGTGAACCTGCGTAAAAGGGCGAAGAGGGTCCGCATGGACCAAAACAGGGTGGTACCGCGAAGCGCAAGCTCTCGCCCCTGCAGGGGCGAGAGCTTTTTTTTATTGGGGAAGGGGGTGGTTGAGTGGAATCGGACCTTGGAGAGCCAGGATCAGGAATGCTCTCCGTTAGACCTGGGACATGGACGACGACAGCACTACACCGGCCGCCCCGCCATCAGTGATCGAAGCGGGCACAATCAAGGAGGCAACATGAGCCAGACCACGAATATCCGGATTTTTGACACCACCCTGCGCGACGGCGAGCAGTCCCCCGGCGCCAGCATGAATATCGAAGAGAAGCTCCGCATCGCCCACCAGCTCGAGAAGATGAACGTCGATGTCATGGAGGCCGGTTTCCCCATCGCCTCCGATGGGGACTTCGAGGCGGTCAAGCGCATCGCCCAGGTCATCAAGGGGCCGCAGATTGCCGGTCTGTGCCGGGCCAGCGACATGGACATCGACCGGGCCTGGGAGGCCCTCAAGTACGCCGGCGAACGCGGCCGGATTCACACCTTCATCGCCACCAGCGACATCCACATGAAATTCAAGCTCAAGATGAGCGAGGATCAGGTGGTCGAAGCGGCGGTCAAGGCGGTGCGACGGGCAGCCAAATACACCCCCAACGTCGAATTTTCCGCCGAGGACGCGGTGCGCACCCGTCTCCCCTTCCTCGCCCGGGTCGTCGAGGCGGTCATTGCCGCCGGTGCGACCACCGTCAACATCCCCGACACCGTCGGCTACACGATTCCTACCGAGTACTTCAACATCATCCGCTATCTCAAGGAGAATGTGCCGAACGTCGAGAAGGCGATCCTTTCGGTGCACTGCCACAACGACCTCGGGCTGGCGGTCGCCAACTCCCTGGCCGCCGTCCAGGCCGGCGCCGGGCAGGTCGAATGCACCATCAACGGCATCGGCGAGCGCGCCGGGAACTGTTCCCTCGAAGAGGTGGTCATGGCGTTACGCACCCGTCATGACATCCTCCCCTTTGCCACCAACATCAAGACCGAGCATATCTACGCCGCCAGCCGCCTCCTCTCGACGATTACCGGCATCGTCGTGCAGCCCAACAAGGCGATTGTCGGCGCCAACGCCTTTGCCCACGAGGCGGGTATCCATCAGCATGGCGTCATGATGGACAAGTCGACCTACGAAATCATGACCCCCGAATCGATCGGCCTCAATCAGAACAAGCTGGTTCTCGGCAAGCATTCCGGCCGCCATGCCTTCAATCAGCGGATCAGCGACCTCGGCTACGAACTCGGCAAGGAGGACCTGGAAAAGGCCTTTGTCCGTTTCAAGACCCTGGCCGACCAGAAAAAGGAAATTTTCGACGAGGACCTCGATGTCATCGTCGCCGACGAGATCATTCGTGTCCCCGAGACCTTCAAGCTGCTGCAGATGAACGTCTCTTCCGGCTCCTTTGCCGCCCCGACGGCGACGGTGCAGATGGAAGTGAGGGGCAAGGTCAAAAAGACCGCGGTCATGGGAGACGGTCCGGTCGATGCAACCTTCAAGGCGATCAAGAAGCTGACCGGAAGCACCTCGCGCCTGTTGAGCTTCTCCGTCGGCGCCATCACCGGCGGCACCGATGCCCAGGGGGAATGCACCGTACGCCTCGAGCAGGACGGCCGGGAGGTTCTCGGGCAGGGCGCCCATCCCGACATTATCGTCGCCAGCGCCAAGGCCTATATCAATGCCCTGAACAAGGCGGCTTCGAGCATCCTGCGGACCAATGTCCACCTCTAGGAGCCTGTCGGACTATCCATGAGCCGGCTGCAAAATCGTCTATTTGGTCCATATTCGAGCTTCTTTTCGACCAATAGAGACGACTATTGGTTCTCAAACAAGCTCGAATCTGTCCTCAAATATCCAATTTTTCGCTTCGGCCCGTATAGTCCGACAGGCTCCTAGAGCAGGGCATCGATCGCCTCGAAGTCGAGTTCACTGTCGGCCAGGGACCGGATCAGGTCGATCTTTTCGTGGTCCTCGGCGGTCAGCTTGGAGACATCGTCTTTGATGAGCGAGAAAGTTTCGGAATTGGTCATTTCGGTGCGGATATAGGGTATGCGGCTGCCCTCAAGGATCTTCTGGGTGATGCGCGACACCGGATTGAGCCCGGGGATCACCAGGCCGGCGATCTTATCCTTGTATTCAGGATGCTTGTAGAGGGAGGAGAGCGTGACCAGCAGTTCGTCGCGGGTACTGTTGACCAGAAGGAGGCTCGAAGATTCGAGGAGATCGACGACCCGCTGCGCCGAAGCGGCGCCGAGGTGGATATGGTGGACGATGCGCTGCCCCTCCTCGGGACTCCCGTTCAAGGGGCAGGAAAGAATCTTGGCGATTCGTGCCAGGGTCGGATTGGCCAGAATCGGCGAATAGTTGAATCCCCCTTCCACGGCGAAGTCGGCCCCGGCAAAGGCCAGGCGCAAATAGTGCAGGCTGGTCTCGCGCTTTTCGGGGATCAGCTTGTTGGCCAGCACGAGCTTGACCTTCACACCTTCCTGTTGAAAAAGGGCGAGGTTCAGGGTCACGGAGTCAACGACGTTGCCGATCCCCCCTCCGGAGACGATCATCACCGCAGCATCGAGTTCCTTGGCCACCCGGGCATTGCTCATGCCGATAATCGATCCGACGCCACTGTGGCCGGACCCCTCGATGATGAGAAAATCGCAGGTCTTCTCCAGGGCGGCGGCCGCCCGGCGGATCGCATCGAGCATCCCTGCGGAGGAGACCTCACCGTCCAGGACGCGCCGCGTCGAATCCGGCTGCAAAACCACCGGCGACATCAGGGCGATATCGTCCTTCAACCCGAAGACGCCGGCCATCAGGGCCGCGTCCTTGTCGACCTCGCGTCCGGCAAAGGTGGTGATCTTGGGGCCGAGCGGCTTGATGAAACCGACGCGGCCATATTTTTTCAGCGCCAGATGCATCAGCGACACGCTGATGGTCGTTTTTCCACAGTTCTGTCCCGTCGCCGCGACAAACAACTTCCTAGCCATGGGCATGCCTCCTCGGGCTTGGCAGTATCCCCGTATGGTTAAAGGGAATGCCGCCCTTTTCGGCGAACCATTGCACAGATTGTCCGGCCCGGGCAATACATTTATACCGTAAACGCCGGGGCTGCTCTTTTTTTCCCGGCCTCTCCCCCGGCGGACCTTTTTCGGTCGGCAAAAAAAGGATTCGGGCCGGTCCAGAGCCGCTGAATGCAGCATCCCTGAACCGGCCCGAAAGAATCTACCTGCAAGACGTTGCCTGAGGCAAGGCGCCTCAGGCGCCGAAGTGCCTCTTCAGCAGTCCGGCAAAGGCCATGCCGTGGCGGGCCTCATCCTTGCACATTTCATGGACGGTGTCATGGATAGCGTCGTAATTGAGCTCCTTGGCCCGGGTCGCCAACTCCTTTTTCCCTTTGCAGGCGCCATGCTCGGCGTCCACCCGCTTCTGCAGATTGGTGCGGGTATCGGCGACGACCACCTCGCCGAGCAGTTCGGCAAAACGGGCGGCATGATCGGCCTCCTCGAAGGCGATGCGCTTGTAGGCCTCGGCGATTTCGGGGAACCCTTCGCGATCGGCCTGACGACTCATGGCCAGGTACATTCCGACCTCGGTGCACTCCCCCAAAAAGTTGGCCCGCAGCCCGTCGAGAACCGCGGCGTCGACTCCCTGGGCCACCCCGATTTTGTGCACATCGGCCCAGGGCGCGACTTCTCCCCCCTGGAGATTGAATTTATCGGCGGGAACCCCGCACTGGGGGCAGTTGGCCGGGGGAGCTTCCCCTTCGTGAACATAGCCGCAGACGGTGCAAACAAATTTTTTCATCTTATCCGTTCCTCCTTGAAAGATGCCATGTCAATTCATGACCAGACTTGTCATGTTTATAGACATGGGGATGAATCTGTCAACCCATTTCTCCCCTTCTTCAGGGCACGGCTCCGAGAGCGGCCTCGTAAGCGGCCGTGTCGAAACCGTTGATTTGGCGATCGCCGATCAGGGCGACGGGAACACCGCCACGGGGGTTGAGTATCCGGAAACGCCGGGCGGCGACGGAATCCTGCTCCACATCGTACTCGGTAAAGGGAATCCCCCGGGAGCGCAGATAGGCCTTGGCCTTTTTGCAGTAACCGCACCAGCTGGTGGTAAAGAGTTCGACCCTGGGAGTGGCGTCCCCGCGCAACCCTTCCCGAGGTGCGCTGGCGGGTATTTCCCGGCCGGCAAAAACAGGGGTGCACATGGCACCGGAAAGCAATAAAACGATCAGTAATTTGGTAAAAATATTCACGATCTGCTCCTTGAAATGGCCAGGGACGCTTGCGGCCGACAGGTTCCAAATGAGGTGCGGAGGAAGGCAAAAAAGGGGGATAGAGCCGTTTCCGAAGGAAACCTAGGGGATATCAACTGTCCGCAGGACCTCGTCCACCGTCAAGCCCCGGACTAGAAGACGCTTGTGTCGCGACCGCTCACCGGCCACCAGGGTCACGTCCCCCTTGGCGACTCCGAAGAGCTTGGCGAAATATTCCCCGCAAAGCTTGTTGGCGGCGCCGTCGACGGGTGGCGAAGTCAGGCGCACCTTGAGTTCATCCCCCTGGACCCCGACGATCTGGTTCTTGCTGGCCCGCGGCTGCACGAAAAGGTCGATGGTGACCCCACCTTCAGCGGCATGGAGCCAGGGCGCCATCAGCGCCCCTCGCGATCGAAGCCGCCGCTCTTCCGGGACATTCCGCCGGTGGGGGTGAAGGGGAGGGACTCCTCGAGCATCAGATCGTCCCGCCCTTTTTCCATTTGCACCACCTCGAGGTTGAGGAGATGGATATGGCTCTCGACGAGGGCCCGCAGGCTCGATTCGAAGGAGATCTTCTGGCGCCGGATTTCCTGGATTTCGCTGATCATCTGGATGCGTCTCTGCTCGGCGTCACGCAGGATCCGCTCGCCGCGCAACTGGGCATCGGCGATGAGAATTTCCGCCTCCTTGCGGGCGTTGGCCTTGAGGTCGTCGGTCACCTTCTGGGTGGTCACCAGGGTGTCCTTGAGGGTCGCCTCGCGAGCGCGCATCTCCTCCAGGGATGCGCGGGTGCGGACCAGATCCTCCTTGTATTCCATGTTCTGGCGATGGAGTCGCTCCAGTTCGGCGGCGACCATCTCGAGAAAATGATCGACGCCGGCTTTTTCGTATCCCAGGGGGCGGGTCTTGAATTGCTGCTGCTGGATGTCGATGGGGGTGATTCGCATGGGGCTCCTCGTCAAAGACCGGCGGCCAGATGGTAGAGCACCGCCTTGATCATCCGCTGGAGAAAGGACAGGGCGATCAACAGAACCACGGGGGAGAAGTCGATCCCTCCGAAATTCACCGGGAGAATACGCTGGATGCGGTTCAGGACCGGATCGGTGGCGCTGTGGAGAAAACGGACGATGGGATTGTAGGGGTCCGGGCTGACCCAGGAGATGAGGGCCCGGGCAATAACAATAAACAGATAGATGCTGAAGACCAGATCGACCACCTGGGCGACGGCCAGAATCAGCTCGCGAAGGATCGCCATGTTTTTCCCTTTCCCTGTTCCGAGTCGGGGCGAATACGCCCTTCCTCCGGCAACAAAGTGCCGCAAAGGTGCGGTTACCTGTAAATAACGATTTTCACGTCAGAAACCAATAAATTTCCATTTATACAGAAATGGTGGGGGGGTGTCAAACGCTTTCCCCCCTCCCAAGTGGTCCGAGGGCGTCACCGGTTTTTTGACATCGGCGATCAAAAGGGGTACATTATGCGCCTCGTCATGGGATTCTGAGCCCCGAGGGGGGCGCACTTCCTGACGCAATAACAAAACCGGGGGTCTAACATGAAACGCACCAGCAACCTCAATATTCGCGCCCTGAAACCGATCATCGCTCCGGACGACCTGAAGCTGGTCTTTCCCCTTTCGGACCAGGGGTCCGAATTCGTCACCAGTTCCCGCGATCAGATCAAGGCGATCCTCGCCAACCAGGACCGGCGGCTCATGGCGGTGGTCGGCCCCTGCTCGATCCACGACACCAAGGGCGCACTCGACTATGCCGAACGCCTGTCGGCCCTGAGCCAGGAACTCTCCGACCAGATCCTCCTGGTGATGCGGGTCTACTTCGAGAAGCCGCGCACCACCATCGGCTGGAAGGGGTTGATCAACGACCCGGATCTCAACGGCACTCACCAGATTTCCAAGGGGCTCGGCGTCGGCCGCGGCCTCCTCTCCGCCATGACCGACCTGGAGCTGCCGGTGGCCGGAGAGATGCTCGACCCCGTCACCCCCCATTACCTGGCCGATCTGGTCAGCTGGGGAGCCATCGGCGCCCGCACCACCGAGTCGCAGACCCATCGCGAGATGGCCAGCGGCCTCTCCTTCCCCGTCGGCTTCAAAAACGGCACCGACGGCAACCTGCAGATTGCCCTCGATGCCATGTCGGCCGCCCTCCACCCTCACAGTTTTCTCGGCATCAATAACGAGGGACGCAGCGCCATCGTTCAGACCACCGGCAACCCCGCCGTCCATATCGTGCTGCGCGGCGGCAACGACCGCCCCAACTACCAGGCCGAGGATATCCGGAAAACCGAGGAACTTCTCGGCAAGACGGGCCTCCCCACGGCGATCATGGTCGACTGCAGCCACGCCAACTCCTACAAGAATCATGAACGCCAGGAGGAGGTCCTCAACGACGTCATCAATCAGATCGTCGCCGGCAACCGCTCCATCTCCTCAGTAATGATCGAAAGCTACCTCGAAGCGGGGAACCAGCCGATCGCCAAAAGCCTCAAGGAACTCAAGTACGGCGTCTCCATCACCGACAAATGCGTCGACTGGGCGACCACCGAGCGGATGCTCCGTCACGCCCATGCCGAACTGAAAAAGTGCGGCGGCCGCCCGATCTGAATCGCAACACCCTTTCCCCTCCCCTTTTTTCGGACGAGACCATGACGAGCAACCCTGACGACAACGCCAAACCCCGCTGTTGACCGCCGAAAGCGCCGCCGGGAGCGGTGCCCGCAGTCCCAGACGTCGAGGCCGCCTCCAGGAAGAGGGCCGAGGTCTCTTTCTCCCCCCCGCCCTCTCCGGCAAGCGGCGGAGAGCATCCCGGGGAGCGGCTCTGGCCCTTCGTCACCGGCTGGATTGAAACCGAGGCCGGACCGGTCCCCCGGGTGGCCACCCTCCTCGAAAAGAGCGACATTTTCGGCCGCTGGCAGATGCGCTGGGGTCTCGGCCGGACGCGCTACCGGATCGCCCCCGGACTTTACGCCGTCGGCCGTCCGGACGGCGACGCCCCGGTCCTGGTGACCGCCAACTACAAACTCACCTTCGACACCCTGCGCCGGGAGCTTCAGGGACAAAACCTCTGGATTCTGGTTCTGGAAACCTATGGCATCAACGTCTGGTGCGCCGCCGGCAAGGGAACCTTCGGAACGGAGGAGGTGGTGCGCCGCGTCCGGGCCGCCAAGCTGGAGCAGGTCGTTCGGCACCGGACCCTGATCCTTCCCCAGCTCGGCGCTCCCGGGGTCGCCGCCCACGTGGTCCAGAGAGAATCGGGTTTCCGGGTCCTCTACGGCCCGGTCCGGGCCTCCGATCTCAAGGCCTTTTTTGCCGCTGACAGGGTGGCGACGGCGCAGATGCGCCGGGTCACCTTCTCCACCCTCGAGCGGCTGGTTCTCACCCCCGTCGAACTGACGGGGATGCTCAAGACCGCCCTTTGGGTCTCGGCGATCCTCCTGATCCTCGGCGGCATCGGTCCCGGCGTCTTTAACCTCACCGGCGTTTTCACCCGCGGCGTTGCGGCGGTGCTCGCCGCTTTTGCCGCCCTGCTGACCGGCGCCGTCCTCACCCCCGCCGCCCTCCCCTGGATTCCCGGACGGGCCTTCGCCCTCAAGGGGGGGATTGCCGGAGCCGTCGTCGCCTCCGTCGCTCTTCTGGCGCTGCCGGGGGAAATAGCCCTCCTCGAGGGAGGAGCGCTCCTTCTGGGCCTCTCCGCCGCCGCCTCCTACTGCGCCATGAACTTCACCGGCTCGTCCACCTTCACTTCCCCCTCGGGAGTCGAAAAGGAGATGCGCCGCGCCATCCCGCTGCAGGGGATGGCCCTTCTGCTGGCGGCGATATTCTGGATTGCCGCGGCGTTTTGATCGGATAAGGGGAAATTGCCGAAAAACTCTGACCCGGGACCGGGTCAAAAAGGAGAGCAATGCGTTATCTGGAAGGGGTGAGCACCCTGAAGCTCGATCGGCAGGTCTGCATCGGCTGCGGACTCTGCGTCGCGGTCTGCCCGCACGGAGTCTTTTCCGTCGAGGAGAAGAAGGCCCGCATCCTCGACCTCGACCGCTGCATGGAATGCGGCGCCTGCGCCCGCAACTGTCCGGTCGCTGCCCTGGCCGTCAAGGCCGGTGTCGGCTGCGCCAGTGCCATCATCTATGGCTGGCTGACCGGCAAGGAGCCGAGCTGCGACTGCGGTGGCGGCGACACCTGCTGCTGAGCTTCCCGCCTTCAGGCCTCGCGCACCAGGTCCTCGACCTGCAACCGGACATCGTCGATATTGACCCGCACAACCGCCTCACCTTCGCGCTCGCAGCGCACCAGCCCTTCCTCGACCCACTCGAGCACCCGACTCTTCTCCACCCCATACTTTGAAGCGGCCGCTTCGGTGTCATACCAGGTTTTGACAAGGGACATCCTGTGCCTCCTTTCTTCTCGGGTTGCCTCGTTCAGTACTTGAAGTATAACCGGAAAGATCCGGACCGCCCCAAGGGGAGGCGAATCCGTTTTACCTTTACAAATATAATCCGCAAGCATAGATTAAAAAAAATCCTTGCGTGGGGACCATGGGACATTCCATTCTAATCATCGACGATTCCGCCGTGGTGCGCCAGCAGATCCTGGCGACGTTGCGGACGGCCGCGCTGTTCGAGACGCACCTCGAGGCGGCCGACGGCATCGAAGGGTTCAAGGCGGCGCTGAATCAATCCTTCGACGTCATCGTTTGCGACCTGGAAATGCCGGGGATGGACGGCTTCAAGTTTCTCGCCATGCGCAACGCCCGGGAAGATCTAAGGGATGTCCCCGTCATCATGCTTACCGGCCGGGAAGACCTCGAAACAAAAATCCGCGGCCTCGATCAGGGAGCCAGCGACTACGTCACCAAGCCCTTCGACCCGGCGGAACTGGTGGCCCGGGTCAGGGTCCAGCTCAAGCTCAAGACCCTCCAGGACGAACTGAAAAAGAGCAACCAGCTCCTTCTGCAGCTCTCCAACACCGATCCGCTGACCAGCCTGCACAATCGCCGGTTCCTGATGGACACCCTCGCCAAGGAAGTCGAACGCAGCTGCCGCACCGAAATCCCCCTGGCGCTGGTGATGATCGATATCGACCACTTCAAGAGGGTCAACGACACCTACGGGCACCAGGTCGGCGACGCCGTGCTCGTCGCCGTCGCCGCCCTCCTCCAGGGGCAGTTGCGCCCCTACGACACCGCAGCCCGCTTCGGCGGCGAAGAGTTCGTCCTGGTCCTCCCGTCGACGGAGCTGATGGCGGCCGGCGCCGTGGCCGAACGGCTGCGGAAACTCACCGCAAATCTGTCCTTTGCCAAGGAGGGCGCCACGGATCTCGTGTTGACCATCAGCGCCGGAGTCGCCGTCGTCTCCCCAGGCTCCATCGTCAATGCCGACGATCTGATCCGCCAGGCCGATACCGCTCTCTACCGAGCCAAACAGGACGGACGCAACCGGGTGGTCCTGGCTTCCCCCTGAAGTCCGTCGCGGCTCCTACTGTGAAATCACGATGTCGTCATAACAGGCCAGAGCCGAATCGCCGGTATTATCGGTGTCGGTCATGATGGCCACCGCCCCTACGGACGGCGGTTCCTCGCCGAAGATGGCACGGTAATCCTCCAGCACGTTGCGCCGCTCATCGACCCAGACGCCGGTTCTCTCCGCGCCGCTTTCGACGGCAACCATGACGGCGTTGGCAAAAAAAGGATTGGGGATATGGCTTCCGCGCGGCAGACGGTTGGCCCAGATGTAGTTGATGCTGCGGGTCTTCGGGGGAAACCAGTGGGGAAAAACCACATAGACCCGGGCTGCGTAGTCATCCCCCTCCCTGGTCCGCGCATCTCCACGAGCCAGGACATTGTCCACCCTCCAACGCCATGCCAGAACCGGATAATCCCGCAGTGCGTACTCCACCTCCCGAACCAGACCCGAGGCGCTTGCGGTGCTCCGGGCCTGCAGGCAGTGCCCGTCTCCCTCGGCGACGATGCGGTATTCGGTCTCGCCGCGGAATTTCTTCACCTTCCAGTCCGAATTCCATCCGGACTCAAAATCGTCGATGAGGATAATCCTGTCTCCCGCCGAAACCGGCCCGCACCAAAGAAACAGCACCAGCAGCAGCCATCGCATCATCGCCCCCACCTCCTCTTGAGTAACTTGTATGTGCATTTGTCGTAAAAGTCAAAATTGGCCACCAAGACACCAAGGAAACTGGTCATTTCAACGGCTTTTCTTGGCGCCTTCGTGTCTTGGTGGCTAAAAACCCTTTTTCTAACTTGCTTTCCGATAAAGGGGCAACAAAAACGAATTTGGGAAATCTGTGGGATTAAAAAAAAGGGCCGGTCCAATGGACCGGCCCTTCTGCCAGAAATAAACAATTAGGAGGGATTACTCGGGGCGCATCAGGCGCAATTTCTTGCGCAGACGACGCTGGGCTTCCTTCTCCTTGCGCTTGCGCTTGACGCTCGGTTTTTCGTAAAATTTGCGCTGCTTCATTTCACGAAAGAGACCCTCTTGCTGCAGTTTGCGCTTGAGAACCCGGATGGCTTTTTCGACATTGTTGTCGATAACCTGGATTTCCACGGACCAATCACCTCGCTTTCTGATCTTTGTCTGGCTCCACAGCCGACGAAGGGCGGTGAAACACAAGTGCGAAAGGTAGCCTAATTCCGGGACAAATGCAAGAGAAAATACGACCCTGGAGAATCAGGCTCGCGTGGAGTAAAGAGTAACGTCAATTCCGCCGTTGACCAGGCCGGCGCACTTTTCCAGAGGGAGGCCGGTGGCCCGGGCCAGACGCTCGTCCGGGCAGAGAATGGCCACCTGCCAGCCGGCGAAGGAGTGGCGACAGACCTGTCCCAACTGGTAATACAGGGGACGCAGGTCCTCCCCCCGGCCGAGGCGCTCGCCGTAGGGGGGATTGCACAGCAAGAGGCCCGGGCCGGGGTGCGGCGGCTGTTCGGCCAACGCCCGCACAGCCCAGGTGACTCCTTCCCCGAGTCCCGCCCGCTCGCCGTTGCGCCGAGAAGCGTCGATCGCCTCCCGATCCCGGTCGCATCCGGAAAGAAGAACGGCCGGAGACCTCTCTCCCCTCCGGCCCTCGAGACGCAGAGCCTCCCAGAGCCCGGGGCGATAGCCCGGCCAGTTCATAAAAGCGAAGGAACGATCCATCCCCGGCGCCCGCCGTCCGGCCAGGAGGGCCGCTTCGATCACCAGGGTCCCGGAGCCGCACATGGGATCGAGAAGCGGCCTGTCGCCGTGCCATCCCAACAACTGCAGGAGTCCCGCTGCCAGGGTCTCGCGGAGAGGAGCGTGGGCCGTTTCGACCCGGTAGCCCCGGCGGTGCAGGAGCTCGCCGGAGCTGTCGACGGAAAGAAGGCAGAGGTCATCCTCAAATCGTGCCAGGACCTGCTGCGTCTCCCCCTCCGCCGGAGAGGAACGTCCCAGGGCGCTGTCAATCCCCTCGCCGATGGTGGCGGCAATGCGCCCGGTATGCATGAGGCGCGAACGGTGGCAGGTGGCCCGGACCGCCACCGGGGTTTCCGAAGAGAGAAATTTCCCCCAGGGGAGGCGGGACGACTTGCGGAACAGGTCCGGGAAATCGCTGCATTTCACCGAACCGACCCGGACGACCAAGCGGCTGGCGCTCCGCAGCCACAGGTTGGCCAGATAGAGTTCGCGCAACCCCCCCGCAAACTCCCCCCCGCCGCCAACCGCCCGCACCTCACTTATCCCGAGGGCTCTGAGTTCTGCGGCGCAGACGGTTTCGAGGCCGGGGGCGGTCACGGCGAACAACTGCTCCGATGTTTTTTTCAATCAATCCTCCG
>Ga0209231_1000256_pt1 | contig 35174 bp, 34 predicted proteins | sample Deesub45470m_DNA_FD_188086 | JGI IMG/M metagenome (GOLD analysis project Ga0209231, IMG submission 188086) | Deep subsurface microbial communities from North Pacific Ocean - 450_OLKR46/470m Metagenome (SPAdes) (version 2) | ecosystem: Environmental > Terrestrial > Deep subsurface > Unclassified ... | reverse complement strand
GGGTCCGGTCCCGCGAATCTTTTCGATATCCATTCCTCTTTCCCGGGCCCGCTGGCGCGCCGCCGGAGAGGCGGCGGCCCGGCGAGCCGCGGACGCCGACGGCTCTTTCTCCGGCTCTTCTCCCCCCCCCTGCTCTTCCTGCTCTTCCTCTTTTCCCTGCTCTTCCTCTTTTTCCTGCTCTTCCTCTTTCCCCTGCTCTTCCTCTTTTTCTCGTTCTTCCTGCTCGTCCCGCTCGTCCTCCTTTTCCTGTTCTTCCTGTTCTTCCTGTTCTTCCTGTTCTTTCCGTTCCTTCCGTTCTTTCCCGTCGGCGTCTTCTCGCTCTTTATTGTTTTGCTCGTCCGCTTCCCTGATTTCTTTTTCCCCCTTCCCCTTCTCCCCGGCTTTTCCACCCCCCTTATCAGAGGATTTTTCACTTTCCTCTTCGGTTTCATCCTCCGCAGCCAGCAGGGCGATGACCGTTCCCACGGTCACCGTCTCCCCTTCCCCGACCTTGAGGGACTGGACGACGCCGTTTTCGAAGGCCTCCATTTCCATGGCCGCCTTGTCCGTTTCGACCTCGGCGATGATGTCCCCCCGGGCGACCCTGTCCCCTTCCTTGATGTGCCACTTGAGGACCGTCCCCTCCTCCATGGTATCGCTGAGCTTGGGCATGGTGATTTCCATCGGCATTGCGGCAATCCCCTCAGTAATTTTGGTTTTCATCATCGGCGCCCGTGGACAATGACCGGGTCATCGGCTACCGGATCTTTCGGCTAAAACAGTTCCCGAACCCGGGCCACCACCACCGCGGCATCGGGAATGGCCGCCTTTTCCAGCGCCTTGTTGTAGGGCATGGGGACATCAGCCCCGCCGACCCGCAGCACCGGGGCATCAAGATCGTCGAACGCCTCCTCCATGATGCGGGCGGCGATTTCCCCTCCCCAGCCGCCGGTGAGCCAGGATTCTTCCACCGTCACCGCCCGGCGGGTCTTGCGCACCGAGTCGAGGACGGCCTTCATGTCAAGAGGGTTGAGGGCGCGCAGGTCAAGGACTTCGACCTCGATCCCCTCTTTGGCCAACTCTTCGGCCGCCTCCAGACAGACATAAACCATCCGCGAAAGGGTGACCAGGGTCAGGTCGCGCCCCTCCCGCTTGATGTCCGCCCGGCCGAGAGGGATGGTGTATTCTCCGGCGGGGACTTCCCCCTTCACGGCGTAGAGCCCCTCGTGTTCTATGAACATCACCGGATCCTGAGAGCGGATGGCGCTCTTGAGCAGCCCCTTGGCGTCGGCCGGGACCGACGGGACGATCACCCGCAGGCCGGGACAGTGCAGGAAGAGCGCTTCGAGGGAATGGCTGTGCTGGGCACCGAGCTGGTGCCCCCCTCCTCCCGGTGTGCGAATGGTGAGAGGGACCGCCGCCTGGCCGCCGAACATGTAGCGGGCGACCGCCGCATGGTTCATGATCTGGTCCAGGGCGACGATGGAGAAGTTGATGGTCATCAGTTCGACGATGGGGCGCAGTCCGGCCATCGCCGCGCCGCAGGCCATGCCGACAATACCGGCCTCGGAGATGGGAGTATCGATCACCCGTTTATCGCCGAACTTGGCCAGAAGGCCCTTGGTGACCTTGAAGGACCCTTCGTAGAGACCGACATCCTCGCCGAGGAGGAAGACGGTTTCGTCCCGTTCCATCTCTTCGTGCAGGGCCTGATTGAGTGCCTCTCGGCAGGTGATTTCGGGCATCAGCCGACTCCTTGGCAGCAAGGGCAGATCAGCGAACCGGATAAACTCGCAGGGTTATGGCGCGTAAACATCGGTCCACAGCTCCTCGGGATCGGGATCCGGACTTTGCTCCGCAAATGCGATCGCTTCGACGATGAGCTTTTGCTCCTCCTCGTCGATGGCTGCGAGCACGTCCTTACTCGCCTGTCCTTCACGGAGAAGGTAGTCGGCAAAAGCGGGAATAGGGTCGCGCTCCTTCCAGATCTTCTTCTCCTGTTCGCTGCGATAGGTCCCCGGATCGGAGATGGAGTGCCCGCGGTAACGGTAGGTGCGCGCCTCGATGTAGGTTGGCCCCTCACCGTTGCGCGCCTTCTGCACCGCCTGGTGAACCGCCTGGTAGACGGCGAGCACGTCCATACCGTCGACCCGGAGTCCGGGGGTTTCATAGGCGCAGCTCTTCTTGTAGAGTTCTTCGACGGCGCTGGCCCGGGCCACGCTGGTGCCGATGCCGTACAAGTTGTTTTCACAGAGGAAGACCACAGGAACCCGGTAGAGGGCAGCCATGTTCATCGCCTCGTGAAAGACCCCCTGATTGGTCGCTCCGTCGCCGAAGAGACAGACGACCACCTCGTCTCCCTCGCGATAGAGAATGGAGTATCCGAGGCCGACGGCGAGGGGAAGATGTCCGCCGACGATTCCGTACCCGCCCATGAAACGCCGGTCGGCGTCGAACATGTGCATCGACCCCCCCTTCCCCTTGCTGACCCCGGTCGCCTTGCCGAAGAGCTCGGCCATCACCGCCTGGACCGGAACCTTCCTGGCGATGGCCAGACCGTGCTCACGGTAGGCGCTGATCATGTAGTCGTCATTGTTGATGGCGTGCGCCACCCCCACGCCGACCGCTTCCTGGCCGCTGTAGAGGTGGAGAAATCCGCCGATCTTCCCCTGGCTGTAGAGTTTCGGGCAGGCCTCTTCGAACTCCCGGATCCGCACCATGTCGCGATACATGGCGAGGAGTTCCGGTGTTCCAAGCATCAGAGTATCCGATTTCCCGTCCATTTCAGCTCCCTGGTTTCCGTTTCCTTCCGAGGCGTCTTCGGTAAAATACTAACAGCCGTCCCGGGGATGGCAAGCCCGCTCAAGGGGAGCAAACCCCTTGCTATTGATCGTTAACCCGTTAATATCATGAAACTGAAAGCAAACGACCGGACGGGAGAGACCACCATGAGCCCATATGTCGATTACACCATTGAAGAGGGGATCGCCCATATCGTCCTCGATGCGCCGGGGGACAGGGTGAACATCCTCAGCGGCGATTTTCTCAAGGATCTGGATCGCACCGCCGATGAACTCTCGCAGAATGCGGTGGTTTCCGGAGCCGTGATCTTGAGCGCCAAGGAGGGGGGATTTATTGCCGGAGCGGATATCGAGGCCATCGAAGAGGTGGACGACCCCGACCTGGGGGCCGATCTGGCCCGGGAGGGGCAGCGGATCCTGGGGCGTTTCGGCACCCTCCCCTTTCCGGTGGTCGCCGCCCTGCACGGGCACTGCATGGGCGGCGGAACCGAGTTCGCCCTCGCCTGCAACTACCGGATCGCCGCCGAGGATGCCGCCATCGCCCTCCCGGAGATCAAACTGGGAATTTTCCCCGGTTTCGGCGGCACCCAGCGCCTGCCGCGTCTGATTTCCCTGGCCAAGGCTCTCGACATCATCCTCAGCGGCCGCACCGTGCGCAGCCGCGAAGCTTTGAGAATCGGTCTCGTCGACCGGGCCGTTGACGGAAAGGACCTGCGGAAGGCCGCTCTCGCCCTGTTGCAGGAGGTCTCAGCCGACAGCCGGCCGATCCTCGAGCAGCGCCGAAAGATTCGCGGCGGTTGGCGCAACTGGCTGCTGGAGAAAAATCCCCTCGGCCGGGCGATTCTTTTTGCCCTCGTCCGTCGCACCACCGCCCGGAAGACCGGCGGGCACTACCCGGCTCCCTTCAAGGCGCTGGACGTTCTCCGGAGGGGCCTCTCCCTCCCCCTCGAGCAGGGGCTGGAACTGGAGGCGCAGGGGCTCGGCGAGATGATCGTCACTCCGGTGTGCAAAAACCTGATCCGCGTCTTTCGCCTCTCCCAGCGCCCGAAGAAGGAGTCCCGGCCGGAAGGGACTCCCCGCAAGGTGCGGCAGGCGGCCGTTCTCGGTGCCGGAATCATGGGGGGAGGAATCGCCCATCTGCTGGCCGAGCACGACATCCCGGTCCGCCTCAAGGACCTGCGCCCCGAGGCGGTCGAAGCCGGCCTCGGCCACGCCAGAAAACTCTTCGGCAAGCGCGCCCAAAAAACCGGTGGCGGCGAAGACGAAGTCCGGAAAAAGATGGCGTTGTTGACCGGAACCACCGACTACGGCGGCTTCGACCGGGTCGATCTGGTCATCGAGGCGGTGGTGGAACGGATGGAGATAAAACAGGGAGTCCTGCAAGAGGTCGAAGAAGTCCTGCGCGACGATGCCCTCTTTTCCACCAACACCTCGGCCCTTTCGGTGAGCGAACTGCAAGGGGTCGGACAACGACCACAGAATGTCGCCGGGCTGCATTTCTTCAATCCCGTCGACCGGATGCCTCTGGTGGAGATCATCCGCGGACGACAGAGCGCCGCGGAGACCACGGCCACCCTCTTCGACTTGGCCGTCAGGCTCGGCAAGACCCCGATTCTCGTCGACGACAGTCCCGGTTTCCTCGTCAACCGCCTCCTCGGCGCCTACCTCAACGAGGCCTGCCTCCTCGCCGAAGAGGGGGTGAAGTGGTCCTCCATCGACAGTGCGGCCCGTCGCTTCGGACTCCCCATGGGCCCCTTCCGCCTCATGGACGAGGTTGGCATCGATATCGCCGCCGAGGTCGGAAAGACCCTGAGCAAGGCTTTTCCCTACCTCCCCGAGAGCCTTCTTCTCGAAAAGGCCCGGCTGCGCGGCCTCAAGGGGCGCAAAGGACACCGGGGGTTCTATCTGCACCCCAAGAAGGGGAAGACCCGCCCCAATGCCAAGGCGGCTCCCCTCCTCGACCTCAGGGAACTGAGGGGAGCTTCGGAGCAGGACTGGCGCCGCCTGATGCTGCTGATGGTCAACGAGGCCGGGCGCTGCCTCGAAGAGGGGGTCATCGCCTCCCCCGAGGATGTCGATACCGGAATGATTTTCGGCACCGGGTTCCCCCCCTTTCTCGGCGGACTCTGCCGCTGGGCCGATGCGGAGGGGGTGCCGGCGCTGGTAACGGAACTCGACGCTCTGTCCGCCCCCCTCGGAGCGCGTTTTATCCCCTGCGGCTATCTCAAAGGGCGGGACCTCCTGCTGGCTGGAAAACAATGAAAGGAAAAACGACCATGAGCTACTATTTTAGTAAAATTCTCCCGGTCACCTTCGATCAGGCCATACTCCGGGTCACGGAAGAGCTGAAAAAGGACGGATTCGGTATTTTGACCGAGATCGACGTCACCGGGACGCTGAAGAAAAAACTCGGCGTCGATTTCCGCAAGTACCGGATTCTCGGGGCCTGCAATCCAAACTTCGCCTACCAGGCGTTGCAGAAGGAGGCGCATATCGGCACCATGCTCCCCTGCAACGTCATCGTTCAGGAAACGGAGGACGGGCGGATCGAGGTGGCGGCGGTCGACCCGCTGGTTTCGATGCAGGGGATAGAGAACCCGGAACTGGCCCAGGTGGCCGGCGAGGTTCAGGCGAGGCTGAAGGGGGTCATCGACCGCCTTTAGGAGTCTATCGTCAGCAACACCGGGATGCCTGGATTGGAACCCCCCGGCAACAGGATCTTTCCGAGCGACCGTGACAAATGTTACCCCTTTGGAGGAGAGGCATGGGAAAACACCTCGTCCTGGCCGGCGGCGGCCACGCTCACATGACCGTTCTGGCCCGCCTCGAAGATCTCGTCGGCCGAGGGCATCGGGTCACCCTCATCAGTCCTTCACCCTATCAGTACTACTCGGGAATGGGGCCGGGGCTGCTGGCCGGAACCTACCGCCCGCAGGACGTTCGCTTTCACATTCGCCGAATGGCCGAAGCGTCGGGCGGCCTCTTCATGGAGGACCGGGTCAGCGGGATCGATGCAGCTGCACGGCGACTGCACCTCGCCTCGGGGGGAGAACTCTCCTACGATGTGGTCTCCTTCAATACGGGGAGCTGCGTTCCCCTCGATTCCCTCGACGGGACCTCGCCCAACGTTCTCCCCGTCAAACCGATCGAGAATCTGTTGCGGGCACGCAAGACCCTGCTGCAGTGGGAAGAAAAACGAGCGCCCCGACTGCTGGTGGTCGGTGGCGGCCCGGCGGGAGTGGAACTGGCGGGGAACCTCTGGCGACTGATGGATAACCTCGGCCGGGAGGGGAGGATCTCCCTCGTCGGAGGGAGCAAAGTCCTGAAGAATTTCCCCGAGCGGGTCAGGACCCTGGCCCGGCGCTCCCTGGAAAATCGAGGAATTGTCCTGCGTGAAGGGGTCCGAACGAAGTCTTTTGCCGAAAGCGTGGCCGTCCTCAGCGACGGCACCTCGATCCCCTTCGATCTGGCACTCGTCGCTATCGGCGTCTCGCCCGGCCCCCTCTTCCGGGATTCGGAGCTGGCCACCGGCGAAGGGGGCGGCTTGACCGTCAACTCCTGCCTGCAGTCGCCAACCCACCCCGAGATCTTCGGCGGCGGCGACTGCATCCACTTCGCACCATCCCCCCTCGACAAGGTCGGAGTCCATGCCGTGCGGCAGAATCCCGTACTCCACCACAACCTCCTGGCCGCCCTGGATGGAGGTCCCCTCCAGCCCTTCGTTCCCCGCTCGGCTTACCTGCTGATCCTCAACCTCGGCGATGGTCGAGGAATTTTGTCCAAGTGGGGGTGGACCGTCGCAGGACGCCTCGCCTTCCTGGCCAAAGACTATATCGACAGGCGTTTCATGGAGAAGTTCCAACTCTCCGGAGAGCGAAAGGAAGAGACGTAACAGGGACAACCGCAGGGCATCGGTCCCTGCCCTACCTCTCCAAAGTCAGCTCCGAGACCCGGGCAAAGGCCGCCTCCATGTCAGGGAGATGGGCGATGTCGGGGACGACCTGGAGATAACGCACCTTCCCCTCGGCGTCGACGATGATCACCGCGCGAGCCAGGAGCATAAGGTCATCGATGAGCAGGCCGGTTTGGCGCCCGAAGGCCCCCTCCTTATAGTCGGAGAGATAGCGGATATCGGTCAGGCCGGCCTCCTCGGCGAAGCGCTTCTGGGCAAAGGGGGTGTCGCGGCTGATGACCAGGCGCTTGACGCTTGCCGGCAGCTTATCCCCCTCCTCACCGAGGTAATGGGTCTGGGCTTCGCAAACCTTAGTGTCGATCGATGGGACGATGCTGAGCAACAGGACGTCTCCCTTGAGCCGGGAGAGATCGACCGTCTCCAGGGTCATGGCGTCGACCAGGCCGGTGGCGGGAAGAGATTCGCCGACGACCAGCGGGGTCCCGAGGAGTTTGAACGTCTTTTCGCCCCGGGTGACTGTTGTTCCCGGCTCCACCGACCCTTTTTCCATGGGGATTTCGGCTGGCCGGTTCCCCGGGCAGCCGGCAAGAAATAGACATCCGAAGAGTATCAGTCCCTCAACAACGGCAGATTTTTTCATAACCGGTTTCTCCTTTTTCTCCCTCCCGAAAAGGACGGCAACAGAATCGTGCTCCGGTCGCCGGATCGGCACTCACAGAAGAATCTTAGCAGGCGCCGGTCACCGCACAAGCGCCTTACGCCGTACGGGGTACCCCATTCCTCCGAGGAGCTTTTCGTCAGGGTAAACAGACCGCGGAAAGTTGATGCCGCTGAGGGAAGAAAATAGCGGAGGGATGTATCCTGCCTGCACGGCAAGGCGGGGGAACAATGGAGAGAAAAGGGGACTGGCGCCGGGAAAGAAAAACGCCGGCCATCGGTTGAACCGGCGATCAGGGGCAGAATAAAAAAAGAGCCGGCCGGAAAGTTTCGAACCTTTCCGGCCGGCTGTGCTTGCTATGATGGCCTTGTGGCCTTAGCCCAGGAACAAGTTATGATTGCGCGCCCGGTTCGCCATGATGGTCGGATCGAGGACCTCTCCGCAGGCGCAGCACTTCCAGGCATCAAAAGTGCGCACGAAATCATAGAACTTCTCGGCGTACATTCTTCCCTTGCACTTAGGACATTTCATCATTTCCCCCTTGTTTTGATCATTTTGTATGGTTTACTTCGTAACAGCCAATCGGTAAGAAATACTATTACACGAGGCATGCCAGATCGCCATACAGGGGGAACGAACCTTTTCGTATCGACTTTTTTTCCTTTAAGAAACGGACAGTTAACCTGAGCATTTCTGCTTAAAAAAACTTTTGCCAGGCTTCAATTCTGGCTGCGCCCACCCCCGAAACCCGCCGGACCCTCTTTAAAACGAGAAAATCGCCATTTAATTGACGGTCGGCGGCGATTTTTTCCGCCAGACGGGGACCCACCCCGGGAAGAATCTGCCAATCCTCGGCGCTCATGCGATCGGGATGCAAGGGGATCGACAGCGCGATCCTCTGGCCGGATAACATCCAATCTCTTTTTATTTCAGACACTTCTCCTTCAAACACAACAATATCCAACAGTTCACCACTGACCAGTGGGGGCGACTGGGCGATCTTCCGGGCCAATTCGGGGGCGGGCGCAAGACCCGTCAATTCAATGACGTCCGCCAGTGACTCACCGTCATAAATTTGATGGGCTCCCGGTTCAGGGAACCCGGCGGAGAACATCACCCACCCGGGGGTCTCCTGCTCCAAATAAAATGCCGGGGGTTCTCCGTTCTGGAGAACCGCCCGGCGGCAGTCGGTGACAAGGAGCAATCCCAGCACCCCCAGGACGAGAAGGATCGTGCCGGGGGGTGTGCTCATGACTTAGCGTCCCTGGTCCTTGAGAAGCTTGTATTGGAGAGCATCGATCAATGCGTGGTAGGAGGCGTCGATGATATTGTCACTGACCCCGACCGTTCCCCAGCGTTCCATCTTGTCACCCGATTCGATCAGCACCCGGGTCACCGAGGCCGTCCCCTTGCCGGCGGGAAGAACCCGGACCTTGTAATCGAGGAGTCGCATCTCCTTGAGCTGGGGATAGAAGTTTTCCAGGGCCTTGCGCAAGGCATGATCCAGGGCGTTGACCGGGCCGTTTCCCTCGGCGGCGGTATGCTCGATCCGTCCCCCCACCTTGACCTGGACCGTGGCCTCGGAAAGGGTTTTCTCATCCTCATGCCGCTTGGTGTCGATCACCCTGTAGCCGATGACCGAGAAGTAGGGGCGAATGGTGCCGAGGGCGCGGCGCATCAGGAGTTCGAAGGAGGCTTCGGCGCCCTCGAACTGGTACCCCTTGTTCTCGAGCTCCTTGATGTCTTCAAGGATCTCGAGGGTCACCGGATCCTTGCTGTCGAGGTTGATATTGAACTGTTCGGCCTTGGCGAGGATATTGGAACGACCCGAGAGATCGGAGATCAGGATCCGGGTCACATTCCCCACCCGCTCGGGACGAACGTGTTCGTAGGTTTCGGGATGGCGCTGAATTGCCGAGACGTGAACACCCCCTTTGTGGGCGAAAGCACTGTTGCCGACATAGGCCATATGCTTGTTCGGCACCAGATTGGCCAGCTCGTAGATGTAACGGGAGACTCCCCGCAGGCTCTTGAGTTGGTCGTCCGTGACGCAGGGGCTATCCATCTTCAGAACCAGGGAAGGGATGATCGAGCAGAGGTTGGCGTTGCCGCAGCGCTCGCCGAAACCGTTGATCGTCCCCTGCACGTGGACGATGCCGTTTTCCACCGCCACCAGGGAGTTGGCCACGGCGCACTCGCTGTCGTTGTGGGCATGGATCCCCAGAGGGGTGCTGACCGCCTTTTTGACCGCGGCGATGATGGCCGGCAGCTCATAGGGGAGGGTACCGCCGTTGGTGTCGCACAAGACGATGCAGTCTGCGCCCGCCTCCTGAGCCGCCTGCAGGGTCTTGAGGGCGTAGGCGGGATTGGCCTTGTAGCCGTCGAAGAAATGCTCGGCGTCGTAGATCACCTCGCCGACATGCTGCTTCAGGTAGGCCAGGGAGTCGTTGATCAGTTCGAGATTTTCCTCGAGGCTGATGCGCAGCGCCTCGTGAACATGAAAATCCCAGGTTTTGCCGAAGATGGTGACGACGTCCGGTTCGGCCTGGATCAGGGTGCGGATGTTGTTGTCCTTGTCCGGGGTGGTCTTGGCCCGCCGGGTGGAGCCGAAGGCGGCAATCTTCGCCCCGGAAAGGGAGACCTTCTTGATATCCTTGAAGAAAGCGATGTCCTTGGGATTGGACCCCGGCCATCCCCCTTCGATGTAGTGAATCCCCAACTCATCGAGCTTCTGGGCGATGCGGATCTTGTCGGTCACCAGAAAGGAGACGTCCTCGGCCTGGGAACCGTCCCGCAGGGTCGTATCGTAGAGTCTGATCTGATTCATTCCACTCTTCCTGACCACAGGGGCGGCTCGAAAACCGCCCCTGCACATCTCAGTTCACGCATTGGGAGTCGGATCCGGCCGACTTATTCAGCCTTGACATCCTTCTTGGACAGACCGAAGGCATCATGGAGCACACGAACCGCCAGCTCGGTGTACTTGGCGTCGATGACGCAGGAGACCTTGATTTCGCTGGTGGAGATCATCTGGATATTGATCCCCTCCTGGGAAAGGGTCTGGAACATTTTGCTGGCAATCCCGGAGTGGGAGCGCATCCCGACCCCGACAATGGAGACCTTGGCAATGTTCTCGTCGCTCCGCACCGCACCGGCGGCGATTTCTTTTGCCGACTCCTCGACGATCTTCAGGGCCTTCTTGAAGTCGGTCTTGGGGACCGTGAAGGTCATGTCGGTGTACCCCTCGTTGGAGACGTTCTGTATGATCATGTCGACGGTAATGTTGGCATGGGAAAGGGGGGTGAAGAGAATGGAGGCGATCCCCGGCTTGTCGGGAACGCGCATCACGGAAATCTTGGCTTCATCCTTGTTGTAGGTAATTCCCGAAACCAGAACGGTCTCCATATCGGCATCCTCCTTCATCACCAGTGTCCCTGGATTGTCGTTAAAGCTCGAACGAACGTGGACCACCACGCCGTATTTCTTGGCGAATTCAACACTGCGGATCTGCAGAACCTTGGCGCCGAGGGACGCCATCTCCAGCATCTCATCGTAGGAAATTTTCTCGATTTTGGTGGCATCGGGGACGATCCGCGGGTCGGTGGTATAGACGCCGTCGACATCGGTGTAGATTTCACAGACGTCGGCCTTGAGTCCGGCGGCCACCGCCACCGCCGAGGTGTCCGAGCCGCCGCGGCCGAGAGTGGTGGTGTTCCCTTCCCTGTCGACACCCTGAAATCCGGCGACGACAATGATCGTGCCGTTCTTCAGATCCTCGCGAATCTTCTTGTCGTCGATCTTTTCGATGCGCGCCTTGGAAAAGGTGCTGTCGGTCAGGATCGGGATCTGGTGCCCCATGTAGCTCTTGGCCTTGTATCCCATGGACTGCAGACACATGGAAAGGAGCGCGATGGTGACCTGTTCGCCGGTCGCCACCAGCACGTCGTATTCCCGTTCGCTGGGAAATTCACACATCTCGTTGGCGAGGGCCACCAGCTTGTTGGTCTCGCCGGACATGGCGGAAACGACCACGATCACATCGTTGCCATCATCATAGGTCTTGGCGACGCGCCGGGCGACGTTGCGGATCCTCTCGATGGTCGCCACCGAAGTCCCACCATACTTCTGCACAACAAGGGCCATAATTCCCACTGCCTCCTTTGCGTTGGAAAAAGCGGCCGTCACAAGGCCGCGTCTGAGCTATTCCGTTTTTGTCCTGCGCCCTATCTTGTGCACCGCCATCCCCTCCACATCCTCGGCGGCCTCCATGATCATCTCGGGGAGGGTCGGATGGGAATGGATGACCCGCCCCAGTTCGCCGGCGGTCATTCCCTGCTGCATCGCCACCGCCACCTCGGCGATGAGCGCCGAAGCCTCCTCGCCGACGATGGCGGCGCCGAGGATCTTTCCACTGTCGCCGTCGGCGACGATCTTCACCGAACCGCGAACCTCGCCATCGCAAAGGGCCTTGCTCGAAGCCTGGTAGGTGAAGCGCCCGACGGATACGGAGAGCCCCTTTTTCCTGGCTTCCTCCTCGGTGATCCCGACCTGGCCGATCTCCGGCAGAGTGAAGATGGTACTCGGAACCACCCGGTAATCGGCCCGGGCATCCCCCCCCAGAGCGTTGGTGACGGCGATCCCCGCCTGGTAGGATGCGACGTGGGCCAACTGGATGCCGCCGGTCACATCGCCGATGGCAAAGAGGCCGTCAAATGAGGTGCGCATCCCAGCGTCGACCACCACCGCTCCCTTGTCGAGCCTGACGCCGAGTTCCTCCAGCCCCAGTCCCGAACTGTTGGGCACCCGGCCGACGGCCACCAGCACCTTGGCGACAAGGATCTCCTCGCCTCCTTCGATGCGGACGCGCACCCCGTCGCCGGAGGTGTCGACACTCTCCACCGACTTTTCTGTGTGGATCGCCACCCCCTGCTCCTTGAGGGTTTTTTCGACGTCCCGCACGATCTGGCGATCGCTCTGGACGAGGAGTCCCGGGAGTTGTTCGACCAGGGTAACCCGGGTTCCGAGGGCGGAAAAAATACTGGCGAATTCGCAGCCGATATAGCCACCGCCGACGATCAGGAGGCTTTCAGGAAGCTCTTTAATAGCAAGAATTTCATTGCTGGTCAAAACCTTTTTCCCGTCGATCGCGAGGGTTTTCGGACGCGCAGGAATCGACCCGGTGGCGACGATTATCGTGCGGGCTTCGATGTGTCCGACCACACCCTGGCTCCGGATACAGACCCGCCCTGCGCCTTCGATGGAGGCCCTGCCGCGGAAGATCTCCACTTCCCGACCCTTGAGAAGCTGTTCGATCCCCCCGACCAGTTTGGCAACCACCTCGTCCTTGCGGCGGGCGGCAACGGCGAAATCGAAATCGATGGTGCCGACACCGATGCCGTGCTTGTCCGCGCCCCGCAGGCGCTGCAGGAGATGGGCGGTGCTGTAGAGCGCCTTGGTCGGAATGCACCCTCTGTTGAGACAGGTTCCGCCGACCCGATCTTCCTCAATCAGACAGACGCAGGCTCCCTGCTGGGCGGCGCGCAGAGCAGCCACGTAACCGCCGGGGCCGCCGCCGATCACGGCAATATCGAATTTCTTCATCCTCCCCCCCTCTCTGTCGTCAAGACCTCGGCCAAGCGGGCAAGAAGTGCTTCGGCCACCCGGCCTTCTGCGGCAAAGTCGATGCGACGCTCCTCTTCCCCGGCATGGGCGAGGCGGATCGACAGCCCCTCCGTTTCGAGGACGGGAGCCCGTTCGGCCCACTCGACGACGACCACACCGGCCCCCTGCAGGTAATCGTCAAACCCCAGATCGACCAGGTCCTCCGGTCCGTTGAGGCGGTAGAGGTCGAAATGATGGAGCTCAAGGCGCCCCGTGTATTGATTCATCAAGGTATAGGACGGACTGGTGACCGGCTCCTCCTCCGGGACTCCGAGGCCCCGGGCCAGGCCCTGGGTCAGACAGGTCTTGCCGGTACCGAGATCCCCCCGCAGGCCGATAATCAGAGGCTCCGTCACCAGGGCGCCGAGGGCCTCACCGAGAGCCCATGTCTCTGCTGCGCAGGTTGTGGTCAGGCTCCAGGAGCGCACATCAACGCCCCATGGCGCGGATGATGTCGAGACGGGCCACGACGCCAACGACCTTGCCCTTGTCGACCACGGGAATGAGATGGGACTTTTTGGCCACCATCAGCTCGGCGATTTCACTCACCGGAGTCTCGGGAGAGCAGGTGGTGACCTCTCGGGAACAGATGTCTCCGACCTTGCGGGCGGTGATTCGTTCGACCTCCTCGTGGAAATTTTTCTCGCTCTCCAGATACAGGACCCAGTCAAAAAGGGAGATGACCTTGGGAAGGTGGAGGGGGCGATCCTGCTGGACCAGGTCCGTTTCGGTGACAATCCCCTTCAGGGATCCGTCCTCGCCGAGGACCGGCATGGCACTGTGGTTTTTTTCGGCGAACAGGCGCGCCAGTTCCTCGACGGTCGTTTCCTCGGTGACGGACTGAACCGCAACGGTCATGATATCTTTAGCTTTCAGCATGCTGTGCTCCTTTAAGGGTAAGTTCGCGTCGGGTTGCAGGAAGCTCCCGCACCAGATCGGTCGCCAGCAGGCCGGCATCGCCCTGGGTGCGGCTCAGGCGGTCGGCCGCCCTTCCGTGCAGAAAAGTGCCGAGAACCGCGGCATCGGCCGGGGAAAGTCCCTGGGCCAGGAGTCCGCCGATCAGGCCGGTCAGCACATCCCCCATCCCGCCGCTGGCCAGGCCGGGATTACCGCTGCCGTTAATCCGGATACGGCCGTCGGGCAGGGCGATCACCGTGCGCGCCCCCTTGAGGACCAGCACCACCCGGTAGCGGCTGGCGAAGTTCCGGGCCACACCGACACGGTCCTCCTCGACGGCCTGGATGTCGATCCCGGCCAGGCGGGCCATTTCCCCGGGATGGGGTGTCAGCACCGTCGTCCCCGGAGCGCGGTCGAGAAGAACATCCGCTCCTTCGGAAACCGCATTGAGGGCGTCGGCGTCGAGGAGAAGCGGCAGCGGACACTCAGCCACCAGGCGCCGCACCAGGGCGACGGTCTCGGCGGAACGGCCGAGGCCCGGTCCGGCGGCGACGGCCGATTTCCCGACCCAGAGTGTGCGCACCTGGTCAAGAGCCTGGAGGCTGAGGGCGCCGTCGATGGCCGGAAGGGGGACCGTCATCGCCTCGGTAAGCTTGACCTCGAGAACCGAATGAACCGGTTCCGGACAGGCGACGGTGACCAGACCGGCACCGGAACGCAGTCCCGCTTCGGCACTCATGACCGCCGCTCCCGACTTGCCGGTCTCGCCGGCGATCACCAGCAGATGGCCGAAGGTCCCCTTGTGCCCCGCAGCAGGGCGCCGGGGGCAGAGAAGGACGGCCTCCGCTGCCTCCACCAGCAGATGATCGTCTCCCACATTTTCTGACAGACACCGGGGAATGCCGATATCGAGTACGACCAGGTCGCCGGCGCACCCGGCGCCGGGATAGACGGCATGGCCGACCTTGGCCAGGGCGAAGGTCACCGTCAGGTCGGCGCAAACGGCTCTGCCGAGAATCCGCCCGCTGCCGGCATCGATGCCTGAAGGAATATCGACGGCCACAACCTTGGCCCCCGTTCGGTTGATCCAGGCGATAGCCTCGGCATGGTGACCGTCGACCTTCGAGCTCAGGCCGGTGCCGAAGAGGGCATCGACCACCAGTCCGGGACTTTCCCCTTGGCCAAGGATCGCCATCAGGGTCTCGGTATCGGCGGCAAAAAAGACCTCGCCGCCGCTCTTCAACAGGGCGCCGAGATGAAGTGCGGCATCCCCCTTCACCGCGGCACGATCGGCTAGAACCACCGTGCGCACCGTCCATCCGCGGCGCAGAAGGTCCCGGGCGACGACATAGCCGTCGCCGCCGTTATTCCCCTTGCCGGCCACGACCACCACCGGACCGGGCCAAATGGAGGAAAAACGGCCACAAAGGGCCTCGACGACGCCCCGGCCGGCATTCTCCATCAGCACCACCCCCGGCAGGCCAACCTCCTCGATGGTCCTCCGGTCAAGTTCCTGCATCTGGGCAGCGGTCAGGAGTTTCACGGCGCCTCCAGGATGACGGTTGCGACGGCATAATCCCCGTCATGGCTGTAGGAGAGATGGATGCCGCTCAGGCGCCGCTCGACAGCGATCTCGGCAGCGCGCCCGGCGAGGTCGAGGGACGGTTTTCCGAGAGAATCATGCACCACGGCCATGTCCTGCCAGGAGATACCCGACCGCAGTCCCAGACCGAGGGCCTTGAGAAAGGCTTCCTTGGCGGCGAAGCGCGCTGCCAGATGGGGAGCCGGATCCTTCTTGGCCAGGGAATAGGCCTGCTCGCCCGGGGTGAAGAGGCGATGAATGACCCCCTCCTTGCCGGCGGCGAGAAAGGCGCGGAAGCGCCCGATGCGGGCGAGGTCGGTCCCGAGTCCGGCGATGGCCAAGGGCTACCCCCGCCGCAAGAGGGCCAGCATGTCCCGCACCGCCTGCCCCATGCCGACCAGGACGGCGCGACCGACGATGCTGTGGCCGATATTGAATTCTTCGATCCCCCCAAGGGCGACCACCGCCCCGACATTCTGGTAATTGAGTCCGTGACCGGCATTTACCCCGAGACCGAGTTTGTGACCGGCGCGGATGGCGGTCTCGATCTTCGCCAGTTCGGCGCGCCGTTCCTCGTTCGTGCGGGCCTCGCAATAGGCGCCGGTGTGGATCTCGATGCAGTCGGCGCCGACCCGATGGGCGGCCTTGATCTGCTCGAGATCCGGATCGACAAAGAGGCTGACGATGACCCCCCCCTGGCGCAACAGGTCTGCCTGGCGTTTGATCGGATTTCGGTTCAGGAAGACGTTGAGTCCCCCCTCGGTCGTCAACTCCTCGCGTTTTTCCGGTACCAGTGTGACGCAATCGGGGAGAATCTTGAGGGCGATCCCGACCATCTCGTCGGTTGCCGCCATTTCGAGGTTGAGGCGGGTCTTGATCGTCTTGCGGAGGATTTCCACATCGCGATCCTGGATATGGCGCCGATCTTCCCGCAGGTGTACGGTGATGCTGTCGGCACCGGCGAGTTCGGCCAGCGCCGCTGCGGCGACCGGGTCCGGTTCGGCGATGCCCCGGGCCTGGCGGACGGTGGCGACATGATCGACATTGACTCCCAGCTTGGCCACGTCAGCGCCCCTCCTTTTTGCCGCCCAGATGTTTTTCGATCACGGACCCGATCTCGTGGGCCAGCTCGGTGATCTGGTACTTGTCCTGACCTTCGAGCATGATGCGCAGCAGCGGCTCGGTCCCTGAATAGCGGATCAGCACGCGGCCGGTCTCACCGAGTTTTTGTTCGGCGGCCCGAATCATCTTCTGCACCTCGGGAACGTCATTGATTTCCCGCCGCTCCTCCATGCGCACGTTGAGCAGCACCTGGGGGAGGGATATCATCACCTCGGCCAGTTCCGAGAGAGGCTTGCCGGTGCGCTGCATGATGGACAGCACCTGCAGCGCCGAAACCATGCCGTCGCCGGTGGTGTTGTGGTCGAGGAAGATCATGTGGCCGGACTGCTCGCCGCCGAGGTTGTAACCGTGGCGCAGCATTTCTTCGACCACATACCGGTCGCCGACGGCGGTTTTGACGACCTTTCCCCCGGCCTGGCGCAGGGAGATGTCGAGCCCCAGGTTGCTCATCACCGTCGCCACCAGGGTATTCTTGGCCAGCTTTTTTTCCTTGAGCATCTCGGTGGCGCAGATCGCCATGATATGGTCGCCGTCGACCTCATGGCCGAATTCGTCCACGAAGATCACCCGGTCGGCGTCGCCGTCCAGCGCCATCCCCAGGTGGGCGCGGTGCTCGCGGACCGCCTCGGCGATAATCCCCGGATGGAGCGATCCGCAGCCGGCGTTGATGTTGGTGCCGTTGGGGGAGACCCCCAGGGGGATGACTTCGGCGCCGAGTTCTTCGAGAACGGCCGGGGCCACCTTGTAGGCGGCGCCGTTGGCGCAGTCGAGGACGATTTTCAAACCCTTGAGATCGAGATCGCGAGGGAAGGCATTCTTGAGAAAAACGATGTAGCGCCCCCGGGCATCGTCGATGCGGAAGGCCTTGCCGACTTCGGCGGCGGTCGGACGGAGGGAATCGATTTTTTTGGAAAAGATCAGATCTTCGATCCTCAGTTCCATCTCGTCAGGGAGCTTGAAGCCGTCGGCGGAAAAGAATTTGATGCCGTTGTCCTGATAGGCGTTATGGGAAGCGGAAATCACAACCCCGGCATCGGCCCGCATCGACGAGGTGATGAAGGCGATCCCCGGTGTCGGCAGGGGCCCGACCAGCAGCACATCGACTCCCATGGAGCAGATACCGGCGGCCATGGCGTTCTCGATCATGTACCCGGAAAGCCGGGTGTCCTTGCCGATGACGATGCGATGGCGCCGGTTCCCCTGTTTGAAAATATATCCGGCGGCCCGCCCGAGCTGCATGGCCATTTCACTGGTCATGGGATAGATATTGGCGACACCGCGAACCCCGTCGGTGCCGAAGAGTTTCTTTTTCATCTTATTCCTTTTTTCGGTTCCGCCTTCCCCCGGGACTCGGAGAGCGGCTCGATGGCGACCAGGATTTCCACGGTCTTCTGATCCTTCAATGCGGCATATTTTCCGCGATAGACGATGGGAACCATCAGGGTGAAGCTTTCCCGGACACCGTCCACCGAGATCTCTTCGGTTCCCACCTCACTGACATCCTTGAGTTCGCTTTCGGCCCCCGAAATGGTCACCCGGGGAGGATTAATTCTGACTTCCCCCACCCGGAAGCCGGGCTCCGGTGTGCCGACGATCTCGTTGCGCACCGGAATTTCCTTTTCCTTGATCCTTTCGAGCTTGACATCGACAAAGGACGGGGAGAGCCGGGTGACTTTGAGAGCGCTGGGAATATTGAGGCGCTCCTCGAGGCGGCGGAAGGAGGTCAAACCCGGCTGCAGGTCCTCGAGGTCGACGGTGAGACTGATATCGTTGGGACGCAGGTTCATGAGCACGGTGCGGGGGCCGCTGATGCGCACCTCCACCAGACTCGGGACCTCGTTGGCCACCATCATCCCGGCGGGGACGTTCTTCAGCTGCAGCGGCACCGAATAGCCCTGCTCGACCTTCTGTTCCCCCATGACGAAGGACCAGAGGATCACAGCGAAGACCAGTGACAAGAGCTTCAGCAGCCAGTTATGCGTCAATTGCATTACCATCGCTAGCGTTTCTTCTTTTTGTTCAGGCGTGGTTCGAGGAGGCGACTGAGAACCCGCTTGAGGGAGGTTGAATCCAGGTCGCGGGTAATGCGCCCGCCGACGACGACTGAAATCTTGCCGGTTTCTTCGGAAACGACGATAGCCACCGCATCGACCAGTTCGGTCAGGCCGATGGCCGCGCGATGCCGGGTCCCCAGAGCCTTGCTGATATCCGGATTCTGGGAGATGGGGAGGAAGCAGCCGGCGCGTTTGAGCCGCCCCTGCTGGATGACCAGGGCGCCGTCATGGATCGGCGAGAAGGGGAGAAAAATCGAAGTAATGAGATCACTGGAGACCTTGGCGTCGATTTCGACTCCGACCTCGAGAAAATCATTGAGACCGGTTTCCCGTTCGATGACGATCAGGGCGCCGATACGCTTATTGGCCATATTGACGCTGGCCTTGATCAATTCCTCGATGACCTCGGTTTCTTCCTTGTAGGAGAGGTCAGCGAAGAACGGGTTCCTCCCGACGTGGATCAGGGCGCGACGGATATCGCTCTGAAAGATGACGATGATGACGAGGATGATCGAGGAGAGAAAGTTTTCGAGGAGCCAGTGCAGGGTGTAGAGGCCGCCGACCTGGGAACCGACGTAGACGATGAGGATGACGGCTAAGCCGACCAGCATCTGGACGGCACGGGTCCCCTTGATCAGCAGGATGATGCGATAGATGATAAAGGCAACAAGCAGGATGTCGAGCAGGTCGAGAAGCCACCTGAAATTCGCATTATTGAAAATATCGAGCATCCCACCCATAGCGCCCCGGATTCCATGTCGTTCAGTCTTGTTCTGAATGTTCTCCGCTGATGACGGCCCAGGCCATCAACGCCGCCTCACGGGCGGGGCGTACATCATGCACCCGAAAAATCTGTGCTCCCCGTTCCACCCCGAATACGACGGTGGCAAGGGAGCCGTAGAGCCGTTCGCCGGGAGCGCTCTGCCCCAGGACCTTGCCGATAAAACCCTTGCGGGAAGTCCCCAGAAGGACCGGGCGCCCCAGGGAGTGGAACTCCCGCAGACGACGGAGAATTTCCAGATTTCCCCCGAGGCTCTTGGCGAAGCCGATGCCGGGATCGATGGCCAGTTTCTCTTCGTCTATTCCCGCCGACCGTGCCTGAACCAGGCTCGATTCGAGGGATGCCAGAACCTCCCCCACCAGATCGGGGTAACGGGTATCCTGCTGCATCGTCTCCGGACAGCCGCGGGTGTGCATGACGAAGAGCCCGGCGCCCGATTCGGCAACGGTTCGGGCCATCTCGGGATCAAACTGCAATCCACTGATATCGTTTACAAATTCGGCTCCGGCGGCGACGGCGGCCCGGGCGACCGGGCTTTTGTAGGTGTCTATGGACAGAGGGATGTCGACTTCACGTCGCAGCGCCTCGATGACCGGCAAGACCCGATCCAGCTCTTCCGCCGGGGAGACCGCCGCAGCACCGGGGCGAGTACTCTCGCCGCCGATGTCGATCAGATCGGCCCCCTCGGCAGCCAGAGCCGCCCCCTGCCGCAGTGCCGAGTCCAGAGAAAGAAAACGGCCGCCGTCGGAGAAGGAGTCCGGGGTGACATTGAGCACCCCCATGATCCGGGGACGGTCCAGTTGGAGACGGCAGGAGCGCCCCAGAAGGACGGCAGGCGGAGCATCGAGGGAGGAGAGGAGCCGTGTCAGATCGGTCGCCAGTGCCGGAAGTCCGAAGGGCTGATGGACGAGGCGCAGGCAGAGCTGCCGCAGCTTCTTCAATGAACCGATAAGGATGACGTCGGTGGCAGGAATCGAGCAACCGACGGTGCCGCGGGCCACCGCCGCGTCGCCGCCGAGGGCCAGCATCTCCTGTTTGAGAATATTGGCCGACCGGCAGGGGACGTCCTTCAGGTGCACCAGACGGCGCACCATCTTGCCCGCCATGCGCGCCGCACCGGCCGGGTCGCTGCCGAGGCCGAGGATCAGCCGGCGGGCTGCCGGTTCATCCTCGACCCAGAGGATGCGTGGCGAATAGGACATTATTCCCCTGGGCTGACTGCGGCGTCGACACAGGGTCCGTCCGCCGGAGCGATCGTCTCTTCGATCCCGCCGGACGGCGGGGGGGTACTGGAGCCGAAAATCATATCATTGATTTCGGCGCCGTTGAGGTTTTCACGCTCGAGAAGCGCTTCGGCGACCTTGACAAGTCCATCCATATGCGCACTCAGGATCTGGCGGGTTCGTTCATAGTTGTCATGGACGATTTTGCTGATCTCGGTGTCGATCTCCACGGCCGTCGCTTCGCTGTAGTTCTTCATGTGTCCCATGTCGCGGCCGAGGAAGACTTCCCCGTCCTTTTCGCCGAAGGAGAGAGGTCCGAGCCTGTCACTCATCCCCCACTCGCAAACCATCTTGCGCGCGATGGCGGTCGCCCGCTCGATATCGTTGCTGGCGCCGCTGGTGATGCTGGAGAAGACCAGTTCCTCGGCGACCCGTCCGCCGAGGAGGGTAGAAATGCGGGTATGGAGGCCGTCGCGGGTCTCGTTGTATTTCTCCTCCGTGGGGAGATACATGGTCACTCCCATGGCGCGGCCGCGGGGGATGATGGACACCTTGTGGACCGGGTCGGAGCCGGGAAGGAAGAGTGCCACAAGGGCATGGCCGGCCTCGTGATAGGCGGTGACCTTCTTTTCCTCTTCGGTGATCACCATGGAGCGCCGTTCGGTCCCCATCATCACCTTGTCCTTGGCCGCTTCCAGGTCTTCCATGGAGACATGATTCTTATTGACCCGGGCCGCCAGCAGGGCGGCTTCGTTGATCAGGTTGGCGAGATCGGCTCCGGAGAAGCCCGGAGTCCCCTTGGCCACCACCTCGAGATTGACGTCGTCGTCGAGAGGAACCTTGCGGGAATGCACAGTGAGAATCTTGGTGCGACCCTTGATGTCCGGCCGGGGAACGACGACCTGGCGATCGAATCGGCCGGGACGCAACAGCGCCGGGTCGAGAACGTCGGGGCGGTTGGTGGCGGCGATGAGAATGACCCCCTCGTTGGATTCGAAGCCGTCCATTTCGACGAGGAGTTGATTGAGGGTCTGCTCCCGCTCGTCATGCCCCCCTCCGAGGCCGGCGCCGCGATGGCGGCCGACGGCATCGATCTCATCGATGAAGATGATACAGGGGGCGTTCTTTTTCCCCTGGACAAAGAGGTCGCGGACACGGCTGGCGCCGACACCGACGAACATCTCGACAAAATCGGAACCGGAGATGGAGAAGAAGGGGACCCCGGCCTCGCCGGCGATGGCCCGGGCAAGAAGGGTCTTGCCGGTCCCCGGGGAACCGACCAGCAGCACCCCTTTGGGAATGCGGCCGCCGAGGCGGGTGAATTTCTTCGGATCCTTGAGAAAGGCGACAATCTCCTCCAACTCATCCTTGGCCTCGTCGATGCCGGCCACGTCCTGAAAGGTGATCTTGGCCTGGGTCTCGTTGAGGAGCTTGGCCTTGCTCTTGCCAAAGCTCATGGCCTTGCCGCCGCCGGACTGCATCTGGCGCATGAAGAAAATCCACACGCCGATCAGCAGCAGGATCGGCCCCCAGGAAACCAGCAGGGTGAACCAGAAGCTATGGTCCTCGGACGGCTTGGCCTGAATCACCACCCCCTTGTCGCGCAGCTCGGCGATCATCCCCGGATCGTCGGGCGCATAGGTGCGAAACATGGCGCCGTCCTGATATTTCCCTTCGACATTGGGCCCCTGGACCGTGACTTCGGCCACTCGCCCCTCTTCGACGGCACTGACAAAAGCGGTATAGCTGATCGGTTTCTGCTCCGGCTCTCTTTGCGTCATCATGTTGAAAAGCAGAATCATCACCAAGGAGATGACGAGCCAGAGCGCGATGTTTTTATAGAATTGATTCACTATTCCCCCTAAACGCTGTATTTACCTGAGGCCTCCCCTCTTCCGAGCCGGGAGAAACCACAGCTTAAGCCAACGGAAAGTTACCATAAACCCTGTGATTTCACAAGCCAATTGTCGGACAATCGGCCATCTTCAGCACCATCCGTACGACTGCCGCCCCGCCCGAAACCGGGCGCAGGCCATGGCAGCGACGCACCCCGGCCACCCAGAGGATCGTCTCTCCGACTACCAGGGGCAGGGATCGGCGCTGCTCCCGGGGAATTTTGCCGTCAATAAGGAAATCCTTGAGTTTTTTCCCGCCGGCGGCTCCAGAGGGATGAAAGCGGTCGCCGTCGGCAAAGGTGCGAACCGTCAAAGGAAAGAGAAGGAAGGATGCGTCGAATTCCACTGTCCAGCGATCCTCGCCGGCACCTGCATCAGCCAGGGAGACCGCCAGCTCCGCCCCGCCGGGGAGGGGATAGATCCCGGGGCCGGGAATTTCCAGGGAATAAGGTTGACAGACGAGGGGCGGGTGACGGCGCAGCCACAGCTGTCGGTAGCGACGCCCGACCCAGGCGCCGGGAAGATGGACTTCCCCCTGGGAACGGAGCCCGCCGAGGAGATTGACGACCGCCTCGAGATGGAGCCGTCCGAGACCGGCGAGGCTGCCCCGCACTTCTCCGAGGGCGCGACGGATGACGCGAACGCGCAGCGCCGGATGCAGCTCCGCCAGAGCCTCGCAGTCCAGCCAGAGTTCATCGGCTCGGCGGCGCACCAGCGTCTCGAGGACCCGCATCTCTTCGCCTGCCCAGTAATCCTCTTCCGATTCGATACGCGAGGCCAGGTGCGCCAGATGTTCCTCAACGGCGGGATTGAGCGTCTGCAGGACGGGGAGAACCTGATGGCGGATCCGATTGCGGGTATAGGCGAAATCGTCGTTGCTTTTGTCCTCGACATGGGAGAGGCCCTGGCGGTCCAGGTAGTCGACGAGCTGCTGCCGGGAGAAGGAGAGAAGGGGACGGATAAACGGCCCGTTCTTGAGCCGCATCCCCGCCAGACCGCTGAGGGCGCTGCCGCGCAGGAGACGGTGAACGACGGTCTCCGCCTGATCGCCGCGATGATGCCCGAGGGCAATCCACCGGCAGTCGTGGCTGGTGGCCGTCCGCTCAAGAAAAGAACGGCGGGCGTCCCGACCGGCCTCCTCCAGCCCGACCCCCCGCTGCTCGGCCATTTTCGCCACGGGCTCCCGACAGGAGACAAAGGGCAGGCCGAACCGCTCACAGAGACGCTGCACGAAGAGCAGATCCTCGCCACTCTCCGGACGGAGGGCATGATCGAGATGAGCGACACAAAGGGTCAGGGGAAATATGGGCGCCAGACGGTGGAGCAGATGAAGGAGGGCGACGGAGTCGGCGCCGCCGGAGACGGCGACGAGAACCCGGTCCCCGGGAGCGACCAGGTTTTGTTCAACGAGGATCTGGTAGAAGGCATCCTGCATGGGGTTCGAGACCGCGCGGAGGGTTAAAACCCAAAAAAAAGCGAAACCCTCCCCGGTGCCGGGGAGGGTTTCGCTGGGGATGGTGGCGGTGCAGAGATTCGAACTCCGGACACTGCGGATATGAGCCGCATGCTCTAACCAGCTGAGCTACACCGCCAAAGCCTTATGAAAACGACCTCCCTCCCGGGAGGCCCATCGTTTTTTGGTTGCGGGGGAAGGATTTGAACCTTCGACCTTCGGGTTATGAGCCCGACGAGCTACCAGACTGCTCCACCCCGCGTCAGGGAAAACGAAATCTACAGACAAACAAAAACAAAGTCAAGATCTTTTTCGGAAATCGATCAGGTCGGCATCACCGGTCATCGGGTCAGATGGAGTGGTCGCCGCTAGCCCTCAGCGTTTCCTGATCAGCGCCGTGAGCTTGTCCTCGGCCTGGAGACGCTGAACGACTCTGGCCGCCTCTTCGTTGCCGGGGTAGGGACCGACAAAAACCCGGTGCCAGACCCCTTTCGCTCCGAGGTCGACCTCCTGGGCGTAGGCGGGATATTTCTTGAAGGCCAGGCGTTCGGCCAGGCTCGCGGCATCGGCGGCCTGGCGAAAGGAGGCAACCTGGACCAGATAGGCGCCTTCTCCGTCGTCCTCCGGTCGCAAGCGGGAAGGGGCGGGTTGAGGGTCGGGCAAGGGCGGCGCGCCCCGCGGTGCCGGTGGGGCCAGGGTCGCAACGGGAGCCTCTTCGGGGGGAAGATTGATGCCGCTCCCCATGGGCGGCTGTTCCCCGCGGGGAAGTGCTTCATAAAAGGTCAGGCCGTCCCCACCTTCGGGTGGCGAAGGGAGAGGGTCGACCACCTCGAGGGCTTCCTGGACAACGGGCTCGACAGGGACGGAAATCCGCGGGGTCGCTACCGGCTCCGCCGTGACCGCCGGCTGCGATCCGCCGCGACCGACCATGACCCCCAGGGAAAAACTGGCCAGGGCAACGGCAAGAACCAGGACCAGAACGATGAGCGCCTGTTTTTTTTCCATACGCCGCTGGCTGCGCGTAACGACCTGACGGACCATGATCCTTCCCCCTGTTACATCTGCTCCGGAGCCGAAATACCGAGGACCCGCAACGCGTTTTCCAGAACGATGCGGACACAGTTCACCAGATAAAGCCGGGCACGGCTGGTCTCCATATCGTCGATGAGTACCCGTTGTCTATTGTAGTAGCTGTGGAACTGGGCGGCAAGTTCCTGGAGATAGAAGGTGACGCGATGCGGCTCGAAATTGCCGGCAGCCCCTTCGATGGTTTCGGGGTAGCGGGAGAGCATTCGCGCCAGATCCAGCTCCTCATCAAGAACCAGCCGGTCGAAATCAACCTCGCCAAGGCCCGGGACGGACACCTTCTGTTCGGCGGCGTTGCGATTGATGCTGCAGACCCGGGCATGGGCGTATTGAACGTAATAAACGGGATTTTCGGCACTTTGCTGCTTGGCCAGCTCCAGATCGAAATCGAGCTGGCTGTCGGACCGGCGCATCAGGAAGAAAAACCGACAGGCGTCCCGCCCGACCTCGTCCACTACTTCGCGCAGAGTGACGAACTCCCCCGACCGGGTACTCATGGCCACCTGGGAGCCGCCGCGCAGGAGGTTGACCAACTGCACCAGAATGACCTGCAGGGACTCGGGATCCTGACCCAGGCCGGCCAGGACGGCCTTCATGCGCGGCACATAGCCGTGATGATCGGCTCCCCAGACATCGACCACCATGTCGAAGCCCCGCTCGAATTTTTCCTTGTGGTAGGCGACATCGGAGGCGAAATAGGTGGTCACGCCGTTGGAACGCTTCAGCACCCGGTCCTTGTCGTCTCCGAAGTCGGTGGTACGGAACCAGAGGGCGCCATCCTCCTCGTAGGTCAGGCCGCGTTCCTTGAGAACGGCGATCCCCCTTTCTACGGCGCCCCGATCGTAGAGACTCTGCTCGCTGTACCAGTCGTCAAAATGCACGCCGAAGGACTTCAGGTCGGCATCGATGCCGGCAAGGATCTTGTCGCCGCCGTATTTGGCAAAATAGCCGACCGCTTCCTCCTCCGGGAGATCCAGATATCGCGCTCCCTCGGCGTCAACAACTTCATTTGCCAGATCGCGAAGGTAATCCCCCTGGTAGCAGTCGCCAGGAAAGGCGATGATCTCGCCGAGGAGTTCCCGGTAGCGGAGAAAAAGGGAGCGACCCAGCGTGTTCATCTGGTTGCCGGCGTCGTTGATGTAATACTCCCGCTGCACCTCGTACCCGGCGGCCTGCAGCACCGATGCGACGGCATCACCGGTGGCGGCGCCGCGGCCGTGACCGATATGAAGGGGACCGGTGGGGTTGGCACTGACAAACTCCAGCTGAACACGTTTTCCCTCGCCGATTCGGCTGCGGCCATAGGCCGCGCCATGGCGGACCACCTCGTCGAGAACGCCATACCAGCAGCGCCTGTTGAGGTAAAAGTTGATAAAGCCCGGGCCGGCGACTTCGATCCGGCTCCACAGGCCGTCCCCCTTGCCGAGGGCGGCGGCCAGGGCCTCGGCGATCTTGCGTGGAGCCTTTTTCTCGTCACGGGCCAGGGTCAGTGCGACATTGGTTGCAAAATCGCCGTGCTCGGCGTGCCCGGGGACCTCGAGAAAAATCTCGGGGTAAAGGCCCGAGAGGAGAGTGTCCTCGCGGTAACAGGTCTCGAGAGCGGTGCGGAGATGCTGTTTCAACCGTTCTTTCATGATCATTGAGTCTTTCTCGGCGGGACCCTGCCGGTCCGGCGGCGTTTTCGGGTTTTCCTGCTCGGCGGCCTGTCGGCGGAATAGTTGGGGAAACAAGGGATACTCCCGGAAGATCCCGAGCCTGATCAGCCTTCTGCGGGACAGGGAGCACAATGAAACGTCGTATGTTATCCCTGGCGTTCGCCGCTGTCAAGGACCGGCGCCAGCAAAAAAGAGCAGCCCCGCCAATCGGCGAGGCTGCTCTTCTCTCAGACGTCCTGAACTGCCGGCCTACCTGGTCTCGTTTGGACCAGGGACCTCGTTGGCGAGGCCCTCCGCCGTCGTGTGTTGCCGGGGGGGGAACTGATAAATCAGTTCATCCTGTTTGACCATCCCCAGCTCGCGCCGGGCGATATTCTCGATATAACTCCGGTCGCTGCGCAGCGCCTCGATCTCCTGTCGCAGAGCAGAATTGACCTCCTCGAGCCGCCGCACTTCCTCCTTCAGGACCGCCTTCTGCCTGCCGGACTGGATGACACGCAACACACCCTTTTCACCGAACAGGGCAAATCCCAGCATCAGCAGCACCAGAAGGAGGGGCCACAGCTGCACAGTTCGGGAAGGGGGGGAATCCCCCCTGTTTTCGGAGCGGGTCATGAGTTGGTCATCCTCTCCTTGGGGCCCTTGTCGAGAAAACGGCCGTGCACTTCTATTTCACGGCGATCTGACCGCGGATCTTCTCCAGGGTCTTTTTGCCGACCCCCTGGACCTTGAGGAGATCCTCCGGTGAGGTGAAGGTTCCCTTCTCGGTGCGGAAGGCGACGATTCGTTCCGCCGTAACCTTGCCGATACCGGGGAGAGACTGCAGTTCCTTGATCGAAGCCGTATTGAGATTGACAGCGGCTTCGACCTTGCTGACCACCGGTGCCTGGGCGACGGCGGACAGGGCCATGGGAGTAAAAGTAAAGGTTAAACATACTACCGCCAACAGCATACCGACAAGACGTTTCATTGCGACTCCTCCTGTGAACGGTGTCCCCGGGGACACGACCGCCGGACGGCCGGAAGGATTTCCGACTCGCCGGCATCAATGATTTGCCAACCCCTAATAATTGGCAGTCACTAATTATCATTCACAAATAAAAATCGCAACTCTTTTTTCTTTTTTCCCGAGATCATTCCCCCGGCTCTCCGATACCTCCCCCGAACAGATCGACCTTCCCCAGCCCGGAAAGGGCAAAACTCACCAGGTAGGAGCGATCCTCAATGCGGTCCCTGTAGGTCAGATAGAGGCTCCAGCACTGGGCTCTGAACTCCACTTCGGCGACGGATTCCAGAGACTTGCTGCCGGCGAAATCATAGCGGTGCCGGTATTTGAAATAGAGGGGATTGAACCAGGCCATGTCGGCGGTGGCGGCGAGATACTCCAGTTCCCCTCGCCGGTATCGGTAATCGATGCCAAGAGCGTTGCCCTCCCCGTCCCGGATCTCCCCTGCCGCTCCGACTGCGGTCAACGCACCCCCCTCGGGATCCAACCGCAAATCCAGATCGAGAGAACTCCAGCGGGTCGGACGGAGGATCAACTCACTGCGCAAGGCCGAAAAGGGACTCTCCTCTTCCGGCGCATCGAGGCGCGTCTGACGAATGTCGTATTCCTGGGAGAGGCGCAGGTAGAGAAAATCGTGGTAGGACCTCCCCCCTTCCTCGGATTCGAGGCGGACCGTGAACCGATTGGTCAGCGCGTAGCCGAGGACATTGCGCGGCGCAATGGCATCCCACCGGTCAAACTGGGGAAGATGGCTCTGGTCGACGTTGGGGATGTAGGTGTAGAAGATTTCCGGCTCGACAAGGTGGCGGATGCTCCGAAGTTTTTTTCCTCCCGGAGCAAAAATTCGTGTAAGGCGCGTGGAAACGCGGGTGGAGAAATCGGCAAGTCCCTGCGCCTCGTACCCCGGGCCGTCGCTGGACGTCTGGTAGAGCCGCTGGCGGTAGCCGAGTTCGGGGGCGATCTCGAGAAATCCGCCGGCCTCAAAGACCGCTCCCAGAGAGGGGCGCAGATTGAGGCGTTGGCCTTTGAGCCCTTCACGGCGCCAGAAATAGGTGGTGGAAGACTCCAGGTCGGTGAAGAAGGGGGTCTCTGCCAGGCGGCGCCGCAACAGATCGAGACGGACCTCGGGAAGCTGCTGCAGCGTCGCGTCGTTACTCCCCTGCAGATTCCGGGTGTACTTGAACTGTCCCCCCAGGTTGACCCGGTCCCAATTGCGACTCAGGGCGACGACCGATTCCACCATGTCCCGATTGTACTCCCCGGCCTCCTCGCCGAAATCGGCGAAATAGTCGGAACTGCTCACGTATTCCACGTCGCCGATCAGACGCAGGCGGTCGCTCAGAGCCCCCAGATGTTGCCAGTCGAGGGCATAGCGATCGCCGGCATCCTTGATCCCGCTGATATGATAGCCGTGCAGGATCCCTTCGTTCCCCTGGCCGAAGATGTAGCGATACTCGGCTCCCTTGCCGACCCCGAGGTCGGAGAGATAATCGAGGTAGAAGGTGGCATCCATGTTGCGCCCGAGAACCTGATAATAGCCGAGAGAAAGTTCGGTTCCCCGACGATCCGAATAACCGAAGCGCGGCATGAGAAAACCCGATTCCCGTTCGGCGGAGACGGGATAGATCAGATAGGGGAGATAGAAAACGGGGAGATCGTAGACATAGAAGAGAACGTGCCTGGCCCGGGCATAGCCGCCAAGGGTGACATCGAGGCGCTTTGCGCCGAATTTCCATGAGGGGGTCGCTCCGTCGCAGGTGGTGAACGTCCCTTCGGAGACCCGGTAGGTCTCGGCGTCGAAACGCTCGATTTCCCTGCCGACCAGGTGGACGTTCTTTTCGCGCATAAAGGCCCGCCCGTCCGTCAGCCGTCCGGCCGCGGTATTGACATTGAGCCAGAGACTTTCTCCGGTCAGATACCCCGCCGGCTCGGTGACCTCCACCTCGCCGCTGGCCAGCGCCTCGCCGGTGACTTCGTTCCACTGCACACGGTCGGCATGGAGAGTCAAGGAGCCCTTTTGCAACTGGACCTTGCCGACGGCCTGGTAGGTCCCGCTCCCCTGATCGAAACTGAGTTGATCGGCTTCGAGGCTCACCGGCTCCCCTGCAGCCAGCCCGGCACCGCCATCGAGGGCCAGGGCCGTCCCCCCCCAGGGAAGCAAAAGCCCGACGACGACGATCGTCCAGACGCTTATCCTCCGCCGACTCACCACCGGGCACCCTCCTGTCCCATCAGATACTCCCGGGCTGCCGCCACCAGAAAAAGGGATCCGGCCACCAGGACAATTTCGCCTTCGCGGCAATCGGCCAGAGCGGCCGCCAGGGCACTCCCGGCTTCAGCAAATATGCGCACCGGAAGCCCGGCAGCGGCACCGCAAGCAGCCAGGCCATCGGGGGGGACCGCTCCGTCCACCGGCGGCCTGGTGCAGTAGAGAGCCGTCACCCGCGAGAGAAGGGGGGCAAGGATATCCTCGAGACGCTTGTCCCCCTTGACTCCCACCACCCAGCGCACGGCATCGGCGGGGACGGTGTCGAGGAAGTCCGCCAGAACCCGGGCGCCTCCGGCGTTATGGGCCCCATCGAGAAGAACTCTTCGCTCTCCCTGCCACCACTCCAGGCGACCGGGCCAGCGCACCTGCCGGACCCCGTTGCACAGGGCGGCTTCGTCCAGAGAGACGCCCTGACGCCGCAGTTCCTGGGCAGCGGCAAGGGCTGTGGCGAAATTGCTGTGCTGATGGACGCCGGGAAGGCCTGGAACCACGTCCTGGAGGTGCAGTCCGGCGGCGCTGAAGGAAAATCCCCCGGGGGACGACCCCACCTGATAATCCCGGTCATAGAGAAGAACGGGGGCTCGACGCTCTTTGGCCTGCCTGAGGAGAACATGGAGAGCGACGGGGTCCTGGGGTCCGATCACTACCGGGATCCCCGGCTTGATGATCCCTCCCTTCTCGGCGGCTATAGCCGCCAGATCGGGGCCGAGATGTTCCCCATGATCGAGACAGATCGGTGTAAGGATTGCCAGTACGGGAGTCACGGCATTGGTGGCGTCAAGGCGCCCCCCCATGCCGACTTCGAGAACGACGAATTCGACTTTCTGTTCGGAAAAATACTGCAGTGCAAGGGCGGTGGCGAATTCAAAGAAGGTGGCGGGGATCCCTTCGCTCCGGGCGCGCAGGTCCTCGGTAAGGCGGGCGATTTCCGGCTCGCTGATCGGGACACCGTTGACCCGGATACGTTCGGTGAAGGAATGAAGGTGGGGTGAAGTGTAAAGACCGACCCGGTGGCCCCCCTGACGGAGAATCTCCGCCAGGCAGGCGGAAACCGATCCCTTGCCGTTGCTCCCTCCCACGTGGACGATGGCGTAACCGGCCTCGGGATGGCCGAGCCGCTCCAGCAAAGCCCGGACATTCTCCAGCCCGAGTTTGATCCCGAACCGCTGGAGACCGTAGAGGTAATCCAGGCTTTGCTGGTAGTCCACGGGTCAGGCCTTGGTGAAAATCCGCAGGATCTGGGAGAGCCGCGCCTTCATTTCCTGACGGCGCACGATCATGTCGACCATGCCGTGCTCGAGCAGATATTCGGAGCGCTGAAAGCCGTCGGGAAGTTTCTGGCGGATGGTCTGCTCGATGACGCGGGGCCCTGCGAACCCGATGAGGGCGCGGGGTTCGGCCATGTTGATGTCGCCGAGCATGGCGAAACTGGCGGTCACGCCGCCGGTGGTCGGATCGGTCAGAACCGAGATGAAGGGAATCCCGGCCGCCTTGAGCTTGGCCAGAGCCGCGCAGGTTTTGGCCATCTGCATCAGGGAAAGGATGCTCTCCTGCATGCGGGCTCCGCCGGAGGAGGAAAAAATGATGACCGGGCTGCGTTTTTCCACCCCTTTTTCGATGGCCCGGGTGATCTTCTCTCCGACGACGGACCCCATGCTTCCGCCCATAAAACTGAAATCGAAGACCGAAACCACCACCGGCAGAGCCTCGATGGTTCCTTCGCCACAGACCACGGCATCGCCGCCGCCGCTCTTTTTCACGGCCGCCTTGATGCGGTCCTTGTACTTTTTGGAATCCTTGAAATCGAGAAAGTCGACGGACTCCATGGCGGCGTCCATCTCGACAAACGAGCCGGTGTCGAGAACCAGATCAATCCTCTCCCGGGCGCTGATGCGAAAGTGGTAATCGCATTTGGGGCAGACATTGAGGTTGCGCTCGATCTCCTTGGTATAGATGATTTCGTTGCAGTTTTTGCACTTGCTCCAGACCCCCTCGGGAATCTGGATCTTTTTTGTTTCATCCGGCGCCGCGATCGGTGCCTTCGATTTGGTGAACCAGGCCATGTCTCTACCTCGTCATTTTCAGGGGTGACTTGGGTCAGAAGGAAAAGAATTCCCCCCCTTGCAGGATCTGGAGGTGCCGGACCTCCAGGTTGTTCAGTTCCCCCAGTATTTCATCGAGAAACTGCAGCTTCATGTGGAATACTTTAATCGGGACATCGTCCCGACCCAGCTTGGTCAGTTCGGTTTTCAGCATGGCCGGAGTCATATGACCGCTGGCCACCGCCAATTCGGCGCACCGATCGGGGAAAGAGGTTTCGACAAAGACCACCCTGAGCTGCGCCGAGGTGCGCCCCAGGGCCCAGATTTTCTCGGTGGTGGTGGTGTCTCCGCAGACGAGAACGGTACCGCGCCGATCCGTCAGGGCGTAACCCACGGTATGGACCGGGTGGTTGGTTTGCGCCGAACGGACCCTTATTCCGCAAATCTCCACCTCTACGCCCGGCGCCAGCGGCAACAACTCGAGAGCCGGCACCCCTCTGGAGTGGATCCGGGTAAAATCAGGCCAGATCAGGTCATTGAAGAGATGGGAATGCAGGGTATCCAGCACCTGCTGCGGCGCCCAGACCCTCAACGCCGTGCGGCGCCGGGCAAAACCGTTGTCGACCAGAAAAGCCAGATCGACGACGTGATCGAGATGGGCATGAGTAATCATTACATCGGTGACCGCGGCCTGCTCCTCAAGAGTCAGGATCGAAGTCACGGTGCCGGCGTCAATAAGGAGAGACCCGTTGACCAGGAGGCTGTTGGTGTGATGGCCGGGGATTGTCGACCCGTCGCTTCCCAGAACGCGAATATCCATCTCATCCCCTGTACGCCCGCGTCACACCCCGGGGAAAATGAATGCTATTTCCGTGCCGCTCCGGCTAGCGGAGCGACCTCCCTGCCCGCATCCCTTCCTTGAGCGCCCGGACAAAGGTCCCGACCTGCGGCAGGAGATCGGGGGAGGCGCCGTAGGCTGCGATCACCTTGACCAGGGCGCTGCCGACGACGACGGCGTCGGAAAAACGCGCCACCGCTTCGGCGTCGGCGGGAGAGGAAATCCCGAAGCCGACGGCCACGGGGACCGAACTCTTCTCCCGCACCGCCCCGACCGCCTTCTCGATGGCCGCGGCATCGACCTGCTGCGTACCGGTGACCCCGGTCATCGACACATAATACAGATACCCTTCGCCGGCCTCAGCCAGTCGGGCCATCCGGTCTGGCGGGGGGGTCGGTGCCAGAAGAGTGATCAGCCGCAGTCCTGCTTCCTGCAAAAAGCCGCTGATTTCGCCGGCTTCCTCGGGTGGAAGATCGACAAGCAGCACTCCGTCGACGCCGGCCGCTGCGGCGTCGCAGGCAAAGCGCTGCGGCCCGTAGTGGAGAACCGGGTTGTAGTAGCCCATCAGAACCACCGGGACGTTGGTGTGCTGACGCACCCGGCCGAGCATCTCGAGGATGGCCGGCAGGGTCGTTCCTGCGTCCAGGGCCCGTTCGGAAGAGGCCTGAATGGTCGGTCCGTCGGCCATCGGGTCAGAGAAGGGGAAACCGAGTTCGATGATGTCGGCGCCGGACTCGACCAGGGCATGAATGAGCGTCTCGGTCAGGGCAAGAGACGGATCTCCCGCGGTAATAAAGGGGATCAGAGCCGCCTCCCCTTGAGTTTTCAAACGATCGAAGGTCGCCTCAATGCGTCCCATGCTCTACCTCTATTTCATTCAAATTCGGCCAGTTTAATCGAAGGCGAAGCCCTTTTCAACAGTTTTCTCCCGCCGCCAAATCCCTGACCCGCAAGAGGAGCTCGAGGAACATCTCCCGATTGATGCGGCCGGTTTGCACATTGTAGCGGCTGGTGTGGTAACTGGCGACCACAATCGGGCCGACAGCGAATCGATGGACCGCACTGTGGGAAAAAGGATAATCGCCGAGGCGCTGGATGACCCCCCGATCCCTGAGGAGGCGCAGATAGCTGGTATAGGCCCCCTGTCCGAGGAGAAGGACCACCTGCAAGCGGGGAAGGGAGGCGAGCTCCTCTTCAAGAAAGGGCCGGCAGTTGGCGAATTCCCCGGGGAGCGGGCGGTTTTCCGGCGGAACGCACTTGACGGCGTTGCTGATGTAAAGATCGTGCAACTTCAGGCCGTCGTCGAGGCCGGCAACCTCTCCCTGGCTGGCAAATCCCGTGCGATGCAACAGGGGATACATGAAATCCCCCGCTCCGTCCCCGGTAAAGGGACGGCCGGTGCGGTTGGCCCCGTGGGCGCCGGGAGCCAGGCCGATCAAACAGACCCGCGCCTGGTCGTCGCCGAAACCCGGGACCGGCCCGTTCCAGTAGTCCTGACGGGAACAGCCTCGCCGCGGCGGCAGACTGTCGATATACCCGGCCAGGCGGCCGCACCTCCGGCACCCTCTGAGACCGACGAGAGCGGCACCCAGCATCCTAGATCTCTCCTTTGCGCCCCGGCAACGGCGCCTTCTTCAGGTGGGCGTCAAGAGCGGCAAGAACCCGGTGGTGATATGCCCCGAACTCTTCCTCGCCGGTAAACCGGGCAAGGAAGGCCTGGGGACCGCGGATGGAGCTCTCCAGGGTCACCAGAACGCCACCGGAGAGCGGATCGAGCCTCAGGGTTGTCGCGGTCAGGCTGCCGAGAATTCCGTCCCGCTCCCAGACCACCTCTCTCTCGAAAAGAACGGATACGACCCGGGCACCGCTTTTTTCCGGGGTTCCCTTGAGCGTCAGGTTCAGGACGGCTCCCTCCCGCCACTCCGGAGAAAGAGCCGCCGATTCCATCCCCGGCCACCAGGCCGGCCACTCTTCGACGGCAACCAGCGCCTGCCAGACGGGCGACACGGGGTGTTCGATGGCCAGCGTGTTGCCGACGGAGAAGGTTGTGCCCCGGCTGCAGAGCATCATGACCGCAAGGGCGACGAGGAGGACCGCCGCCAGAATCATCGTTTTATTGAGCATCGGTTCTCTCGCCATACCTGCTTTTCAGGACGACACAAGGGAATGAAGCCCGGGCGTTCGTCGGGCTCTCCCTGAGCCGTCTGCAAAATCGCCTGTTTGCTCTATAGCCGAGCACCTTTTCGACCGATAGGGACG
>Ga0209231_1000255_pt1 | contig 35206 bp, 34 predicted proteins | sample Deesub45470m_DNA_FD_188086 | JGI IMG/M metagenome (GOLD analysis project Ga0209231, IMG submission 188086) | Deep subsurface microbial communities from North Pacific Ocean - 450_OLKR46/470m Metagenome (SPAdes) (version 2) | ecosystem: Environmental > Terrestrial > Deep subsurface > Unclassified ... | reverse complement strand
CCGATGGCGGGGTCGATCCGGGCCGACCAGCCCATCCATGCCGCGCAGCGCCATCGGCGCATGTTTGGCATCGCGCCAGCCCGACGAGAAATCGAGCGGCACGCCGACGAAGGCGACCTCGACCTTGCCAGCGACCAGATCCTCCTTGCGGATCGCGACGGGCGCGTCGGCGAAGGTCGGGATGCCGCCCTTCTGGAACTGATAGCGTTTCAGGCTGAACGGCCCATCGTCGCGTTTCAATTTGTCGAACATCTTAGGGCGAACGGTGGTGCCCGCATTCCATCCGCGCGCCTGCGGGTTGAGGGCGATTTCCGACGGGTCGCGCCCGGCTTTGAACTTGCTGTCCTCGACCACCGCCATCAGCGCGGTGGCATAGGCATCGACATCTGCGGCGCTGCGCCCGGCGAGCGCGACCTGGAGTTTCTCCGCCGTCAGGCCAAAGCGCGTCAGCATCACGGGATCGGACAGAAACGCCTTCTTTTCGGGCGACAAGGTCGCGAGCGGGTCGCTGGCCTGCGCATGGGCCGGGCCGCACAGGGTTGCGATCGCCAGGGCAGCGGCGGCGCACCGCGCCAGCGAGGGGGTGCGTGCCATCAATTCTTCTTCCCATAATAGCTGTCGAGGCCGTGATCGACCGAGACAGGGTTGAGATAGCCGGGCTTCAAGCCCTTCTTGCGCATGGCGATCCCCGCCAGGCAGGCGTTCAACAGGAAATTGCTGTTGAGCGCGGTCTTGTAGCTGGTGTCGAGATAGGGCGCGACTTCGACGATATCGATGCCGGCAATGTCATTTTCCGCGCACAGGTTGCGCATGATCGGCTGCGCTTCCCGCATGGTGAGGCCACCGGGGACTGGCGTGCCGGTGCCGGGCATGAAGGCAGGGTCCAGCACGTCCACGTCGAAGCTGATCCACAATTTCTTGGTGCTGCCGCGTGCTTCCTTGAGCGCACGGGCCATCACCTTGTCCCAGCCCCATTTCTCCACCTCGACCATCGTGTGATATTTCATGCCCTTGTTGCGCATCCAGCCGAACGTCTCCAGATCCGGCCCGCGGGCGCGCAGCCCGACCTGGATATAGTCGCTGGCACGGACATGGCCTTCGTTGATGACGCGATAGACCGGCTGGCCATGGTCGAGCAGATGGACGCGGCCGCGCCCGATGTCATAATGGCTGTCGAAATGGATGACGCCGACATTGCCCTTGCCATGCACGTCGGCGGCAGCGGCGACATTGGGATATTCGAGGCTATGGTCGCCGCCGATCACGATCGGGATCGCGCCGGTGCGGGCAATCTCCGCCACCATTTCCCGCACATGATCGACGCTGCGTTCGGTGCTGTTCTGGTCGATGGCAATATCGCCATAATCGACGATCTTGAGCGCGGCATTGGGGTTGATCATCGAATACATGTCGTTGCCCGCCGCGCCGCCGGTCATGCGCATGGCGCGCGGCCCGTCGATCGCGTTACGCCAGCCTGAACCCATGTCGAGCGGTGCGCCGACGATCGCGACATCGACCTTGCCCGCCTTCAAATCCTCCGGCGTCATCGCTACCGGCGCGCCTGCAAAGGTCGCAAAGCCACCGCCCCAACCGCCGACATAGCGGGTCAGTTCGATCGGCCCGACGTCCCGCCTGGGGTCCATACTGTTCGGCCGCCGGGCCTTCCAGGCGTTGAACCAGGGGGATCGGGTATCGAGCGGGATCGCCGCGACATCGCGCCCGGCCTTGAACTCGACCTGGGCATGGAGCGCCTGCATCGCGTCGATATAAGCGCTGATTTCTTCGGGCTTGCCAGTGCGGATGCGGGCGAAGAGCGCGTCCTTTTCGACATAGCGCCCGGTCACGCCGCTCTTGAGGAAATCGATCTTCGCCTTGTCGACGCCTGCCAGTTTGGCCTCGACATCCTTGGGCAGTTCGAGCGGCTTGGGCCGTCCCATATCATCCTCGGCCGGCATTTGCGGCGCGGGTGTTCCTGCATTGGGCATTTGCAGCGGCAGGTCGCCCGCGACCGCAGCCCCGATGGCCGCGATCCCGGCCATGCTCCATCCTGTGACGGCGCTCAAAGACGGCATGTCATTCTCCGGCCCGGTCCACCGCAATCGCGCGATGCGGGCATAGGCAACAGATATGGAGCAGGTTTTCCCGCCCCTCGACCAAGGGGTAGGCGGGGACGCCCCCCAAGCCCAATGGGGCATTTGACGTAGGATAGGCCCATGGTGACCCGGACGAACAGGCTACGTCAAATGCCCCATGTCTGACTGCCTGCGCACTCCATAGCCTCTACCCCAGATCAGAAGAAAAGGAGGCGGCAGTCCATGCCGTCCGATGCCAGCCGTTGCCGCCGCACCAAGCGCGGGGCGGTCGATCCGGGAGGGGATCGAAAGCAGGGAAGACAATGGACAAAAAGGGGAAGACCATGTCGTATCGCGCAAAACTCAAAATGGGGCTGCTGTCCGCCACCATCATATCGGGCGCCGCCTTCGCCACGCCGGTCCTGGCGCAGGAACCGCAGGCCGCCGCCGACGCAGAAAGCGACGTCATCGTCGTCACTGGCACCCGCCGCTCCACCACGCTGATGGAAACGCCGATCAATATTTCGGCGATCGGTGCGGCCGAACTGGCCAGCGAACGACTGGACGACGTGCGCGACCTGGGCGCTTTCACGCCGGGTATCACCGTCACCGACACCGGCCCGCGCGGCGCGGCCACCATCGTCATGCGTGGCCTGTCGGCCGATGACAGCGGCGCGACCGGCGCCAATTACGACAATGCGATCGGCACTTATCTGGGTGAAATTCCGCTCTATCTGGACTTCAAGTTCATCGATATCGAACGGATCGAAACGCTGTTGGGGCCGCAGGGCACGCTTTATGGCCTGGGCACGCTGGCGGGCGCGATCCGCTATATTCCCAACCGGCCCGATCCAACGCAGTTCAGCGGCGAAGTCCATGGCCGCGTCTATGATGTCGCGCACAGCAAGGGTGTGGGCTATGTCGGCGATGCCACGATCAACATCCCGATCGTCAAGGATGTCTTGGCCTTCCGCTCGGCAACCGGCTATTATTATGACCCCGGCTTCATCGACTATCCCTATCTGGTCGCGACGCCGGGCGTGTCGATCGCCCAGCCGGGTCCGGCCAGCAATCCGCTGGGCACACAGGCGCAGCAGGACGCCAATTTCGCGGGCCGCAAGGATCTGAACTTCGAAAAGACGTTCACGACCCGCAATCAGCTCGGCCTCTCGGTGCCGGACTTCAACGCCTATCTGACCTATGCCTATCAGAAGACCAAGACAGATGGCGCACAGGCCACGACCGATGGCATTGTCGGCGAAGGCAAATATGAAGCCGCCAAGCGCTACGCCGAACCTTCCACCCGCCGATCGACGCTGATCAGCCTGGAGATGGAAGCGCAGTTGGGCGACGTGTTCCAGGCGGTCTGGGCATCGGCCTATACCAAGACGAAGAACAACACCGTCGGGGACGTCACCGATCTGTTGCTCGACCTCGACTATGATTATGAACTCTTCCCGGCATTCGCTGGCTTCACCACCAACGATCAGAGCCGCACGCAGTTCAACCAAGAAATCCGCCTGGTTTCTACCCATGGCGGGCCGTTCAGCTGGGTTGTAGGCGGCTTCTACAACAGTATGAAGTTCAAGTCCGACAGCGTCGAGCGACTGCCCGGTTTCGCCGAGTTCGCCGCATCACCGACCGGCAGCGAAATCTATGGGGGCTATTATGACGGCCTGATCCGCCCGGACGGTGCCGAATATATCTCCTTCACCCGGTCCAAGACCGAGGAACAGGCTGTTTTCGGGGAACTGAGCTTCAAGCCTATCGAGCAGTGGCAGATCACCGGCGGCGCACGCTATTTCAAATATGAAACATCCATCACCGGCGCGACGGAATCGCCGATGACGCCTGGTGGCCGCCGCCGGACGCCCTATCCCAGCCTGACGATCAATCCTTCGCGGGCGCGCAGCGGCCAGGCCAGCGACGATGGCTTCGTCTACAAGTTCAACACCTCGTTCAACTTCACGCCCGACCTCATGGCCTATGCGACCTACAGCACGGGATACCGGATAGGCGGCGTGAACCGTGTCGCGCCCTGCATCCAGCCGCTGCCGCCCGGCCAGAATCTATGCGCCCTGCCCAACGAACTTGCCTTTGGTCCTGATAAGGTGAAGAATCTGGAACTGGGCGTGCGCGCGCAGTTGTTCGATCGCCGCCTCAGCACCAGCGTGTCGGTCTTCCAGGTCAAGTGGGACGGCATTCAATTGGCCAGCCAGACGGTCAATGGTGCCATCGGCATCACCGCCAATGGCGGCAAGGCCAAGTCGCAGGGCGTCGATTTCAGCTTCAATGCGCGCATCACGGACCAGTTCACCGTTCGCGGCAACTATTCCTATCTGGATGCCAAGCTGACGCAGGATGTGCCTGATCTTCTATCGACCGCAGACGGTTTCGCCAGCCTGGAATCGGGTGATCGCTTGCCTGGCTCGGCCAGACATTCGGGTGCGGCGTCCGCCGTCTATACCGTCCCGATGGGGGAGAATGATCTGCGCCTGAACTGGACCGCGACCTATACCGGCAGCATCCTGACCCGTCCCGGCGCACGGGGCGGCGGCGAACGCCTGCCTGACTATATGATGCACCGAGCCGCCGCGACCTACAGCACGGACGTTTGGGAAGTCAGCCTGTTCGCCAATAATATCTTCGACAAATATGCGATCACCGGTGTTTCCAACGACCTGACCCGCCGTGGTCAGATCAATGACGGGATCATCTATCGCGGCTATGCCCAATCGGTCGCGCAACCGCGCACGATCGGCATCGAAAGCCGCGTGAAGTTCTAATGGGGCGATCCTTCCTGCGCGCCCAAGCGTAGGGAGGAACAGACAAAGGGGCGGAAGGCGCAATATCGCGCTTTCCGCCCCTTTGTCATTCAGCGACCTGCGCGCCGTAGCGCCGCGCCAGCACGGCGCAGACCATCAGCTGAATCTGGTGGAACAGCATGAGCGGCAGCAGGATCGGCCCGACGGCGGCTGCGGGAAACAGCACGCCCGCGATCGGCACGCCGGTTGCCAGGCTCTTCTTCGACCCGCAAAATTGCAGCACGATCGCATCCTCGCGGCTCAGCCCGATCAACCGCCCCAGCCCGAAGGTCAGCGCCAGCACGGTCGCCAGCATGACGCAGCAAACGCCCGCCAGCAGCGCCAGTTCGCCGCCCGTCACGCTCTGCCACAGCCCCTCTACGACGGCGGCGGAAAAGGCCGCATAGACGACCAGCAGGATCGAGCCACGATCCACCCATCCGATCTTCGCCTTGTGCCGCGCCACGAACCCGCCAATCCAGGGTCGCGCCAAATGGCCGACCAAAAAGGGCAACAGCAGTTGCAGCACGATCCCCTCGATCGATGCCAGCGATACGCTCGCCCCGCCCTGCCGCATTAGCAGCGCGACCAGCAGCGGCGTCGCGACGATGCCGAGCAGGTTGGAGAAGGACGCGCTGACCACAGCGGCGGCGACATTGCCCCGTGCGATCGCGGTAAAGGCGATCGACGACTGCACGGTCGAGGGCAGCAGGGTCAGGAACAGCAGCCCTGCGCGCATGTCATCGGGGATGACGCCGATCTGTTGCGTCGCGAGGCCGATCAGTGGGAACAGGAGGAAGCTCGTCCCCAGCACCGCCAGATGCAACTTCCACGCCCGCGTCCCGTCCCAGATCGCCGCACGCGACAATTTCGCCCCATGCAGAAAAAAAAGCAGCACGATGCCGGCGTCCGCCACCATGTCCGCAATCCGCGCACCCTCGCCGCGTGCGGGCAGGATCGACGCTAGAGCAACGGTTGCCAGCAGCAGCAACAAGAAAGGGTCGAGGGCGTGGCGCAGTCGGTTCATCATGGGGCTAGGCCTTGGGCTTACAGACGGCGGGGGGATAGACGCGGCCCGTCGCTTGCGCCAACAGTTTCGCCAGAGACATGCAGGCGTGGTCAGTGATCTGGATGGTAAGCTGTTCCCCGGCGAAGGCCGGGGAACAGTTCAGAGCGTGGGACTGGACCCCGGCCTTCGCCGGGGAACAATAGTCTCCATCGTCCGATCAATGCCCATCGGTAGTGACAGAGACATAAGGGAGAGCGCATCGTGAGCGAGTCCATCGCGATCATCGAAGATATCGCCGGCGTCATCGAAATCCATATCGACCGCCCCGACAAGAAGAACGCCCTGACCGCCCCCATGTATCATGCGATGACTGCCGCGCTGGCCGATGCGTCGGCGCGCGCGGACATTGCGGTGGTACTGTTCACCGCCAATGGCGACGCCTTCTGCGCGGGCAACGACCTCAAGGACTTCATGGCCGGGCCGGAGGGCGGCGCGGCGGCGTTCGCCTTCATCCGCGCCATCGCCGCCTTCGACAAGCCGATCGTCGCCGCCGTGCAGGGATTGGCCGTAGGGGTCGGCGCGACGATGCTGCTCCATTGCGACCTCATCTATGCCGCGCCCGACGCCCGCTTCATCATGCCCTTTGTCAATCTGGGGCTGGTCCCCGAAGCCGGGTCGAGCCTGCTTGCGCCTGCAACGCTGGGCCATGCCAAGGCGGCGGCGATGCTGATGCTGGGCGAGCCGATGGAGGCCGAGGCGGCCGATCGCGCGGGGCTGGTCACGGCGGTCGTGCCCGCCGACGGGCTGTTGGCGCATGCGCGCGCCAAGGCCAGAATATTGGTGGCCAAGCCGCCCCAGGCGCTCGCCACCACCCGGCGCCTGATGAAAGGCGATCCGGCGGTTCTCACCGCCCGGATCGAAGAAGAAGCGCGGCTGTTCCGCGACACGCTGCGGTCCGCCGAAGCGCAGGAAGCCTTTGCCGCCTTCTTCGAAAAGCGCGCGCCGGTGTTTCGGCGGGACTAGGTCGAGGCGCGATCGTGTTTCCCGAACCGCATTTCGCTCACGATCATGGCGGCGACGATCAGCAGGCCGCCCGCCAGCGCCAAAGGCGGCATGCGATCGCCCGCGATCCGCCCGATGATCCCGGCCCAGACCGGCTCGCCCGCGTAGATCAGCGTGGCGCGGGTCGGCGACACGCTGCGCTGTGCCCAGTTCATCACGAACTGGATGAGCGCCGTGACCAGCCCCAGCCCGCAGGCCGACAGGATGACCGTCCAGGACAAGGGCGGCACCGCTTCTCCGGCCGGGACCATGCAGGCGAAGGCCAGCAGCGCGGTCACGGCCAACTGCACCAGCGTCACGCGCGCGACATTCACGCGCCCCGCCCACAGGCTGATGCAAATGATCTCCAGCGCGATGGCGAGCGTGCTGATCAGCGTCAGCACCTCTCCCGTGCCCAGCGCCATCCCCTCCTGCGGCGCGGCGATCAGCATAAGGCCGGCGAACGCCAGTGCGACCCCGACCCAACTGGCGATTCGCGGTCGCCTGCGCAGGATGATCCATTGGAGGATCGGCACCAACGGGACATAGGCGGCGGTGATGAAGGCGGACGTACTGCTCGATATGGTCTGCAGGCCCCAGCTCTGGAGCGAATAGCCCGCAAAAATGCCGAGGCCGATTACCAGGCCAGCGCCGAGTTCCTGACGCGTGATGCCGCGCAACAGCGGCCAGGCGAGCGGCAAGGTGACCAGCGTCGCCGTCCCGAAGCGCAACCCCACGAAGAAAAATGGTCCCGATTCGCGCATCGCATGATGCACGATCAGGAAAGTGCCGCCCCACAGGATGGTGATGCCGATCAGCGCCAGTTCGGGGCGGCCGATCATCAGGCGGCTGGTGGGGGATGGGGCGGGCGCAGCGGACGACATATCCCTGCGCTGTCCGCAATGCAGCGCGCCGTCAAGCGCGCGCGTGAGCCACGCATAACCACATGGTCATGCGTGGCTCATTGGCATCAGTCGTTCTGGAGGTCGCTGCCCGCTTCCTGCAGCGTATCGCCGACGTCGCGCTTGGCTTCATCGGCGGTGCGATCCGCATCTTCGGCCGCTTCGTCGGTCGCAGCGCCGATCCGCGCCGCGCCATTGTCGATCGCACGGCCCGCATCATCCAGCCCGTTGTCGATCGTGTCGCCCGCGCGGTCCATCGCGCTGCTCATGTCGTTGCCGATCGCCGATCCGGTGTTTTCGATGCTGTCCTCGGTCTTTTCCGAACAGGCCGACAGGCTGACCGCCGAAACGACCGCCAGTGCTGCGAGAAATTTGTGACGCATGATGGCTCCTCTTGCCAATGAATGGAGTCCGATAAGCGCAGGAAGTCCGATTAGGTTGCGTCCCGTGCGCTATCGCCCGCGCAGGCCGAACACCATCGACCGGTCCGATTCGGGGATCAACCCTTCCAGCACGCGCCAGAATCCCGTGACTGACCCCTGCCCTGCCTGCGCATAGGCCGCTGCCATTTTTTCCCGCAACGCCCGGAACAGCTCGGCCTCCAGCGCCGCCCCTTCTGCGCTCAGCCGCAGCAATTTCTGCCGCCGGTCGCTGGCACCCGGCCGCGTCTCGATATAGCCGCGCTCGATCAGGTCATTGAGCACCCGGCCCAGCGATTGCTTGGTGATGGACAGCAGCCGCAGCAGATCCTTGACGGTCAGGTCGGGCTGGCGCGAGATGAAATAGAGCGCGCGATGATGCGCCCGCCCCAGCCCCTGCGCCGCCAGCCCCTCATCGATCGAGCGGGTCAGCGCGGAATAGCCGAAATAGAGCATTTCGATGCCGCGCCGGATTTCATCCTCACGCAGGAAGAGCGGCGATGCAGGCGCCATCTGCGCGGAGGTGGGGGAGGAGGAAGCGGACATGGTTGTGGTAATCCGGTACGAAGCCAAGAAGCGTCATAGTGCCGTCGCGAAACTGTGATGACTAGGCTTTCCTTTCGCGCCCGACGCGCTATATGGCGACCCGCGCCGACGATGGTCGGCCTGCTGGGGCGTCGCCAAGCGGTAAGGCAGCGGCTTTTGATGCCGCCATGCGCAGGTTCGAATCCTGCCGCCCCAGCCAATCCTTCTTCTCCACGCCATCCCGCCGCGCGCCAGCTTGCCCTTCGCGTCCTGCTGTCCTAAAGCGCGGCCATGCCCGACATCACCGCCGCGCCGCTTTCGTCTGACCTCACCGGTCGGGCGCTGTTTCCGCATCGGCATTTGCTGTCGATCGCTGACTTGAAGCCTTGGGAAATCCGCTTCCTGCTGGACGAGGCCGAGCAATGGGCGACGGCCAATCGCGGCAAGGCGCGCAAGCATGACGATCGGCTGGCGGGCATGACCCAGATCAACGCTTTCTTCGAAAACAGCACGCGCACTTTGCTGTCGTTCGAGATTGCGGGCAAGCGGCTGGGGGCCGACGTCGTCAACATGCATGCGGGCCAGTCGAGCGTGAAGAAGGGCGAAACGCTGATCGACACGGCGATGACGCTCAACGCCATGGCCGCCGATGTGCTGGTCATCCGCCATGCCAGTTCGGGTGCGGTCGCGCTGATCGCGGACAAGGTGGACTGCGCGGTGCTGAACGCTGGCGATGGCTGGCATCAACATCCGACGCAAGCGCTGCTTGACGCGCTGACCATCCGGCGGCGCAAGGGCGGGTTCGAAGGGCTGATCGTCGCCATTTGCGGCGATGTGCTGCATAGCCGCGTGGCGCGATCGAATATGCTGTGCCTCGCCGCGCTGGGCGCGCAGGTGCGTGCGGTTGCGCCACCGACGCTGATGCCGCCTGAGGTCGAGATGCTGGGCGCGACGCCCTTCACCCGGCTGGACGAAGGTCTGGAGGGCGCGGACGTGGTGATGATGCTGCGGCTGCAGAATGAGCGGATGGACGGTGCGTTCATTCCCTCGGCGCGCGAATATCATATGCTCTATGGGCTGACACCCGAACGGCTGGCGATCGCCAAGCCCGATGCGATCGTCATGCATCCGGGGCCGATGAACCGGGGCGTGGAAATTACCAGCAGCGTTGCCGACGATCCCGATCGGTCGGCCATCACCGAACAGGTCGAGATGGGCGTCGCCATCCGCATGGCCTGCCTGGACGTGCTGACCCGCCGGGCGCGCGGTGTGGAGGGATGGGCATGATGGTTAGCCTTTTTCTGTCTGTCATCCCCGCGCAGGCGGGGATCCATCTCCCGGCCTTGCGTCAGGGGAAAGCGTGGGAGATGGATTCCCGCCTGCGCGGGAATGACGAACTTTTATGTTGGATGCGCCGCGCATGACCAAGATCGCCATCATCAACGGCCGCCTCGCCGATCCGGCGGGGGATACGCTTACGCCCGGCACGATCCTGATCGAGGGCGACCGCATCGTCGCGTCCGGTGACGTCACGCTGCCCGACGACGCGCAACGGATCGACGCGGCGGGGCTGGTCGTCGCGCCGGGCCTCGTCGATCTGGGCGTCTTCGCCACCGACAAGCCTGCCTTCCATTTCGGCGGCATCACCCGCGCGGCGTTGATGCCCGACCAATCCTCGCTTCTCGATGATGCCGCGCTGATCCGGCAGGCGACGCGCGCGGGGAAGCCCGATTTCTGGGTCCATCCCATCGCCGCCGCCACGCGCGGCCTTGCGGGCACTGAACTCGCCGAGATCGGCATGATGCAGGCGGCAGGTGCCAAGGCGGTCGGCACCGGCCGCCAATGGATCGCCGATTCGGGCGTGATGTTGCGCGTCCTGTCCTATGCGTCGGGCCTGGGCCTCACCGTCATATCCCATGCCGAAGATAGCGGGCTTACCGCGCGCGCGGTCGCGACCAGCGGCGAAACCGCCACACGCCTGGGCCTGCCCCACGCGCCCGCCTGCGCCGAAGCGATGGCGATCGCGCGGGACGTGCTGCTCGCGCGCCACACGGGCGCGGCGATCCATTTCCGGTTGGTGACGACCAAGGCGGGCTTCGACCTGATCCGCGCAGCCAAGGCGGAAGGGCTGCGCGTCACTTGCGGCATCAGCCCCGCCTATCTTTTCCTGGCCGACAATGCTGTCACCGATTTCCGCACCTTCGCCCGCCTCTCCCCCCCGCTCCGTTCGGAGGATGACCGCAAGGCGTCGATCGCGGCGGTGGCCGACGGCACGGTGGACGTCATCACCTCCAGCCACGATCCGCGCGGGGCGGAGGACAAGCGCCTGCCCTTTGCGGATGCCTCGCCGGGCATGGCCGGGGCCGAGACGCTGCTGGCGCTTTCACTCAATCTGGTGCGCGAGGGGCATGTCAGCATCAACCGGCTGATGACGCTGCTCTGCGCCAATCCGGCGCGGATATTGGGCGTCGATGCCGGGCACTTCGCGCCGGGCAGCGCCGCCGACCTGATCTTCATCGATCCCGATGCGCCGTGGATCGTGGATTCAGCGAGGATGGCGGCGGCGGCGGGCAATACCCCGTTCGACCGCATGCCGGTTCAAGGCCGCGCGCGCCGGATCATGAAGGGCGGCGTGTTTCTGTAGGGGATGGGATTGAAGGGAGGCTTTTGCGGCCGAACCAAGACGCTAAAAACATACGATAGAGTCGCGGGACAGACAAAGCGCAACGCCCGCGTTGCTTCAAAATCCTCCCCTGTAAGGGCAGGGCTATCGCATATGACCAAGCATTGAGAGAAGGAATGCATCGTTCCAGCCCGCCCGTTTGATTTTGCCTTTGATTGATCCCTTGTCCGGGTGGGTTCTCAAGATGTTGAGCGCAAGTTTCCTGATTAGCGCGAGGTTTTGCGGGGCATAGTCCTTTCGGCTTCGCGCGGCGTCTTCCTCGAAGGTGACGTCGAGCACCCAGTGCAGTTGGTTTTCGATGGTCCAATGCGCACGCGCGACTTCGATCAGCCGTTTGGCGGTCAAAGGTCGGGACAGAAGGAACCAGCGTTTGACCGGTGGCTCGTCCCGACCAGCGTTGCGGCGGCACGTTTCCACTTGCCCCACCTCCGCGATGCCGGGGAAGTCGAGGGCTTCGGCGGGCACCACGATCGCGTGTCGGATTTCCGTGCGATCATGGGCTGGGCCTGACCGGATCGTGACGATATCCGCCTGCTCGCCCCTTGCGATCAGCGCTTTGGCGCTGGCCAGCAGCTTTGGCCGGTTTTCCTTGATCGCCAGGGCATAGTCGGCACCGGTTGCGAGAATGGCCTGCGCCGTGTCGGGCCGGCAATGCAGGGCATCGGCGGTGACGATACAGCCGTCCAGACGCAACAGCGTCAGCACCTCCAGCACGCCGGCGACTTCATTGCGACCGGGTGCCAGCCGCTGGCCAATGACCAGACGCTTCTCGGCTGCCCAGACATTGACGAGATGCAGCGGCGTCGCCTTGCGCCCACGTTCATACGCCCCGCGCAATGCCTTGCCATCAATCGCCACCACGCCTTCGAGGGCACCTCTGCGAATGCCGCCGTAAAGCGTGCAAACGCCGCCTCGAACGGCTCGGGATCGAGCAACCGGAAGACCCGGCTGAACGTGTCGTGGCTCGGTGGACCATGCTCCAGATCCACCACCTGACGCAGCAGGCCCAGCTTGGCACGGGCAAATTCCGCCATATCCGTACAATCTTCGGCACCGCACAGAACCGCCGCAAGCGCAACGAAGATCAGTTCGAGAAGATTGTGCCGCGCATTGCCCGCGCGCGGATCGTCAACCTCTCCGAAATATGCCGAAAAATCATTCATTGGGCGCCTCCAACCATGGAGACTGCCCAAGAATCCCATTCGATCAATCGTTCAAGCCCATATGCGATTCCCCTGCCTGTAAGGGGAGGGGGACCACGAAGTGGTGGAGGGGTGTCACCCCATCGATAGCGTGACACCCCTCCGTCAGGGCTGCGCCCTGCCACCTCCCCTGCCAGGGGAGGATGACTAAAAGCGACCATTTTTCGCCGTCTACGTGGCGTGAACGCTTGCTCGATTGCGGACATTGGTTCGTTGTGCGATCCTCAGTCAATGTTACCCCTTATAATATCCTTGCTATCCTTGCTTAGCGCCCCCTCATCAATCGAAGAGGACATCGCTACCCCTAGAGATAAGAAGGAAATTCTCTCCGTCAGTGGCTACCTAGACGCGCACTGGGAATATCCGACATTTCTTCCAAAAGATATTGCCGGATACAAAGCCCTCCCGTTCGCCATTGAACCGAAAAAATGGCAAGAAAAATATATTGGGTTTGTAGCCAAAACGATGATGCAAGGCCCTATGTGTTTACGGGTCATTGGTCGTGGTTATGTCACTGACCGCCAGCCTACCTTGATGTGGCCAGCGACTAAGCAGTTCGTTTTCACGAAAGTGATGAAAATGGAAAAGCTAAAATCAGACGATCTGTGTATGGTGCAATAAGTCATCGGGTGCTCAACACTTATGGTCGGCTCCGATCCTTGGCACGATCCGCGACACTTGAGGCTCTGTTCCTAACCGACAGCGCACACAAGCTGTCAGTCCGCAATCCACCCATTCGCCCAGCTTCGCTCGAAACGCCCCATGCTAACGCGGAACCCCCTCCCCCTTCATGCGCTTGCCCTTTCGGAGCAGCAGGGGACGTCCATGACCGAGAAGATCGCGCAGCAGGTGCATGTCGATGCGCCGTGGAAAATTCCGCCACGGGCCTGGTGGGAAATATTGAAGCGCGTCTATGCGTCGCTTGGATCCAATAATGTCGGTCTACTGGCCGCTGGCGTTGCCTATTATGCCTTTCTCTCGATCGCGCCGATGTTCGCCGCTGTCGTACTGACCTATGGCCTGTTTGGCGACCCGGCGATGGTCGGGCGGCATATGCAGGCGATCATCGCCGTGGTGCCCACCGACGCGGCCAAGCTCATCAACGACCAGCTATTGGGGGTCGTCAGCACCGCCAAGCCCGCGATCGGCTTCGGCCTGCTGACCGCGCTCGCCATCGCCGTCTATGGTGCGACGCGCGCGGCGTCGGCGGTGATGCAATCGCTCAACATCGTCTATGGCCAGCTTGAACGGCGTAATATCTTTGCCTTTTACCGCGTGTCGCTCGGCATCACCTGCTCCGCCGTGCTGGTGGTGGTAGCGGGTGTGTTCACCGCGACGGTGATCGGCCTTATCCAGAAATTCCTGACTGATTGGGGACCGGGCGTGCTGTTCGCGATCAAGGCAGCGACCTGGATTTGCGCCGGGCTGCTCGCCAGCGTCATCTTCGGGCTGATCTATCGCTTCGGTCCCAATCGCCAGCAGGCGCAGTGGCAATGGCTGACGGTCGGGTCGGTCACGGCGACGCTGTTCTGGCTGATCGTGACGCTGGGCGTGTCCTTCTACGTCTCGACCTTCGGCAATTATAACGAGACCTATGGGTCGCTCGGCGCGGTCGTCGTGCTGCAGCTATGGCTTTTCGTTTCCGCTTACGTCGTATTGCTCGGCGCGCAGATCAATGCAGAGGCGGAGCGGCAGACCAGCGTCGATACCAGCGTTGCCGCGCCCGTAACGGATGCTGCATAATCCTGCTTGCCCTGTCTCCCATGCCACGCTAAAGCGCCCTCCTTCGCCGGCACAGGAGTGTAGCTCAGTTGGTAGAGCGTCGGTCTCCAAAACCGAATGCCGTGGGTTCGAGTCCCTCCACTCCTGCCAAGCGCCAAGTCCGCTAAACCTTGTAGTATCAGGGTTTCGCGACTAGGTGCGCAGGCGAACATGTGTCGCGAAGCATGCGGCCGCTTCCCCCGGACGTCCCATAGGACGGGAACGGGAGGGCGGACTGTTGCTTCGCGAATTGGCGTTGGTTTTGAAGATAGAGGCAGGCGATGGCGAAGGTATCCCCCGGCGAATTCGTCAATCAGGTGAAGACCGAAGCGTCGAAGATCGTGTGGCCCACCGGCCGCGAAACGATGATGACCGGCGTGATGGTCGTCATCATGACGACGCTGCTCGGCCTGTTCTTCTTTGGCATCGACACCTTCTTCGGCGCGATCGTCCAGTGGCTGCTGGGCCTTGCGGCGGGTCAGGCTTGAGCATGACAGCCTTGGTTTTTGGGAGTTTGACACGGTAACATGGCGCGCTGGTACATCATCCACGCCTATTCGGGCTTCGAGAACAAGGTCAAGGAATCGATCCTGTCCGAAGCCGAGCGCATGGGCCTCACCCAATTGGTCGAACAGGTCGAAGTGCCCGTTGAAACCGTCACCGAAGTCAAGCGCGGCAAGAAGGTCCAGGTCGAACGCAAGTTCATGCCGGGCTATGTCCTCGCCAAGCTGGCGATGAACGACGATATTTATCACCTGGTCAAGAACACGCCCAAGGTCACCGGTTTCCTGGGGTCGATGGGCAAACCGCAGGCGATCAGCGAGACCGAAGCTGCGCGCTATTTCGGCGCCCGCAAGGAAGCCGAAGCCGCACCCAAGCACAAGGTCAGCGTCGATTACGAAATCGGCGACAGCGTCAAGGTGCTGGACGGTCCCTTCGCCAGCTTCAACGGCGTGGTCGAGGAACTGGATTTCGAAAAGAACCGGGTCAAGGTGTCGGTGTCGATCTTTGGTCGCGCGACGCCAGTGGAACTGGATTTCGAGCAGGTCGAACTGTCGAAGTAAGGATGTTTCCGTCACCCCGGACTTGATCCGGGGTCCATGAGCCTCAGCGCGGCAGAAACGGGCCAGCGTAGAGCAAATGGATCCTGACTTTCGTCAGGATGACGCAAGACAAGGTTTCTCGTCTCGCCAGCATGACTTGGCATGACGAATACGAAATTTCCGGGCAACCGGGAATGGATGCGGGAGAAGGCCTGGCCTTCGTTTGGACCGCTAAACTTGAACCGGGCGCGCTTTGCGGCACGCCCAGCAACAGAGTGAGTGACAATGGCCAAGAAGATTACGGGCTACATCAAGCTCCAGGTGCCCGCTGGAGACGCCAAACCTGCACCGCCGATCGGCCCAGCACTGGGTCAGCGCGGCGTGAACATCATGGAATTCTGCAAGGCGTTCAACGCCCAGACCGCTGGCGTCGAAAAGGGCACCCCCCTGCCGACGATCATCACCGTCTATGCCGATCGCAGCTTCACCTTCACGATGAAGCAGCCGCCTGCCACCTTCCTCATCAAGAAGGCGATGAACCTCAAGTCGGGTTCGAAGGAACCAGGCAAGATCGTCGCTGGCAAGATCACCCGTGCGCAGCTGGCGGAAATCGCCCAGGCCAAGATGGTTGACCTGAACGCGAACGACATCGACGCTGCAACGAAGATCATCGAAGGCTCCGCTCGCGCGATGGGCCTCGACGTGGTGGAGGGCTGATTATCATGGCAAAGCTGACCAAGAAGGCGAAGGCCCTGGCCACCGCGGTTGACCGCGAAAAGCTGCACGGCGTTGACGAGGCCCTGGGCCTGATCAAGACCCATGCGACCGCCAAGTTCGACGAAAGCGTCGAAATCGCGATTAACCTGGGCGTTGACCCCCGTCATGCGGACCAGATGGTCCGTGGCGTCGTCACCCTGCCTGCTGGCACCGGCAAGGACGTTCGCGTCGCCGTGTTCGCCCGCAACGAAAAGGCACAAGCCGCGCTCGACGCCGGTGCCGACATCGTGGGTGCCGAAGACCTGCTGGAATCGATCCAGGCTGGCAACATCGATTTCCAGCGCGTCATTGCGACGCCGGACATGATGGGCCTGGTCGGTCGTCTGGGTAAGATCCTCGGTCCCAAGGGCCTGATGCCGAACCCCAAGCTCGGCACCGTGACCCCGAACGTCGCAGAAGCCGTGAAGGCCGCCAAGGGTGGCCAGATCGAATTCCGCGTCGAAAAGGCCGGTATCATCCATGCGGGCCTGGGCAAGTCGAGCTTCACCGCTGAAGATCTGCGCAAGAATTTCGACGCCTTCGTCGATGCGATCGTCAAGGCGAAGCCGACCGGTTCGAAGGGCAAATATGTCCGCAAGATCGCCCTGTCGTCTTCGATGGGTCCGGGCGTGAAGGTCGACGTGGCAGAAGTCGCCGCCGTCTGATTTTCATGCTATAGACTAAGGACAAGCCTCTTTCCTCGAAATGGGAAGGAGGCTTTCCTGTTTTCAATTGATCCTCCCCTGACCGGGAGGCGGCTGGCGGAAAGCCGGACGGAGAGATGCAACGCGAACGAAAGGGGCAAACCCCTTCGCCACCAGTTCTGCTGGCGGCTCCTGCCCTTGCCGGGTGGGAATGTGAAAATCAGGGTGTGTGGCCTATCACTCTGAACGTCTGCTTTGGCAGGCGTAAGGCACAGGTCTTATGAGTATCCGTCGGAAGAGGCGGGTCGCTTAACCGACGAGAAAAACTAGACATGGCATTTGATACCCTCCCCCCCATTCTCGCCCAGGCGCTGACGACCAAGGGCTATGAAACCCTGACCGAAGTGCAGGCATCCGTGATCGAACCCGAAGCGATTGGCCGCGACATGATCGTGTCGGCCAAGACCGGATCGGGCAAGACCGTCGCCTTCGGCCTCGCCATGGCGGGCGAGTTGCTGAACGAAGAAGGCCGCCTGCCCCCGCCGGCCTGGCCGCTGGCGCTGGTGATCGCGCCGACGCGCGAACTGGCGCTGCAGGTCAGCCGCGAACTCGAATGGCTCTATGCCGGTGCCCGTGCGCGCATCGCCACCTGCGTCGGTGGCATGGATGCCGCCCGCGAGCGCAAAGCGCTGGCGCAGGGCGCACATATTGTTGTCGGCACGCCCGGCCGTCTGCGCGATCATCTCGAACGTGGTGCGCTCGACCTGTCGGCGCTCAAGACCGCCGTGCTGGATGAAGCCGACGAAATGCTCGACATGGGCTTCCGCGAAGATCTGGAAGGTATCCTTGATGCCACACCCGATGGCCGCCGCACCCTGCTGTTTTCGGCGACGATGCCCAAGCCCATCGTGGCTCTGGCCCGCCGCTACCAGAAGGACGCGCTGCAGATCGCGACCACCTCGACCGAGCGTGGCCATGGCGACATCAGCTATCAGGCGATGACCGTCGCCCCGTCGGACATTGAAAATGCCGTGGTCAATCTGCTGCGCTTCCATGAGGCGGAAACGGCGATGCTGTTCTGCGCCACGCGCGACAATGTCCGCCATCTGCACGCCAGCCTGACCGAGCGGGGCTTTGCCGCCGTCGCGCTGTCGGGCGAGCATAGCCAGAATGAACGCAACCATGCGTTGCAAGCCCTGCGTGACCGTCGCGCCCGCGTCTGCGTCGCGACCGACGTCGCCGCGCGCGGCATCGATCTGCCCACGCTGACGCTCGTCGTCCATGTCGAAATTCCCCGCGATGCCGAAACCATGCAGCATCGGTCGGGTCGTACCGGCCGCGCCGGCAAGAAGGGCACCGCCGTCCTGATCGTCCCCTATCCGCGCCGTCGCCGGGTGGAAGGCATGCTCAAGGGCGCCAAGATCCCCGTCGAATGGACGTCCGCGCCCAGCAAGGAAGCCATTGCGGCGCAGGATGCCGAACGGCTGCGCACCCGCCTGCTCGAACCCATGGAACTCGAAGAGTCCGATTGGGCGCTGGGCGGCGAACTGCTCGAAGCCAAGAGCGCCAAGGAAATCGCGGCGATGCTGGTGCGTTCGGCGCGCGCTGCCCTGCCTGCGCCCGAAGAACTGCTCGACGGCAGCGATGCTCCGGCCCGCCGTGAAGGACCACGCCCCGGTTTCGAGGATACCCAGTGGTTCCGCATGAATATCGGCCGCACGCAAAATGCTGATCCGCGCTGGATCTTGCCGCTGATCTGCCGTCGCGGCCATGTGTCGCGCGGCGACATCGGCGCGATCCGCATCACCGCCACCGACACGATGTTCGAAATCCCCAAGGCGATCTCGGCCAAATTCCTGGCCGCCGTCCGCCGCACGGGCGAAGCGGGTGACGAGGGCGCGGATGTGATGTTCGATCCGATCGACGGCGCACCGCGCGAGGAAGCCCGTGGCAACCGCAAGCAGTTGCGCCCCGCCAATGGCGATCGTCCCAACCGCAGCGGCCCGCCCCGTGGCGGTCCCGGTGCCGGGTCGCGCGGCGGTGCGTCGCCGCACAGCCCACGTCCCTTCAAGGGCGCTGGCGCCGGTGGCCCGCGCAAGGGTCCGCCGCGCAGCCGGGGCTAACGCCCTTTAGGACAGGTGGGAGCTATCGGGGCCGTCGGTCATTGCAGCACGCATGACCGACGGCCCTTTGCTTATTCCCCTACTGGGCGACCAGCTCGACCCCGACATCGCCGCGCTCCGCCACGCTGATAAAGCGCGCAGCGTCGTGCTGATGATGGAAGTGGCCGACGAAACCACCTATGTCCGTCATCATAAGGCGAAGATCGCCTTCATCCTGTCCGCCATGCGCCATCATGCCGATCGGCTGCGCGCACTGGGCTGGACGGTCGATTATGTAACGCTGGACGACCCGGCCAATAGCGGCAGCTTCACCGGCGAAGTCGCCCGTGCCATCGACCGGCACAAGCCCGCCGCTATCCATGTGACCGAGGCCGGGGAATGGCGCGTCCGGGCGATGCTGGAAAGCTGGGAATTGCGCTTCGGCCTGCCGGTCACCATCCATGAGGATGACCGCTTCCTCTGCACCCATGCCGAATTCGATAGCTGGGCCGCCGCGCGCAAGCAGTTGCGGATGGAATTTTTCTACCGCGACATGCGGCGCAAGACCGGGCTGCTGCTGACCGAGGATGGCCAGCCCGAAGGCGGCCAGTGGAATTACGACGCCGACAATCGCAAACCGCCACCCGCGCGCGACCTGCTGATGCCCCGTCCCATCCGCTTCCAGCCCGATGCGATCACGCAGGATGTGCTGGCCATGGTCGCCACGCGCTTTGCCGACCATATCGGCAGTCTCGACCATTTCCAGTTCGCGGTGACGCATGAGGAAGCGATGCGCCAACAGCGCCATTTCCTTGATGAAGCGCTACCCCGCTTTGGCGACTATCAGGACGCGATGCTGACCGGCGAGCCGTTCCTGTGGCACTCGATCCTCTCGCCCTATATTAACACCGGGCTGCTAGACCCGCTGGCGCTATGCCGCGCGGTCGAGGAACGCTATCGCGCGGGCAAGGTGCCGCTCAACGCCGCCGAAGGCTTCATCCGCCAGATCATCGGCTGGCGCGAATATGTGCGCGGCATCTATTGGCATGAGGGGCCGGACTATGCGCAGCGCAATGCGCTGGGGGCGACCCGCGCCCTGCCCGGTTTCTACTGGACCGGGCAGACCGACATGCATTGCCTGTCCCAGGCGATCGGCCAGACGATCGACCATGGCTATGCCCATCATATCCAGCGATTGATGATCACCGGCAATTTCGCTCTGCTCGCCGGTGTCGATCCGCATCAGGTGCATATCTGGTATCTGGAAGTCTATGCCGACGCTTATGAGTGGGTCGAACTGCCCAATACGCTGGGCATGAGCCAGTTTGCCGATGGCGGCCTGCTCGGTTCCAAACCCTATGCGTCGAGCGGCGCCTATATCAACCGCATGTCCAACTATTGCGGGTCATGCCGCTATGATGTGAAGCAGCGTGTCGGCAAGGACGCCTGCCCCTTCAACGCGCTCTATTGGGACTTTCTGGCCCGCAACCAGCGCAAGCTGGCGTCCAATCCCCGCATGGCCCTGCCCTATCGCAACTGGGACAAGATGCCGGACGATGACCGCACCGCCATTCGGGAACAGGCGGCACGGTTCCTCGACTCCCTCGATTAGGTCGCGCCGCACAGCGTCAGCATCCGCCCGGCCAGTTCCCGCTCGCCCATGACGATGTGCCGCACGCCGAGTGTTTCGAGATGCGCGACCTCCGCATCCGAATGGGCGCGAGCGATCACTTCCAGCTTGGGGTTGAGGTGGCGGGCATGTTCGTGGATCGCCCCGCCCTCAAACCCTTCGGGCACCGCGATCAGCAGATGATGGGCTTCGGTAATCCCGGCGCTGAGCAGCGCCTTGTCTTCCAACGCATTGCCGCGCACGACGGATAGCCCGGCCTCCTGCGCTTCCTCCACTTTTTCGGCATCATCCTCGATCACCGTGAAGGGCATCTGCCGCTCGGTCAGCCGGTCGGCGATCAGCTTGCCGACCCGGCCATAGCCGACCAGGATGATATGTCCGATCGCGGGACGCGCCGCCGCGACGCGCGCGGCTTCCGCCACCACTTCCTCCTGCTTGCGGCCGCGCACGGCCAGCGAGAAGAGGATGGGATTGAGGAAGATCGACACGATCGCGCCTGCGAGGATCAGGTCGCGCGCATCAGCGGGGAGCACGCCAAGTCCCGTGCCCAGCGTCGCCAGGATGAAGGAAAATTCGCCGATCTGCGCCAGGCTGACCGCGATGGTCATCGCCGTGTCGCCCGGCTTGCCGAACAGGCGGACGATGGCATAGGCGGCGATCGATTTGCCCACGATGATGATCGCCACTGTCGCGAGCAAGGGTAGCGGCTGTTCCCACAGCACCGCCGGATTGAACAACATGCCGACCGACACGAAGAACAGCACCGCAAACGCATCGCGCAGCGGCAGCGTTTCTTCGGTCGCCCGCCTGCTGAGCGGCGTTTCGCCCAGGATCATGCCCGCGAAGAAGGCACCCAGCGCAAACGATACGTCGAACGCATAAGCCGCGCCGAACGCGACGCCCAGCGCGATCGCCAGCACCGCCAGCCGGAACAGCTCGCGCGATCCGGTATGCACGACCCAATGCAGCGTCCAGGGAATGACCCGCCGCCCCACGATCATCATCAGCGCGACGAAGCCCGCCACCTTGAGCAGCGTGCCGACCAGCGGCGCAATCAGCGCGCCCGCCCCGGCCCCGGAGTCCGCGTCGCTTATGACGGCGGCCAAGGCAGGCAGCAGGACGAGGGCCAGCACCATCACCAGATCTTCGACGATCAGCCAGCCGACCGCGATCCGTCCCCGCCGCGTTTCGACCAGATCAGCGCCTTGCAAGGCCCGCAGCAGCACCACCGTACTGGCGACCGACAGGGCAAGGCCAAAGACGATGCCGCCCATCAGGGGCCATCCCATGAGGGCGGACAGCCCCATGCCAAGGCCGGTCGCCACCGCAATCTGCACCAGCGCGCCCGGCACGGCGATATGTTTGACCGACATCAGATCCTTGAACGAGAAATGCAGTCCGACGCCGAACATCAGCAGGATGACGCCGATTTCGGCGAGTTCATTGGCCAGTCCGCTATCAGCAACGAAACCCGGCGTGAAAGGGCCGACCATGATCCCGGCGACGAGATAGCCCACCAGGGGCGACATGCGGAGCCTGTGGGCGATGGCGCCCATGATGAAGGCGACGACGAGGCCGGCGACGATGGTGCCGATCAGGGGCGTGTGGTGGGGCATGCAAGCCTTTCGATGCGAATCATTCTATATCAGAAAGTCAAAGGATGGAGCAGGACCGCCAGCAGCAGGGCGGCCGCAGCCAGACCTGTCATGACAGCGGGCATGAACCACCAGGGCGGACGGCGACGCTTGCCGCCGGGCTCAGGCTTATCGGACATCTTCATGGTCCTCCTTTCGACGGTGCCCGTCGAAACGGGCCATTCAGATCGTCAGAAGGCGGCAGGCGGGGCGCGCGCACGATGGGCGCCGGACAATAGCAGAGGTGCTGCCGCAATCTGCGGCCGCGAAAAGAAAATTCGCAAGCGGCCTACGGAGGCGACGAGCGCCAACGTCGCGATGATGCAGAAAAGAAGGATAGGCGGCGCCTCATCGCCATCCACGCGCGCGGCCTGTGCGACGTGCGGCGGCGTCGGTGCGCGCGCCTGGATCACCACATCGCTCGTTGCAGGATTGAAAGCGGAGCCGGTCGGGCGACTGAGCGGCGGGCCGATAGGGGCCAGCGCGGACAGAAGCGTCACCACGATCAGCATCCACAAGGCGACGAATAGGCTATAGCGGCTAAGCTGCCGATCGCCCTTTCCTGTCTCGCCTGTTATATTCCGCATCGCTCGCTTCTGTCCTTTCGCGGACAAGATAGGGCCTGTGCGAACCGAAAACCACCCCGGTTCCGCGCCGCCATCGGTTGACACCCGCGAGTCATTCCACTAACGGGCCACATTCCCGCGCGGGTCGGCAAGGCGTCATGTCTTTGGTGATTTGCGTAAAGCAGATTTGAACGAGAAGAGACAAGCCATGTTCGCTATCGTGCGCACAGGCGGCAAGCAGTATCGCGTCGCCGCCGGAGACAAGATCGTCGTCGAAAAGATGGCCGGTGAAGCCGGTGACAAGATTACGCTGGACGACGTCCTGCTGGCCGGTGAAGGCGGCGATCTGAAGGATGTGGCCGGTTTGACCGTCGCAGCCGAGATCATCGCGCAGGCGAAGGGCGAAAAGGTCATCGTCTTCAAGAAGCGCCGCCGCCACAATTATCGCCGCAAGAACGGCCATCGTCAGCGCCACACGATCCTGCGCATCGTCGCAATCGGTGCCGAAGACAAGAAGGCCGCCAAGGCCGAGGCCAAGACCCAAGACGCAGCCCCGGCTGCTGCCGAAGCCTGATCGCTTCGCGCCTGATATTCTAGGAGTTTAGACAATGGCACATAAGAAAGCTGGCGGTTCGTCGCGCAACGGTCGTGATTCGGAATCGAAGCGCCTTGGCGTCAAGAAGTTCGGCGGTCAGGAAGTGATCGGCGGCAACATCATCATTCGTCAGCGCGGCACGCGCGTCTATCCCGGCCGCAATGTCGGCATGGGCAAGGACCACACGCTGTTCGCGCTGGGTGAAGGCCGCGTGGTATTCCACGCTGGCAAGCTCGGCCGCAAATATGTGTCGGTCGACGCGATGGCCGAAGCGGCCGAATAACGGACGACGAATGACGGGTCGTCCTTTCAAGGGGCGATCCTTTCGTGACGCGAACCTTTAGGTTCGAGTGACGATGTTCGAGGGATAAAAGGGCGCTCCTTCCATCAGAGGGGCGCCCTTTTTCCGTTGGGCGAAACATCCTCTTAAATTCCCTCAACCCACTGGAACTCCACGCCTTCTCACGCGTCATGCAGGCGGGGAACATGCCAGACATCGACCGTCGTCAAGCCGTCATCATTGGCGGCTACGGGCACGCCCAAGAGGAGAGAGAAGAATGTTCGCCCGCACCCCCCGCCTGCTGCTGCGTCCAGGCTGGATGGAAGACGCACCCGCGCTGGCTCATGCGATCAGTGATCCTGCCATCCTGCGCAACCTGACCCACGCGCCTGCTCCCTATGCTCTGGACGATGCGCAGGCCTTCCTGTCGCTGCCCCATGATTCGCGCTTGCCGCGCCTGCTCGCCTTCACCCGCACGCGCGGCGCACCGCGCCTGGTCGGCGGGTGCGATATTCATCTGGACGCGCATGGCACGCCGGAACTGGGCTATTGGATCGCGCGGCCCTATTGGGGCCTGGGCTTTGCGACCGAAGCCGCGCGCGCGGTCCTGAGCATGGCACGCGCCCATGGCGTCCAGGGCGTTCGTGCCGCGCATTTCCTCGACAATCCCGCGTCGGGCAATGTCCTGCGCAAGATCGGCTTCCGCTTCACCGGCCGGGTCGAACAACGTTACAGCCTCGCCCGCCGAACGATGGTCGATTCGCTGCTGTTCGAAGAAGGGGAAACCCACGGTATGCACCCGGACCCAGCCATGGATCTCTATCGCGACGCCACGCAGGCGATGGCGGCCTGATAATGCGGGCGGGGGAGGTGTCTTCCCCGCCCGTCATGCCGAATGCGACTGCCGGGGCCGGTCGAACACACGCGTCGGCGTGTCGCCCAGCATCCTATCGGCCAGCGCGACGAAGCCCAGTTTCTCGGCGACCCTGATCGACGCGCCATGGTCCGGCGCGATGATGCAGCGTAGGGATGGCGCATCGAGATGGGCGTCGGCCCAGCACATCACCGCACCCATTGCTTCGCTGGCCACGCCCCTGCCCCACGCCTGCGGCCTCAGCACCCAGCCTGCCTCCGGCACGCCCTCCAGTTCGGGCAGGCCGCGCGCGGCGCTCAGCAGTCCGCCCTCGCCCAGAAACGCGCCGGTCGTCCGATCCTCGATTGCCCACATGCCATAGCCCAGCAGCGACCACATGCCGGCATAGCGGAGCAGACGAAACCACACCGCCTGCGCGTCGAGCGGCACGCCACCGACATGACGCACCACCTGCGCGTCCGCCCACAGGGCGCGGCACGCCGCATAATCGGCGATGCCGTGCGGGCGTAGGATCAGGCGGTCGGTGTGGAGCGTGGGCGCGTCGGTCATCGTCCGATAAGATCGCGCCCCACCCCGCCCGTCAAGCCGCCGACGGCAGCGGCCCGGTCATCCGCGCATCGGCATAGTCGCTGTCCACCAGCGCGATCAGCGCTCGGTCATCGACCGACCAGGGATGAAAGCCCGGCTTGAAATAGCTGAGCCACGGCCCCGCCACCCGGCGCAAGATGCCCGGCCGCACCAGCGCATAGCGGAGCAACCCGCCCCAGGCGCGCACGCCCGTCACACCATCCTGCCGCAACAGGTCCATCATCCCGCGCGCGCGATGATGCAGGAAATGTTTGGTGGCGATCAGCATCATCACCGATCGCAGCCGCCAGCGCGCAAAGCTGCTCCACTCCCGCGTCGCATGGACCCATGTGTCATGCGCCACGCCCTTATGCTCGATCTCTTCGACCGAGTGCCAGCGCCACAGCGCCGCAATCTCCGGGTCCGCGCCGTCGAGCAGGCGCGGGTCGCGCAACAATTCATGCGCCAGGATCGCGGTGAAATGTTCCAGTGCCATGGTCGCGGCCAGACTGACGATCGGCGGACGCCGCTTCGCCAGGTCCAGCACCCGCACAACATCAGCGTCGAGCCGCGACAGTTCATAGCCGTGATCCGCCACCTGCCGGTTGAAGGCCAGATGTTCGCGGCTATGCACCACCTCCTGTTTGATGAAGGCCGCGATCTCGCCCGCCAGCCTGTCCGGGGTGCCATCGCGAAAGGCGCGGACGCTGTCGATGAAATAAGCCTCACCGCGCGGAAAGGTGACGGACAGGGCGTTGAAGAAAGCCGTGGCGATCGGATCGCCATTCAGCCAATGTCGGGCCGCAGCGCGGTCCCGGCCGAAACGGCGGTCGCGCGGCGTGATAGTGAGGTCGGTCGGGGTCATCTCGCACTCCTTACTTACATTGATGTAAATAAGAGTTACTGACACCTATGTCAATAAAACGTGTCCGCCTCAGCCCGGATGAAAGCCGCCTCGCCGCGCTGGAGGCTGCGCGCATCCTGTTGATCGAAGCTGGCCCGCAGGCCGTGACCCTGAAAGCTGTCGCCGCGCAGATCGGCCGCACCCATGCCAATCTGCTCCACCATTTCGGATCGGCGGCGGGGCTGCACAAAGCGCTCGCCGCTTATCTCGGCGACACCATCACCGCCACCATCGGCGAAGCCGTGGACGCCGCCCGACGCGGCAAGGTCAGCCCGCGCACGATCGTCGACATGACGTTCGACGCCTTCGACCGCGAAGGCGCGGGTGCGCTGGCCAGTTGGATGCTGGCGCTGGGCAATGAAGATGCGCTCGACCCGGTGGTGGAGGCGATCCACCGTCTGGTCGACAAGCTGACGGCCACCGCGCTGACCCCGCATCTCGCCGATCTCATCCGAGACAATACGTTGATGCTTGTCCTGCTGGCGCTGGGTGATTCGCAAATGGGCGGGCCGATGGCGGGCGCGCTGGGGCTTCCCCGTGAAAAGGCGCGCGAAATGGCCACGCGCAGCCTCAGCTTTGCCCTGATGCAGGAAGCCGCGGCGCTTGCCGCGCAGGCCGAGGTTTAACTTTTCGCGCGATGGCGCTATGGGCCGCCCATGCATTTTCTCGATCAAGCCAAAATCTTCATCAAATCCGGCTGGGGCGGCCCCGGCGCGGTCAGTTTCCGACGCGAAAAATATGAGGAATATGGCGGCCCCGACGGCGGCAACGGCGGCAAGGGTGGCGACATCATTTTCGAAGCGGTCCAGGGCCTCAACACCCTGATCGACTTTCGCTACACCCAGCATTTCAAGGCGCAGCGCGGCACGCCCGGCATGGGCAAGAATCGCTATGGCGCGGGCGGCAAGGATCTGATCATCCAGGTGCCCGTCGGCACCCAGATCCTGTCCGATCCCAAGCCGATCGAAGGCAGCGAGGACGAAGACGGCATCCCCGATTATGAGGATCAGGACATCCTCGCCGATTTCACCGAAGTCGGCCAACGCGTCACTTTCCTGCGCGGCGGCGATGGCGGCCGCGGCAACATGTCCTACAAGACCAGCACCAACCGCGCCCCGCGCCAGCATGGCACGGGCTGGCCGGGCCAGGAAATGTGGGTGTGGCTGCGGCTCAAACTGCTGGCCGATGTCGGCCTGGTCGGCATGCCCAATGCGGGCAAATCGACCCTGATCAATCAGGTGACCAATACCAAGGCGAAGGTCGGCGCTTATGCCTTCACCACCACCAAGCCGCAATTGGGCGTGGTGCTGCACAAGGATCGCGAATTCGTGCTGGCCGACATTCCCGGCCTGATCGCGGGCGCGGCCGAAGGCGTCGGCATTGGCGACCGGTTCCTTGGCCATATCGAACGCTGCCGCGTGTTGCTCCACTTGATCGACGCCACGGTCGATGATCCGGTCGAGGCCTTCCAGATCGTCAGCGACGAACTGGTCGCCTATGGCGAGGGGCTGGACGAAAAGCCGCAGATCGTCGCGCTCAACAAGGGCGACCTTTTGGGGCCGGAACTGATGGAAGACATTGCCGAGCAGTTGCGCGATCAGGTCGGCGTAGAGGATGTGTTCATCATCTCCGGCGCGACCGGGGATGGCGTGGGCAAATTGCTCGACGCCATATTGCCGATCCTGGGCGAAGCCCGCGCCGCCGCGCGGCAGGAGGCACAGGACGACGAAGACGGGACATGGTCGCCGCTATAAGCGACCTGCATGACACCCGTTCGCTTCGAGCGAAGTCGAGAAGCGGGTGCATGGCGGTTCTCGACTTCGCTCGAACCGAACGGACCATTTGCCTGTGACTCCCTCCCTCTCCGGCTTCCCCCCCGCCCTGATCCGCCGCCTGGTCATCAAGATCGGCTCGGCTCTGCTCGTCGATCCGGCGGGCAATGTGCGGATCGACTGGCTACGTACGCTGGTCGCCGATGTCGCGGCGCGGACGCAGGCGGGGCAACAGATCATCATCGTGTCGTCCGGCGCGATCGCGCTCGGCGCGCGCCGCCTCAAACTGCCCAAGGGCGGACGCGGCAGCCTGGAGGATGCGCAGGCCGCCGCCGCCACGGGGCAGATCGCCCTGTCGCAATGCTGGGCCAGCCTGCTCGACGAGCGCGGCATCACCGCCGCGCAAATGCTGGTGACGCTCGATGACCTCGAAAATCGCCGCCGCTATCTGAATGCCTCGGCAACGCTCGAACGGCTGATGGCGTTACACGTCGTGCCGGTGGTCAATGAGAATGACAGCGTCGCAACGGCCGAAATCCGCTTCGGCGATAATGACCGGTTGGCGGCGCGTATCGGACAGGCGGCACGGGCTGACGCGGTTGTGCTGCTTTCCGATGTCGACGGGCTTTACACCGCCAACCCGCACGTCGATGCGAGCGCGATGCTGATCGAAACAATAGACCGCATCGACGCGCGAATCGCGGCCATGGCCGACGGCGGCTCCGCGTCCGGCATGGGATCGGGCGGCATGACGTCCAAGATCGAGGCCGCCCGCATCGCCACCGGCGCGGGCGCGCACCTCGCCATCATCTCCGGCAAGGTCGATGCGCCGCTGTCGCACTGGACCCAGGGCGGCAAGGGCTCGATCTTTCTGGCGGCCCAGGGCAAGGGCGCGCGCAAGGGCTGGCTCGCCGGTCGCCTCACCGTGCGCGGCCGCATCATCGTGGACGCGGGCGCGGAAACCGCGCTGTCGAAGGGCAACAGCCTGCTCCCCGCCGGTGTCGCCAATGTCGAAGGCGTGTTCGCGCGCGGCGACGTGGTCGATATCGTGGCGCAGGACGGCCGGGTGATCGCCCGCGGGTTGATCGAATATGATAGCGATGCCGCCGCGAAGATTGCGGGCCGCCGCAGCGAGGATATCGCCGCGCTGCTGGGCGACATGCCGCGATCGGTGTTGGTCCATCGCGACCATATGGCGATGGTCTGACACCCATGTCACTCCGCATTGCCATGACCGGCGCGACGGGTTTCGTCGGCGCTGAAACCTTGGATCAGGCGCTGAGCGTCGGGCACCATGTTACCGCGCTGACCCGCCGGGCGCAGCCGCCGCGCGCGCGCCTCAAATGGGTGCCGGGCTCGCTCGATCAGGCGGCAGGCCTCGACACGCTAGTGCGCGACGCCGATGTCGTGATCCATATCGCGGGCGTGGTGAACGCACCCGATCGCGACGGCTTTGAAATGGGCAATGCGCGCGGCACGATGGCGGTGGTGGACGCCATGCGCAAACGCGGGGTACGGCGGCTGATCCACATTTCCTCGCTCGCCGCGCGCGAGCCCGGCCTGTCCGACTATGGCTGGTCGAAGGATCTGGCCGAACGCCATGTGAGGGCCAGCGGCCTCGACTGGACCATCGTCCGTCCGCCCGCCATCTACGGCCCCAATGATCGCGAAATGCTCGAACTCTTCCGCATGGCCAAACGCGGCATCATGCTGCTGCCACCGGGCGGAAGGCTGTCGGTGATCCATGTCGCCGACCTCGCCCAGTTGCTGCTGGCGCTGGCCGACGATCGCGACCTCAGCCTCGCCCAGACCTACGAGCCCGATGACGGCACGCCCACCGGCTGGGACCATAAGGATTTCGGTGCCGCCATCGGTCGCGCGGTGGGCCGGTCGGTGCGTATCTTGGCGACTCCGGCCTGGCTGCTCGGCGTCGCTGCACGCACGGATCGCCTGTTTCGCGGCAATGGGGCCAAGCTGACCCCCGACCGTGTCGATTATTTCTGTCACCCCGACTGGGTCGCCGCAGCTGACGCGCATGTTCCCAAGCAGCTATGGATGGCACAGATCCCGACCGAAGAGGGATTGAAGGCGACAGCGCAGGCCTATCGCACCAAAGGCTGGATTTAGGCGGCACCCATCGCCCAGTTCCGTTCGGTTCGAGCGTGTCGAGAACAAGGTCGTTCTCGACACGCTCGAACCGAACGGAGGCTAGTCGGCCTCGACCGGCTTCTTCGCCCGCTGCTCCGCCAAAAATTCGCTGACCGCCTGCCCGCTGGCATTGAGCAGCGGGAAGGTCCGCGCATCCAACAGCCAGTCGGGACGCCGCGCGCCGCTGCCATACATAGTGTCATAGACCAGGCTGAACGCCAGGAACGCCAAAGTCGCGCCGATCAGGCCCTTGACCGCGCCAAAGCCCCCGCCAAGCACCCGGTCGACCGGCCCCAGCACCGACTGGCGCGTGCGGCGGCCGATCGCGTGGGCAATCATCTTGCCGACGCCGAAGGTGACGCCGAATACCAGCGCCAGCGCCAATATCGCCGCGCCGCTCGCCGTGCCGACAAAGGGTGTCAGCAGATCGGCCACCGAGGCATGGAACAGCCGGATGCAGAAGATCGCCAGCACCCACGCCATCAGCGACAGGGTTTCCAGCACGAACCCGCGCAGCAGGCCCAATATGGCGCTGCCGCCAATGGCGAGCAGGACGATGATATCGACGGCGTTCATCGCCCGCGTGGCTATCCCCTGCCCAGCATCTGGTCAACCAATTGCGCAAGCGTGCGAAAGCCGCTGACCGCTATCCCCTTCACCCCATCGGTCGCCGACGCGGGGATGAAAGCGCGGTTGAACCCCAGCTTCGCCGCCTCGCGCAGCCGCAACGGCGCATGCGCCACCGGGCGGATCTCGCCCGACAACGCGATCTCGCCGAACAGCACGACGTCGGAGGGCAAGGGCTTTTCCGACAGCGCCGACACCAGGGCCGCTGCCACCGCCAGGTCCGCCGCCGGGTCCGACAGCCGATATCCGCCCGCGACGTTCAGATAAACTTCGCAGGTCGAGAAACTGAGACCACAGCGCGCTTCCAGCACCGCCAGCACCATCGCCAGCCGCCCATTATCCCATCCGACCACCGCGCGGCGCGGCGTCGCCCCGCTCGACAGCCGCACCACCAGCGCCTGAATCTCCACCAGCACCGGCCGCGTCCCTTCCAACGCGGGAAACACCGTCGCGCCCGTCACCGTCTCGTCGCGATGCGTCAGGAACAGGGCGGACGGGTTGGCAACCTCCTCCAGCCCTTCGGACACCATCGCGAATACGCCGATCTCATCGGTGCCGCCAAAGCGGTTCTTGATCGCGCGCAGGATGCGATATTGATGGCTGCGCTCGCCCTCGAACGCCAGCACGGTATCGACCATATGCTCCAGCACGCGCGGCCCGGCGATGCTGCCATCCTTGGTCACATGCCCGACCAGGATCAGCGCGGTGCCGCGCTGCTTGGCGAATTTGATCAATTCCTGCGACGAGGCGCGCACTTGGCTGACCGTGCCCGGCGCGCCTTCGATCAGGTCGCTGTGCATCGTCTGGATCGAATCGATCACCAGCAAGGCGGGCGGCTCGCCCTGGCTCAGCGTCGTCAAAATGTCGCGCACCGACGTCGCGCTTGCCAGCATCACCGGCGCATTGCCCAGCCCCAGCCGTTGCGCGCGCAACCGCACCTGGTCGGCCGCTTCCTCGCCACTGATATAGGCCACCGACAGTCCGCGCGCCGCGACCCGCGCCGCCGCCTGCAACAATAAGGTCGACTTGCCGATGCCCGGATCGCCACCGATCAGCGTCGCCGATCCCGCGACGATGCCCCCGCCCAGCGCCCGATCGAACTCGGCAATGCCGGTGCTGGTGCGCGGCGGCAATTCGACCTGCGTGTCCAGCCCGACGAGCGTGATCGCGCGCCCGCCCGTGTGCAGGTCATGCCGCGCGGAAAAGGCGGTTTGCGGCGCTTCTTCGACGATGCTGTTCCATTCGCCGCAATCCTCGCACTGCCCCTGCCACCGGGCCGCGACGGTGCCGCATTGCTGACAGACGAATTTGCGCTTTGTCTTGGCCATGGCCCGGATATGCCGTTGAGACGCGAACATTGCAAGAACATCCGTTCGCCACTGGAAACATGCCTGCGCCTTGGGCATTGGTGCTCCATGAAGACATTACGCGTTGCCAGCTATAATATCCACAAGGCCGTCGGCACCGACCGCCGTCGTATGCCGGAGCGGGTGCTGGAGGTGCTGGGCGAGATCGACGCAGACATCGTCGCCTTGCAGGAGGCCGACATGCGCTTCGGCGTCCGCTCCGCCGCCATTCCCCCCCGGATGCTTGAAAGCCACAGCGGTTATAAGGCTGTACCACTGGACGTGCAGGCCGATTCGATGGGCTGGCATGGCAATGCCATCCTGGTGCGCAAGGATGCGGAGATCAGCGCGCATGACGTCCTCCATATCCCCTATCTGGAGCCACGCGGCGCAACCATGGCGCAAGTGGCGCTGGGCGGCACGACCGTCCGCGTGTTCGGCATGCATCTCGACCTGTCGGGCCTATGGCGCAGGCGGCAGGCGGCAGCCGTCATCAACGCCGCGGCGCAGGGCGAGGCCATGCCCACCATCTTGATGGGCGACCTCAACGAATGGAGTGCGGGTCGCGGCTGCCTCGCCGACTTTGCCCGCCATTACAGCTTCGCGCCCTGCGGCCGCAGCTTCCATGCCCGTGCGCCTGTGGCCCAGCTCGACCGGATCATGCATTGTGATCGCCTCACCCTCGCCGAATGCGGCGTCCATATGAGCGCGGCGGCGCGCAAGGCGTCGGACCATCTGCCGATTTGGGCCGAATTCCGCCTTTGATCGGCCCCTCGACAATATCCTCTCCCTCTGCGATCCATGCAGCATGAAGGAGCGGGAACTCAGGCTAGCGCTGGTCTGCTATGGCGGCATCAGCCTGGCGATCTACATGCATGGCATCACCAAGGAAGTGTGGCGGCTCGCCCGCGCCAGCCGCGCTTTTCACGACGGCGCGCCTCCTTCGATCGGCAGCGAGGCCGTCTATCGGCAGATGTTGGAAGAGATAGAGGCCAAGGCCGGCATCCGCCTGCGCGTCATGCCCGACATCATCGCCGGGGCCAGCGCGGGCGGCATCAACGGCATCTTCCTCGCCCAGGCGATCGAGACCGGCCAGTCGCTCGATCCACTGACCGATATGTGGCTCGACAATGCCGATGTCGATCAGTTGCTCGACCCAGACGCCCGCCCCGCCCGCGCGCTCACCAAATTCTGGGCGACCCCGCTCGTGTGGATGGCAGCGCGCCGCCCCGGCGACGCGATCGAACGCACCGTTGCGCCGGACACCCGCGAAGAGGTGCGGCACAAACTCTCCCGCTTCATCCGCTCGCGCTGGTTCGAGCCGCCCTTTGGCGGGGAGATTTTCTCTGACATGCTGATGGATGCGTTCGATGCGATGGCGGCGGCGGAGCGCGGCCCGCCTTTGCTCCCGGCCGGGCATCCGCTCGACCTGTTCGTCACCGTCACCGATTTCGAGGGCCATCCGCAAAGCCTCAATCTCAACAGCCCGCCCCAGGTGATCGAGACCGAACATCGCCTGTCGATCGGCTTTCGCGCGCGCGGCCGGGCAGCCAATGGCGATCCGCGCGCTTTTGCCGATGCCGCCGAACTGGTCTTCGCCGCGCGTGCGACCGCCAGCTTTCCCGGTGCCTTCCCGCCCTTCACCGTGCGCGAACTCGACCGCGTCCTAAAACGCCGCCATCGCGCCTGGCCGACGCGCGACGCCTTCCTCCACCGCGCTCTGCCCCGCCATGCGGCGCGCGGCACGGCGGAGGACGCCGTGCTGATCGACGGATCGGTGCTGGCCAACGCCCCCTTCGCCCAGGCGATCGGCGCGCTGCGCAACCGCCCCTCCCGCCGGGAAGTCGATCGCCGCTTCGTCTATATCGACCCCAAGCCCGGCCACCGCTCGATCCGGCTCAATCGCCATGGCGACGCGGAAGATGCGCCGACCGGCGCTGACGCCCCCCTGCCCGGCTTTTTCCGCACCATTTTCGGCGCGCTGTCCGACATTCCGCGCGAACAACCAATCCGCGACAATCTGGAAGTGATCGACCGTCATTCGGCGCATATCCGCCGCATGCGCCGCATCCTCGACACGCTGCGGCCCGGCATGGAGGCGGAGGTCGAAAGCGCGATCGGGCGCATGCTCTTTCTCGATCGGCCAACGCCCGCGCGCCTCTCCGCCTGGCGCGCCAAGGCACAACAACGCGCCGCCGGATCGGCGGGCTTCGCCTTTCCCGCTTATGGCCACCTCAAATTGTCGGGCATCGTCGAGGCGCTTTCGACCCTGTTGTTCCGCCTGTCGGGCGAAGACAGCGCGATGATGCGCGAAACCTATCGCCGGGCGATCTGGGCACAGGTGCGCGCGACCGGCGCGGACCAATTGACCGACCATGGCGGGTCAGCCTCCGCCCCGGTCACCTTCTTCCGCACCCACGACCTCGCCTTCCGCATCCGCCGCCTGCGCTTCCTCGCGCGCCGTCTCGCCGAAACGCTGGAGCGCGAGAGCGCGGTGGAAGCGGTCGAGGTGCAGGCCATGCACGACGCGATCTACGCCGCCCTCGCCCTCTATGCCGAATGCGAGGATGCCGACTTTCATGGCCCCACCGTCATCGCCGCCGCGCGCCAGGTGCCGACCGACGCCGCCGCTGCGTTGGAGGCCGTCGCACAAGCCCGCAACCTTCAGGCGCGCGATGATTCGGCCGACACACTGCTCGCCGAAGCCTTTGCCGCGCTGCCCAAGCCGGCCCGGCGCACCATGTTGCTCGCTTATCTCGGCTTCCCCTTCACCGATATCGCTACGTTACCGTTGCTCCAGGGTGACACTCTGGACGAATATGATCCGGTCAAGGTCGACCGGATTTCGCCCGAAGACTGTTCCGCCATCCGCGCAGGCGGCGCACAGGCGACGCTGAAAGGCATAGAATTCAACAATTTCGGTGCTTTTTTCAGCCGCGCCTATCGGGAGAATGACTATCTCTGGGGTCGTCTCCACGGGGTCGAGCGGCTGCTGGACATCGTGAATTCGGCCATACCCACCGCAAGCCGCCTTTCGCCCGACAGGGTCCACGCCTATAGGCGATCTGCGTTTCTGGCGATCCTGGACGAGGAAGAATCGCGCTTGCCGCATGTCGCGGAATTGATCGCCAGCTTGCTGGAGGAAATCGGGTGAGCAGGCCTGTTGTGCTGGTGCCGATTATCATGTTGCTGGCGCTGGTCGCTGGCTGCCGCGCGTCGGATGATACGGCGCAGGCGGACAATGGCGTTGTCCCGACCGCCGTGGCGCAAATCGCCGACAATGCGACCCCGCCGCCACCC
>Ga0209231_1000254_pt1 | contig 35224 bp, 33 predicted proteins | sample Deesub45470m_DNA_FD_188086 | JGI IMG/M metagenome (GOLD analysis project Ga0209231, IMG submission 188086) | Deep subsurface microbial communities from North Pacific Ocean - 450_OLKR46/470m Metagenome (SPAdes) (version 2) | ecosystem: Environmental > Terrestrial > Deep subsurface > Unclassified ... | reverse complement strand
AAGAGGTGCGCATCGCTGCCCTGCTGCATGATCTGTCGGAGATGCTGATGTGGATCTATGCGCCGGTAGACATGCTCAAGATATACGCCATGCAGAAACAGGACAAATCCCTGCGCAGCAAGGCGGTGCAGGAACAAGTGCTGGGCTTCAATCTGCACGATCTGCAGAAGACACTGGTCAAGGAGTGGAATCTGCCCCAGTTGCTGCTGATTCTGATGGACGATGAGAACGCGAACAAGATACGCGTGCGCAACGTGGTGCTGGCGGTCAATCTCGCACGCCATTCTGCCAACGGATGGGACGATGCCGCCTTGCCGGACGACTACAAGGCACTGGGGGAACTATTGCGCATCCCCGCCACCGATGCGATGGCACTGGTCAGTCCTGATGAAGGAAACGCCTGCGACCTGAGCAAGCCGCACTGACGCACACTGCATTTTCTGACCGGCTCTCCGCCCCCGGTATTAGCTGTCCTGGCGGTAACCTGGCAAATGATGGGAGGCCATGAGCATCTATCTCGCCATGCAGCTTCAAATCCTCTGCTTCCTGCCACTTTCGCTCGCAGCACTGTCTGCCCTGTGCCTGGATTCACATACGCCAGCCCGACATCATCCGCATGAGGGGGCATCATGAGCGATACTTCCCGGACATTGCTTAACGAACTCGAGTCTGCACGGCACACGATCACTGAGCTGCAAGAGCAGATCGCCAAGCAGGAGAGTGAACAACCATACTGCGCCGAGCCTCGGGATGGTTTGGACGAGATCCGCAGGCAGATCGAACAGGCCCATCAGGAAGGGATGTCCGCGCTGGATGCCATCGACGACCCGGTGTTCCTGCACGATTCCGAATTCCGCATCCTGCGTGCCAACCGCGCCTACCAGAAACTGGCCGGCATCTCCTTCAAAGATCTCATCGGCAGACCCTATTTCGAGATATTCCCCAAATCATCAGGTCCCTTGCAGGGTTGTTTGCATGCCCTGGAACGCGGCCAGGACGGGGAAGAGGAAACGATAACCTTCGGGGGGAATTTCTACCGCTCTCGCGCCTTCCCGGTCCATAACGAACAGGGCCGTTATCTGTTCAGCGTGCATACGCTGGAGGATGTGACCGAACGCTTGCAGATGGAAAACCGCTTGCTTGAAAGTCGTGAACTGTTGCTGGCTTTCATCAAGGACTCCCCGATCTATGCTTTCCTCAAGGAAGTATCGCCTGCCGAAAGCAAAGTGCTGGCAGCCAGTGAGAACTACGTGAATATGATCGGCATCGCCGCCAAGGAGATGATTGGCAAGACCATGCCGGAGCTGTTTCCGGCAGACTTTGCCGAAAAGATCACCGCAGATGACTGGAGCACCGTTGCCAGCGGCAAGGTGCTGCTCTGGATGAAGAACTGAACGGCAAAAGTTACATCACCATCAAGTTCCCCATTCCGTTGGGAGACAAGACCTATCTGGCCGGCTATACCATCGACATCACCGAACGCAAGCAGCACGAGATCGCCATGCAGCGTGCCAACCGTGCCTTGCGCACGATCAGTGCTGGCAACCAGACGCTGATCCACGCCAGCGACGAAGCGAACCTGCTGCAAGAGATGTGCGAAGTCGCAGTGAAGTCCGGCGGCTACCGCATGGCATGGATAGGATATGCGCGTAACGATGCCGGCAAGAGCATCGAACAAATGGCACTGGCTGGCTTTGAGGAAGGTTGCCCGAATCTCAATCCGCTCACTTGGGACGATAGCGAGCGGGGAGCTTGTCCGGCCGGCGATGCAATCGTCCGGAACAAGACGCTGGTGGTACAGGACATCATGCGGGATCCCGCCAGCGACGCCTGGCGTGAGAATGCGCGTGACCTCGGTTATGCATCATGCATCGCCTTGCCCTTGCTGGATGGCGAACGCGCATTCGGCGTGCTGGTGCTGTTCGACGAAAAGACCAACGTGTTCGACGCGGACGAGATCAGCTTGCTGGAAGAGATGGCGGGCGATCTGGCATTCGGCATCCTGACGCTGCGTATCAAGAAAGCACACGGCGAACATGAACGTCATCTGCGAGACAACATGCTGAAGACGGTCGAGGCCATCGCCAGCATCGTCGAGATGCGAGATCCGTATACTTCCGGACATCAGCGCAGGGTCGCGAAACTCGCGGAGGCGATCGCACACAAGATGGGGATGGCGGACGAAGAATGTAACGCCATCCAGCTTGCCGGGATCGTGCATGACCTGGGGAAGATCAAGATCCCCGCAGAGATCCTGAGTAAGCCCGGTCGTTTGAACGAGATGGAATACAACCTGATCAAGATGCACCCCGAAGCAGGCTTTGAGATACTCAAGGAGATCGAATTCTCCTGGCCCATCGCCGAGATGGTCTATCAGCACCATGAGCGCATGGATGGTTCAGGCTACCCGCAAGGCCTGCAAGGCGAGGCCATTCTCCCCGGTGCACGCATACTGGCCGTCTCTGACGTGATGGAAGCCATGTCTTCGCATCGTCCCTATCGCCCCGGCCTGGGCATAGATGCAGCATTGGCAGAACTGGCTGGTGGACGCGGGACGCTATTCGATGCGCAAGTGGTGGATGCCTGTACCACATTGTTCAGAAAGGATGGATATGGACTGCCCGAATAATCCCATGCCCTGGCGCCTGGAGTGGAGCCCCGAGCTCAGTGTGCACATCCCCGAGATCGATGCCGAACACAAACACTTCATCGAACTCATCAATGCCTTGAACGAAGCCATTGCGGAGCGCATGTCGCTGAGCGAGGTGCGCAAACGCATGCAAGACGTGCTGGATGATGCCGTTGCCCATTTCGACCACGAGGAGGTCTTGTTCGTCGAATGGGGCTACCCGGAAGCCGAACAGCATGCGCGTGAACATGCTGCGGCTGCTGAGATCTTTGTAACGATCATGAAGCGCATAGAAAAGAGCGAGCAGGATTACGAGTGGGTCGAGGCGGGGCTACAGGTCAAACAGCTTCTGGTGGCGCACCTGCTGAACGAAGACATGAAATACCGGGATTACTGGCTCGCGCAAAACAACGGCCAAGCGCCGCTCAAACAGGGCTGAAGTGCACTTTCGAATCGATATTCGCCAGCACGTGTTCGTACAGGTCCGCCGCCAAGCAATCCACTTCCATGTTCTCCGGCATGCTGCGTAACCAGGTGAGCTGTCGCTTGGCCAGTTGCCGCGTCGCCGCGATGCCTTTTTCCATCAAGCCTGCTTCATCGATCTCGCCTTCCAAGTACTCCCAGGCCTGACGGTAGCCGACACAGCGCATCGAGGTCATCTCGCGTTGCAGCAGATATTTGCCACGCAAACTGCGCAATTCATCTACCAATCCTTCGCTCAGCATCTTCTCGAAGCGAGAGGCGATCCGGTCATGCAACACAGAACGATCAGAGGGGATGAGCGCGATGGACAGGAGGTCGTAGGGTAGGGGATTCTGTTCCTGCTGCTTGATCAGTTCAGACATCGGCTTGCCCGAAGCGCGATAGATTTCCATCGCGCGCTGCACGCGTTGCGTATCGGTGCTGTGCAAACGCGCGGCAGTTTCGGCATCCACCTCGGCCAATTTCGCATGCAGCGCTTCGATGCCGTGCTGCGCGATCTCGGCATCCAGCTCGGCACGCAAGGCGACATCTGCCTGCGGCAAGGGACTCAATCCCTCGCGCAGTGCCTTGTAGTACAGCATGGTGCCGCCCACCAGCAGCGGTACTTTGCCGCGCGCGGTGATGTCGGCCATCAGCCGTAGCGCATCCTTGCGGAAGGCGGCGGCGGAATAAGCTTCGGTCGGATCTATGATGTCGATGAGGTGATGCGGCGCACGGGCAAGGGTGGCGGCATCCGGTTTGGCCGTGCCGATGTCCATGTCGCGGAACACCAGTGCGGAATCGACGCTGATCAGTTCGATCGGCAGGTGCTGTGCCAGTTCCACCGCCACGCCGGTCTTGCCGCTGGCAGTGGGGCCCATCAGGAAGATGGCCGGCGGGCGAATGTTCATTGCACGCGACAGCGGCAGACGTTCAACGATCTGCCAGTTTCAGGCGACGCTGGCGCACGCCTTCTGCCAGCATGTCCAGCACACGCACTGTGTCATCCCAGCCTATGCAGCCATCGGTGATGGAAATTCCCTTGCTCAGTGGCTTGCCGGGCAGCAGGTCCTGCCTGCCTGCATTGAGGTTGGATTCGATCATCACGCCGCAGATGCGCTCCTCGCCATCCGCCAGTTGCGCGGTGCAGTCCTTTGCCACTTCGACCTGACGTTGATATTCCTTGCGGCTGTTGGCATGCGAGAAGTCGACCATCACGCGTGCCGCCAAACCGGCGTTGGCCAGTTCCTTGCCGGCCGCGTCGATGGAAGCGGCATCATAGTTGGGCTGTTTGCCGCCGCGCAGGATCACATGGCAATCCTCGTTACCATTGGTAGAGAAGATGGCCGTATGGCCAGCCTTGGTGACCGACAGGAAATGGTGCGGGCTGGCGGCTGCTTTGATCGCATCCACCGCGATGCGCAGATTGCCGTCGGTACCGTTCTTGAAGCCAATGGGGCAGGAGATGCCAGAAGCCAGTTCGCGGTGCACCTGCGATTCGGTGGTGCGCGCGCCGATGGCTCCCCAGGAGATCAGGTCTGCGGTGTATTGCGGCGTGACGACATCCAGAAACTCGGTGGCGCAGGGCAGGCCCAGTTCATTGAGCTCCCACAACAGCTTGCGTGCCATATGCAGGCCTTCGTTGATCTTGAAGCTGCCGTCCAGATGCGGATCGTTGATCAATCCTTTCCAGCCCACCGTGGTGCGCGGCTTCTCAAAATACACGCGCATCAGGATCACCAGATCGGCCTCGTGACGCTTGGCCTCTTCCTTCAGCTTGGCGGCATATTCCATGGCCGACTCGGTATCGTGGATCGAACATGGACCGACCACCACCAGCAAGCGGTCTTCCGCACCATGCAGGATGCGATGTATCGCTGCGCGCGCGTTGTAGGTGGTTTCGGCGGCGGTATCGGTGACCGGGAATTCGCGCAGCAGATGGCTGGGCGGAGTGAGTTCTTTGATCTCTTTGATGCGGACGTCGTCGACGATGTGTTTCATGGCAATAGACTGCAAGTTGTGGCAGGAAAGGTGCGCATTATGCCTGCTCTTGCGGCTTCGCGGGCAGATGCGCCGTCTAAGTAATGATGATTATTGGCCGCGCATGAACATCGCATCCAGCTCCGCCACCGTCACTTGGAACCAAGTCGGGCGGCCGTGGTTGCACTGATCGGCGCGTTCGGTCTGCTCCATCTCGCGCAGGATGGCGTTCATCTCGGGGAGGCTCAGTTGCTGGTTGGCGCGCACGGCGGAGTGGCAGGCGAGGGTGGCGAGCAGTTCGTTACGGCGTTCGGTGAAGGCGCGGGATGCACCGAAGTCGCGCAGTTCGTGCAGCACTTCGCGCGCGGCGGTTTCGGCATGTGACTGCTTGAGCATGGCCGGCATGGCGCGCACCGCCAGCGTGTGCGTGGAGATCGGGGCGATGTCGAAACCCAGCTTGTTCAGCGCGTCCTGCTCTTCTTCCACGGTGGCGATGGCGAGCGGATCGGCCCCGAAGGTGACGGGGATCAGTAACGGTTGGGTAGGCATCTGCTGCGCGTCGAAGGCGGTCTTGAGTCGTTCGTACACGATGCGCTCATGCGCGGCGTGCATGTCCACCACGATCAGGCCTTGCTGGTTCTGGGCGAGGATGTAGATGCCGGAGAGTTGGCCCAAGGCGTAGCCGAGCGGATGGTCATGTGAGGCGCTAGGATCTTGGATTGAGGATTGAGCAGAGTTGAGGTGCTCGTTGTGTGCCTCCGCTTTGCGTCCCAAGGCCTGACTCTGAGTTTCCCAAACACGATACGTCGCCTGCTGCTCGGCCGCACCGAAACGCATGGGTTGCTGCTGGGTCGGTGCGAAGGTCGGGGGCTCCTGACGTGGCGTTGCGACAGGCGTCTCTCCCTTGTCAGCCATGGTCGTACTCAAAGCGTCCTGCAAAGCATGGAATACGAACTGGTGGATGCCCTGACTCTCGCGGAAACGCACTTCGCTCTTGGCCGGATGCACGTTCACGTCCACCAGTTCCGGCGGCATATCGAGGAACAGCACGAAGGCCGGATGGCGCTGGTGATGCAGGATGTCCTGATAGGCCTGACGCACCGCGTGCATCAGCACCTTGTCGCGCACGAAACGGCCGTTGACGAAGAAATATTGCTCGTCGCGCGTGGAACGCGAATAGGCGGGCAGGGCGGCGATACCGTACAGGTGCAGCGGGCCGATCTCGCGTTCGACGTTGACTGCATATTGGCCGAACTCGCTGCCGAGGATGGCGTTGATGCGCTGCGGCAGGTCCTGACTCGCCAGCTGCCATTTGTTCTTGCCGTTGTTCTGCAAAGAGAAGGCCACATCCGGTCGCGACAGCGCGATGCGCTTGAAGGTCTCTTCGCACCAGGCGAACTCGGTGTTCTCACTCTTGAGGAATTTGCGCCGCGCGGGAGTATTGAAATACAGCTCGCGCATCTCGAAGCTGGTGCCGGGTGCATGCGCGGCAGGCGCGGCTTCGCTCAGCGCGCCGTCGATGGCCTCGATCTGCCAGGCATGCGCCGCATCCGCCGTGCGGCTGGTCAATGTGACTTGTGCCACTGCCGCCATACTGGCCAAAGCCTCGCCGCGGAAACCCATGCTGGCCACGCGTTGCAGATCATCCAGTGAGGCGATCTTGCTGGTGGCATGGCGCATCAGCGCCAGCGGCAGTTGTTCTTTGGCGATGCCGCAGCCGTTGTCACGCACACGCAGCAGCTTGATACCGCCGCCTTCCAGCTGCACCGATATCTCGGTCGCACCCGCATCCAGACTGTTTTCCAGCAGCTCTTTAAGGGCGGATGCGGGGCGTTCGATCACCTCGCCGGCGGCGATCTGGTTGATAAGAAGGTCGGGAAGTAACTGGATGGAAGGCATCGGCGGATTATAGCGGATAGGGGGTGCGACAATCCGCCGCGCGACATCATGTCACATTCCCGCAGCGCGCTTCGCTTCCTACAATTCGCCCCGGTTTTAATCAGGGATATTCAGGGAGAAAGCAGTGAATAAAAGCATCAAACAGATCGCAGCATGTGTGGCCTTGGCACTTTCCGCACCTCAGGCAAGCTGGGCCGAGATCGGCGCCTTGCCGGAAGTGACCGTCTCATCCACCACCATCGACGACCGTTTCGATTCCAAGCGCGGTGAGTCTTCCAACGTGAATCACATCAGCGGCAAGACCGTCGACGAGCAACACAGCAAGAACATCGTCGAAGTGCTGGAATCCATCCCGGGCGTTTCGGCAGAAGTACAGAGCGGCGACTCGGTGAAGATCATGCTGCGCGGGGTCGAGGCACAGCGCTATATGGGCGAGAAGCCGGGTATGGCCATCGTGATCGACGGTGTGCCGGTGCAGGAGCGTACCGGACGCGTCAACATCGATCTGGACAACATCGAGTCCATCAAGGTCATCAAGGGCGGGGCCTCCTATCTGTTCGGCGAGGACGCGCTGTCCGGCGCCGTCATCATCACCACCAAGCGCGGCGCCAAGATGGCCGGAGTGACCGTATCCGCCGAAAAGGGCAGCTTCGATTACTACAAGGGTCTGGTGCGTGCCGGATTCGCGGAAGGAAAATGGGTGGGACACATCCAGAAGACCAAGATGCAATCGAGCGGATATCACGATCAGGGGGACTATGGTCGCGACTATTGGGATGGCAAGCTGCAGTACATGCTCGATGAGACCAGCGATCTGACCTTCGGCTTCGAGCATGCCCTGAGGAACAAGGACAGCCACGGTACGGTAACGGGTGTGACCAATGCCTTGCTCGATCCGCGCAGTGTCAGCGGCGGCAAGGACTATGCGCGCAAATACGATGTGACGCTGGACAAGGTCAATCTGTCCTATGCCAAGGATATGGATGGCGGCAGCAACCTGTTGGTGAACACCTATCTTTTCAAGGACCACACCTATGGATGGCAGAACCCGAACGGCTTTCTGCGCACCAGCGCGGGGGCATTCTTGTACGGCACATCGGCCGCCAGCGACATGAAGAACTTCCAGGATGCCTATGTCAGCGGCAGAGACACCAACCAGAAGCAGAGCGGCGCGAAGGCGGAATGGCGACAGGGCGGCGAGCAGATCGCATGGATGGGCGGACTGGACTTGCAACAGTTCGAGGACCGTTCGCTGAGCACCAATCTGGTGAACTACACCAGCCGCAACACCGCAGTCAACCCCGGCAACCCGCTCAACAGGGCCGGTACGGTCACCGAGGACAGCGTGTCTACCTCCGACACCCGCGCTTTGTACGGAGAACTGAAATGGCAGTTGAGCGCTCCGCTCACCGCCACCTTCAATGCGCGCTACGACAACATCGCACAGCAGTACGTCAGCAACCTGCCGCTGACATCGGCGCAGATCGCCGAAGGGCGCAGCACCACCGGCGAGAAGAGCTTCAATGTCCTGTCGGAACGTGTCGGTTTCAACTACGCTTTCTCCGAGGAACGTGAGCTGTACACCAATCTCTCCACCGGCTTCCGTGTGCCGACCGTGTCACAGCTGTATGGCGGCACCATCTCGCCGACCGGCAATGTCGCGGCGAATCCGAATTTGAAGCCCGAGCATTCCTACAATACTGAAGTCGGCCTGCGCGCCAAGACCGACTTGCTCGGCATCCCGCTGGACACCGATGTCGCCATCTTCCAGATCGACCGCAAGGACTTCATCCTGAATACCGGCGGCCAGTATCAGAGCACGACCGGTGCAACGCTGGCCAATGCGCTGGAGCAATACCAGAACATCGGCGGGGTGCGTAACCGTGGTCTGGAAGCCAGCATCAAGACCGATGCGCGCGAGGCCTGGTCTGCGGATATGGCCTACACCTACCTGAATGCCGTGTTCACCCGCAACGATACCTACTGGATGTCCATGGGATCGCGCAGCGTGCCGCTGGCCTCGGTGCTGTACAACAATACCGGCAACGTGGTGCCGCGCACACCCAAGCACAAACTCAACCTGACCACGCGCTATCGTCCGATGGATGGCTGGACCCTCACCGGCGAGCTGAATACGCAATCCGGCATCTACGCGGACGAGGTCAACGTGGTGTGGGTCGGCGGACGTACCCTGTACAACGTCATGGCGAACTACGAGTTCAAGAGCGACAGCAGGATGAAATGGTCTGCATTCGCCCGCATCGACAACCTGTTCGGCCGCTATTACTACTCCACCATCCGCGGCGGTTCAGACAGCAACGGTGACGGCGTCTACAACGCCGAGGACGTATCCATCACGGTCGATCCGGGTCGCGTGTGGACGGTCGGCGCTTCGCTGAGCTTCTGAAAGGAACAGGCATGACAAAGACATTACTTGCATGCCTGCTCGCAGCCTGTGCTGCGACGGCCTCTGCCGCTGAAGCGCCAGCGATGGTGCAACACGACCACGGTGCCATGATGCACAGCCCGTCACGCAGCTGGACGCAGTTGCCGCTGCTCAAGTCACGCATGAAAGGGCAGGACATGGCATCGCGCAGCATCATCATGCAGCCGCAGAACATCGCGGCGGATGCGGTCGAGGCGTGGTCCAACGATCTGGAGGACGCGAACGGCCATCGCCAACTGCCCATGGAGATGGGCGGTGCACCGCTGGACAAACCGGCCACGGGCGGCTTCCAGATGCTGACCGCGCGCGAAGTGCAGGGCGATGGTGTGCGTATCGCCTCCACCGTGCATTACTTCGGCGAACGCGGCGGCAAGAACCCGACCGCCATGTTCGACCAGGTGAAGCACGAACTGGAGATCATCCCGCAACCCTATCCGCGCGAGCATTCCCGCTACCGTGCCAATGAAGACTGGCAGTTCGCCGTGCGTTTCAAGGGGCAGCCGCTGGCTGGGCAGCAAGTCGTGCTGGAGACCTCGAACGGCAGCCGCGCCGAATTCTTGACCGATGCACTCGGCGTGGTGAAGGTTAAGGTGCCGAACGACTTCAAGGCTGAAGCAGCGCAGAGGGAAAACCATGGCATGCGCCGCGGTGCCGACTTCGTGCTGGCGGTGTCACATGCCGAGGGTGGTCTGCAATATCTGACCGCCTTCAACAGCGGCTATGGTGAAGATGCGTATGCCAATCGCAGTCTGGCGATGGGCATGGGTTTCATGCTGGTCGGCATGCTGGGCGCAGCACCGTTGCTGCGCAATCGCAAGACAGCCGCCAGGAAAGAGGAGAGCGCAAATGCTTAAGAGTATTTTCCCCACGCTGGCGCGTTTGCGCTTCACCGTGCAGATCCTCATGCTGTTCGTCACCGTATACGGCGGCGCACTGCTCGGCAGCTACACCGTGGACCGCATCTCCAAGGCGCTGCCGTCTTTGGCATGTGCCTATGACAAAGTGACCGGTGACCATTGCGTCCTGATCAGTGTGCAACACCAGTTGCATCACCGTATCGGGGAGGCATTGAGCAAGGCGGGCGATGTCGCGCTGAATGTGTTCCTGCCCACAATGATCACGGTGGGCGTGTTCTTCATGTTCTTCTTCTTTTTGAACAAGGCGTTCTGCGGCTGGATCTGCCCGCTGGGTACAGTGCAGGAACTGATCTACAAGATCGGCCGCCGCCTCGGACGTCCGCTGCAGCGATTCACGAAGGCGGGCGTGGGCAAAGTCCGACCGGTCAAATGGTTCATGTTGCTGTTGCTGGTGCTGGGCCTGCCGACACTGGCCGGCATGGGCACCGTCGCCAACGAACTGGGCGATCCGTTCTGCCAGGTCTGTCCGTCACGCATCGCCACCACTTTGCTGACGGCAGATACCGAACAGCTCGCCGTGCGCACCGGCACCAACATCAATTTCTTCCTCGGTGCGCTGGGCAATGCGCTGTTCGGCTTCATCATCATCGCCGCGCTGGCCGTGCGCCAGCCGTTCTGCCGCATCTGCCCGCTGCTGTCATGGAACGCGCTGTTCCAGAAGCTGTCGCCGATGCGTCTGGTGAAGAAGGAGGCGCACGAGAAATGCGAAAAATGCGGCGTGTGCGAGAAAGCCTGCCCGATGGACATCCACGAGATCGGCACCGCGTTCGGCAGCAAAGCCTTCCACGAGGACTGCACCCTGTGCGGACGCTGCGCGGAATACTGTCCCGATGACGATGTGATCCAGCTCAAGTTCTTCGTCTTCAAGCTGTTCGGTTCCTCGCGCGACTATTACAAAGCGCGCGTGAAGTTCGAGTCACCGGAAGGCCAGCCCAAGAAACGCGTGATCCCCATCCTGTCCAAACCCGCAGAGAACAAGGGCTGAGCGATGGAGGAATTCCAGCTTACGCAGCAGACCACGCTGTTCACAGTGTGGCTACTCGGCGCCTCGCTGGGCCTGACCGCCTGCACCGCCACCTGCCTGCCGTTCATGGGCACCTGGATACTGGGGCGGGGCGGCAGCCAGATGCAGGCGCTGCGCGACACAGCGTTGTTCGTCAGCGGACGCATCCTGGCCTACACGATGCTGGGTGCACTGGCTGCGGCGGCGGGCAGTTGGCTGTCGCAAACGATGAAGGGGGGCAGCGGCAATCTGCTCATCGGTGCCGCTTCCATCGCCGCCGGGCTGTGGCTGCTGCGCAGCAAGTCGGCGCATGCGCCGTGTGCTGTGTCGAAACGCGCGGGCAGTGCGCCGCCATTGTTGCTTGGTTTCTCGCTCAGCCTCACGCCGTGTGCGCCGCTTGCTTCCTTGCTCGCGGTGTGCGCGGCAGCGGGTAGCATCCAGTTGGGCATGGCCAACGGCGTGATGTTCGGATTGGGTGCGGCGCTCACGCCGCTGCTGATACTATTGCCGCTGATCAGCCTGCTCGGCAAACAGCTGCGCGACAACCGCGACTGGCTGACACGCTGGATACGCTGGGGTGCTGCCGCGGTACTCATTGCGTTGGGCTTGCGCCGCATTTTTCTGTTCGTTTGAACCCACACATTTAGTCATATCTGATGAAACGTAGCTGTCTGTTATTCGCCTTCCTTCCGTTGCTGGCATTCGCCGAAGACCGACCCGCCCTGAAAGAGATCACCGTCACCGGCAAGCAGGAAGACGTCGCGGCGCGGCGCGATGCCACCACGCAAAAGGTGATCGTCGGTCGCAAGGACATCGAGAACATGGGTGTGATGACCATCGGCGAGGTACTGGGCAAGTTGCCGGGTGTGGAAGTCAAGGGAGACGGACAACAAGCGCGCGGCATGTCGCGCGACAGCGTGCAGATCCTGGTGGACGGCGAACGTCCGGCGGGCGGTTCGCGCATCGTGGCTGGGGTGGTGGGCCGTCTGCCCGCGGGTGAGCTGGAGCGCGTCGAGATATTGCGCGGTTCGTCAGCGGAATACGGCGGGGCCGCCGCCGTGACCGTCAATCTGGTGATGAAGAAGCCGGTCAGCAAACGTGCCACTGCCGTGAAAGTGGCTGCAGGTATGAACGGCAGTGAGCCGACCGGCCAGTTCACCTGGACCGAGAACGGCGGTGAGGGCGGTTTTGCCTGGACGCTGCCGATCACGCTCAATATGCATCGCCGTCCTGCCGGCAACGTGACCGAACGACGCAACGAGACCGCGGGTGTCACGGTATTGAACGAACAGGACAAGGACGAAGGCCTGTTCACGTTCCGCGAATTCGTGATGTCGCCGCGCATGACCTGGAAGCAGGGCAGTGACAGCCTGACTGTCGCGCCCCTGTTGTTCGACGGACTGGGTAAACGCAACAGCGACATGACGCAGACGGCGGCCAGTCCGGCGAGCAGCAGCAATATGCTGAGCAACGGCGACCGTAGCAGCCGCGAAGAGATGCGCCGCCGTCTACAACGTCTGCGCGTGGAAGGCGAGAAGCATCTGGGGGAAAGCAAACTCAGCGGACGCGTATCGCTCAACCACGGCACACGCGATGTGAACACAGTGCGCCTGTCGCATGACGCGCTGGGCACGGCCAACACCCGCACGGACGACACCGCCAGCACCGAGAACGAAACCAGCATGGCGTTCCGGCTTGACAGGCCGCTGGGCGAACAACATCTGCTGGCGCTCGGGCTGGAACACGCCTTGCTGAAACGCACTGATACCCAGACCTTCTCCGGCGTGATGTCCAACTATGCCGATCAGGAACGGCAAAGCATCCTGTGGTTGCAGGACGACTGGATGCTGACCGACAAGGCCACATTCACCTACGGTCTGCGCGGCGAACGCGTCGATCTGGATACCGGTACGAACGCCCAGCAGCACGGGCAAGTGATGCCATCGCTGGCGATCCGCTATGCTCCGCAGGAACAATGGCTGCTGCGCTCGTCGCTGGGGGCGGGGCTGAAGATGCCGCGACTGGACGAGATCAGCGATGCGGCGACGCTGAGCGTGGCGGCGAACACGCCGACGGAAGCCGATACACGCGGCAACCCGAACCTGCGCCCCGAGCGCAGTGTGAACTTCGAAGCGGTGCTGGAACGCTATCTGCCGGACAACGCCGGTGTGTTCGGGATCAACTTCTACGCGCGCAGCACGCAGGATTTCACCGAGCGCCGCGTGCAACTGGAAGGCACGCGCTGGGTGGACAGGCCGCAAAACGAAGGCAGTGCACGTCACTGGGGCTGGGAGATCGACGGCAAAGTGCGCACCGATGCCTGGGGCTGGAAAGGCGCGACGGTCAAAGCACACCTGACCTTGCCGCATGCCACGGTGAACGATAGCCGCCTCGGCATCTCGCGCATGGCGCGCGACACGCCCGAATATGTGTTCTCGGCCGGGCTGGACGAGACTCTGCCCAAGTTGAATTCCAGCTACGGCGTGTCACTGCAACTGTCCGGGCGCAGCGTGACCGACATCCCGGGCGAGGTGTATGCCGTGTCCGATGCACGCACCACACTGGATGGCTACTGGCTGTACAAGCTCTCGCCCGTATTCAATCTGCGCACGACGGCCAGGAACCTGCTGGCGACGGACACCGTGCAGAACACGCGTTTCACCAACGGCAGCGATGTCTATGTATTGAGCAGCCGCAGCACCGGCTATCGTTCCTTGCTGGTGACGCTGGAGGGGCGCTGGTAGCATGACGGCCCTTGTCCTCAACCTGCCGCTTACATATATGGACGCGTTACACGACGCGAAACTGGAATCGCCCTGGTACGAAAGGCTGACCGTGGTCGGCATCGTGGTGCTCGCGCACCTGATGCTGTTCGTCTTCTGGCTGGCGCAACCGGAACCGCCCATGGTGGCGGTGAACGAGATGTCCATCTCCTTCGCGAACATGCAGAGGCAGCAGGCGGATGTCGCGCCGCAACCCGTGATCAAGCCCGAGCCGAAACTGGAACCCAAGCCGCGCGTGATCGAACCGGAAGCACCTCAATCTGCCGCAGAACCGGAAGAAGAACCTCACGCCCAGGACATGGAAACGCCACCGTCCCCGGTGCAGCTGGATGCCGAGCCGGACTACCGCGCCGATTACCTGAACAACCCGCGTCCGCCGTATCCGTTGGTGGCAAGGCGCATGGGCTATCAGGGCAAGGTGGTGCTGAACGTGGAAGTACTGGCCGAGGGCAGGGCGGGCGAGGTGAAGCTGCAAAGCAGCAGCGGCTTCGACATCCTCGACAAGGCCGCGCTGCAGACCGTGAAGACCTGGAAGTTCTCGCCGGCCAAGCGTTTCGGGCAGCCGATCACGCAATGGTTCCTGGTGCCGATCAAATTTTCTTTAGAGGAATAGCCGCATGAACGATCTCTTTTCCGTCAATTCCCCCATCGTATCGGGCACCTTGCTGTTGCTGATCGTGCTGTCCATCGTAACCTGGTCCATCGCCCTGTTCAAACTGTGGAAGCAATATGAATCGCACCAGCACGATCAGCGTTTCAATCGCGAGTTCTGGGCGGTGCATGAATGGAGCGAGGCGGGCAAGGTCGCCCAATCCAGCAAGGGCGACATCGCGCGGCTGGCACAGGCGGGCTTCGCCGAACTGAAGACCATCAACAGCACGCAACCCGACCTGAAACATTCCGGCGCACCTCAGGATGTGCTGGAACGCATGCTGCGTCAGCAGTTGCAGAACATCCAGCGCTATCACGAGCGCGGCCTGGCCGAGCTAGCCAGCATCGGCTCCACTGCGCCGTTCATCGGCCTGTTCGGCACGGTGTGGGGCATCATGCATGCCCTGCAAAGCATCGGGCAGACCGGCACTGCTTCACTGGACGTAGTGGCCGGCCCCATCGGCGAAGCGCTGGTCGCCACCGCCATCGGTATCGCCACGGCCTTGCCTGCCGTGCTGGCATATAACTTCTTCCTGCGTCGTCTCAAGGTGCATGTGACCGACTTGGAGAACTTCGCGCATGACTTCATGCGTCTGTCGCAAAAGCATGATTTCAAACTGTAAGGAGTGACCATGGCGTTCGGCAATTCCTCCTCTGAAGACAACATGATGAGCGAGATCAACGTCACGCCGCTGGTGGACGTGATGCTGGTACTGCTGGTGGTGTTCATCATCACCGCGCCCCTGCTGGCGCCGCAGTCGCTCAAGATCAACCTGCCCAAGACCGACGCGGTGCAACAAAAGGACAAACCGCAACAGGTCAGTCTGGTGGTCGATGCGCAGGGCAACATCGAAATGGACAAACAGCATGTCAGCGACAGCGGATTGGCCGATCTGCTCCGGCAGCGTGCGGCCGATCCGCAGTTCCAGCTGCAGATCGAGGCGGACAGTGCGGTACCTTACGGCCGCGTGGCCGAACTGATGGCACTGGCACAGAAGGCGGGAGTCGCCAAACTGTCGTTCATCACCCTTTCAAAATAAGCCGCCCATGGATAGACTGCGCCCCGTCGGTCGGTCCCATCACTTCAAGGAGATATTTATGAATCGCAGAGAACTGTTACTTGGCGCTGTCGCCATGGCCGCCGCCGGTACGGCATTCGGTGCCAGCCACGAACATATGGACATGGGGCATGAGCACCATGTCATGGGTACGGTGAATGACAAGCTCATCGCTGCCGCAGCCGATTGCGTATCCAAGGCGAATATCTGTTTGCAGCATTGCATCGTTTTGCTGGGACAGGGCGACAAGAGCATGGCGAACTGCGCGCAATCTTCCAGTCAGGTGATCGCCATGTGCGGCGCCTTGCAGCAGATGGCAGCCGCAGATTCCAAATATCTACCGCAATTGGCCAAGGTCTGCATGGACGTGTGCAAAGCCTGCGAAGAAGAATGCAAAAAGACCGAGAAACACCCTGAGTGCAAGGCTTGCAAGGAGTCCTGTGCAGCGTGTTACGCGGAGTGCAAGAAGATCGCAGCCTGATCGCCCCTCATCGCTGAAAGGTTAAAAGGCACGCTTCGGCGTGCCTTTTCGTTTTATCAGGACTGGGGCGAGGCGCAAAGCTCGTATATAATTGCGGGCGATATTCAGTGCGCCCGGGTCTGCCGGGCGTTTCAGTATGCGGTTTACAGGAGGGTTACATGCGTATTGGGATTCCTGCGGAGAAGAATGCAGGCGAGAAGCGCGTTGCGACAGTACCGGAAGTCGTAGAGAAGCTTATCAAGCTGGGCTTCCAGGTAGCGATTGAATCAGGCGCCGGAGATCAGGCGAATTGTAATGATGACAGCTATCGCGCTGCGGGTGCCGAGATCATCGAAGGTGCTGCGAAGCTGTGGGCCGAGTCCGACATCGTATTCAAAGTAGCTGTGCCGACCAGTGCCGAGGTTGAGATGATGCGCGAAGGCATCACCCTGATCGGTTTCATCTGGCCCGCGCAAAACCCCGAGTTGATGCAACAACTGGCCGCCAAGAAGGCCACCGTGCTGGCCATCGATGCCTTGCCGCGCCAGCTTTCCCGCGCCCAGAAGATGGACGCCCTGACTTCCCAGGCCGGTGTCGCCGGTTACCGCGCCGTCATCGAGGCTGCCAACGCCTTCGGCCGTTTCTTCAACGGTCAGATCACGGCTGCAGGCAAGGTGCCGCCGGCCAAGGTGTTCATCGCCGGTGCCGGTGTGGCCGGTCTGGCCGCGATCGGCACGGCGGCCGGACTGGGCGCCATCGTGCGCGCCAATGACACCCGCGCCGAAGTGGCCGATCAGGTCAAGTCGCTGGGCGGCGAGTTCGTCAAGGTCGATTACGAAGAGGAAGGCAGCGGTGGCGGCGGTTATGCCAAGGTGATGAGCGAAGGCTTCCAGCAGGCGCAGCGCGAGATGTACGCCAAGCAGGCGCGCGAGGTGGACATCATCATCACCACCGCGCTGATTCCCGGCAAGCCCGCGCCACGACTGATCACCGCCGAGATGGTGCAGAGCATGAAGCCCGGCAGCGTCATCGTCGACATGGCGGCCGAGCGCGGCGGCAATTGCGAACTGACCGTTCCCGGTGAAGCCGTCGTGAAGCATGGCGTGACCATCGTCGGTTACACCGATCTGAACAGCCGTCTGGCCAAACAGTCTTCCACTCTGTACGGCACCAACCTGTTCCGTCTGGCCGAAGAGTTGTGCAAGAGCAAAGACGGCATCATCAATGTCAACATGGAAGACGACGCGATCCGCGGCCTGACCGTGATCAAGGATGGCGAGATAACCTGGCCTGCGCCTGCGCCGAAATTGGCTGCTGTGGCCAAACCCGCCGCAGCCAAACCGGCCACCGCTCCCGCTGCGAAAGGCCACGGCAGTGCCGGTGCACCGGCCTCGGCAGGGAAAATAGTCACCATATTTAGTGTCGTGGCGCTGCTGTTCCTGCTCATCGGTGCGTATGCACCCGCAGCCTTCCTCGGACACTTCACCGTGTTCGTGCTGGCCTGTTTCGTCGGTTATATGGTGGTGTGGAACGTCACGCCGGCCCTGCATACCCCGCTGATGAGCGTCACCAATGCGATCAGCAGCATCATCGCCATCGGAGCGCTGGTGCAGATCGCGCCGCCGACGGTGCTCGGCCTGGATAGACCGGACGGCTGGATACTCTGGCTGGCCGTGGCGGGTATTGCGCTCACTGCGGTGAACATGTTCGGTGGCTTTGCGGTGACCAAACGCATGCTGTCGATGTTCCGCAAATAAGGATCACGATCATGATGTCTTCAAGTTTGACCAGTGTCGCTTATCTCGGTGCGACTATTCTATTCATCCTCAGCCTCGGCGGTCTTTCCAACCCCGAGACCTCACGTCGCGGCAATCTCTACGGCATGATAGGCATGACCATCGCCGTGCTGGCCACGGTGTTCGGTCCGCGCGTCACGATGGAGGGCCTGCCATGGATCATCGGCGCGATGGTGGTGGGCGGCAGCATCGGTCTGTATGCCGCGCGCAAGGTGCAGATGACGCAGATGCCCGAACTGGTCGCGCTGATGCACAGCCTGGTCGGTCTGGCCGCCTGTCTGGTCGGCTTCGCCAACTACATCGATCCGATGGCGGCAGTGGGCCTGTCGCACGCCGAAAAGGCGATCCACGAGATCGAAGTCTATATCGGCATCCTGATCGGTGCCGTGACCTTCTCCGGCTCACTTATCGCCTTCGGCAAACTCGCAGGCAAGATCGGCGGCAAACCGCTGCTGATACCGGGCCGTCACTTCCTGAACCTGATCGGTCTGGTGGTCGTCATCTTCTTCGGCTGGCAATTCATGCTGGCTGATTCGACCTATGCAGGCTTGATCGCTCTGACCGTGATGACCGTCATCGCATTGCTGTTCGGAATCCACATGGTGATGGCCATCGGCGGGGCGGATATGCCGGTGGTGGTATCCATGCTGAACAGCTACTCTGGCTGGGCGGCTGCTGCCACCGGCTTCATGCTGAACAACGACCTGCTGATCGTCACCGGTGCGCTGGTAGGTTCCAGCGGTGCCATCCTGTCCTACATCATGTGCCGTGCGATGAACCGCAACTTCATCAGCGTCATCGCCGGTGGCTTCGGCACCGGTGGCGGAGCCCCGGCCAAGACGGGCGGTGATGCACAACCGGCAGGCGAGGTAGTCGCAATCAGCGCGACCGAGACGGCAGAGCTGCTGCGCGAAGCCAAGAGCGTGATCATCGTGCCGGGCTACGGCATGGCGGTGGCACAGGCCCAGCATGTGGTGAATGAGATCACCCAGGTATTGCGCGAGAAAGGCGTCAACGTGCGCTTCGGCATCCACCCGGTCGCCGGTCGCATGCCCGGCCACATGAATGTGCTGTTAGCTGAAGCCAAAGTGCCTTACGACATCGTGATGGAGATGGACGAACTAAATGAAGACTTCCCGGATACAGACGTGTCCATCGTGATCGGTGCCAATGACATCGTGAACCCGGCCGCGCAGGAAGAACCCGGCAGCCCCATCGCCGGCATGCCGGTGCTAGAAGTGTGGAAGGCCAAGACCTCCATCGTGATGAAGCGCAGCATGGCTTCAGGCTATGCGGGCGTGGACAATCCGCTGTTCTACAAAGAGAACAACCGCATGTTGTTCGGCGATGCCAAGAAGATGCTGGATGAGGTGCTGGTCGCGCTGAAGGCGTAAAGCACCACGGATGGACTGATGAAAGAGCCGCGAATGCGGCTCTATTCATTTGCGGCAGCTGCGGCCGCAAATGATCAACAGGAAGTGTTATTCCGCCTGTAGCCGCGCCTGCCGCTTCGCGGGATTGCCTGCCCTGGTCTTGCGGTTCCTATTCTTCTCGTTTCTCATGAACGGCGGCATCTCCTTGCTGCCCGACTGAAGAAAATCATGCTCCACGGCGCTGCGGGCTGTTTCCGGCGCTACGGCAAGCGCGGTGGTCAGACCGGTGAAAAGCAGATCGAACAACTGCGGCAGCGGAATCTCGTGTGTCTTGCGCGTGGCGGCATAGAGCCAGTCGGAGAAAGTCAGGAAGCGGGCGAACGGGCTTACAGCCAGCAAGAGTGGCAGCGTTTTCGCAAAGCGTCCCGAGTTACCCACCAGATCCCAGTAGCGCGCAAAGCGCACCAGCCTTTGCATGGTGGAAAAGTCGATGCGGTCGGTGGCGAGGATGGCGTAGGGCGGATACGGGCTGTAGCGCATGGCGTACGCTTCAGTGTGGCGTGTGATGGGCGTGCCGCGCAGACGCTTGAGCACGCCGACCTGGATCTCTTGTTGCTTCAGTGCGATCAGGCGGTCGAAGCCATCCGCGATGCTCGCCACATCTTCACCGGGCAGGCCGATGATGAGATCGACGTGGATATGCGCCTGGCTTTCCTGGCGCAGCCAGCGCAGGTTCTCCTCGGCTTTGACGGTGTCCTGTTTGCGCGAGATCAGCGCCTGCACCTCCGGGTTCAGGGTCTGGATGCCCACCTCGAATTGAAGCGCGCCGGCGGGGAATCTCACGATCAGCGCTTTCAGTTGCTCCGGCAGGTGATCGGGGATGACTTCGAAGTGCACGAACAACTTGTCGTCCAGCCGCGCAAGGAAGAATTCCAGAATGCGCACACTGTCCTTGATGTTGAGATTGAAGGTGCGGTCGACGAATTTGAACTGGCGCGCGCCGCGCTGATACAGCTTGTCCAGCTCGTCGAGGATACGGTCCAGGTCGAAGGCCCAGGCCGTTTTATCCAGCGACGAAAGGCAGAATTCGCATTTGAACGGGCAACCGCGCGAGGCTTCCACGTACAGCGTGCGGTGCGCGATGTCGCTGTCCGAGTAATATGCATAGGGCAGTTTGATCTCGGAAAGCGGCGGCTGGATGCCGGCAATGATCTTCTGCGCCTGCGGGCGCTGTTGCAAAAGTTCGCGGCACAGCTTGGCAAAGCTGATGTCGCCCCAGCCGGTTATCACGTGATTGGCCAGGCGCACGACCTCCTGCTCATCGCATTCGTAACTGACCTCCGGCCCGCCCAGCACCACGGTGATGTGCGGGGCCACGCATTTGAGCAAGGCGACCACGCGAGTGATCTCGCTCACGTTCCAGATGTAAACGCCGAAACCGATGATGCGCGGCTGCGCCGCCAGCAAAGCCTCGACGATCTCCTCAGCCCGGTTCTGCAGAGTGAACTCCATGATCTCCGTGTCACCCTCCAGCTCGCCCATGTTGGCGGCGAGATAGCGCAAGCCCAGCGAAGCATGGATGTAGCGCGCGTTGAGCGTAGTGAGGACGATGGTGGGCATGCGGGGCAGGCGTATCGAAAGTCCGATATGTTACGCGAGTTCAGCGAGAAGGCTCTCAACGGTGCAGCGTCATGTCGCCTGTGATCGGGAACAGGCTCAGTGTCGCGGATCGTTGCGCAGGAAAAGATAGATAGAGGAAAGTCCCAGCAGGCTCTCGATCAGATACAGGATGCTGGAGATGCCGTGCCACATGGAAAAGCTGTCTGCCAGCGAGCTTTTCATCACCTCGAGCGGCAGCGCCTGTGATTTCAGCCCGGCCATCAACGGCTGGATGCCGAACTGGAGGGCAAGCGTGATGAGCAGCATCAGCGCGATGGCGAGGAAGGCGGGCTGGCGCAATGCCAGCTTGCCGAACTTCACCCCATCCCGCAGCAGAAGATAGATGCCGCAAGCGATGCCCACGAAACCCTGCATGCGGAACATCTCGCCCGCCAGCATGCCCGCCAATTGCTTGTCCGGCTGCGCCTGAAAAAGGATGGGCACAGCCAGATAGCCCACCGTCCACAGACTGCCGACCCAAAGGGTGAGGGCGACGCCATCCAGAAAACGCAGCTTCATGCTTATTCCCCGAGACGGTAACCACGGTTGACGTGGCAGGTGTAGCCACGCGGATTCTTCACCAGATATTTCTGGTGATACGCCTCGGCAGGCCAGAATGCCTTGAACGGCGTGACCTCGGTCACCACTTTCGCCCCCCATTCGCCCGAGGCATCCACGGTGCGGATCACTTCATCGGCCGTGTTTTTTTGTTCGTCGCTGACGTAGAAGATGGCCGAACGGTACTGAGTACCCCGGTCATTGCCTTGCTGATTGCGCGTGGTCGGGTTATGCATGCGGAAGAACTCGAACAACAGGTGACGATAAGTGAGCTTGGCCGGATCGAACACGATCTTCAGCGATTCTGCGTGACCGCTACGTCCCATCTTCACGATGTCATAGTTCGCATTCGGTACGTCGCCGCCGGTGTAACCGACCTCGGTCTCCAACACGCCGGGGATCTGTCGTACCAGCTCTTCCATCCCCCAGAAGCAGCCACCGGCGAGATAGGCGGTTTGTGTGGTGTCGATCATGGCAGTTCCTTTCTGTCCCGCCCAAGCGGGGAGGGTAATGCTCAAGATGAATAGGAGAAATACCTTGCGAATCAATCTATCGCCGCTCTTTCTTCATTGCGACAGCAGCTTCGCGTTTGGATTCTTTTTCTTTCTCCGTGGCGCGCTTGTCATGCTCTTTCTTGCCTTTTGCCAGCCCGATATCCAGCTTCACACGGCCGCCCTTGTAGTGCATGTTCAAGGGCATCAGGGTGAATCCGGCGCGTTGGACCTTCCCGATGAGTTTGTCGATCTCGTGTTTGTGCAGCAGCAACTTGCGGGTGCGCACGGGATCGGGATGGATGTGGGTGGAGGCGTTCAGTAGCGGGCTGATGTGCGAGCCGAACAGCCACAGTGCGCCGTCCTTGGCCAGCACATAGGCTTCCTTGAGCTGCACGCGTCCGGCGCGGATGGCTTTGACTTCCCAACCTTCAAGCATGATGCCTGCTTCATGTTTGTCTTCGATGAAGTAGTCGTGAAAGGCTTTTTTGTTCTGGATGATACTCATTGGAAGATGTGTTTTGCCTGTGGTTACGCTATTCTACCAGCCTTTGGTGACGGGCTAGTTGAAGCATGGCGTTGGTGGAAAAGACGGTACTGGTGGCGCATACGGCGGAGCAGATGTTCAATCTGGTGGATCGGGTCGAGGAATATCCGCAGTTCCTGCCCTGGTGCGGCGGTGCGAGCATGGACGACATGCAGGGCACGACCATGCATGCCACGGTGCATATAGATTACCACCACATCAAACAGCACTTTTCCACCGAGAATCTGCGCGAGCCGCCATTCCTTATCCAAATGAGACTGAAGGACGGCCCGTTCCGGAAATTGGACGGGAGTTGGCGTTTCATCCCCTTGAACGAGGAAGCCTGTAAAATAGAATTCAGCCTGCATTACGAATTCTCCAGCAAGCTGCTGGAAAAGCTGGTGGGGCCCGTGTTCCATTACATCGCCGACAGTTTCGTGGATGCTTTCATCCACCGTGCAGAAAAGATCTACGCCACCGCATGAACACCGAAAATATCGATATCGAGCTGGTCTATGCCTTGCCGCATGAGCAGGCGTTGCTCAAATTCAAAGTGCCAGCTGGCACCACGCTGGGGGATGCCGTGCGCCTTTCTGGCATCCTCGACAAGTATCCTGAGATCGATCCGGAAAAAGCCAAATACGGCATCTTCGGTAAGCTGAGCAAAGCCGATGTGGTGATGCGCGAGCGTGATCGCATCGAGATATATCGTCCCTTGATCGCTGACCCGAAGGAAGTGCGCCGCAAGCGCGCCGAAGAGGGCAAGGTCATGAAGAAGGGCGGCGGCGATGCTTGATATCGACCTGCATTGTCATTCCAGTTGCTCCGACGGCACACTGACACCGGAAGAGTTGGTGGCGCGTGCGGCCGAGCGCGGGGTGACCATGCTGGCGTTGACCGACCACGATGAGATCTCCGGTCTGGACAGGGCTAGGGTAGAGGCTGAAAAGCTCGGCATGACTTTCATCAATGGCGTCGAGATATCCGTCTCATGGCGTAAACACACCTTGCATCTTGTTGGTCTGCACATCGATCCGACTTATCCGCCTTTGGTGGCAGGATTGGCAGAAGTGCGCAGCGGACGCGGTCTGCGCGCGCAGAAGATGGCCGATGAGCTGGCTAAGGTCGGCATCGGCGGCGTGCTGGAAGGCGCCTACAAATTCACCACCAACCCCAACATGATCGGCCGCACCCATTTCGCCCGCTATCTGGTCGAATCCGGTCGCTGCAAGGATGTGAAGAGCGTGTTCAACCGCTATCTGGCGAGTGGCAAGCCCGGCTATGTCCCGCACCAATGGGCTGATCTGGGAGAAGCCATCTCCTGGATACGCGGCAGCGGCGGCATCGCCGTGCTGGCCCATCCCGGACGTTATATGGTGGGTCGCCACAGCATGGGCAAACAGACCATGCACGAGTTGCTGGAAACCTTCGTCGAACTGGGCGGTGGCGCGCTGGAAGTGGTGACCGGTAGCCACACGCCGCCGCAATACGCGGAGTTCTCCCGCTACGCCGAGGAATTCCATTTGTTGTCGTCGTGCGGTTCGGATTTCCATGGCCCGCAGGAAAGTTACCGTGATCTCGGGCGTCTGCCCGATCTGCCGGAAATATGTCGTCCAGTGTGGCAACACTGGCAAGACCCTACTCAAATGAAAGCAGCCTGATGGCACAATTCTTCAATATCCACCCCGACAATCCCAATGCGCGCCTGATCCGTCAGGCGGCCGAGATGCTGCGCGACGGCGCGGTGATCGTCTATCCGACCGATTCCGGTTATGCCTTGGGCTGCCATCTGGGCGACAAGGACGCCGTGACCCGCATCCGTCAGATCCGTGAACTGGATGAGCAGCATCACATGACGCTGCTCTGCCGTGATCTGTCCGAACTGGCCAACTATGCGCGGGTGGACAACGTGCAGTTCCGCCTGCTCAAGAACAATACGCCCGGTGCCTACACCTTCATCCTGCAAGCCACCAAGGAAGTGCCGCGCCGTTTGCAGCATCCCAAACGCAGTACGGTCGGCGTGCGCATCCCGGACCATCCGGTAGCGCTGGCCTTGCTGGAAGAGCTGGGCGAACCGTTGCTGAGTTCCACCCTGATCCTGCCGGACGAGCCTTTCCCGCTCACTGATATAGACGAGATACGCGAGCAGCTTGAGCATCGCGTGGAACTGGTCATCGAGGGCGGTGCGGTAGGCATCGAGCCGACCACGGTGATCGACCTGACCGGCGCCACGCCACAGTTGCTGCGTGCCGGTCGCGGTGATGTGGTGCCGTTCGGGATCGAAGCATAGATGGAACATCTGATCCAGCTCATCACCGTCGCGGCGATCCCCGTTCTGTTCGCGATCACGCTGCACGAAGCTGCCCACGGTTACGTGGCGCGCCACTTCGGCGATATGACGGCCTACCAGCAGGGACGCATCACGCTCAACCCAATCAAACATATCGATCCGGTCGGGACGATCCTGCTGCCGATGCTGACGTTGGTACTGGGCGGCATCCTGTTCGGCTGGGCCAAACCGGTACCGGTCAACTTCTCGGCTTTGCGCCGGCCCAAGCAGGACATGTTGTGGGTCGCCATCGCCGGACCGGCCAGCAATCTGCTTATGGCGATTTTCTGGGCGCTGGTGGCCAAGCTGGCCTGGAGCTTTCCCGGCGGCTACTTCTCCGAACCGATGATGGAAATGGCCCAGATCGGGGTTAAAATCAACATAATCCTGATGGTGCTGAACATGTTGCCCTTGCCGCCGCTGGACGGGGGACGGGTCGCAGTCAGTCTGTTGCCGCACCGTCAGGCGTACCAGCTTTCTCGTATCGAGCCTTATGGCCTGTTCATCCTCATCGGGCTGGCCATCACGCCGGTGCTGGGCTGGATATTGACGCCGCCGGTGATAGCGGTGATCGATCTGATCAACTTTTTCTTGTGAATGTGAAGTCTAAATAATGTTTGCTGATCGCGTGTTATCCGGGATGCGTCCCACAGGTAATCTCCATCTGGGCCACTACCATGGTGTGCTGAAGAATTGGGTGCAGATGCAGCACGAGTTCGACTGCTATTTCTTCGCGGCCGACTGGCACGCGCTGACCACCCATTACGACACGCCGCAGATCATCGAGCAGAGCGTGTGGGACATGGTGATCGACTGGCTGGCCGCCGGGGTCGACCCTGCCCATGCCACGCTGTTCATCCAGTCGCGCGTGCCGGAGCATGCCGAACTGCATCTGCTGCTGTCCATGATCACACCATTGGGCTGGCTGGAGCGCATGCCGACCTATAAGGACCAGCAGGAGAAACTGTCCGGCAAGGATCTGTCCACCTATGGTTTCCTCGGTTACCCCTTGCTGCAAAGTGCCGACATCCTCATCTACCGCGCCACGCAAGTGCCGGTCGGCGAGGACCAGGTACCGCATATCGAGTTCACCCGCGAGATCGCGCGCCGCTTCAACCACATCTATGGCCGCGAGGCAGGCTTCGAGGAGAAGGCCGAGGCAGCCGTGAAGAAACTGGGCGGCAAGAAAGGCAAGCTGTATGCCGAACTGCGCACACGTTATCAGGAACAGGGCGATGACGAGGCACTGGAATCGGCCAAGGCATTGCTGGACGAACAGCAGAATCTGTCGCACGGCGACCGCGAGCGCCTGTTCGGTTATCTGGAAGGCGGCGGCAAGATGATCCTGTCCGAGCCGCAGGCCATGCTGACCGTGGCCTCCAAGATGCCGGGACTGGACGGGCAGAAGATGTCCAAGTCCTACAACAACACCATCAGCCTGCGCGAGGACGAGGCCGATGTGGCGAAGAAGATCAAGACCATGCCGACCGACCCGGCGCGTATCCGCCGCACCGACCCCGGCGATCCGGAAAAATGCCCGGTGTGGCAGTTGCACGAGGTGTATTCGACCGACAGCGTGAAGCAATGGGTGCAGCAAGGCTGCCGCAGTGCCGGCATCGGCTGTATCGAGTGCAAACAGCCGGTCATCGATAGCGTACTGAGCGAACAGCGCCCGATGCGCGAACGCGCCCAACGCTATCTGGACGACCCGTCGCTGGTGCGCAACATCATCGCCGACGGATGTGAAAAAGCGCGCAAACTGGCGATAGACACCATGCGCGATGTGCGCGAAGTGATGGGGCTGGAATACAAGTGAGCGAACTGCTTTCCCAGAGCGATCTGCCGATGACCACGCCCGTGGCGTTCGTCCACGGGCAGCCGATGACCGAGATGCCGCACGATCTCTTCATCCCGCCGGACGCGCTGGAAGTGGCGCTGGAGTCGTTCCAGGGACCGCTCGATCTGTTGCTCTACCTGATCCGCCGCCACAATCTCGACCCGCTCGATATCCCGATGGCGCAGCTCACCCTGCAGTACATCGGCTATATCGAAGCGATGCAGCAACACCGCATGGAGTTGGCAGCCGAATACCTGTTGATGGCGGCCGTTCTGATAGAGATCAAATCACGCATGCTGCTGCCGCGTCCGCCCAAACAGGGCGAAGAGGTGGGCGACGAGGATCCGCGTGCCGAACTGATGCGCCGACTGCTCGAATATGAACAGATGAAGCTGGCCGCGCACAAACTGAACGAGATGCCGCAAGCCGGTCGCGACTTCGAGCTGGTGCAAGTATTGATCGAACGTACCGTGGTGGAGCGCCTGCCCAATGTGACGGTCGATGACCTGCGCACCGCATGGTTGGCTTTGCTCACACGCGCCAGGGTCCATGCCAGCCACAAGGTCAGACGCGAGGAGCTTTCCGTGCGCGAACAGATGACCAAGGTGCTGCGCCGCCTGCGCGATGCCGATTTCGTGCAGTTCGAAGACCTGTTCGATCTGGATGAAGGCATCCCGACGCTGGTCGTCACCTTCATCGCCATCCTCGAACTGGCCAAAGAGACACTGATCGAGATCACACAAACCGAGTCATTGGGGAACATCTATGTCCGAACCTGTCGAGCCATCACCGCAGAATGAAGCAGCCTTGAACGAGGAAGCGCTGGTGGGATCACCATCCTTTCCGGTGCTGACCGAAGAGGTCGGAGGCGAACTGGCGGCAGTGAATATGGATATGGCGCAGCTCAGACGCATCTTCGAAGCCGCCTTGCTCACCACGCAGGAACCCTTATCCCCGGCTGAGTTGAAGCGGCTGAGCGGGGTGGCGCTGGAGACCCGCCAGGTCGAGGTGTTGATGCAGGAGCTGGGCGAGAAATACGACGACAGCGGCATCGAACTGACCCGCGTGTCCAGCGGCTGGCGCTTCCGCGCACGTCCCGAGATGCAGGAGTTCCTGGATCGGCTGGATCCACAGAAACCGCCGCGTTATTCACGCGCCGTGATGGAGACGCTGGCCATCATCGCCTATCGCCAGCCGGTGACGCGCGGCGACATCGAGGATATCCGTGGCGTGGCCGTATCCTCACAGATATTGAAGACTCTGGAAGGTCGCAGCTGGATCGAGGCAATCGGCACGCGCGACACGCCGGGCAAACCGGCGCTGTACGCCACCACCCAGCAACTGCTGGATGACCTTAACCTGCGCAGCTTGAGCGAACTGCCCGCGTTGGAAGAGATGGGCAGCCTGATCGACCAGAGCGGCGACTCGCGCGACTGATGTCCGACCTCAAGCGCATCAGTTCGCGCGACAACGCTTTCTTCAAGTCCTTACTCAGACTGGCCGGCTCGTCCCGTGAACGTCGCGATGCGGGGCAGACCCTGCTGGACGGCCCGCACCTGCTGCGTGCCTGGCTGGATAGCGGGCGACTTCCCGCGCATATACTGATCAGCCCGCTAGCCCTGGAAGACGCCGAGATCAGCCGACTGCGCGCGATATGTCCGAACGTACCCTGTACTTTGCTCGAAGAGTCGCTGTTCAAACATCTCTCCGAACTAAAGACCCCGAACGGCCTGCTGGCGCTGATCGACATCCCGCAACCCGATCCTGCTCGATCGAACAACTTCGCCTTACTGCTGGAGGATGTTCAGGATCCGGGCAATCTGGGCTCCATCTTGCGCAGTGCCGCCGCCGCAGGATGTGATGCTGTCTATCTGTCACAAGGCTGTGCCGATGCCTGGTCACCGCGCGTGTTACGGTCGGCGATGGGCGGGCACTTCGTGCTTACAATCAATGAGTCAAGTGATCTTCTTGACATCGCCTCGCGCTTTGATGGCAGTCTTTTTGCCTCCTCGTTGGAGGCGAATTTGTCGCTATACGAGTGCGACCTGCGCGGCAAGATCGCCTTTGCCATCGGCAACGAAGGGGCGGGCTTGTCAGCCGAGTTACAAGCCAAAGCTCATCAACGATTCATCATCCCGATGCCGGGTAAGGTGGAGTCGTTGAACGCTGCGGCCGCCACGGCAGTTTGCCTGTTCGAGGCGGCTCGCCAGAGACGTTAACGCTTCAAGCCGGTCAGGTGTAGCAGGGTGGTGGCGATCTCTTCCACCGAGATGGTAGTCACGTCGAGGATGGGTATCCTGGCCTGCTGCATCAGATCTTCAGCCTGCAATATCTCCTTGCGGCAATTCTCCAATGAGGCATATCGACTGTTGGGCATGCGCTCGGCACGGATCTGGCTCAGGCGCTCAGGCTGGATGGTCAATCCGTACAATTTTCCGGTCAATGGTTTGAGCGCTTCCGGCAATGCATGCTTCTCGAAATCTTCCGGCACCAATGGGTAGTTCGCGGCAGAGATGCCGAACTGCAAGGCCAGATAGAGTGAAGTCGGCGATTTTCCGCAACGCGATACTCCGACCAGGATGATGTCCGCCTTTCCCAGATCGCGCGTGACGCCGCCGTCATCATGGTTCAGCGCGTAGTTCACCGCATCCATGCGTTCGTTGTAATACATGCCGGTCTGGTGCGAACGCCCGATGGCGTGGGAAGAAGGCACGCCCAACTCGTTCTCCAGCGGCACGATGAAGCTCTCGAACAGGTCGAGGATGAGTGCATCGCATTCTTCGATGATGTCGTGGATCTCCGGCACGATCAGGGTACTGAACACTATGGGGCGTTGACCGTTGGTCTGTGCGGTCTGATTGATACGTTGCACCGCCTCGCGCGCCTTCTCCGCGGAATCGACGAAGGGCAGGGTGATGCGCGCGAACTCTATCCCTTCGAATTGGGATAACAGGCTGCGCCCCAGTTTTTCCACCGTCAGACCGGTGCGGTCCGATACGAAGAAGGCGGTACGTTTCTGACTCATTCGATCCTCTTCCAATAGTGGCGTCAGGCGGACTGCTGACGCAGATACGCTTCCAGATCCTGTGCCGAAAGCGGCTTGCTGAAATAGTAACCCTGAACCTCGTCACAGCCTTGCAAGCGCAGATAAGCCAGTTGGCCGGCCGTCTCGACCCCCTCAGCGATGGTGTGCATGCCCAGACTGCTGGCAAGATTGATGATGGCGGTGACGATGGCCTTGTCTTCGGGATCGTCAGTCAGATCGCGCACGAACGACTGGTCGATCTTGAGCTTGTACACCTTGAAGCGCTTGAGATAGCTCAGGGATGAGTAGCCCGTGCCGAAATCGTCGATGGACATGCGTATGCCCAGCCCGTGCAGCTTGTCCATCATCACCACGGCGGCTTGCGGATCGTCCATCGCAACGGCTTCGGTCAGTTCCAGCTCCAGATGCTCCGCTGCGAGCCCGGCTTCATCCAGGATACGTGTGACCAGTTCCGGCAGCGCAGGCTGGCGGAATTGGATAGCTGACAGATTGACGGCGACGATCATGGAGGGCAGGCCGGAATCGAGCCAGATTTTCATCTGTCTGGTCGCCGTACGTAACACCCATTCGCCGATGGGCATGATCATGCCGCTTTCCTCTGCCAGCGGGATGAACTCGGCTGGGGAGACCGGCCCCAGTTCGGGGTGGTTCCAGCGCAGCAAGGCTTCCACACCGATGACCCGGCCATCAAGCAAAGAGACCTGCGGCTGATAGTGCAGATGCAGCTCATCCCGCGCTAGCGCCTGGCGCAAGGCGTTGAGCAGTTGCATGTTGCGCACCGAGTGCGCCTGCATCTCCTGGGTGAAGTAACAGTAGCCGTTACGGCTCCCCTGTTTGAGGCGGTTCATCGCGGTATCTGCGTGCTTCAGCAGTTCTTCGGCGGAGAGGCCGTCATCCGGATAGAGGGCGATGCCGATGGATGCGGTATCGGTCAATTCGTGCTGTTCGATGAGGCAGGGCTGTCTGACCGCTTCCAGCAGCTTGCTGGCGACCAGTGCCGCCGCATCCACATCGGCCCCCGGGAACAGCAGGATGAACTCATCACCACCCAGACGGGAAACGGTGTCTTCCTCCCGCACGGCTTGCTTCAGCCGGCGGGCAATCTCGACCAGATATCGGTCACCGATGCTGTGCCCCAGCGTGTCGTTGATGTTCTTGAACCTGTCCAGATCGAGGAACATCACGGCGAGCTTTTCACGGTTCCGCTGGGCGAAGCTGATGGCGTAGGCCAGATGCTCGTTCAACTGACTACGATTGGGCAAGCCTGTCAAAAGGTCAAAGTTGGACAATTGCTGGATGCGCGCCTCATTGTGCTTCCTGTTGGTGATGTCTTCCTTGACCGCAAGATAATGGGTGATACGACCATCCGCCTGACGCACAGGCGACAGTGTCGCCGCTTCTATATAGATAGAGCCATCCTTGCGCTTGTTGGTCAGTTCACCATGCCAAGCCTTGCCGGCGGTGAGGTGTGCCCACATATCTTCGTAGGTAGCCTTGGGGGTTTGGCCTGACTGCAGGATGCGCGGATTCTTGCCCTGAACCTCTTCCAGCGAATATCCGGTAACGGTGGTGAACGCCTGGTTGGCATATTCAATGCGCGCATCCAGGTCGGTGATGACGATCGTATTCGGACTCTGTTCGACCGCCAGTGACAACTTGAGCAGGGAAGACTCGGTCTGGCGCAAATGCGAGATGTCTCGGGTGATGGAAAGGATGCAGGCCTCACCCTTGATCTCGACACCTTTGGCGGACATCAGGCCGGTGAGGGTGGTGCCGTCTTTTCTGACGAATGTCGCTTCCAGATTCTCGCAGTAGCCCTCATGCTGAAGCCGTTCCACGAGTCGCTGCCTGTCCGCTGGTGAATACCACACGCCGAGCTCCAGCGCCGTCTTGCCGATCGACTCCTCCCTGCGCCAGCCGGTGAGGCGCTCGAACCCTTCATTCACGTCCAGATACATGCCATCACTCAGGCGTGTGATGTTGATCGCGTCCGGACTGGTGAAGAAGGCGGTCCGGTACAACTCGTCCTTGTCGCGCAGTTCCTGGGTGGTCTGCTTCAGGAAGGCTTCGTCCGCGAACCGGTCCAGCGCATAGCTGATGTCCATGGTCATCTCTATCAACAGATTGCTGGCCGCCTCGTCGAATGCATTGACTTCACGCGCATAGAGCGCAAAAGCGCCGATCACTTTCCCCTTGCGATAGATGGGTAAAGAAGCCGAGCTGCCCCAATTGAACAATGCAGCACGCTCGCGCCAGAGCGACGTTGCCGGATCATGCTGGAAATCCTGACACCAATACGGGCGCTGTTCACGCACGCAGGTGCCAGTTGGCCCCTGTCCGGCAGGATCGGCGGCCTTCACCGATATCTCCAGCCCCTCCAGATATTCGATACCGTTACCATAAGAGGCGACCGGTCTGATCAGAGAATCGTCCTCATCGAGCAGGCCGATCCAGGCCATTTCCATGCCGCCCTGTTCCACCACATCACGACAGATGATGTCGAATATCTCCATCTCGCTCTTGCTGCGTACGATCGCCTGATTGCATTGGCTAAGCGCGTTGTAGAGGTTGGTCAGGCGCAGCAACTTCCCTTCCGTGGTTTTGCGTCCGCTGATATCCCGGGAAAGCACGATAAAACTGGGCGCCTTTCCCGGCTCCGCCGGTTTTCGCGAGATGGAAAGCTCGAACCAGTGTTTGCCGTCAGAGAGTTCCAGATCGATCTGCTGGCCATGGGAGTAGCCTTTGCGCTCAGCCTCGATGAGCGCGTTCTGCACGGTTTCGGCGGCCTGTTGTGGCAACACATCAGCCAGGTGCTTGCCTATGAAAAAATCGGGAGGGATCGCCCGATGTTCCGTATGGGGGGAGTGGTAGTCGATATATCGCCCCCCGGCATCGACTTCAAACAGCAGGTCGGGCAGGGCATCCAGTGTCGATTGCAATTGGGATTTGGTCTCGCGCAAATGACGGGTGCGGGATTTGAGCCGATGCCGCAACACGAGTGACACGGCACTGGTTGAGAGCAGCAATGCGATGAAGAACCACAATAACTGCTTCATGTAAGCTGGGACAACGGTTTGCTGCACTGGCGCTCCCCAGTGCTTGAGTATCAGGAAATATTCGGATTGCGGATCCGCTTGCCAGCGGTTCAGATGTCCATCTATTGCTTGTAACAGCTCGGCATTCCGCCCATGGGCAGTCGCGTAGAACAAACGGGCCGGATTGAAATAGATACCGGTATCTGCAAGTGAATATCGCCCGGCCTGGAATTCACCGAAATGATGGTTGGTGATGACTGCATCCGCTTTCCCGGACTGCGTGAGCCGGAATGCTTCTTGATAACTGCGGGTCGGAATGATCAGTGCCTGGATGCCGAAATTGCTCAGCATCATGGACAAACGCTCTTGCTGAATACCGCCGTCCAGCACAGCGATCCGCTTGCCATCCAGTTCCAGAAAGGAAGAGATGGAGACATTCTCATTGCGGAAGACCTGGGTCCAGCTATGCAGGGCAGGCGTACCATGGAAGTCGAACTCGGTATCCCGCCCTTCAGTGAAGGCGACATCCGGCATCAGGTCGATCTGCCCGTCCTTGAGCGACTGCAAACAGGCTTGCCACTCGCAGGCGACGAAGCTGATATGCCAATCCTCACGCTTGGCGATCTCCTGCAAGAGATCGACCATGATGCCGGCAGCTGTGCCATCCGCCATCGTGAATATCTTTGGCGGATTCTCATATAAGCCTACCCGTACCTGTCTGGATTCTGCATGCGCATGACTGATTGACAAGGCAGCAACGGCGAAGAGAGCGACTAAATGCCACACGACCATACGAATGTGTAGTCGAAGGGACATGCGAATGGCGATCTCCTGCATGCGATACATTGGGTATGAAAAGAACTATCAGTGTGTGAGCACGAAAATAGTCTATACGCTCTTGCCCCAAGCTGAAACAGTCAGGCAAATAAAAATCGCCCACAAGGGGCGATTTGTATTTGGCGGAGAGGGCGGGATTCGAACCCGCGGTGGGCTATGAACCCACACACGCTTTCCAGCCGGGTAATTTCAAGCCCTGAAACCCATTGGAAATAGGTTTTTCGAAGCTGTGCTAGGTTGAAAAATGAATATTTGGCACATTTTTGGCACAGCGAGGCGCATCTATGGCAACAATCCGAAAAAAGGGTCCTTATCAGTGGCACGTTCAAATTCGACGCAAGGGGTTTCCCTCTGCTACCAAAACATTTGAATCTGAAAGCGCCGCTTTAAAATGGGCTCGTGACATCGAATCAAAGATGGATAAAGGTGTTTACTTCGATCGATCAGAAGCGGAACGAACCACCCTTGGCGATCTCATCGACACATTCCTGAAAGAGCATGCCCCTTTCCAATACAAGCGACGCGAGGACGGCAAAGAGGCTTACAAATTCCAATGCGCACACCTCAAGAAGCGCCTCGGAAAATATTGCCTGGCCGCAATCGATCAACGTGTGGTGGCGCAATATCGCGATGATCGTCTGGCTGATATGTGGCGCGGCAAACCGATTTCAGGCAGCACCGTAAAAAAAGAACTGAACATGCTGAGCAAGCTGATGGGGTTCGCGGAAATCGAAGAGGGCATTGATCTGCCTCGCGGCAATCCTGTGAGAAAGGTTCGCATGCCGAAAGATTCTGCGGGGCGCGACCGGCGCCTGACTGAAAATGAATGGGAACGTCTGGAAATTGAGTGCCGCGCCAGTCGCAATCGCAGCTTGTGGCCATGTGTCCAACTCGCTGTTGCACTAGGGGCCCGCCAGGGTGAACTTCTTAATCTGCAGTGGAAGGATGTCAATAAAAAGCGCCGTGTGGCATTGCTGCGCGAAACGAAGAACGGAGAAGACCGACCGGTTCCTTTGTCCAGCCAGGCACTTTCGATACTAGAAAGCCTGCCCATACATATAAACAGCGGCAAGGTATTCAATCTTGGACGCATGACGCTATACCATGCGTTCATTGCCGCAGTTAAGCGCGCAAAAATCAACGATTACACTTTCCACGACTTAAGGCATGAAGCACTGTCCAGGTTATCGGAACGCGGTGACCTCTCAATGCTTGAGATTGCCAGTATTTCTGGGCACAAGACATTGAAGATGCTTCAACGTTACACGCATCTTCATGCCGAAAAACTGGCGCAGAAATTAGGGTAGGGCGTGGGAAATACAAGGCGAAAAAAGTTGTTGAAAGGTGTTGACATGAACGCCAAGAATTAAGAATATAGCTACCGTCGATTTTCGCCTCGACATAGATTTACCCCAAGATTTACCCCAAGAATTACCCCAAGAATTACCC
>Ga0209231_1000253_pt1 | contig 35352 bp, 34 predicted proteins | sample Deesub45470m_DNA_FD_188086 | JGI IMG/M metagenome (GOLD analysis project Ga0209231, IMG submission 188086) | Deep subsurface microbial communities from North Pacific Ocean - 450_OLKR46/470m Metagenome (SPAdes) (version 2) | ecosystem: Environmental > Terrestrial > Deep subsurface > Unclassified ... | reverse complement strand
GTTCCCGGGGGGGGGCGGCACCGGCGATGTTGCAGACTTTGCGGGCGTCGATCAGCTCGCGATAGAGAATGTCAACTTCATCCTCTGGCGCGGTTGTCGCTGCCGGTGCGACGTTTTTAACTGGCAGTGGCGCTGGGGGTCGCCCGTTGTTCCCCTTCTGCCGGTGATAGCGCCCTTCTTCCATCAAACGCAGAATGCGGTCCCAGTAGCCCGAATAGCTGTGAAACCGGGTGGCGAGATTCTGATATTTGAAACGCAGATCGGTCTGGATAATGCGGCGATTGGCAAACTGACGCATCTGCCGACCGAGGGATTCACGATCCTTCATCGGCTCGCGTTTCTCGATGCCGGAGAAATACAGTTCATAACTAATTTCAAGATTGCGCATCGCCTGCTCGATGACACTGAGTTCCTGGTCGATGCGTCGGCGCTCATCTTTCATCTAAACCCTCCTTCAATCCCACAAAATATACTTGAGACCACACTTTTTTGCAAAAGGTTTCCAACGGCCTACCCCCGTCAAATCAGCTATATTCCTTGACTCGCCGGCTGCCATTGGCAATAATGAGGCGCTTTTTTCATCCTGAACACACTTAAAGATGGGGACCATGAACATCGAGACAGTTGCAACCGTTATTCTCGCCGCCGGTCAGGGGACGCGGATGAAATCCGCTCTGCCGAAGGTCTTGCACGAGGTTGCCGGCAAGCCGCTGGTCGCCTGGCCGGTCGATCTGGCCCGTGATCTCGGCTGTGCGCCGATTGTTCTGGTGGTCGGTCATGGTGCCGATCTGGTTCGTCAGCGCCTCGGCGATAGCGGACTGCGCTATGCCCTGCAGGCGGAGCAACTCGGCAGCGGTCATGCCCTGCTCTGCGCTGAAGAGGCGTTGGCCGGAGCCTGTGGTCCGCTGCTGCTGCTGTGTGGCGATGTGCCGTTGCTGCGTGCCGAAACCCTGCGGGCCCTTTTGGAACAGCACCGTGCCGAGCAGGCAACGGTGACGGTACTCACTGCCATTGTCGACCAGCCGTACGGCTATGGCCGGATCATTCGCGACGGCGACGGGGTTGCCGCCATCGTCGAGGAGAAAGATGCCGACCCCGCGCAAAAAGCGGTGTGCGAGATCAATGCCGGCATTTATGTCTTTGAGGCGCCGTTTGTCTTTGATGCCCTGCGTCAGGTCGGCTGCAACAACGCCGCCGGCGAATATTATCTGACCGATGTTATCGCCGCCGCCCGTGCTGCTGATCTGCGGGTCAGTGCCATGATCGTCGAGGCGATGGCTGAGGTGCAGGGGATCAACGATCGTGTCCAGCTTGCCGCTGCCGCTGCCGTCATGCGCCGGCGCATCAACCGGTCGCTGATGCAGGCCGGTGTCACCCTGATCGATCCAGAAACCGTCTATGTCGAAGCCGGCGTCGTCATCGGCCCCGATACCATTTTGCAGCCGAACATTCATCTGCGCGGCACCACCAGCATTGGCCGCGATTGCATCATCGAGTCCGGAGTGATGGTCACTGATTGCAACATCGGGGATCGGGTGCATCTCAAGTCGGGTTCGGTTTTGTCCGGTGCCACAGTTGGCGACGACTGCGCTATCGGCCCGATGGCGCATCTGCGCCCCGGTACCGTCCTTACCGGTGACAATAAAATTGGTAACTTTGTCGAGACCAAGAAGGCCCGTTTCGGCAAGAAGAGCCAGGCGAGTCATCTCACCTACATCGGCGATGCCGAGGTTGGCGAGCGGGTCAACTTCGGTTGCGGCACCATCACTTGCAATTACGATGGGGTTAATAAATTTCAGACCACGGTCGGTGATGATGTCTTTGTCGGTTCGGATGTTCAATTCATCGCGCCGGTGACCATCGGCAGCGGCAGCCTGATCGGTGCCGGTTCGACCATCACCAAAGATGTGCCGGCCGACGCTCTGGCCATCAGCCGCAGTGAGCAGAAAATCATTGAAGGCTGGGCGGCGAAGAAGCGCAAGAAACAGAAAAAGCAGTGACGGTCTAAGTCCCGCTCACTCCTTAGCGAGGGATAAAATCTATGTGCGGAATCGTCGGTTACATCGGCGCTGCGGCGGCAACGCCGATAATTTATGATGGCCTGCAACGGCTCGAATATCGCGGCTACGACTCGGCCGGTATCGCCACGCTCGATGGCGCCGGCGTGCAGATCCGCCGTGCCGAAGGGAAGCTGGTCAACCTGCAGACGGTGTTGGCGCAAAAACCGCTCACCGGCAGCCTCGGCATCGGTCACACCCGCTGGGCGACCCACGGCCGCCCGTCGGAGACCAATGCCCATCCGCATCAGGCTGGCGGCATCGTCGTCGTCCACAACGGCATTATCGAAAATTACCTTGCCCTCAAGGAGCGCCTGCGCGGTCAGGGGCACAATTTTACCTCCGAAACCGACACCGAAGTCATTGCCCATTTGATCGAGCAACAGCGCAAGCAGGGTCTCGGTTTTGAAGCGGCGGTGCGCGCTGCGCTGCATGAAGTGCGTGGTGCCTATGCCGTCGCCGTCATCTGCCGCGATGAGCCCGATACCCTGATTGCCGCCAAGCTCGGTTCGCCGCTGGTCATCGGCCAGGCGGAAAGTGCTTTTCTGGTCGCATCTGATATTCCGGCCATGCTCAGCCACACCCGGGAGATGATCTTTCTGGAAGACGGCGAAATGGTGGTCTTTTCCCGCAGTAGTATGCAGGTGACGACTCTGGCCGGCGTTCCGGTTAACAAGACGGTCAAGACCATCACCTGGAGCCCGCTGATGGCGGAGAAGGGCGGTTACCGCCACTTCATGCTCAAGGAGATTCATGAGCAGCCGCGCGCCATCGCTGACACCCTCGCCGGCCGGGTTCGTGAAGACGAGGGGGCGGTCTACCTTGAAGACCTGCGTCTCGATAGCAAGCGCCTCGCCGCTTTCGACAAGATCTTCATCGTCGCCTGTGGCACCTCCTGGCATGCCGGTCTGGTCGGCAAGTTTCTGTTGGAAAAACTGTGCCGGATTCCGGTCGAGGTCGATATCGCCAGCGAGTTCCGTTACCGCGACCCGATCATCAACGAGCGCGTCCTCACCCTGCTCATCAGCCAGAGCGGCGAGACCGCCGACACCCTCGCCGCCCTGCGCGAGGCACGTGGTAAAGGTGGCACCGCCATCTGCGTCTGCAACGTGGTCGAATCGTCCATCGCCCGTGAAAGCGACGGCATCATCTACACTCACGCCGGCCCCGAGATCGGTGTCGCCTCGACCAAGGCGTTTACCACTCAGCTGGTTGCCCTGGTTCTGTTTGCCCTCCACCTTGGCCGGGTGCGCGGTACCGTAACAGAAGATGTCTGCCGTGAGCTTCTCGCCGAGCTGGTTACCCTGCCGCGCAAGATCGAAGAGACGCTGCTGCTGGATGAGCAGATTGAACAGATCGCCAAGACCTACATGACCGCCCGCGATTTCCTTTACCTTGGCCGCGGCAATCAGTATCCGGTCGCCCTCGAAGGGGCGTTGAAGTTGAAAGAGATTTCCTACATCCACGCCGAAGGCTATCCGGCCGGGGAGATGAAACACGGCCCCATCGCCCTGATCGACGAGAATCTGCCGGTGGTGGTGATCGTGCCGGAGAACGAAACCGCCGAGAAGGTGGTCTCCAACATGGAGGAGGTCGTGGCCCGCGGCGGCAAGGTGATCTCCATCACCACCGACGGCTTCGCCGCTGCGGTCAGCAAGGCCGATACCGTCCTGCTGGTGCCACGGGTTGCCGACGACCTGATGCCGATCCTCACCGCCATCCCGTTGCAGCTGCTCGCCTATCACATCGCCGTCCTCAAGGGGACCGATGTCGATCAGCCGCGCAACCTGGCCAAGAGCGTGACGGTGGAGTAGGCGCATACTGAAATGATCCGAAACAAAGCGCCCCGAACGATATTCGTTTCGGGGCGCTTTGACTAAAAAAGCATCGGTCGTGACCAAGGAGATCATATGAGCATCTGGCACCAGGAAATCGAGCTGGAAAAGCTGAACCGGATGATGTGCAAGAAGAATATGCTCGAGCACCTCGATATCACCTTCACCGAAATCGGTGACGATTGGCTAACGGCCCGGATGCCGGTCGACTGGCGGACCCATCAGCCGGCGGGGATTCTGCATGGCGGCGCCTCGGTGGTGCTGGCCGAGACCGTCGGTAGCGTGGCGGCGAACCTGTGTGTCGATATGCGGCACTACGCCTGCGTCGGCCAGGAGGTGAACGCCAATCATCTGCGGTCGAAAAAAACCGGGTGGATCAGCGCTACGGCGCGCCCGGTGCATTTAGGACAGCGGAGTCAGGTATGGGAGATCCGTATTGCCGATGAGCAGCAGACGCTGATCTGCATCTCGCGCCTGACCATGGCGGTGGTCAAAAACCAGCGGACTGAGCAATAGGGCACTTTTTCTTGTGAAGGTGACATATGGCGCTGATCTGGAACAATAAATTCAATACCGGCCATCAGCTTATCGATGCCGAGCACAAAGAGCTGATCGATAACTTCAACCTGTTCGTCGCGGCCTGTAAAGCAGGGAAGGGGAAGGAGAGTCTGAGCAAGACGGTGACTTTTCTGGAGCAGTACGTGGCGAAGCACTTCGCCGAGGAAGAGCGCCTGATGCGGCAGGTCGGCTATCCCGACAGCCCGGCGCACCTGATGGCGCATGACGAGTTTCGGGGCCGGTTCAGGGCGATGCGGGACGAGCTTGACCAGACGGGTTGTTCCATCTCTTTGATCATCGAAATGAATGAATTTCTGTTACGCTGGTTTATCCTGCATATTCAGGGGGTGGACACAAACCTGGCGTTTTATCTGACCAAAGCTTGAGCGTTTGTTCGCATCAGACACTTGCGCCCCGGAAACGACAGGTTTCCGGGGCGCAAGTGGTTTTTAGCGGCAGGAGCCCGGTTAGTTCTCCTGATTGTCCTTCATATAAGCATAGTCAGAGACGATCGACCAGGGCCGCACCTTGGCCAGATAGGCGCGCTGTGAGTCGAGGACCTCCTTGAACAGTGGGTCTTTGGCGGCGGTCTCGTCGACCAGACGCTGGTTGGCCTGTTTCAGGGCGTCGAGAATCTCCTTGGGAAAGGTGCGCAGTTTGACCTCGGGGAATTCGGTGCGCAACGAGGCGAGGCCGACGGCGTTGTCGTTGAACATGTGGGCGTAGGCATCAAGAGTCTCGGCCTTCATCGCCGTGACCAGAATCTCCTGCAGGTTTTTCGGCAGGGCATCAAAGGCCTGACGATTGACCAGAAATTGCAGCTCGGAGGCCGGCTCATGCCAGCCGGTGTAGTAGAAGGGGGCGATTTTCTGGAAGCCCATCTTCAAATCGAGGGCCGGACCGACCCACTCCAGGGCATCAATGTTGCCCCGCTCCAGCGAGGTGTAGAGCTCCCCCGGCGCGATGTTGGTGACGACGACGCCGAGCTGGGCGAGCACTTCACCGGCAAAACCGGGGACCCGCATCTTCAGCCCCTTGAGGTCTTTCAGGGTTTTGATCTCCTTGCGGAACCAGCCCCCCATCTGCACCCCGGTATTGCCGCCGGGGAAGGAGTAGACGCCGTGCTTGGCGTAGACTTTCTGCATCAGCTCCATGCCGCCGCCGTAGTAGAACCAGGCGTACTGTTCCGGCGCGGTCATGCCGAACGGCATGGTGGTGAAGAACATGGTGCTCGGCTCGGTCCCCTTCCAGTAGTAGGAGGCGGTGTGCCCCATCTCGTACTGGCCGGCGTTGACCATGTCGAGAACGCCGAACGGCGCCTTGGTCTTGTTGGCCGAATCGATCTGGATCAGCAGCTGGCCATCCGACATGGTCTTGACGCTTGCGGCAAAGTGGTCGACGGCGTCACTGAAAATCGGGAAGTTGCTCGGCCAGGTCATGGCCAGCTTCCAGTTGTAGACGGTCTTGGTTGCTGGAGCGGTTTCCGCGGCGGTCTGCGGTTTTTCACCGCAACCGGCGATGAGCAGGCAACCGAGGGTCAGCAGGGCAAGCAGGGTGGCGTTGCGAAGTCGTAAAAGAAACATGGGGTGTCCTTTCCTTCCTGGTCGATGATGGTACCGGAGTGGTCGCGGTGGCTGTTCCAAAAAAGGCGGCCAAGTTGATTATAGCGGCCAATTGGTAATATGCAGTGTGGATCTTAAAAAGAAAAGAACCTTGCTAGCAGGTTGGCGTTGTGGCTGTTGCTGGTTGGGTTTAAACAAAATACCTTGACACTTATCGGCTAACTGGTTTGAATGATTTACGTTCTTTCGCAAGGAGGAGTGGATGACTCATCCAGTGAAAACCATCAGCGGTCCGGAATCGGCAGCCTATGCCGACTGGGCTGTTTTGTTTAATGGCAAAGACATTGGTGCAATTGACCGCAGGCAACATAAGTCCACCCAAGGTGAACTGTCCATGCAAAAAAGGACTTTCGGAAGGCGGGGTCAGGGAAATGAAAGACGCTTTGATTAAAAAATAGGTGGGAAAGTGCGGATTAAATTTTCCAGAACGCAAGTCGCGTAATATAGATGATAAATTGCCAAATTGTCCTTGGAGGTAAAAGATGAAATACGTTTGTTTACTACTCTTCGCTTTATTAATTCAAGGCTGCGCAACAAAACTTGAGTTAACCTCTCGACAAAAAGAAATATTAGCAAATTTAACTGATTCAGAAGCTGAAAAAATAACTAAAAACATTTTTTCTAGAACTGAAAAACATTTTGGCCTTATTGGCTCTAATCATACCCAAATTCAGGCTCTAACAAAATTAGAATTAGTTGGTATTGAAAGTTGCATTATTACCTACACTGACTACGCAGAACATATATCAAACGTAAATACTAAATCAAATATGTTTTCAGGTAATAACATTCAAGTCAATACGACCATTTCTTACGATTATACTCGTGAAAAATATACTCTAGATCTTCGCAATATTAAAAAATTACGACTTGAGGATTTTCCCCCTCCACTTTGTCCAGTTGATAAACAATTGTTAACAGCATATTATTCATTTAGTAAGTATGTGAGTTTACATATTTCGAAAGATGAGGTTGACGAGACAATTGCTCTTATAAAGTTTTATAGTCCAGGAGCAAGAATTATTTTTGGTAATGGTTTTTAGAATATCAAGCAAAACTACGATAGTATATTTATCATATTGAAATCGGGGACATAATACCTATTCTAATGTTAGAAATAGAGCGCAGGTCGATTAAGGCATGATGCCCCAGAGGTTTTGTTAGTCGTCATATCAACAAGGTTAACCAATGGTGCAACTGAAGCATTTCAAGCTATTTGACAGCCATTTTCACATTATCGACCAGTGCTTTCCGCTGGTTGCCAATCAAGGTTATCTGCCCGATCCATTTTCCGTCACTGATTATCTCACCCGCACCCAAAATTATGACCTTGCCGGGGGCGCCATTGTCTCTGGCTCCTTTCAGGCCTTCGATCAAACCTACCTGCTCGCCGCGCTCAAGACCCTCGGTCCAAGTTTCGTCGGGGTTGCCCAGCTGCCGGCGACGGTTGCCGATGCTGAACTCATCCGACTGAATGCCGCCGGGGTGCGAGCAGTCCGGTTCAATTTAAAACGGGGTGGTTCCGAAGTGACGGTAAACCTGGAACGCTTTGCCCGGCGGGTTTATGAAATTGTTGGCTGGCACATTGAACTGTATGTGGATGCCAAAGACCTGCCTGAACTGCACGCGACCCTGATTAAACTCCCTCGGGTCAGCATCGACCACCTTGGGCTCTCCGCGTCCGGTTTTGCCCATCTGTTAGCCCTGGTTGAACAAGGGGTGTACGTGAAGGCCACCGGTTTCGGGCGGGTCGATTTTGCGATTCAACCGGCGCTCAAGCAGATTGTTGCGATTAATCCCGATGCGCTCCTCTTCGGCACCGACCTGCCCTCAACCCGGGCAGTGAAACCTTACTGCGACGATGATCTGTTTCAGGTCGTTGACGCCATCGGTGAACAAAACGCACGAAAAGTTTTCTACGAAAATGCCATCCGCTTCTATAAGCCCAAAAGCGAAAGGGGAACAGGCCTGATCGCCAAATGAAGCGGTAGCAAAACACCGATGTTTTAAATGCTATAATTCCCCAGTCATCAAGCCATTTGTCGCCACCAATTGACAGGATCTGCGACGCAGCAGGATTGAAGCTTTGTCTTGAACCAATCACAGCGAAGGAGACGCGCCATGAGCATGATGCAGGAATTCAAGGAATTTGCGATCAAGGGCAATGTGATCGATATGGGCGTTGGCGTCATCATCGGCACCGCCTTTGGAAAAATCGTGTCGTCCTTTGTTTCTGATGTGGTGATGCCGCCCATCGGCGTACTGCTTGGTGGTGTCGATTTCTCTGATCTTGTCTTTACTGTAAAGGAAGCCGTCGGCGGTGCGCCGGCTGTTGTCATTGCTTACGGTAAGTTCGCGCAGACCGTAATCGATTTTACAATTATTGCTTTTGTCATTTTTATGGTGGTGCGCATGATCAATAAACTGAAAAGGAAGGCCGAGGCAGCTCCGGAAACGCCGGCTGTGCCAACCATGGAGCAAATTTTGCTGACCGAAATCAGGGATTTGTTGAAAAAGTAGTCTGCGGTTGCACGTAGGATGTGTCCTTGTGCGTGATCCTGAGCATGCCGGCACAAACGCTGGGCAAATGATCGTTTCCAGTTGTTTTATCGCAACATCGGACATGGATTAAAAATTGAAGCCTGGATTGTTATCAGGTTAAATACGACTATAATTAAGCTATTAAAGTAATTACGCCTGTCGCGTTTTGCCCGGTAATTTAAGGGCAAAGCAAATGGTTTCTGACGCAAGAGTTTCTATAAATGTCCGAAATTATTTTTCTTGAAGGAAAAGAGGTTGGAAAATGAAAAACCTTGGCCATGTTGTGTGTAGTCTGCTGTTTGTCGCCGGGATTGCCGGTTGCTCCGCTCCGGAGCTGAAAGTCGCGCCGGTTGCGATTTCGGATAACCCGACCAGCAAGATTGCTCAATTACAGGAAGAGCTGGAGGCGGGACGGACGCAACAGCTGAATGTACTGGCGCCGACCTCCTATGCACAAGCTGAAGCCTATCTGACCAAAGCCAAAACCGGTCTGAGCAAGAACGATTCAGTCGGGGAGGTGCTACAGAATGTTGCCTACAGCCATGCCTATCTCGATAAAGCCAAGGAATATGCCAGGACCGCCCGTTCCGCCATCGCTCAGGCAATCAAGGCCCGTGAACTGGCGATTTCGGCCGGTGCGGCAAGTTTTACCGAGGATTATCAGCCCCTGGAGGAGTCGTTTCTCGCCCTGACAGAAGGGATAGAAGAGAACAATCTCTCCCGCTCGGCGAAAGATGAAGCCAAGGTCGCCGAGGGGTTTGCCAATCTTGAACTGCGTGCCATCAAGGAAAAGACCCTGGGCGAGGTTCGGGTACTGTTGGCTTACGCCGAAAAAGCCGGCGCAAAAAAACTGACACCGAAAACCTTCAGCGAAGCACAAAAGGCTCTGGTTGACGCTGATCAATTCATTACGCAGCAGCGCTATGAGCGGAAAAAAATGCAGGAGAAAGCCAACTACGCACTGTTTCAGGCGCAACGGGTTGGCCAGGTGATGACGGTCAGCAATCAAGTGGCAGAGATGCAGCCGGAAGACATTGCCTTGCGCAGCGAAAAGCAGTTGCTGAACATCACCCATAAATTAAATAGTCGCGACATGCGCAATGAATCGTCGGAGCTCCAATTGCTGAGTATTCTTGAATCGGTGATTTCCCTGCAGGAAGACAACGCCTATCTGAAGAAAAAGCGGCAACAGGAAGCGGTTGCTGCCGAAGAAGCCATGCAGAAAATGCAAGCCCAGATCGATGCGCAAAGACAACAGATTGCGAGCATTGAAGGCAAGAGCAAAGAGGCACAAAAAGAGAGTGAACTTGCCGCGCAGCGCGAAAAAGAGACCAAGGCGCGCCTCGATGCGGATCGGCGCTTCCAGCAACTGTTTACTGAAGTGCAGGCGATGTTTCCTCAGAAACAGGCCGAGGTTTACAAACAGGCGGACAATCTGGTGATCCGGCTGAAGGTCATGCATTTCCCGGTCGGAAAAGACCTGATCATGCCCGATAACTATGCCCTGCTGAGCACCGTACGCAATGCGATCCGCACCTTTGGCGAGCCGGAGGTGGTGATTGAAGGACATACAGACAACACCGGAACGGCGGCGCTTAATGCCCAACTGTCCAGGGCGCGGGCCGAGGCGGTGCGCCAATACTTTATCGCCAACGGTACGTTGACTGAAACTCAGGTCACCGCCATCGGTTACGGTTCTGAGCGACCACTGGCGACCAACGACACCGCTGAAGGGCGTGCGGTCAATCGTCGTATCGATGTCATTATTAAAACTGACGCGACGGGGAAATAGTCCGACGTTTTAACGCGAAGCGTTGCAACCAAAATCATAAAAAGCCGGCACCGCACAGGTGTCGGCTTTTTGTTCTATCTGCTCATTCGTTAAGGCGTCAAAAAAGCACTAAAATTATATCTAACTATCCGTATATAAAGGTGATTTGAGAAGTTTCTTGCAATAGAACAGCATTTTGGTAGTCTACACGTATAAGTTTTCTCTTAACAAGGAGGTGGATCATGGGGCTTTTTGACAAATTGTTCGGATCAAAGGAGCAGTATCCGGAACTCTCCGGAGATCACACGGCGGCGCGCCGACTGGCGGCGATTCGCAGCAACCTTGAGGCGTTGTCCAAGGAGGTGTCTGATCCGATGGAGGTTCTCCCGACCGATGAGGGCGCTTATGTCTTTATCGGCAAACCACCGAAGCGGTTCGGCATTGCCTGGATCGAGGGGGGAGAGATCAAGAGTTTCAAAACCATGGTGGCAGAGCATGGCATGAGTGTGCGGGACGTCACCTCTATTTCTGATAAACTGCGTGAGGTTTATGTCCGGCATCAGGATGCCGAGCACTTCAGTGCCAAGATTGCGGATCGGGACATCGTGGTGACGCCGTCAGAGACGCTGGCGCAGGACGTGCGCGAGGTCCTTTCTATCATAAATTGAAGGATGGCGCCGGGCGGCGGACATGCCGGCATGGGTCGTACCGTTTAGTGCGATCGGATCAGGGGTTGCTTCCTTTTTGGAAGCGCCCCTTGTTTTATGGGCGGCAATGTGAACCCCGGTGGAGGCTCAGTCATATTGCGCGCCAAAAATCATTTCCAAAGTCAGAATCAGGGACGGGTCGGGCCTGAATCCATATTCGCGTTCAAATACGATTTGCGGCGTGATTTCAAAGAAAATCCACTTCTGGTGCAGATTGCGGCGGTAACGGATACTGGCGAAGTAGGAGTTGTCCCTCAGATAGGGCGCCGTATCGAAAATAACCCCGGCACCGGTGGCGATGACATCGGCGGGGGTCAGGATATACGAGTAGGAGAAGGATGGCTGCAGTTGGACATTCTTCTTGGAACCCTCACTCCAGAGAAGACCGAGGGACAGGCGCAGCAGGCTGCGCTTGCTCGGGGTGGTTTCGAAGTCGAGGTTGGTCCGAGCCTCCAGGCCCTTTGATTCGTACCAGCCCGGCACCATGGTTAACCGCAACAGCCAGTCTTCCCCCAACGGCTGTAGCCGGTTCATGCGCAGTTTGATAAAAGGGTCTAACGGCACCCGCATCTTGATCCCTGGCTGCAGGCGGACGTCCCAGCGGCGTTTCTCCTGTAGTACGATTTGCAGGGCGGCGACCGGTTTGGCAGAGTCGATCCGGTTCAAAAAGGTTTCGCGAGTGGAGATTTTGCTGCCATCGGGGGAGCCATCGTCACTGGCCAGGATCAGGTTCACTTTTCGTCCGAGACGACTGAGGTTGGTCAGGTCAAGGCGCATACGTACGGTGCCGTTGAAAGTCAACTCACCTTTCTTGCCGTAAAGAGTGCTGCCGGAGAGCCGGGCGTAGGTGCCACTCTCTTCGACGAAAATGCGATCATCTCCGAAAAAAGTATCGATGTTATCGGATACTGTTTCGAGGGAATGAGAGAAGAAGCCTTGCCCGACATCGAGATAGCGCATCCCTGGCAAGCGTGGCAGGGGGATGTCGGTCTCGTCGGTCTCCGGTGTCTCCAATGGTGCTGGAATCGGGTCGGGGTCCAGAACTGGTTCAGGCGCTCTATTCGGGATCGGTGCTGCAACCGGAACCGGTGTCTCTTCCGGCGGCAGCGGCACCTCGGCCCAGGCCGTTGCTCTGCACAGCAGGGCCAGAACCATCAGGGTCGACAGCATCAGCATGGGGCGGAACCTGACGCTTTGCCCTTGTTTAATCAGAGCCAGCCCCCAGACGAAAACGTTGGCATGGGTAAGGAGTTGCCGCACGGAAACCTTTTTTTAAAAGAGGATGGAGGTTTAATCCGAATCGGAGGCTTGCCGGGTGGCAGCGATGAAGCCTTCGATCACATTATCAATCTCGGTCACGTTAACAGCGCGGGCAAATTCACGGACAAAACCACGCAGATAGACGGCGGCCGGCAGTTTTTCGTAGTTCTGTGCTTCAATATTTTGCAGGTGATAACGGCCGATCTTGGTTCGATCGGCGATATCCTGCAGACTGAGCCCGAGGCGCTCGCGGTGTTGTTGCAGATGGAGCCCGGGAGTGGCACGTGGATCACTGGGGGCAGCATCGGAATCGACGGGGAGGGGCTCATCCTGAGGTAGCAGGCAGATCCGGGCTTGGGCAATGGTGTTAAACGCGACCTGCAACGATTCTAGTTTCTCCTGACGGTCGGCGTAGTCGAGCAGGGAGTAAGTGGCGAGGGATGCTTCGTCAAACAGCTCGCTTAATTGTCGATAGGCAGTTTCCACCTCGCGCAGACTGGCGTCCGGGGTAAGCCCGAGCAGCAGGTAGCAGCGCTGCAGGTCATCCCTGTCCATGGGTTTTCTCCTTCACCGGAAACATAAGGCTCAGCAGTCGACGGATATCTTCGGCAAACGGCCCGCCTGGAAACATCTCCAGTACCGGGCGGCGCGCTTTGAGCGCGATCAGTACCCGGTCGTCGTTGCGGATGATGGCCGGTTCGCCCATGTCGATGCCGAAGAAGTCACGACTGGCGGTGACCATCTTGCCGCCGAGTTCGCGATCCTCACTGCGCTGTACCTGATTCACGACCAGCTTCGGAGTAAACTTGTTCATGGCCTGTTGCAGCTTCTTTGCCAGCAGGGGGTCCCGCTGCAGCAGATCGAGCAGCAACTCTTTGGGCGAGCGGATGCCACTTTGTACTTTTTCCGCCAGTGCGGCATCGACCAGACTCTCCGCTTCAAAATGGCGGATGACCTGGCGTAGACGCCGGTAATAACTGGCTTTAAGGAAATGATAAGTGTTCTCGATGGCGGTCGGTGTCGGCATCAGGACCAGCAGGCCGTTTTGGGCGGCCAGGAAGAAATCGAGCATATTGAAGGAACTTCCGGCACCGAGATCAACAAAGACATGGTCGGCCGGAAGCGTGGTGAGCTGGCGAATCAGTTTTATTTTTTGCAGCCAGGCCGGATTGGCCATATCGAGCTGGGCACGGGCTCCACTGATCAGTGACAGGTTGGGAAAAGGGGTGGGCAGGAGGATCTCTTCAAGGGTATTGGCTTTGTGGCTGAACAGGTCACTCAGGGTGTGTTGTGGGTGGGGCATACCGACGAAGGTGTGCAGGTTAGCGCCGCCCAGGTCGGCATCGAACAGAATGCAGCGTTCGCCGCGGGCTGCCAGCGCCATGGCCAGTCCGGAGGAGATGACCGATTTGCCGACCCCGCCCTTGCCGCCGCCGATGGCCCAGAGACGTGGCCGGTGCTGCTGACTTTGCTGCTGATCTGTCACCGTTATGGCTCTCAGTGCGAACAGGTTGCGTCACCGGTAGCCGGCGCTGCGCATTATGCAACACCCTTTGTCCAATAAATCCACAAAGATGTCAAGCTTCAGCCGCTGTTGGTTGCCGCATGACTTGATTTTTTTACAACAACCACCGTATAGTTTGACCTCGTATTTTCGAGAGTAAAAAGGGGTTTAATCCGTGCATGAACTCGGGATCACCCAGAGCCTGGTCGAGATTGCCGAACGCGCCGCCCGCGATCAGGGGGCGCAGCGCGTATTGACCCTGACGGTGGAGATCGGTGAACTCGCCGGTGTTGTCCCCGATGCGGTGATGTTCTGTTTTGAGGCGTGTAGCCGCGGCACCCTGCTCGAAGGGAGTCAGCTGCAGATTCGCCATATCCCCGGCCTTGCGCATTGCGCCGGCTGTGACACAAAGGTTTCGATTGAACCGATGACTATTGCCTGTCCCGTCTGTGGCAGTTTCGCTCTGGAACGCCGTCAGGGGGAGGAATTACGCCTGCTCGAACTGGAGATCGAATAGATGTGTACCGACTGCGGCTGTGCTCCGGCACAGCATGAACATCGCCATGACAGCGGCAGCGTCCGCACCCTGCGCATCGAAGAGGATCTGCTGGCGAAAAACGATCGTCTGGCGGCGGCCAACCGGGCACACTTTGCCGCCCACGGCCTGCTGACCCTGAATCTGGTCAGCTCACCCGGTTCCGGCAAGACGACCCTGCTCGAGCGCACCCTGACCGACCTGCAGAAGCGTATCGGCTTCGCCGTTCTCGAAGGGGACCAGCAGACCAGCAACGACGCTGAGATGACAGCCGCCACCGGCGTGCCAGCGCACCAGATCAACACCGGTGCCGGCTGTCATCTCGACGCCCATATGGTCGGTCATGGGGTCGAGCACTTCGATCTCGATAAGATCGACATCCTGCTGATTGAAAATGTCGGCAACCTGGTCTGCCCGGCGGCTTTCGATCTCGGTGAAGATGCCAAGGTGGCGGTGCTGTCGGTCACCGAGGGGGAGGATAAACCGGTCAAGTATCCGCAGATGTTCCGCGCGGCGTCGTTGATGATCATCAACAAGATCGACCTGCTGCCGTATCTCGATTTCGATATGGCCAAGTGCCGCACTTATGCCCGCCAGGTCAATCCCGATCTGGAGATCCTCGAACTCTCCTGTCGCAGCGGCGAAGGGCTCGATGCCTGGTACGCCTGGCTGGAGAATGCTCTGGCCAAGAAACGTCCGGCCTGAAACAAGAAAGAGGAATTCTTTATGTGTCTTGGTGTCCCGATGCAGGTGAAATCGATAGCCGATGACGTTGCTGTCTGTGAGATCGATGGCGTCAAGCGTGAAGCGAGCCTGATGATGGTTGACGGTATTGAGGTCGGCGATTATGTGCTGATCCATGCCGGTTTTGCCATTGAGAAGATCGACGAGGACGAGGCGTTGCTCACCCTGCAGGCGCTGCGTGATGCCCTCGATCTGGGTCTTGGCGTCGAATGAACCTGACCCGCGCTTTTCGTGACCCGGAGCTGGCCCGCGGTCAGCTCTCCTCCATCATCCGCAGTGTCGCCGGTCTTGACCGTACCATCACCCTGATGGAGGTCTGCGGCACCCACACTATGGCCATCTATCAGCATGGCATCCGTGCCCTGCTGCCACCACAAATTCGCCTGATCTCCGGCCCCGGCTGTCCGGTTTGCGTCACCCCGGTCGGCTACGTCGATCACGCCGTCGCTCTGGCGCGGCGCCCCGACTCCGTTGTCGCCACTTTCGGCGACATGGTCCGCGTCCCCGGTTCGTCGAGCAGTCTGCTGCGCGAACAGGCCCTCGGCGCCCATATCCACATCGTCTACTCGCCCCTCGATGCCGTCACTTATGCGCAAGCCCATCCCGAAGTCGAGGTGGTCTTTCTCGGTGTCGGCTTCGAAACCACCGCCCCGACCGTGGCCGGCGCCGTGGTGGTTGCGCAGCAAAAACAGCTGAGCAACTTCTCCGTGCTGTGCAGTCACAAGACCATGCCCGGACCGATGGCGGCTCTAGCCGGTGATCCCGAGCTGCAGGTTGATGGCTATCTCTGCCCTGCTCATGTCAGCGCTGTGATCGGTGCCGATGCCTATCGACCGCTGGTCGATAATTTTCACGTCCCCTGTGTCGTCACCGGCTTCGAGCCCCTCGATGTGCTGCAGGGGGTGGCGATGCTGGTGCAGCAGGTGCTTAGCGGCAGTGCCAAGGTCGAAATCCAGTACAGTCGTGTCGTGAAAGCGGCCGGGAATCAAAAAGCCCAGGCGTTGCTGCAACAGGTGTTTGAGCCTTGCGACGCCCGCTGGCGTGGCATTGGCGATCTGCCGCAAAGCGGCCTGCGCCTGCGGCCGGCATTCGCTGCTTTCGATGCCGCCCGCAAGCTGACGGTGAGCGTTGAGGCACCGCGCGAATCGCCCGGTTGCCTCTGCGGTGAGATCCTGAAAGGGAAGGTACGGCCTACCGATTGCCCACTGTTCCGCAACCTCTGCACCCCGGAAAACCCGGTCGGTGCCTGCATGGTCTCCAGTGAGGGGACTTGCGCGGCAGAGTATAAGTACGGTTCTTAAGGAAGGATTCAGGATTCAGGCGTCAGGTTGGAAGCCTTAAAGCCTGATTCCTGATTCCTGATTCCTGGAGTGATTAAACGACGTGACCTCCGATATTATCCTCCTCGGCCACGGCAGTGGCGGCACCTTGAGCCACCAGCTGCTTGATGAGCTGATCATCCCGCTGCTCTCCGGTGTGCCGAGTCGTGATCAAAACGATGCGGCGGTGTTGGCGCCAGTTGCCGGTCGCCTTGCCTTTACCACCGATTCCTATGTGGTCGACCCGCTCTTTTTCCCCGGTGGCTGCATCGGCGATCTGGCGGTTTACGGCACGGTCAACGATCTGGCTATGGCCGGGGCGACACCCTTGGCTTTAAGTGTCGGCCTGATTCTCGAAGAGGGGCTGCCGGTGGCCGTGCTGCAACGGGTGTTGGAGGCGATGCGGGACGCAGCGACTGCGGCCGGAGTGGGCATCGTCACCGGCGACACCAAAGTGGTGCCGCGCGGCAAGGCCGATAAACTGTTTATCAATACCGCCGGAATCGGCGTCCTCGAACATGACCTGTCGTTCTCCGGCAGTGGTGCCCTCCCCGGCGATCGGGTCCTGATCAACGGCTCCATCGGTGATCACGGTATGGCGGTGCTCGCCTGTCGCGAAGGGCTGGAGCTGACCGGTGATCTCCGCAGTGACTGTGCGCCGTTGCATCGGCTGGTGGCCGCCATGCGCAGTGCCGGCGGTGCTGCTTTGCATGTGTTACGTGACCCGACCCGGGGTGGTGTTGCCACCACACTGAAGGAGATCTGCCTGCAGTCGCAGGTCGATCTGCTGCTCGAAGAGAATGCCTTGCCGGTGCGTCCGGCCACCGCCGGGGCCTGTGCTCTGCTCGGGCTCGATCCGCTGTTTGTCGCTAACGAAGGGAAGCTGCTCGCCTGCGTGGCACCGGATGCAGTCGATGCGGTCCTTGCCGCCATGCGCAGTCTGCCGGAAGGAGCGGAGTCTTGCTGTATCGGCGAGGTGACCGCAACCGGTAGCGGGCGGTTGCGTCTGCGCACCGCCATCGGCGGTGTCCGCGCCATCGAAATGCTCGCCGGTGAGCAGCTGCCGCGCATCTGCTGAGCCAATCTGTGACCGAAACCGAACTCCTCAATAACCTGCTCGCCGCCCTCAGCCGCCAGCTCCCTGATCCCGATGACCCCTCGGCCCGGCGCCTGATCAACGGTCGCGGCAACGCCCTTGCCGGTCTGGAGACGGTGGTGGCCGACTGGTTTCCGCCGCTGTTGCACATCACCCTCTACGGCCCCTGCAGCGACGCCGGTCTCGACCGGCTGGCATCTGCCCTTCCGGCCCTGTTCGGTCCCGCCCTCGGCGCTCTGGTCGTGCAGCAGCGTATTGTTGCCGCCTGCGATGTCCGTTTGCTCTACGGCACCCTGCCCGAACCTTGCGTTGCACAAGAGGCCGGTCTGCGCTACCTGATCGACCCCCTCGCCCGGCAGAATCTTGGTTATTTTCCCGACATGGCGGTCGGTCGCGCTCTGGTGCGCGAGCGTGCTGCCGGCAAGCGGGTGCTCAACCTGTTTGCTTACACCTGCGGCTTTTCGGTGGCGGCACTGGCCGGCGGGGCAGCGCGGGTGGTCAATGTTGATATGAACGGCCGCCTGCTCGATCGCGGACGGCGCAATCATCAGCTCAACGATCTTGATGCAAGGCAGGCGGTGTTTTTGCCCCACGACGTGTTCAAGTCCTTTGGCCGCCTGCGCCGCGAGGGGCCTTACGATCTGGTCATTATCGATCCGCCCGGTTACCAGCCGGGGAGTTTCAGTGCCGAGCGCGACTGGCCGAAGCTGCTGCGGCGGCTGCCGGAGCTGATGCCGGACGGCGGTGAGGTGCTGGCGGCGGTGAGTGCGCCGGAACTCGGGCGGCGGTTTTTGTTGGAGCAGTTTGGGGTGTATCTGCCGGGGGCGAGGTTGGTGGGGGAGTGGACGGCGGGGGAGGATTTTCCGGAGCGGGATCCTGATCTTGGCTTGCATCTGTTAGCTTATCAACTACCGGCTGGTACTCTGCCCGCTGAGTGATGGCGGGAAGTTGTTTGTTCCAAAATCTAAACCTGAAGACTTGAGTCAAAGGATCGGGCGCTGCGCCCCGTGCCCCGCCTTACTTTCTTTTGCGTGCACAAAAAGAAAGTAAGCAAAGAAAATGCACCCAATGCCACCGTCCGCCATAGCCCTATCGGGCGACGGCAGGTCCCCTCCGCTTCGCAGACGTTTCGGGGCCGCGAAAAAAACTTGCCCTGCGGGCTTCGGACATTTTTGCGGCAAGGCCCCCGAACCATCCACTGCGCTCCGGCGGCGGCACATGGGGTTAAGATCAAAATCCTGAAACCTGAAGTCTGAAACCTGAAGTCTGAAACCTGTTTCTCCCCCCTTACACCATCGCCGAACGGAAGGGTTTTCATCTGGGGCTTTCCGGGTCGAATGTCCGAAGCCCTGGAAGGGCAAGTTTTCGATCCCGGCCGGATGAAAAACCTGCAGTGAGGGAACCTGACGTCGCCCGAAGGGCGATGGAAGGCGATCGTGTCGGGGCGTCCTTCTTTTGCTGACTTTTCTTGGACGAGCAAGAAAAGTCAGTCGTCTGGCGGGGCGAAACCCGCCGGTTTCGGTGCTGGATAATCCGAAAGTCTGAGTCAAAGGATCGGGCGCTGCGCCCCGTGCCCCGCCTTACTTTCTTTTGCGCGCACAAAAAGAAAGTCAGCAAAGAAAATGCGCCCAATGCCACCGCCCACCATCGCCCTAGCGGGCGACGGCGGGTCCCCTCCGCTTCGTAGACGTTTCGGGGCCGCGAAAAAAACTTGCCCTGCGGGCTTCGGACATTTTTGCGGCAAGGCCCCCGAACCATCCACTGCGCTCCGGCGGCGGCACATGGGGGTTAAGGTCAAAATACTGAAACCTGAAACCTGAAACCTGTTTTTCTCCTTAACCTAATTAGCGCCGATCCCGAAACCTACCCGACTCGCAACTTTCCCTTCTTCCGGCTTCCGGTTGATATCATCCTGCTTCAGAAACACCCGCTCCGTCGGCAGTTTGCCATCTCCGACCAGATAGCTCGCCACGGTCTTGGCCCGCTCCTGGGCCAGATCCTGCATCTCCTTGTCACCGGCGTCGGTATGTGCCAACAGCAGTTTCTCCATCTCTGCATCCGGTATGGTTTTAACCATCCCGATGACGTTGCGCGGTTTGGGGATGCTGGCCTGATCGTAAACCTGGGCAAGGGCGCGGCTACGCTGCTTGGTGCTCAGAGGACCAGTCGTTTTGGCAGCGCGCTGGATACGGCGCTCAAGCTCGGCGCGCCGCCAGCCTTCCGGGTCGCGTTCGGGATCGACATAGCCACTGACGTCGAGTTTCAGTCCCGGGCGCTCGATCAGGGCGGCGACCAGGCTGTCGAGCTTCGCCTGTTCAACCGGGTCAAGGTCGCTGTGTCCAGCGGTAAAGGCGATGCCATCGAAGTCTTCAGCGCCCCCGACCAGAGATGCGAGCAGGGCAAAGGGGGAGGTGGCGGCTTTGATCAGCAGGTTTTTCAGGATGTCGAAGATCACGCCGACAACGCTGAACTGTGGGTCATCAAGACTGCCGTTGACCGGCAGGTTGAGATGGATTTCGCCCTTGCGGTCTTTGAGCAGGGCAACGGCGAGGCGCACCGGTAGAACGGTTGCCTGGTCGCTGTCGACCTGGTCGCCGAAGGTGAATTGATCGACGAAGACCCGGTTGCCGGCCTGTAGCGTACTGCCGTCGATGCGGTAATCGAGATCGAGGGAGAGTTTCCCCTTTTCGATGACGTAGCCCAGATAGGTGCCGGAATAGGGGGTCATGGGTGACAGGTCGATGGCATCGAAGCGGACTTTGATGTCGGCGAATAGCCCCTCTCCGAAGGGGTTGAGACTCCCGCTGATACGTAGCGGAGAAATGTTGTTCAGCCGAGCACGCAGGTCAAGACTGGCCGGCTCTGTTGCGCGGGCGTCGAGATGACTGATGCGGCCGCCGAGGTCACTGAGCCGGGTGTCATAAGTGTGCTTGAGGTGCTGGTCGATAAAGGAGACGTTGCCGGCCTGGAGAACGACGGCATCGATACGGATATCGGGTGGCGGTGCCGGTGCACTGGTGGCAAGAACCGGGGTTGGGGTGGACGCCGTCGGTGCCGGCGCAGCGGTCTCAGCTTTTGCGGTGGTGTGCACTTGCTGCAGGTTGATCTTCCCTTCGGGGGTAATCAGGATTTTGGCCAGAAAACCGTTCAGGACGACTTCCGACAGGCGGAGTCGCGGGGTGCCGTTCTCCAGTTGTAGATCGAGGCCGGTCAGTTGCAGACTCTCCCAGCCGAGCACGTCGCTCTGGGTGACCGGTTCGCGTATCTGCAGGGCGCGCAGACCGGCTGCACCGTTGACCGTTATCTGCGGACTGCTGCCGCTACCGTCAAAATCAAGCGCAAGTTCGCAGTCGATCTGGCCGTCGAGAATTTGCGCCGACACTTCGGGTGGCAGATACGCTTCGAGACCGTGCAGGGGGATACGATCGGTTTTGAGTTTGGCACTCGTTTTTAGCGGTTCCAGCGTGAAGTCACCTTTGAGATCGACGGTGCCTGGTGTGGTTACGGCCGGGTCGCTGATTTTGAAATCGAGCGCGTAGGAGGTGGCATCTTTTCCGGGCAGGGCGAAGCGCCCGAGCTGGAAGTTGATCGTTCTCAGCTCGCGCTCAAAGGGTATCTTGCCGCTGGCATCGCTGATGTGGACACGTCCGTCGCGCAGGCGCAACTGTTCCAGACTGATGGCCAGCGGGTCAGCCTCTTCTGCCTGCGTCGGGACGGGTGTTGCCGTCGTGGAGTTTTGAGCTGGTGGGAGCAGTTGCAGCAAGTTGAGCTCTCCGTTTTTATCGCGGGCGACGAACAGTTCCGGCTTGTTCAGGTAAAGGTCACCGAGGGCAATCCGGCCGGCAAACAGGTCGGCATCGTTTATGTGCAGCTGGGTCAAAGGCAGAAAGATCAGGTCGGCACCGGCTTTGTCGCGCAGGCGCAGGCCAGTGACGGCAATGTCCCCCTTAAGCTGCAGCTCCGGCAGGTTACCGGCGTTGATATGGTAAGCCAGGGTGACGTCAATGCCGAGGTGGCCGGAGGCGACAGTAAAGCCGCGCTCGGACGGCAGGTAGCTGCTGTAGTAGGGGAGGTCGATGTTGTCGATCTGCAGCTGCAGGGTGCTGGTCAACGCCTCCGAGAAGGGCTTGACCTCGCCGGTGGCGGCAAAGAGGGCGTCGTCAAGGCGCAGGCTTAAGTTCGGTTTGACAAAACGGTTCGCCAAAGCCGGGGTGTTGCCGATAAACGGCAGTGCCATTTCCAGCTCGCGGATCTCATGGTGACTTTGCAGGGGGCCGAGATCGCTGAAGTCGGCGCCGCCACCGCGGATCACCAGATTGTTGAGAGCAAAATGTTGCGGTTCCGCCGGCGTTTCCGGTGGCGTGACTGCCGACGGGTCTGGCGGCGGGATGAGGTCGGCGAAGTTGAACTGGCCATCGGCGGCGCGAATGACGGTGATATGCGGATTCACCAGTTCGAGATCGTTGATGACCGGTGCCAGTTCGAACAGTGAGCGCGGGCTGACGTGGAAGCTGAGGCGGTCAAAAGCGACAAACGCATCGGTCGAACCGGCTTCGCTCAAGGCGACGCCGTCGAGCTGTACCCCCCAGGTCAGCGGGTTGAGGCCGATCCGTTCCAGAGTGAGTTGGCGGGCGGTATTTTTAGCAACCCAGTCAACCGCCTGGTTGCGCACGAGACCCGGTACGACAACAGCGACCAACAACATCGACAGGATGATCAAGCCGGCTGCCACATAAAGCAGCTTCTTCCATAAACGCATTGCAACCTCCAGTTTTGCGCAGATGACTTAAGCGTAACAAAAAAGAATGGTTGCGTCGCAAGTTAATTGAATTTGCCAGGGGGTAAACGGTATTTTTCGGCTGACAGCGTCGAAATGCTTGTGTTAGGATTTGCATTCTTTAAATATTGATCGCAGGAGGAATACTAAAAATGGCGATGACTGATACCCAGAAAGCTCTGCTCGCGGCGGCCAAGACCGAGAAGGACGCCATGGATTTTTACAAGTACGGCGCGGAGAAGCTTCCCGACGACAAGGCGGCAGCCACCTTCAAGCTTCTTGCCCGTGAAGAGCTCGAACATGCCCGTTCTTTTTACGACTGTGTCAATTCTTCGGGGCTCGCTCCGTTTGACAGCTTCATCAGCGGCCCGCCCGACACCGAGTCGAGTTGGTGGAAATCGTTGCAATCAGCGATGCTGATCGGTTTTGACGAGCGCAAGGCCCTGGAGCTGGCGATGGATCAGGAGGCAGCGCTGGAAAAAGAGCTGCTGGCCATGGCCGAGAAGATGACCGATCCCGACGTCAAGGCGGTTTATCTCGCCAATGCCCGCTCGACCCATCGGCATGAAGAGTTGATCGGGGAAGATTACAAGGCGATTTACGGCTGATTGATCACTTCACACTGAAAATGATAAAGCCCGGCAGATGACTGTCGGGCTTTTTTGTTGATTGGCGTCGGAGGTAAAGGTCTTGACAATGTCTGCGTAACCGACTTGAATGTTACTGCATTTATTGAAGGGGAGGGGGAATATGATGCAATCTATCAATGGCCTGGATCGGCAACTTATGCCATTCGGGCCATTTTGTTTTCGGGATGGGCTCGGTGCGTTGTTGCTGTTGGAAAGCCGAGGGCCAAAGCATCGCGCAGAACATCCGATATCACAATGTGATTGCATTGAGCCGGGCTGTCTGCTAGATTTGAGGCAGGCATGAACAGCCAGCATCGTAAAACGCTGCGAGCGCTCTTCGCTCAGCCGGTCCCGGCCAATCTGGAATGGCGGCGCATCGAGGCTCTTTTTCTGGCTCTTGGGGCAGAGATGGTCGAGGGGGCAGGATCACGGGTGGCTTTTGTGTTGCACGATCACCGGGCTGACTTTCATCGTCCACATCCCGGCAAGGAAGCGAAGCGCTACCAGGTGCGGGCGGCGCGGGAATTTCTCGAAGCGGCAGGAGTAACCTTATGAGCAAACCCCTCACTTATGGCGGCTATGCGGCTCACGTTGAGTTTGACGGTGAAGATCGCCTGTTTGTCGGCCGTATTGCCGGAATTGTCGATATTGTGACCTTCCATGGCGAATCGGTCTCCGAGCTGGAGCAGGCGTTTCATGATGCCGTAGACGACTATCTGATCATGTCCGTGAAACTGGGGCGAAAACCACAAAAACCCTGTTCCGGCAAGCTGATGCTGCGCCTTCCGCCGGAAGTCCATGCGCACGCGCTGATGATGGCTGAGGCGCACGGCAAGAGCCTGAACCAGTGGGCAGCGGATGTGCTGGCGAAGGCGGAGTAGTGAAGTGTAAGAAACGAGAGCCGTATTGTGGCTACTCGCCGTAGGGGCTGAAAATACACTAAAAAATCTGGAGGTAAAGTATCTGTCTTAAAACGGTACTTTACTTTTTGCTTTGTGCTGGACGACCGCCCGGGGGTGACCCGCGGGCGGTTCGTATTTTCGGCAGTTGAAAATAGCTATTCTTCCGCAATCGCCTTATGTAACTGTACTGGCACCGCCGGCTTACGCAGGCGCATGTTGAGGATTTCGACGCCGACCGAGAAGGCCATGGAGAAGTAGATGTAGCCTTTGGGGATGTGAAAGCCGAGGCCGTCGGCGATGAGGGTGACACCGATGAGGATCAAAAAGCTCAAGGCGAGCATTTTGAAGGTCGGGTGGGCGTCGACGAAATCACCGATGCTCTTGGCGGCGACCATCATCACCAGGACGGCGACGACGACGGCGGTGACCATCACCCAGAGGTCGCGGGCGAGACCGACTGCGGTGATGACTGAGTCGAGGGAGAAGATGATATCGAGCAGAGCGATCTGCGCCAGGGTGACGCCGAACCCGGCGATGGCGGGTGCCGTTGTGCTCCCGGTCGCACCTTCGAGGCTGCTGTGAATTTCGTGGGTGCTTTTAAACAGTAAAAACAGGCCACCACCGATCAGGATCAGGTCGCGGCCGGAGACGCTGTGTCCAAAAACGGCGAACAGTGGCGCGGTCAACCCCATGACCCAGGTGAGCGACAGTAGCAGCAGGATGCGGGTGAGCATGGCCAGGCCGAGGCCGAGAAAGCGCGCTTTTTCCCGCTGCTGTGCAGGCAGGCGACCGACGAGGATGGAGATGAAGACGATGTTGTCGATGCCGAGCACAATCTCCAGGGCGGTCAGGGTGAGCAGCGCCAGTAATACTTCGGGGGTAAACAGTTCGAGCATGGTGTGCCTCCTTTAAGGGGCAATATGAAGTGGCGCGAGTATAGCAGAGAGGAGATAACTGTAAAAGCGGGCAGAGTCTGTTAACGTTGAATTGTCAGGGACAAAAGGAAAAGTGAAATGGCGTACGGATATTGCGATTCACCCGAATTAAATGTCAGGCCGGAAGGTTTTGCCTGATCCGCGAAAATCAGATTTGATCCGTGTCCCATTCCAGAATTTATTGTTGCAGCCTTTTATCAGTAACGGAGTCAAAAACCATGTGCCAGCTGCTCGGCATGAACTGCAATGTTCCGACCGATATCTGCTTCTCCTTCACCGGCTTTCGCCGCCGCGGCGGTGGCACCGATGTGCACCGCGACGGCTGGGGGATCGGCTTCTTTGAGGGGAGGGGAGTGCGTCTGTTTCTCGACCCGCAACCGTCGGCACATTCGCCGGTGGCGGAACTGGTGCTCAACTATCCGATCCACTCCCTTAATGTCATCGCACACATCCGTAAGGCGACTTCTGGCGATATCTGTCTGGAGAACACCCACCCGTTTGGTCGCGAGCTCTGGGGGCGGCAGTGGTTGTTCGCCCATAATGGTCACCTGCCAGATTTCCAGCCGGAGCTTGATGGCAGTTTTGTGCCGGTGGGGAACACCGACAGCGAGCTGATCCTCTGCTGGCTGCTACAGTCGCTGCGGCAGCGCTTTGGCGTTACGCCGCCCGCATCGGAAGCACTCTTTTCGGCCCTGCATGAACTGACTCTGCAGTTTGCCGGTCTCGGGATCAGCAACTACCTGCTTGCCAATGGCGAGATCATGGTTGCTCATTGCTCAACGCATCTCAGCTACCTGATTCGTCAGGCGCCGTTCGGCGAGGCCCATCTGAGCGATGAGGATGTCACTGTCGATTTTAGCAACAAGACCACTCCCAACGATCGCGTCGCGGTGATCACCACCCAGCCGCTGACCGATAATGAACCCTGGGTCGATATGCGCCCCGGTACCCTGTGGATGTTTCAACACGGTGAAGTTGTGGCTCAGGACGACACCGTGCCGAGCCCGTACAAATCGATGGCTGAGATGCAGGGGCATGATGCATAAAGGGAAAAAACGCAAGGCAAGTGGCCGCAGATTTTGCAGATTTTCGCAGATTAAGGCCTGGTACAAAAACAAATCATTCTTGGTTTAAATCTGTGTAAATCCGTGAAATCTGTGGCCAGTTTTTTGCTATTACGGTTTGCCGAACAATTGATCGGCCAGAGCATCAGCCTGTGCCAGCAGTTCGGGGTGGGCGGTATGATCGTCGGGAAAGTAGACGTCGGTGAGGCGCAGGGGGTGAGTGTCGGCGAAGGCGGTCCAGGAAAACAGCTGGCTGTAGCGGGGGAGGATATCGGCGAAGCGATCTACGTCGCTGTGCCCCTGACTGAGAATAAAGACCAGCGGTTTCGGTGCCGGTAGCCGGCTCGGTTTGGAGCGTTTGATGTAGTTCGGTTTCAGGTAGGAGTAGCTGCGATCGATGAACATCTTCAGCTGGGCACTGACATCGCCATAATAAACCGGCGAGGCAAAGACCAGCAGGTCGGCGGCAAACACCGCGTCGAGCACCGGGGTCAGGTCATCCTTGAGGACACAAGTCTCCAGGTCGGTCTTGCAGCGGTTGCACCCCTGGCAGCCACGCAGGGCCATGCCGTTAAGGTAAAACTCTTCGATGCTGGCGCCGCGTTGCCGGGCCTGGTCGAGAAAGTGGCGCGCCAGCGCGGTGCTGTTCCCCTGTTTGCGCGGGCTACCGTAGAGACAGACGACCTTCATGCTTTTTATCCTTTTCGACGAGGAGGACATTCGCCAGGGCTATTTGGCCACTAAGGCACCAAGCCACAAAGAAAATCTTTAATGTGTATCTGAGTTAAAAGGTTTACTTGGTGCCTTAGTGCCTTGGTGGCAAATCTTGTCAGGTTGAAATCCTGAGTTTGCAGGTCTTCTCAGCAATTCTGGGTCAATCAATCATTTGCCTTCAGCCCCTCTGCCAGATCCTCCCACAAATCCTCCACATCCTCAATCCCTACAGATAATCGCAACAGTTCCGGACCGATGCCGAGGCTGTTTTTGGTCGCGGCCGGGATGGCGGCGTGCGACATGCTCCAGCAGTGGGTGAGGATGGTCTCGACGCCGCCGAGGCTCGGAGCAATGATCGGTAGTTTGACTTCTTGCAGCAACGGCTTGACTCGCGCCTCGCTCTTCAAGGCGAAGGAGAGCACGGCGCCGGCGCCGCTGGCCTGGGCAAAGTGGCGGGTGCGCTGTGGAAAGTCGGCCAGACCGGGGTAGTAGACGCGGGCGATGGCCGGGTGGTCAGCAAGACGCTCGGCAAGGATCTGCGCATTGGTCTGAGCGGCTTCGAGGCGTAGCTTGAGGGTCTTGATCCCCCGCGCCAACAGAAAGCAGTCGAAGGGGGCGAGGACGGCGCCGAAAGCGTTCTGGAAATACTTCAGCTGCTTGGCCAGTTCGGGGTCGGCCGTGGTGACGACGCCGGCCAGCAGGTCGGAATGGCCGCCGAGGAACTTGGTGGCGCTGTGGATGACGACATCGATCCCCAAAGGCAGCGACGGCTGCAATAGCGGGGTCATGAAGGTGTTGTCGAGCAGGGTTAAAAGACCATGGCGTTTTGCGATTTCGACCATGGTGCGCAGATCGGTGATGTTGAACAGCGGGTTGGTCGGTGTCTCCAGAAACAGGCCGCGGGTCTGCGGCGTGATCGCTGCCTCCACCGCCTGCGCATTGGTCGTATCGACAAATTCGACCGTAATCCCCTGTTGCGGCAGCACCCCGGTCAGGTAGCGCCAGGAGCCACCGTAGAGATCGCGCGAAGCAAGGAGATGGTCACCGCTTTTAAACAGGGAGAGGGCGCTGCCAACCGCCGCCATCCCCGAGGCGTAGGCGAAGCCGCGCACACCCCCTTCGAGCAGAGCGATGGCCTCCTCAACCTGGTCCCGGCTTGGATTGCCGCTGCGGGCGTAGTCGTAACTCCCCGATTCGCCGCCGATATGGTGATAGGTCGAGGCCTGATAGATCGGGATGGTCGCGGCACCGGTGGCCGGGTCGCGATCGCGCCCCTGGTGAACCAGCAAGGTGGCGGTGCGGAGGTTTTTCTTGTCCATGGGATGTCCTTGAAAAAGGTTTCAGGAATCAGGTGTCAGGTGTCAGGTGTCAGGTGCTAAATCTGAAGCCTGAGTCCTGAAACCTGATTCCTGCCCGCCTTGGCTACGCCAAGGCTTGGGCGAGATCAGCAATGATGTCGGCCACATCCTCAACCCCGACCGACAAGCGCAGCAGGCTTTCGCAGATGCCGAGGCGGGCGCGTTCCTGCGGTGGCACATCACCGTGAGTCTGCACCGCCGGCAGGGTCATCAGTGATTCGACGCCGCCGAGGCTTTCGGCAAACGAGATCAGGCGCAAACGTTTGAGTACGTTGCAGGCGGCTTCGGGCGATTCTACACGAAACGACAGCATTCCGCCAAATCCGCTGGTCTGTTTTTTCGACAGCTCGTGGCCGGGATGGGATTCGAGACCGGGGTAGTAGACGGCGGAGACCGCCGGGTGCTGCTGCAGCCAACGGGCAACGATCAGGGCGTTGTGACTGTGGCGCTCCATGCGCAGCGGTAACGTCTTCAGGCTGCGGATCAACAGCCAGCAGTCCTGCGGTGGCAGAATGCCGCCGGTTGAGTTCTGCAAAAAGTAAAGCCTATCACCAAGCGTCGCCTCGCGGGCGATCAGCACCCCGGCGCAGAGGTCGTTGTGGCCGCTCAGGTACTTGGTGCCGCTGTGGATGACAACATCGGCGCCGAAATCAAACGGACGCTGCAGCAGCGGGGTGAGAAAGGTGTTGTCGACCAGAAACAGCAGACCGTGGCTGCGACAGAAGGTGCCCAGCGTCGCGAGATCGGCAACCCCGAGCAGCGGGTTGCCAGGGGTCTCGATGAGCAGCGCCTTGGTTTTTGGCGTCAAGGCCCGCTCGACGGTGGCGAGGTCGGTGGTGTCGACGTAACTGGTGCGTAGACCGAACTTGGCGAAGACCTGGTCGAGGACCCGGTAAGTGCCGCCGTAAAGATCCTCGCTGACAATGAGATGATCGCCGGCGGAGAAGTGCAGAAACAGCGTCGTCAGCGCCGCCATCCCTGAGGCGAAGGCCAGTCCGCGAGCGCCCCCTTCAAGTTCGGCCAGCCCCTCTTCCAACAGTTGCCGGGTCGGATTGCCGGAGCGGGTGTAGTCGTAACCGGTGCTCTCACCCACCGCCGGGTGGCGGTAGGTGGAGCTGGGGTAAATCGGGAAGCTGATGCCGCCGGTGCGCTCGTCGCGACCGACTCCGAGCTGGACCAGACGGGTGTCGCGGGCATGGGAGGTTTGTGGCATGGTGTTCTCCTTGGTCTGTACGTAAAAAGGCCCCTGCTCGGCAAAGATGAGTAGGGGCCTTTACAACTCCAGGGGAGAGGTCGTATTCGGGCGCCGTCTTCATCTTCCCCCGGGGTTTTCTCCCGGAGCAGGAATTAGCACCTGGTTGCCGTTGCCGGCAGCCGGTTGCTGTGGTTTCGCAGGGCCTGTCCCTCCACCACTCTTGATATAGACGTTGCTGCGTGAGCAGCTATGTAAAGAGACCATAACAAAGCGTAGCCAGCCGGTCAAGAATAAATTTTCAAGATGGGCTGTTTACTACTGAGCTGCTGGTGAATTTAGGCAATGCCGTCGAACAGCACACTGGATAAATAACGCTCACCGGAGTCAGGGAGAATGACGACGATGGTCTTCCCCTTGAATTCCGGCAATGCGGCCAGGCGCGCGGCGACGGCGACAGCCGCGCCGCAGGAGATACCGGAGAGAATTCCCTCTTCTTTCGCCAGACGGCGGCCAAAATCGATCGCTTCGTCGTTGCTGACCTTTTCCACCCGGTCGACGACGGAGAGGTCGAGGGTCTCCGGGATGAAGCCGGCACCGATCCCCTGAATCTTGTGCGGCCCCGGCTGCAGGCTTTCGCCGGCGAGGTGCTGGCTGATCACCGGGCTGTCTTCTGGCTCGACGGCGACCGAGATGATCGCTTTCCCCTGAGTCTTCTTGATGTAGCGCGAAATACCGGTGATGGTGCCGCCGGTGCCGACACCCGAAATCAACACATCAATGGCGCCATCGGTATCGATCCAGATCTCCGGCCCGGTGGTCTTTTCATGGATCGCCGGATTGGCTGGATTTTTGAACTGGTGCAGCAGCAGATAGCGTTTCGGGTCACTCGCCGCCATCTCTTCGGCGGCAGCGATGGCACCGCCCATCCCTTTGGAGCCGGGGGTCAGGACCAGGTTGGCGCCGAGGGCCTTGAGCACCTTGCGCCGCTCCATGCTCATGGTATCGGGCATGGTCAAGGTGATGGGGATGCCACGGGCGGCCGCGACGAAGGCCAGGGCGATGCCGGTGTTGCCGCTGGTCGGTTCGACGATCTCGACCCCCGGCTTGAGCAGCCCTTTCTGCTCCGCATCCCAGATCATCGACGCGCCGATGCGGCACTTAACCGAATAGGCCGGGTTGCGCCCTTCAATCTTGGCCAGAACAGTAGCGCCGGCCGGGACGATGCGATTCAGGCGCACCAGCGGGGTGCGGCCGATGGCGAGAGAGTTGTCATCGAAAATGTGGCTCATGGTCAGGCTCCTTTTTGGTGTTCGATTCACAAACAGTATAGCGCACTCAGGCCGACAAGCGGCAAAGGGCGGTAAGTAACTGCTCGGCGTCAAGATCCGACTGGACTGTGGCGCCAAAATGATCACCTTTGCGTTGCAGCAGATCGAAACGGGGTGAACGCTCACCGGTTGCATCGCGCTCCAGGCGCCGGGTAAGAATGCCGATATCGGCCAGCTGCGGTTGCGAGCAGCTGTTGGGGCAGCCGGAAATGGCAAAAGTACGGTTCGCCAGTGGGCTGTCGGCAAGGTGAGCCAGAACCGTGCGCGCCAGATCCCGGGTGGCGGCGAGGCCCATCCGGCACTCGTGGTTGCCGGGGCAGACCCGACAGGTGATGGTCGTCTGGTCCGTGATCAATTTCTGTTTGCGCAAGGCGGCGCGCAGGGCCGCTTCGGTCGCGGTGTCGCTGACCGGAAAGGCCAGATCCTGGTCGGCGGTGACAGCGAAATACCCGGTGCAGTAGATTCGGGCCAGAGCCGCGGCCTGGCGCAGGGTCGTCGCGCTCATCTCACCGGCAAAGATCGGCAGGGTGATGACACCCGCTACTGTGGATACCAGGGTGCCGGCGACGCTTGGACGCAGTGCCGGCGCCGGGTTGTCTTTCAACTGTTCCTGCACCGCAGCACGAAAACCGTCTTCGCCGATGTTGCGCAGCAGATGCTTGAGCCGTTTCCCGGCCGGGGTTTTGCCGGCGTAAACCCGCACCACCGCTTCGATCAGCGGTAGCAGGGCGGCCTCGTCAAGGTCACGAGCAAAACAGAAGGCGGGTTGCGGTTCGCGCCCGAGGCCGCCGGCGCACCAGACGTCGAAACGTGGGGTGGCGGCATCAGTACAGACGATGGCGAAATCCTGAATCAGGTGGCGGGCACCGGCGTAGCCGGCTTCGACGCCGATTTTAAATTTTTTCGGCAGACCTTCGAAATGTGGATTGCCGGCAAAGTGGCGCTGCAGGTTGCGTGCAAGACGCTGCACGATGGCAAAACCAGGTGCGAAGCTGGTGCTGCAGACGATGCCGCGCACCGCGCCACCGCAGGCGCCACGCGTGGTCAGGCCGACGGCGGCAAGCATCGGCATGATCTGCTCCAGCTGCTCGTAGCGTAAGCGATGGAACTCGATGCTGCCGCGGATGGTCAGGTGTAGCTGTGAGCGGGCGAAGCCATCGGCGATGTCGGCAAGTTTTTCTGCCTGTTCACTGGAGAGCAACCCGGCGGGGATCTTGACCCGCAGCATCAGGTCGTTGTTCGTGTTTTGCTGGTAGATGCCGTCGAGGCGCAGGGCGGCGAAATCGATACTCATGTTCGTGGTCTCACTTTCAGGCAGACGGTTTGCCTAGATTAGCAGAGCCCGCCACAAAGACTAAATAAAATTGCGCAACAGCTGTTCAATTGCGCCCGGAGTCGATTCACCGATCGCGGTAACCTGTAGTGTCGCATCGGTGCTCTCCGGTGCGGTCAAGGCGCTGACCAGAACCGTCTGGCCGCCGCTACTAACCAGGCGCGCGACCGCCAGAAGGCGCCGGGTTTCTTCCTGCTGGTCGGCGGAGCTGGTACCGAGGTCGCGGTTGAGGTCGGCGCGCAATGCCATGGCATCGAGCAGCAGCACGGCATAGCCGAGATCGTGCAGGGCCACAGAGAGCTGTAAAGCCATCTCCGGTGCTTCGGCGCCGGTCAGCCAGTGGATGGCTGCGGTCGCTGCAGAGGGGTGGACACCGGTCGCTGCTTCCAACGGCGCTTCGATCATGCCGGCGGCGACGGTGGCGTTGGTCAGCCGGTCGATGAGGATGAAGCTGCCGGTGGCCCGGTTGTCCTGATAGCGGTCAAAAGAGATCGCCCGGCTCAGGGCCAAATGAACGACACCGACCTCGTTCATGGTCAGCGTGTTGCCGGATTCCTGCTGCAGGCTGTTGACGTTGACCTTGTGGTCGAGAGAGGCAACCTGCACTGGTGCGGTGGTGGCTCCGGCCTTGAGCAGGTAGCTGCGTCCGAGCGCCAGCGGCTCCTCGTGCAGCCAGACCAGGCGGGCGCGGAAGTTTTCGCTGTGCGTCGGTGGCGCATCGGGCGACGCCAGCAGGTCGCCGCGGCTGATATCGATTTCATCAGTCAAGGTCAGGGTGACGGCCTGACCGGCAACAGCCTCGGACAGGTCGCCGTCGAAGGTGACGATTCGTGCCACACGGCTGCTTTGGCCGGAGGCGGTGACGACAACGGCATCGCCCGGGCGGACGACTCCGGCGGTAATGGTGCCGGCGAAGCCGCGAAAATCGAGATCGGGCCGGTTGACCCACTGCACGCGCATGCGAAACGGTTGGCTGGCGGCGGCATCGGTGATCTGCATCGTCTCCAGATGCTCCATCAGGGTCGGGCCGTCGTACCAGAAGGTGCGTGGACTACGGTCAAGAACATTGTCGCCGTCCAGGGCCGAGATCGGGATGGCGGTAATAGCGTCGAAGCCGAGATTTGCGGCGAACAGCCGGTACTCTTTTTCCAGGGCCGCGAAGCGCGCGGCGCTGTAGCCGACCAGGTCCATCTTGTTGATCGCCAGCACCACCTGACGGATGCCGACCAGAGAGACCAGGTAGCTGTGGCGCCGGGTCTGGGTCAGAATCCCCTTGCGCGCATCGACCAGAATCACCGCCACCTGTGCCGTCGAGGCACCGGTCACCATGTTGCGGGTGTATTGCTCGTGGCCTGGAGTGTCGGCGACAATGAACTTGCGCACGTCGGTGGCAAAGTAGCGGTAAGCAACATCGATGGTGATCCCCTGTTCGCGTTCGGCCTGCAGACCATCCATGAGCAGGGCGTAGTCGATCTTCTCCCCTTGGGTGCCGACCCGCTTGCTGTCGGCAGTCAGGGTCGCCAGCTGGTCTTCGAAGATCAGTTTCGAATCATAAAGCAATCGGCCGATCAGGGTGCTCTTGCCGTCATCGACGCTGCCGCAGGTGATAAAGCGCAGCAGCGATTTCTCTTCTTGCGCTTTCAGGTAATCGTGGATGTCCTGCGTCAGTAGCTGGGAATGCTGGTTCATGGAAACCTCTAAAAAAAGTTTGGGCCGCGGCTGATCCGACCGATTTTTAAAAATAGCCTTCCTGCTTCTTCTTCTCCATCGAACCAGATTGGTCGTGATCGATGGCGCGCCCCTGACGCTCGCTGGTGCGGGTCAGCAGCATCTCGCGGATGATTTCCGGCAAGGTGGCAGCGGTTGACTCCACCGCTCCAGTCAGCGGGTAGCAGCCGAGGGTGCGAAAACGTACCGATTTGTGCATCACGGTCTGGCCGGGCTGGAGTTGCAGACGGTCGTCGTCGACCATGATCAGCATGCCGTCGCGTTCAATCACCGGCCGTACCGCCGCATAGTAGAGCGGCACGATGGGGATCTGCTCCAGATAGATGTACTGCCAGATATCGAGCTCGGTCCAGTTGGAGAGCGGGAAAGCGCGGATGCTTTCTCCCGGGCGTACGCGGGCATTGTAGATATTCCACAACTCCGGGCGCTGCTGCTTCGGGTCCCAGCGGTGACTGGCGCTGCGGAAGGAGAAGATCCGTTCCTTGGCCCGCGATTTCTCTTCGTCGCGGCGCGCCCCGCCGAAAGCGGCGTCAAACTTGTACTTGTCCAGCGCCTGCTTGAGTCCCTCGGTCTTCATAATGTCGGTATAAAGTGCGCTGCCGTGGGTAAAGGGCGAAATACCCTGTTGCCGCCCCTCCTCGTTGGTGTGGATCAACAGGTCGAAGCCGTACTCGGCCGCGATCCGGTCACGAAAGGTGATCATCTCGCGGAATTTCCAGGTGGTGTCGACATGCAACAACGGAAACGGTGGCCGCGCCGGGTAGAAAGCCTTGCGCGCTAGATGCAGCATCACCGCCGAATCTTTGCCGATGGAGTAGAGCATCACCGGGTTCTCGAACTCGGCGACCACTTCGCGCAGGATGTGGATGCTTTCAGCTTCAAGCTGGCGCAGATGAGTCAGGGCGCTGGACGGTGACGTCTGGGACATGGGAGACCTCTGGGATGGATGGATATGCATCAGATTATTTCCTCGGCTCGATCTATTTCCGGTGCAGGCCGCACTCTTTATGCTCCGGGTTCTCCCACCACCAGCGCCCGGCACGAGCCTCTTCGCCGGGCTGGATCGGCCGGGTGCAGGGGGCGCAACCGATGGACGGGTAGCCTTGCCGGTGCAGGCGGTTGACCGGCAGCTGGCGGCGGTTGACATGGTCCCAGACCGCGGCTTCGTCCCAATGGCACAAGGGGTTGATCTTGAGGATGCCGTCATGCAGGGCGTCGCGCTCCAGCGGTTCGATCCCGTCGCGGGTCAAGCTCTGGGCACGGCGCATGCCGGTGATCCAGCCGGCCAGCGGGGTCAGCGCACGCTGCAGCGGCTCAACCTTGCGAATCTGGCAACACTCCTTGCGGTTGGCGAGGCTGTCGCGAAACGAGAACAGACCTTTGTCACCCTCCAGCTGCTCAACCGCGGCCCGCTCGGGAAAGAACCAGTCGATGCGCAGACCGAAGCGCTCGCGCAGGACGTCGGCGACTTCGTAGGTCTCCTCGTTGAGACGACCGGTGTCGATGGCGAAGACGCCGACCGGCAGCTGCAGACTGTGCAGCAGGTCGATCAGCACCACATCCTCGACCGAAAACGAACAGGCAAGGGCGACCGGACCGCCGGCGGCGGCGACGCCGCTGCGCAGGATTTCCTCCGCCGGGGTGCCGGCAGTGAACTGGAACGGGTGGTTTATGGCGGCATTGGCCATGATTGCATCCCCTGTCGGACGGTTGCGCCGGCACGCTTGCAGGCGTCGCGGCATTGTTTAGTTAAGCGATGGTGTTACGCCTAGCGAAAACATAACAAACACAACATGACGAGTCAAGTATTTATTTTCGGCAAAACACAGTTGGCTGATGT
>Ga0209231_1000252_pt1 | contig 35389 bp, 35 predicted proteins | sample Deesub45470m_DNA_FD_188086 | JGI IMG/M metagenome (GOLD analysis project Ga0209231, IMG submission 188086) | Deep subsurface microbial communities from North Pacific Ocean - 450_OLKR46/470m Metagenome (SPAdes) (version 2) | ecosystem: Environmental > Terrestrial > Deep subsurface > Unclassified ... | reverse complement strand
GCGGTTCAGCATCGCCACCTTCTCGGGCAGGATGTCGAGCGCGACGACTTCGTTATGCTGGGCCAACAGGATGGCGTTGGAGAGTCCGACGTAGCCGGTGCCGGCGATTGCGATCTTCATAAATTTATACAGTTTAGTACATCAGGTGACATATACAGGATGGCCTATTCTTTAATAATGCGCCAAGCCCTCTTACCCAAGGCTATAGCCACACCCAGAAGACCACCGAGCACTACACCCAACAGCAGTGACAACATGACTTTGGGTGAAACAGGGTTTGGACTTACCATAAGCGGCATGACCAACTTCGCCGGGTGTTGGTACGCAAGTATTCCTTCTTCCTGTAACGCATCAATACGCGTACGCAACCAAGTCAATTTATCCAATTTTGCTAAATAGCCGAAACTGGCAGCCTCCGTTTTCCTGATTGTTTCGAGTTGACGCATCTCGTCAGCGATTGCCTGCTGATATTCAGCCAACTGCTCTTTTCTTCCCATTAGACTTTCTGCGATAAGGCCGCGTTGCTGTTGTGCAATCATTACAAGCAACGATTCTGCACATTGCTGGGCAGATTCCGGCGTTAAGGCACGAACTTTGATTGTGAGCACATTTGGCATCACTTTGGAGACAGAGGTCTTGAGCATGCCCCCCAAATACTCCCCGACAGTAACCCTGTCGGCAACCCCACAGTCATTAAGTACGGCTACGATGAAAGTACCCGGGTAGCGCAATCTTTCCGTAAGTGTTGCAGGGCTTTCTATACTTACCATAGGGGTGCCGATCTGTGCCATTTGCACCAGCATGGTAGTCTCATACTTCTTTGGGGCTAGCTTCACGTATGTGAAAGCAAGCAAAAATCCCAATACCGCACATATCGCGATAAGCTTGCCGTTGTCCTTAAAAAACCTGAAGATATCCTTCAGATTTATCTCGTCATTTTCTGTAATGTTTTGTTCAGTCTGCATGGAAATTCCGGTCAAATTGTTTAAGGATTCGAATTAATCACGGATACATATTGCTGCATGTCTTGATAGGATAACGCAATGCCGTCCTGCAATTGCATCTTGCGCTTCCATCCCAATGCATTGATGCGCGACACGTCCATCACCTTGCGCATGGTGCCGTCGGGTTTGCTGGTGTCGAAAGTGAGATTCCCTTTGAAGCCAACCACTGCAGCAACCAGCTCAGCCAACTCACGGATGGTGAGGTCCTCTCCGCAGCCGATGTTGACCAGCGGCGGCTGTTCGTCGTTGAACAGACTGGCGAGCTTGCCCTCCGCCTGTTCAAGCAGATAGATACAGGCATCGGCCATATCTTCGCTGTAGAGGAATTCGCGCTTTGGTGTGCCCGTCCCCCAAACCACAACCTCTTTCGCTCCGCTCTGCTTCGCTTCGTGCATCTTGCGGATAAGTGCGGGCAGTACATGCGAATTGTTGAGATCGTAATTATCGTTGGGGCCGTACAGATTGGTCGGCATGGCTGCCATATAGCGGGTGCCGTATTGGCGGTTATACGACCAGCACATCTCGATGCCGGCGATCTTGGCCAGCGCATAGGGACGATTGGTCGGCTCCAGCGGACCGGTCAACAAACACTCTTCCTTCATCGGCTGCGGTGCATTCTTTGGATAGATGCAAGAGGAGCCCAAAAACAACAAACGCCGCACCTTGTTCTGCCATGCGCTGTGGATGATATTGGTCTGAATCACCAGATTGTCGTGGATGAACTCTGCCGGATAGGTATTGTTGGCATGGATGCCACCGACCTTGGCCGCAGCCAGAATGACGTATTCGGGTTTCTCCTTGGCAAAGAACGCCTGCACCGCTGCTTGGTCGCGCAGCTCTAGTTCGGCATGAGTACGCGTAACGAGGTTGCTGTAACCATAGGCTTGCAGTCGGCGCACCAAGGCAGAGCCGACCAGGCCGCGATGCCCGGCGACGTAAATTTTGGATTCAAGGTTCAAGATTCAAGTCTCAAGATTCATCAAGGTTAAAAGTTCATGGGGCTCTGGATCGGATGGCCTTGATCAGAGCATGCAGCATTCTGGATATTTCCTCTGCTTCAGCCAGCCAGAGCTTCCCTTGCTCCCGTTCGGTATAGCCGATATCCATCCCTATGTAAATTTGTGTTCTGAGTTCACCCGCCGAACCCTTTGCGTAATTCATAAAGTTGGCCACTTCCTTGGCCGACCCTCGCTCATGGCCCTCGGCAATGTTCGAGGGGATGGACAAGCCTGCGCGAGTAATTTGATCCCGGAACCCAAAATCCCTGAGATCGAACAGAGCCTTGTAAAGATCAGCGCTCAACCGGGCTGACCTCTTCCAGACCTCCAATTCCTCAAACCGAGCCATGGCCGCGTTTCTTGATTTTTCCCTCTTGATTCTTGTATCTGTGTTTATTCGTGGTAGTCCATGGCCTTGTAACCATGCTTCTTGACCAGTTCGTCGCGCTCGGCCGTTTTCAGGTCTTCGCGCACCATCTCGGCCACCAGTTCCTTGAAGGTGATCTTGGGCGTCCAGCCCAGTTTCTGCTTGGCCTTGGAGGCATCACCCAGCAAGGTCTCGACTTCGGTCGGGCGGAAGTAGCGCGGATCGACCTGCACGATGCATTTCCCTGTGGCGGCGTCATAGCCTTTTTCATCCACGCCTTTGCCTTCCCAGCGCACCTTGATACCCAGCTCTTCCGCTGCGGCATTGACGAAGTCGCGCACGCTGTACTGCACGCCGGTCGCGATGACGAAATCTTCGGGCTGTTCCTGTTGCAGCATCAGCCATTGCATCTCGACGTAGTCTTTGGCATGCCCCCAGTCACGCAGCGAATCCATGTTGCCCAGATACAGACACTCTTGCAGGTTCAGTTTGATACGTGCCAGGGCGCGCGTGATCTTGCGCGTGACGAAGGTCTCGCCGCGGATCGGGGATTCGTGGTTGAACAGGATACCGTTGCAGGCATAGATGCCATAAGCTTCGCGATAATTGACGGTGATCCAGTAGGCGTACATCTTGGCCACGGCATAGGGGCTGCGCGGATAGAACGGGGTGGTCTCCTTCTGCGGGGTCTCCTGCACCAAGCCGTATAACTCGGAGGTGGAAGCCTGATAGAACTTGGTCTTCTTTTCCATGCCAAGTATGCGGATGGCTTCGAGGATGCGCAGCGTGCCGATGCCGTCGGCATTGGCGGTGTATTCCGGCGTTTCAAAGGATACGGCCACATGGCTCATGGCGGCGAGGTTGTAGATCTCGTCCGGCTGGGTCTGCTGGATGATGCGGATCAGATTGGTGGAGTCGGTCAGGTCGCCGTAATGCAGCTTGAATTTTGCATTGTCCACATGCGGATCCTGATACAGGTGATCGATGCGGTCGGTGTTGAACAAGGAAGAACGGCGCTTCATGCCGTGCACGATGTAGCCCTTCTTCAGCAGCAACTCGGCCAGATAGGCGCCATCTTGGCCGGTGATGCCGGTGATCAGCGCGACTTTAGATTTGCTCATTTTCTTTCCTCATGGATTCTCTATCGATTTAAATTCTTCAGTCGGCCGATCAGCTCTTGATCAGGCCGGCGATCTCTTCTGTGCGAGCAGCCATCAGGGCCGCATCACCTCTGGCCTCCACATTCAATCTCAGCAATGGTTCGGTGTTCGAGCCGCGCAGGTTGAAGCGCCACGTTGGGAATTCCACACTTACGCCATCCGTGCGATCGACTACCGGGTCCTGCGGCAGGTAATGCGACAGGATACGCTCGATGGTCTGCTTCACATCGTGCACGCGGTAGTTGATCTCGCCACTGCACGGATAGGCGGCGATACGTTCGTCCACCAATTTCGATAGTCGTTTGCCGCTACGACTCAACAGTTCGGTCACCAGCAGCCAAGGGATCATGCCGCTGTCGCAGTAGGCAAAGTCGCGGAAGTAATGATGGGCACTCATCTCACCGCCATAGATGGCGTTCTCGGAGCGCATGCGCTCCTTGATGAAGGCATGGCCAGTCTTGGACTGGATGGGAAGACCACCCGCCTTGGTCACTACATCGACGGTGTTCCAGGTAAGGCGCGGGTCGTGGATGATCTTCTCGCCCGGATGCTTGACCAGGAATGCCGCTGCCAATAATCCAACGATGTAATAACCCTCGATGAATTCGCCCCGTTCGTCGAACAGGAAACAGCGATCGAAGTCGCCGTCCCAGGCGATGCCCATATCCGCGCCGTGCGATTTGACTGCATCGCCGGTGGCTGCGCGATTCTCCGGCAGCAGTGGGTTGGGGATGCCATTGGGGAAAGTGCCATCCGGCGCATGATGGACCTTGATGAAGGTGACTGGGATGCCGAGTATTTTGAAACGCGCCTCGATCTCGTCGATCACATGGCCCGCCGCGCCGTTGCCGGCGTTCACCACGAGTTTCAGTGGTTTGATGGCCGGGGGTTCGATGTAGGTCAGCAGATGATCGACAAATGGGGTGAGGATGGATTTTTGGGTAAGGTCCCCTCGGGCTGAAGCCCGACCTACGGGGATGAATTGGTTGGCTTCGGCCAATGCCTGGATGGCCTTGAGTCCTGTGTCGCCGCTGATGGGAACGGCACCGCGCGCGACCAGCTTCATGCCGTTGTAGTCCATCGGGTTGTGGCTGGCGGTAACTTCGATGCCGCCGTCCACATCCAGATGAAAAGCGGCGAAGTAGATCTCTTCGGTGCCGACCATGCCGATGTCGATGACATCCGCACCGCCATCCATCAGGCCATTGGCCAAGGCTTGCTTGAGCGTGGCGCTGGTCGGACGCACATCGCCGCCGACTACCACGCGCTTGGCGCCAAGATGCTGCGCATACGCGCGGCCGATGCGATAGGCGATGTCATCGTTCAATTCTTCGCCCAGCTTGCCGCGTATATCGTAGGCCTTGAAACAGGAAAGGGTCATCTGGCTCATCTGCCGTAATTGTCTTCGTAGCGCTGGATATCGTCTTCTCCCAGATACTCTCCCACCTGGATCTCGACGATATGCAGCGGTTCATTCCCCAGATTCTCCAAGCGGTGCTTGGCACCGATAGGGATGTAGGTACTTTGATTCTTGTGCACGGTAATGACTTGGTCGCCATTGGTCACGGTAGCCGTGCCGGAGACGACGACCCAGTGTTCCGATCGGCGGGTATGGCTTTGCAGGCTGAGGCGCGCACCGGGTGCGACTTCGATGCGCTTCAACTTGAAGCCTTCCGGATCTTCTTCCAGCACCGTATAGCTTCCCCAGGGGCGGTTCACCTTGGTGTGGAAGATGTGCTCAGTCGCCCCCTTGTCATGCAACTGGTCTACCACTTCGCGGACACGTTGCGTTTGATCGCTCCTGGCGATGAGCACCGCATCGGCGGTTTCGATGACGCAGATATCTTCGATGCCGATGGCGGCCACCAGCCGTTTTTCAGAACGGATCAAGCTGCGCTTGCAATCCACGGCGATCACATTGCCTTGCAATGCATTGCCATCCTGATCGTGTGGCGATATCTCGTGCACGGCTTGCCAGCTTCCCACATCGTTCCAGCCTATCTCGCACGGAATGAGGGAAACGCGATCCGATTTCTCCAGAACGCCATAATCAATGGATATCGATGGCATGGCAGGGAAATGCTTTTCAACCGCCTGCTGGAATGACTGGCCCGCGCTCGCATCTTCCAGGATGCGCTGTACGATCTGATGCACTTCGGGCAGATATCGCTCTATCTCTTCCAGAATGACCGATGCGCGCCATACGAACATGCCGGAATTCCAATAGTAATTGCCGTCCTGCAGGAATTTCTCAGCTGTCGCATGGTCGGGTTTTTCTGTGAACCGCTCGACCTCATACACGCGGCCGGCTTCGTTGGGCTTGGCTTTGATGTAGCCGAATCCCGTATCGGGGCGCGTTGGCAGTATGCCGAAGGTAACCAGCTTGCCTGTCCGGGCTGCCGCACAGGCATCCTCCAGATGCGAGCGGAACGTGGCTTCATCCTTGATGATGTGATCTGCCGGCAACACGACCATGACCGGGTCTTCGCCTTCCGCCATAAGGTAGGCAGCCGCCAGCGCGATCGCCGGCGCCGTATTGCGACCTATGGGTTCATACAGCGCGCGGTAGGGCAACAGTGCGTGATATGCCTCACCCTTGGCATGGGACTCTTGCGTGACCACCAGCACCTGCCCGGCTTCGATCGTCGGCGCCAGACGGTTGATGGTTGTTTGAAGCAAGGTCGTCTCACCCTCAAGCACCAGAAACTGCTTGGGTAGATGTTGCCGCGACATCGGCCAAAGCCTGCTGCCACTCCCTCCGGCCAAAATTACTGCACAAACACCACTCATATGATCCCGATCCCCTTGTGGCTAGCTGCGCCTGTTGCATTCATTCTTCGCCAAGAGCCGGCACTGCACCCCATAGCGGAGCCGGATTTTACCAATACAGCGGAGCTTTATTCATAATTAATGCGCCTTCCTGCTCCAGACCACATCGATCCACAACATCAGGAAGGTGTAGATAGCCAGCCACGTCATGAGCAGCAGCGCTGGCGCACTCTGCCCACTTACAGTCAGCGACGATGCGCCGGCAGCCAGCATGAGGGAGAATTCAAGATAGGCGACCTTGCGATGCAACATCCCCATCCGCACCAGCCGTTGATAATAATGGTCACGGTGTGCTTCAGTGATGCTTGCGCCCCGCAATGTTCGTTTGACCAAGGTTACCGTGGCATCCACGATGAACGGCGAGAACACCATAAGCGGAAACCATACCGCCCAGTCGTCGCGCAGCCATCCCCACAGACCGATCGCCATCGCCAGGAAACCGAGCGGGATAGAGCCGGAGTCACCCAGGAACACCTTAGCCTTGGGGAAGTTGAAATGCAGAAAACCCAGTGCCGCACCGACGATCGCAGCACTCATCACTGCGATATCACTGTCGCCTGCCTGCCATGCTCCGACTCCGTAGCATCCAAATCCGATGACTGCCATTCCCCCAGCCAAGCCATCCGACCCATCCATGAAGTTGTACAGATTCGTCATCCATACCGTACCTAGCATGACAGCCAGTGCGGCCAGGATGCCTTGCTGATCGAGGACATTCGAACCAATGACCAACATCACTGCGGCAACCCAGTGCACCGACAACCGCACCCTCACTGACAACTGGCGCACATCATCCAGCAAGGAAACCGTGAACAAACCCAACAACGGCAGGATCAACCACCAGTTTACGGTTGATGGCCATATCAGCCAGCCACACAGCAGTCCAACGACGATGCCTATCCCGCCCACTCGCGGGGTCGGTGTCTTATGTAATGAGCGCGCGTTCGGCACATCAGCGAACATCCCGGCTAATTTGCTTCGTGCAATAGCAATGATCGTGGCTGCACATACGAGCGTACTGACAGTGAGCGCTGTCAGGAACTCGGCAACGATCGATTCATACATAGTCGATTACCATGAGAATGCGGCGCCTAACACCTCGGAATTGAGTCAAAATTTCTCCAGACACCCTGCTTGGTCATGCTTACTTATTGAGAAGATTCGCCTCGTTTACAAATATTCCGCTCTGTGCAGGCTGCAACTACTGAAATTCATGATCTTCATCAAACTCAGAGAATCAACTGAAGTGGCACTCACCTCTGCTGCTTATCGTCGTGCCGGCATGAGGCTGCCGTCATCTCAAGCCCCTTGCTTAGGCTGACTGGAGCCTGCCAACGCAATTCCCGGCGAATCTTATCACTGTCGACTTGCAGCGATCCGAGTAACCGCTCGACCTGCGCAGACTTGCCCGCCATCTTGCCCGCCAGCCTTAGCAAGGCTGGCGGGCAAGAAAACAGACGCGCCGGCCGGCCCATCGCCGCGCCCAGTTGGCGCAGCAATTCCGGCGTGGAGATGTCCTCACCGTCACTGACCAGATAGGTCTGTCCGGCTGCCTCAGGATGCGTCGCGCATACGAGCAGGGCATCGACCAGATTGCCGACATGGATTAGGCTACGCTTGTTGCGTACCGACGCCAGCGGCAGCGGGATGCCTCTCTTCAGCACCCGCATCATTTCGGCAAAATTTCCCGGCGCGTTCGGGCCATACACCAGCGGCGGGCGCACAATGACCACCTCCAGCCCGGTCTCACCGGATGTCCTCTGCAAAGCCTGCTCGGCTTCCCACTTCGACAGCGCATAGGCATTGTGCGGATGGGGTGGATCCTGTTCGGAGTAAGCGTGATCGAGCTGTGTGGCATTTCCGTTGACGCCGATGGAACTGACATACACCAACCGCTGCACACCCGCATCAGTCGCAGCACGCGCCAGACGAAGAGAGCCTGCGGTATTCACCCTGCGGAACTCGGCCAAGGGATCGGGTGCCCCTTCAAGCATGACATGAACACGTGCAGCAAGATGGATGACGATATCGATCCCGCGCAGGGCAGATGACCAGTCCGTATGTTCATCCAATGTCGGGACGATGACCTGTTCGCATTCCGGGAAGGGCGTCTGCGGCTTGCGCAATGCCGCACGGACATTGAAACCGCGCCGCAGCAGCTCGGCGCACACGGCATGTCCGACGAAACCACTGGCGCCGGTAACCAATATCGTGCGTCTCATGGCTTGATTCTCTTTGCGGCAAGCAGGTCCGCATATTCCCGCACGACCAGCTCATTAACCCGTTCGGCATCGAACAGGGTCAGCACGCGCAGCCTTGCAGCTTCCGCCAGTTGTGCACGCAACCCCTTGTCGCTCAAGAGCCGCCCTATGGCCTGTGCCAAGGCACCGGCATCCTTCACCGGAACCAGCAGACCGGTTTCTCCGTCTACGACCGCATCAGATAGACCATAGATGTTCGTCCCCACCATGGTCACCCCCATCGCTGCGGCCTCGATCACCACCGTGCCGAATCCTTCGCGATAACTGGGCAGACACAGGATGTCCGCAATCGAATAATACGATTCAGGATCGTCTGTGTAATCGACAAGGTGCGTATCGGGAAGCTGTGCAATATCGCCACGCGAGACCGCCCCGCCCGTTCCGCTCCCGATATCGAAATTACCCACGATCAGCAAATGCGCCTCGCTGCCTGCCTGCTTGATCGCGGAATACGCCTGCAACAGTTCATCTATACCCTTGTCACGCGTGATACGCCCCACGAACAACAGTACCGGCGCTCCGTGCGGTATCCCGAGAGATTGGCGCAATGCGCCGCGCTGCTGGGCGGGAAAGCGGTCCGGATCGAATCTGCGCACATCCACCCCGGCCAGTGAACCCGCACCGACGACGGTCAATTTGTGCTCATCCACTATGCCCTGCGAGATCAGGAACCGCCTCTGGCTCGGGCTGTCGGCATAGCAGCGGGTATTCAGCTTGCCGATCAATTTGTCGCTGGCACGCGCCAGCCAGCGTTTGACGCCGCGCATCGTCACCCAGGGCTGGCCCGTGAAGGTATGCAACCGCACCGGCACACCAGCCGCAAATGCGGCCAATGCAGTCAACAGTCCCGCTTTGGGAGTGGTGGAATGCGCGATCTGGATGCGCTCGCGCCGAAAGAAACGGTAAAGCCTGATGAAAGCACGCAAGTCGCGCCATGGGGAGATGGCGCGAGGGATATCCAGGGGGATACAGCGCACCCCGTCCAATTCCTCCAGCTCGGCCATCTCCGGCTCATCGCTGGCGACGGCGTATACCTGCGAACCCTGTTCACGGATATGCGCGATCTGGGATTTCAGATGCGCAACCATGGTGTAGGGCACCGTTGCGATTCGGGCGATGCGGATATCCGTCAGCATGCGTTTTTTCCATATTGTTTTGTCGGCGGATCCTGGAAGCAGCTCACATCCACCTCCGACATGCTTCAAGCATGGGTCTCTCGACATATCGGTAGCTGTATGCACCCACCATCAGCGCAATCAGCAACAGGGTCGGCAACATGATCAGGTTATCCAGCAGGCCCGGCCCGGAGAAGCGCGCCCAGAGCTTTCCCAATAGCGCAAGCGTCAGGATATGTGTGAGGTATGTGGAGTAGGAAGCATCGCCGATGCGTCTTAGTAGGGTGGTGAACAGCACCCCTGAACGCTCGGCGTGTACCGCCCACCACACGACCAGCGCAGCGGGCATGCCGAACAGCAGGATACGCCACCAGCCGGCGGGGCCGACACTGCCGGTCACATCGCGGTAGTAAAGATAGGCCGGAACAGAGATGATGAGAGCCAGGGCGGGAATGAGCCACGGGTTCTTTGCGCCGGACACGCGCGCGCTCAGCGCGTATCGGGCAATCAGGCAGCCCATCATGAACTCGGTGGTGAGCGGACTGGCGATGACGCGCATGACAGGGGTGTCCACTCCCAGCCCGAAATACGCCGCCAGCACACAGAGGAGCCAGACTGCCACCGCATACATGCGCCTCCCGACGGGCGTCAGCCAGACGATGGCGAAGAACACCAGATAGAAATACATCTCGTGCACCAAGGTCCACCCGACCGAGAGCAGCGGGTAGCCCTCCTGCGGCAGCAGCAGGAAGGATGCTGTGATGTCGATGGATCTGTCCTGCGAACCGGTGACCCATGCCGGATGGACGAAGTACACCATCAGCAGCAAAATGGAATAGAACCAGTACAGGGGATATATCCTTGTGATGCGGTGCACGAGGAAAACTGTCGCCGCAGAACGGTTGGTGCGATCATGCGTCACCACCATCATCACGAACCCGCTGATTACGAAGAATAGGTCGACACCGAACTGCCCGAAATCCATCCAGTTTGGCAACAGCGTCCCGCCCCCGCCATACTTGAGTTCGACCGAGGCCAGATGGAACAGCACCACCGCCAGCACGGCGACACCGCGCAGCGCCTGGATGTTGTGGAATCTCATGTGTGCGGGGTCAGCCATCAAGAGCCCCTTTCTGACGCCACGCATCGACCAATCCGCCCACACCCTGCTCCAGCGTGATGCGGTTGCGATACCCGAGCTCGCGGACGATGCGATCCGTGCGATAGATTGTGCGGTCGGTCAGCGCCGCCACGCGCGAGGGCTTCAGCGGGAAACCGGGGATGGAACCGCACAGACTCGCTGCCGCATGCACCGGCCACAACGGCAAACGCAAGCGCGGTTCCGACCGGCCGAGGCGCGCAGCGATGATGCCGACAAAGTCCTCCAGCATGCAATGGTCGGACACGATATAGGTGCGTCCATTCTGCGGCAGCGCCGCCTCCCCGCAGGCAAGCAGTGCATCCACGACATTCTCGACGTGGATGTAGTTCGCCGCAGCACCCGGTTGGCCGATGAAGAAGAACAGCCCCTTGTCTATCATGCGGATCAACTGGAACAGCGAACGGTTGCTCATATCCGCGCCGTATACGTTGGAAGGACGCAACAACACGCAGGGAAGTGCAGTGCCCACCGCGGCATCGAGTACCAACGCATCGGCCGCCGCCTTGCTGCGCTCGTAGGCGTTGCCGGGGCGCAGTCCGGTGTCCTCATCCACCTCGCCCCCGCGATGCAGACCATAGACGCCGGTGCTGCTCAGCTGCACCCAGCGCCCGACCTCGCCTTGCGCGGCCTGCAGCAGATTGCGCGTGCCGGCCACGTTCGTCCCTTCCATGCGCGATGCATCCTGCAATTCCGCCGCGCAGTGGTAGAGCACATCAGCGCCGCGCAAGAATCCCTGCAAGTCATCTGCCGCGCCACCTAGGTCGCCGACATGGCGAATCGCGCCGGACAGCGGCGCGCTATCGGCGCTTCGCGTCAGGTAACGCACCTCGTCGCCGAGCGCGACATGCCGCGCGACCAGGTGACGACCGATGAAGCCGGTCGCGCCGGTGATGGCGATCACCCTAGACATGACGCCTCCTGCACAGGCGTTTGCGCAAGGGACGCACCAGGAAATAGTGCAGCCAATCCTTCAGGTAGCGTCCTCGCTGATGACACAGCGACAGCCAAGCGGTCATCAGCACATCGCGCGTGATGCGCCAGTTCGGTCGCGCCGTCACGTTGTCACGATGGCGGCGGTATCGCGCGTAAATCCCGGGGATATAACCATAGGTGCCGTCGCTACCGATCACATCTATCCACAGCTTCCAGTCTGACACCACCGGCAGCGCAGGATGGAAACCGTAAGCGGGGATGCGCGAGCGGCGCACCATCACCGACGTGGCTGCGTAGGGCGAGCCGTTCCGGATGAACCCGGAGGCGCCTCGCCCCTCGCGCAGCGGCACCAGATCGCTGGTGCGGATGCCCAGCGGTGCACCACCCGCATCGATCCAGTCCACATCATGCCCGCACAGGACACGGCCATCATCTGCCGCGAACCACGCCACCTGCCGCGTGATCTTGCCCGGCAGCAGCACATCGTCGCCCCCCATAAAAGCAACGAACTCACCCGTGCACTGGCTTAGTCCGATATTGCTGTTGGCGGTGATGCCGATGTTTTGCGGATTGAATACTGGCTTGAGGCGATGCGGATAGCGCTGCGCCAGCTCGCGGATGATGGCCTGCGTGCCGTCGGTGGAAGCATCGTCGGCAACCACCACTTCCAGGTTCGCATAATCCTGGGTCAGCGCGCTCTCCAGTGCCTCGCGGATGAAGTGTTGCTGGTTGTAGCAGACGATCAACAGCGAAACGGAGGGGCCGACGCTCATGCCGCGCTATCCTTCGCTGCGTCAACGCCGACACCCAACTCCTTGAGCGCCTGATGCAGGTCAGCGGGATCAATGTCGTAATCCGAGTGCAATCTGGCGGGACGTCTGGCCGGGCCGGTGACATAGATCAGTTCGTGTTTCAGCCATTGCGCCAGTTGGCTGAAGATGAAATAGTTCGCTCTGTTGGTAGCACCCGCCAGCACGATCACTTTGCAGCCTTCCGGTGCAAATACCATGTTACTCAATCCCGCACCCGTCGGCCCTGCGATGACGGATGCAGCGGAAAAAAGTTCGACCTGCTGCACGAAATCCAGCCGTTCCGGATGTACGATCTCAAACCCTTGCGCTGCCATTTCACTCTGGAGCTGCAGTTCGTTGCGTAGCAGCCGATACTTCGCCCCGTCCCTTGCGACGAATAGTTTTCTTCTTCCCTCATTTGCCTGAGCGGGAAGGTATGTCCTGCGCAACAGCTGCACCGCCTCCGGCGCGATCAGCAGGTCGTCCGCCGAAACTTCGTTGTCGTAGTTGTCATGCATGAACGAGAACACGCCCGGAAATACCAGTTCTCCCACGCGATGCACGTCGCGATGTCCGATGCGTACGATCTCGCGGCCCGCCGCGATCTGCTCCAGTGCTTGCAGGTTCTGCGCGGGCAGGCGGTCGTCGATCAGCAGCGGGAAATCGGAATACTCCGTTCGTTCGATCGCTACGATGGCGCGCGGCAGGCACTCGAATAGCCAATGAAAATAATTGACCGAATGGTCCTTGCACAGGTGGATGCCTTTGGGGATCGGATCTTTCTCAGGTCGGTGGCAGGAGATCAGCACACGCCCCTGATAACAGGCAGGCAGCAATTTTCCAAAAGTCTGTGCCGCCATGATGCCGAACGCCTTGCGACCGTAATGTTCCGGATCACCCAGCGCCATCTCGTCATACAAAAGGATGTCGTCATTCATGCACAGCATCTCGGTGCCGCCGATGATCTGTATGTCACGAAATTCTGTGATGACGAGCTCTGGCAGATCGACCGGATGTGCTTTGCGGTCAGCCTTGTCCGCATCGGTGCCCACGCGTCGAACCGGTTGTAATGTCAATGTACGTGCGGGTATCACTGCCGTCATCCGTGCTGACTGAAGCGACGCCCCGGCGGCAACGCTCATGAATGTCAACAAGTGCTGACTGCGCCGTTTTGGGGAGATGGTCTGTTCCAATGCAAGCGCTGCCTTGCCCAGCCTCGGCCAACCGGAGCGCACGATCATGGCGATCACTTGCGCGGCGCTCTTCTTGAACAGTTTCACCAACATGGTTGGTACCGGGGCGGAATAGTGACCCTTACTCGCTTTGCCATGCCAGTATCCTGTCGATGACTTGCTGTTGCTGTTCCTGTGCGAGATGGACACCTAGCGGCAGGCTCAGCACTTCGCGGTGCAGCACTTCGGTGAGCGGCAGGCTGCCTTCCTGAGCGATGCCGCTATGGCGATAGGCGCCCTGCAGGTGCGGCGGAATCGGGTAATGGATCTGCGTCTGGATGCCCGCTTCGTGGAGCCATGCCTGTAGCGTATCGCGACGGGTGGTGCGCACCACGAACAAATGCCAGACAGGGACAGTCCACTCAGGCACGACTGGCAAGGTCAAACCCTGCTTGCCGGACAGGGCTTGCATGTAGGTCGCCGCCTGTTCCCGACGTTGCGTGTTCCACTGTTCAAGATGCTTAAGTTTGACCCGCAGGAATGCCGCCTGCATCTCATCTAGGCGTGAGTTGTAACCGGCGATCTCGTGCCGGTATTTCCCCCGCGAGCCATAGTTGCGCAGCAGGCGGATGATGGCCTGCGTTCCGTCTCGTGAAGCATCGTCTGCCACGATCACTTCAAGGTTCTCGTAGTCCTGATCAAGAGCGCTTTCCAGCGCGTCGCGAATAAAACGCTCCTGATTAAAACTTATGACCAGGATGGAAACAGTCGGCAATATGTTCATCTGAATTCATTCTCAGCCGGCTTCCGCCAAGCTAGCAAGTGCCGTTTTAAACAAGCCCGGATCGATGGTGTAATCCGAGTGCAACATACTTTTTCGCTCTGCACTTCCACCAAGATATTTGATGTCATGTCCCAACGCATATCCCAGTTGTCCAAAGATCTGAAAGTTGGCCCCTTCGGTGTTCCCCGCAAGCACTAGCACTCGGCACCCCTCTGGAGCGAAAATCATATTTGTCAGCCCAGCACCCGTAGGGCCGACGATACATTCAGCCCGAGAGAACATCGCTACCTGTTCAGCAAAACTCAACCCCTCTGGTCTGACGATCTCGAATCCAAGCTCAACTGCCAATGCATGCAGCCGTGTCTCGTTCAGCAATCGCCTATAGCGCGCACCGTCTCTGGCCACAAAGACCTTGCGTGCCGAGGGCGCCTTTTCTGGCAAGAAAGCGTTGCGTACCAGAGCAACCGCTTCTGGCGCTATTACTAAGTCATCTACATAAGCACGCTTTCCGTAGTTGTCATGCGTATGCGAGAACAGGTCTACGAACACGAGAGCGCGCACCCTAAAAGACTCTCTTCTTCTGATTTTTATTATTTTGCGCCCACCTGCAATCGATTCTAGCGCTTGAAAATTCTGGGCCGGCAACTCCTCATCAACCAGGAGAGAATAATCTGCATAGGCAGACTCCCGCATGGCCACAATGGCTCTCGGCAAGCACTCAAGTAGCCAATGGTAGTAATTGGGGGAATGGTCTTTACAGAGCAATATCCCGCGATCAATATCCTTGGTCGGATTCGGTGTGTATGACAAAAGAACCTGCTGGTTGAATATCGCCGGAAGATGCAGTCCGAAACCTTGAGACACGATGATGCCAAAAGCCTTACATCCATACCTTTCGGAATTCCCAAGGGCAAGTTCATCATAGGCAGCCCGCTTACCCGCGAAGATCATCAGCTCTGTCCCACCGATAACCTCTACATTACTGAAAGCATACAGGCACACTGCTGGCAAAGTGAGGGACGCATGCTGAAGCGCATCCGATCTCTTGCGCTCACTTTCGAACAGGACGGGAACAGCCGGTAATTGAAATTGACGTTCCGGAAGCAATTGCTTTACCTGAACGCCATACTTCCTCGCACATTGTGAAACACTATTGAGTGTCAGCAGCGCCTGGGTGCGCCCACTTCTGAACGCGAGCGCATGAAATCCCTTTAAGCAAATCAAAGCGACCCTCGTCCAACCCGAACGCGTTAGCTGAGTGACGAAATGCTCGGCGATCCTGTACAGCAATCCCGCAAACCGGAGAAATAGTCTCAGCAATCCGGCCAAGACACTACTCGCTCGATAATCCTATCCTGCAACGCCACCGTGATATGAGCACCAATAGGCAAGCTCAACACTTCCTTGTGCAAAGACTCACTGATTGGCAATTCGCTTCCCTTGCAGATCTGCATCCCCGCGTATGCTCCCTGCAGATGAGGCGGGATAGGGTAATGAATCTGCGTTTGAATGCCGCCATCAGCTAGCCATGCCTGTAATGCATCCCTCTCAGGTGTTCGCACCACATAAAGATGCCAAACCGGTTGCGCCCAATCCGGCACAAAAGGAGATTGCACCCTATTGCAGGACGCCAGATGGCGCGTGTAATAGTCTGCCTGCGTCCAACGCTGTTCGTTCCAACCTTCAAGATGTCGCAGCTTGACGCGCAAGAACGCCGCCTGCATCTCATCAAGACGCGAGTTGTAACCAGCGATCTCATGCCGGTATTTCACCTTCGAGCCATAGTTGCGCAACAGGCGGATCTTATCGGCCAGTTCTGCGTCGCTAGTAGTCACGGCTCCGCCGTCGCCGAGCGCGCCGAGATTCTTGCCGGGGTAAAAACTGAACCCGGCCGCATCGCCGACACTGCCGGCGGTACGTCCGTGCCCCCGCGCTCCGTGCGCCTGGGCCGCATCCTCAATGAGACGCAGTCCGTGTCGGTCCGCTATCTCGCGCAAAGCCGGCATGTCGGCCATCTGGCCGTAGAGGTGCACCGCCATGATGGCACGGGTGCGCGGGGTGATCTTCTCTTCAACACGTGCAGGGTCGAGGTTATAGGTTTCAGCATCCGGCTCGACCGGCACGGGTGTGGCGCCGGCCTGCGTCACCGCCAGCCAGGTGGCAATGAAGGTGTTCGCCGGCACGATGACTTCATCGCCATTGCCGATATCGTATGCGCGCAGAATGAGATGCAGTGCATCCAACCCGTTGGCGACACCGATGCAATGCTGCACTTGGCTGTACGCGGCAAACTCCTGCTCGAACGCTTCGAGTTCCGCGCCGGTGATGAACCACCCGGCATCCATTACGCGCCTATAGGCCGCGTCCAGCTCAACACGCAGCGGCACATGCAAGGATGCCAAATCAAGAAACTTAATTTCGTTCGTGTTATTCATTTAACTGCGTGGGCAATAAACTCAGCGTAATCGCGGTAGTAATCGTCTTCTTCATAACGATTGGAAGCCAGTACCATGCATACCGATCCGGAGGAGAAGTTGTCCAGTTCGCGCCAGATCATGGGACAGACATACAGTCCGTTGTAAGACCGGTTCAGGTGATAGCGCTTTTTTTCCTTACCGTCATCCAGCACTACATCGAAACTGCCGGACATGGCGATTATCAACTGATGCAAGCCTTTATGTGCATGCCCTCCGCGCTCCGCGCCACCAGGCACATCATAGAGATAGTAGACACGCTGTATGTCGAAGGGAACATGATTGCCGCCTTCGATAAAGGTCAGATTGCCGCGCGGGTCGTGGATCTTGGGCAGATCGATCATGCGGCAGTTCTCAATCATGCTTTTCTCCTTTCAGATATCGCACTACTTTTGCAGGATTTCCTTGCACCAGTGCATACGCAGGAACATCTCGGGTCACGACTGCACCGGCACCTATCATTGCTCCCTCGCCGATGGTGATCCCCGGCAGGATAGTTGCATTCGCCCCGATAGAGGCGCCCTCCAGTATCCGTGTCTGCAGGAACGTGTCCGGGTATACGCCAGATCGAGGGAACCGGTCATTGGTAAAGGTCGCATTTGGGCCAATGAACACTCCATTCCCCACTCTTAATCCATCCCAGAGTTGTACGCCGCATTTGATTGTGACGTGATCACCGACTACAACATCATTTTCGATGAACACATTGGCACACACGTTACAGTTGGCACCTATCTTCGCCCCGGGCAACACGACACAAAATTGCCAGATTCGCGTTCCTTTACCAAGGTCGCTCGATTGCACATCTGCAAGTGCATGTATCTCAACCATCCAACCCCCTTCGCATGACAAATGACTCTCTTCGTAAACCTGTCATCGCCGCCAGACATATTTTGACATCACTGCGCCCAAATCTAACAGCCTGTCCAGTCGCCATAGACTGTACGCGGCGTACATACTGCTCAGTAGTAAACCCACATAGATCGTAGCACCCGGCATAATCCGAGTTGTTAGCAATATGCACACAGCGGACATGAACAGGGCGGCAAACATATACAGGTTATTCCACTCTCCGGAGAATGAGATCAGCCTGCCGACGACCCAGCGTACTAAGCCAACCTGCAATACGCTGGCAACGAAGAAGCCGACACCCACGATCAACAAACCCATTGAATCCATTCCCAGCCAGAGACAAAGCAGGTAGATCATGTTCCAGTTGAACTGGGTCGCAATGAACAGATCACCACGCCCCATGGCAAGCACGATGAAGCCCATCGGCCAGCCGATCACCTTGAACACATCCCCCATCACCTGCCAACGCAGAATCTCTGCCGCCGGCGCGAAGCTGTCTGCGTATAGCAGCTTGATCACCCACGGTGCCAATGTCAGCATCGCAAGCAGTACCGGCGCCGCCATCAACAGCGCCATCTCAGTCTGTTCGTTGACGAGCACCCGGGCACGCGGGTGGTCATGTATCTCGCTTGTGAGTCGGGGTAGGTAATCTGTCCCCATCGCCCCTAACACATAGCCGATATAAGTCATGGAGATGCTCCAAGCTGCCTGAAAATATCCGGCTGCATCCAGCCCGATATCCCCCATCACCCAACTTCTCGCCACCAGCTGCGTGGTCAGTGAAAGCAGGCCGGCCGCCATCAACGGAATGCCCAGTGAGAACATCGCCCGCCACTGTCGATGCAATGCCTGCCAATCAAGAGGCGCTTGTATCTGCGGCAGCCTGGATGCATACAACTGGGAGAAGATGAGGCTTGATGCCGGCGCAGAGATCACGAACCAGTGCAGCCCTTCACTCCCCAGCAGCCAGACCAGCGTCATCCCCGTTATCGCCCCGAGAATGGCACCCAGCACATTAACCTTGGCAATGGCATCCATGCATCGCAAGCCCTGCAATAACGCAATTCTGGACGAAATCATCAAGGACAAAAAGACACCCAGCCCCAGCCAGCCGATCTCGTGCGCATGAGCCACGTCATGGAATACCCATTGCGACAACGGCTCACGCATCATCCAGAGCAACAGCATGCCCAGCGCCCCAAGCAACACATTGGCCCACAACAGGGCCCGACGTATCACAGCCAGCAACTGACTATCTTCCTGCGCCGAGGCAATTTGACGCACACCGCTACTCTGCAGCCCGCAGCCCGCCAAAGTAGCGCCCATTACCATAATGTTCTGATACAGCCCTATCACGCCAATACCGGCCGGCCCAAGCCACACTGCCAATACCTTCACCTTGCAAATCCCTACAAGGATGCTGAATATCGTGGAACTCCCGATCACTGCGCTAGAACGAAATATCTGCCGATATGACTTCAAGACAGGCTCCGCTCTGTAGTCAGTTCATTCACTGATATGCCTTCAGGTCTTCCGCGCTATCCACCTCACCCCAAGGTTGGTGATAAGGCAGTGCGGCCACCGGCACCTGTCCCGCTTCAATCACTTTTTGCAAAGTGCCAGTCATATGCATCCGGTCGCAAACCTCCCGAGGCAAACCTGACCGGATACGAACAACCTCGTGCCAGCCTGCCGGAGTGAAGCGAAGCAAGCCCATGTACTGCCCCTCCACTTCCATCACCGATTGGGGCTTGTTCCCAATCTCTGCCAATGTCCCGTCGGGGTTCAGACGAAAGGTTTCGGCATCCAGCAACGGATCACCAAAACGCTTTTCCCATAATGCTTGCCACTGATCGTCGTACACCACAGCAAGTGATGCTTTCGATTCCATCAGGGCGCTGACGGCACTAGACTCATAAAAAATGTCCCCGTAACTCACCACACAAGGTTCGCTAGTCAACCAAGTCTCTGCACAGGCCAGCGAGGTAACCATATTAGTTTCAGCCCAGCGCGAATTGTAAAACTCCAGCATGCCGCGCTCCGCTAACTGCTCGCGTTTATATCCTGTCACGATGGCAATCTCGTTGATACCCGCGGCTCTCAGCGCTAGCAATTGCCAGTCGAGCAGGGTCTTGCCCCGCAATTCGACCAGACATTTTGGGCGGTCATCCGTCAATGCCTGCATGCGGCTGCCACGCCCCGCCGCCAATATTATTGCTTTCATTCGAACACCCTTCGCAGTCGATCAACGTCTGCCGATTGAAAGGGCTCTTCTCTTTCCGGGTGCCACATCCAACCTTCCCAGCGAAGCCTCTGATTGCAGATGGCTTCAATTTCACCATCTTCAGCCATGGCCAACACTTCAAAGCCATTTGGATTCTCTGCCAATCCATTGTTGTGGAAACTATTCACTTCGTGCGCAATCAATCCCTGCAACATATGACGTGTGCCAACATGGCCTTGCACAGGTTTCAAGGCGACGCCGGCACTCACCGCCATCATCTGCAATCCGCGACAAATACCAAGTACGGGCACGGCCCGCTCTTTGGCCCAAAGTAACAATTCATGCTCTGTCTCATCCCGAATAGGGGACTCTCCAATATCTCCCCCTCCAGTTAGAATCAAACGGTTGATGCCCCATTTCTCGCAATAGTTTCTGATCCCATTTGCACCGAGATTCGGCAATGGGAGCCAAGCCGCATCGGGTAGTGCTGCACCAATAAACCTAGACCAATCATGAGCTAACGCATCACGCGCTTCTTGATAGCCTTGCGCCTCGACAACCCGCATCGTAATACCTATATGTAACCCGTTATTCGGCATATATAGGCCTCAAAATATTTTCCGCGCAATTGATCTCCACGCTCTTCGCGGCCACAACTCTCTGATAAACCAAATCACCGCACCCGATCGCAGCCGGCAATCCAAATTCGGCACAACGGACAGCCATATGGGAATTGGCCCCGCCGAAGCGTGTAATCAACGCCTTGGGGCCCTTGGTAAATATCCAGTCAAATCCGGGGTCCGCATTCTCGATGCAGACGATCATATTCTTGAGATTCACACTTGTCGGGCTATTGGCTTCCAGCTGCACCACGGAACCCGATGCAGATCCGATGCCAACATAATTTGGCACGCTTCGGTTAAGGGTGGCCACATAAATGTCGCGCACACCCAAGATGATATGGGCGAACCTGAATGCGTGTGCGGCCTCCATGCTTCCGCGAGCTGTATCGGCCATTTCGAGATAGTGCCTGTCAACATCATCCATAACCGGATGGCTGAGACATTTGGAGATTCCCGCCCAATCCAGATATGAAAGGTCATCACGTGATAAGCCGTGGAATTCGCCCCAGCGCACAACCAAAGAGAGTGCATCTGAAAGGACTCGGGTAAACACAAATTTTACATACTCGCGACCCGCTATTGCCTTGCGGGCATAATCCAAAAGCTGGTCAACGCTCACCACATTGAGACCCGACTCCACCAGAAGAGACTTGATGGCGGTACGCTCATCGTCTTTCAAACTGAATTGGGCGGCTTTTGCCGAAGGCGGGCTTGGCATATCGTCCAGGAACAAGTCATCTCGCTCGTCATATCTCAGTGAAGTAATCTCGTAAGTACCGGGACGCAAATGCCCATATTTTTGCAGGAATTCCACACGCGCCTGTTGGCTCTGGCAAATCCGCGCATACTCCTCCACCATACTGCCGGTAACGGTACGAATACTGCGCTTGAATTCAGTCAGCCGATCTTCGGCCAGTGCACCGCGTTTGACTGCCGAGCGCAGGAGCGCTTCAGCAATAAATGCGTGCCGAGCCACGATAGCGAACGGCAAAGTCCCAAACTCCCGGCACTGTTTCAATAGGAAATCAGCTCTTGCCAATTGAAGATGCCCATTACCCTCTGGGATTTTCGGAAATGACAACTTATCTAGTCCAGTAGCGGCCTCCATTGCCCGATCCAATGTATTCTCTGGGCCTGACTTCAAACTGTCGCATGTCAGTTCAGTCAATTTTGACCGAAATATCTCAAATTCCCCTTCATCCAGCACGCCTGAATATCGCGCCTTAAAGTCATCCAAGAAGCAAAAATCCATACAAGTGGGCACAACTTCAAACTCGACCTTGTCATGCAATTCAGGATGCGTCTCAAGTCTGGCAAGCCATGCGTTGACTAGCTTTTCGCCAATGTCGTCAGGCAGGTGCTCCGGAAGAAAGGAATTAAAACTGTGGCGAACATCGATGTAGGGGTGGTTATTGATAAGCACCATCAGCTCAAAATCCCGCAGTTTGCGGTAACCCATAGATGCCCGAGCTTGGCACCAAACCGATCGGGTGATCAACTCTTGATACAGGGACGATGCCAACGGGCGGGGAGAGGTTCCAATGATTTCAGCCGGGTTCCAATCCGGCATGATGGCAAGGATCGTTCGTTCACCCAAAATTCCATCCCGTCTCATTGAACAATTACGCACAAAATCTTCAACAAAAGCCAACTGCCTTTTTGCGCGCCGTTCGATAACAGGATGCCAGTTACGAGAGAGAGCAATTCTTCTTACCTGGAAGAGGAATAACTGCCCCGCGCCATCCAAACCAAACTCAATATCCAGTGCCGCGCATTCGCAAATTAACTCTAGCTCACGTGCCAATCGTAAGAACAAGGCCACCCTGGCTGACTTAACCATGCTGCTATCGGCATGCCGATAGACGAACAGACTTTTATGGACACCGGCACCGCTGGTCACGACATCTGTCAGACCGCTCTCGTCATCAAAATCGATGCAGTAGTATGGGGCGCCATACACCATGTCAAATGTCATGATGACCCCGCTAACGGCCACATTGTCCGCCATCGGCTGTACAAGTACCTGATCGCGAGGGTCGCCCGTCATTGATTGCACTACTTGGTCGATAGCAGCTTCAAGTTCGAGCCGATTACTGCAGTCCACATTCAACTGGCTCAAGAAGGCACCTGCCATGGACTTCTCTGCGCCATCTTCTACAAGCGCACTACTTCTAATGGCGACCATAGTCCCGCCAAAACTACCTTCGATTTTCTGCAGATACTCATTCCGCGAAACAAGCCAATCCCCTACCGAGAAGTAGCACAAAGGGAGAACCTTGGCACTTTCGACCCGATTCTGCAGACGTTCTAGCGTTTCTGCTTTAGTACCAAAATTGAATGGATGCATTAGTAGCCGCGCCTCACAGTAGCATTCCCCCCCGAATTTCTATAGGGTGTGTATTGATTAGTTCTTGTGTGCAATCAGAACGTAAATATTGCAGAACTGGTCCGGAAAAAATTTCATCATAAAATTCTGCAACCGCTGCCCAAACCACGACAAGCGATATCCTTCGGCACGGGCTTTATTTTCATCAAACTTTTTATGGCCAGAAGACCGGAAGATGGCGAATTTGTAGAGGATAGGCATATTCTCCACCGGGCCGATAAAGTCGATAACAAAGTTCGCGCGGGTGAAAATCTGTTCGTACTCGTTTCTGGTCAGATTCATCTTGTGAAAAGATTGCACCTTGTTTTCGCCCCCACTGCTTTTCGCTTTTCTGGCTGTCAGCCAGTCCGTCAATCTGGTCTGAATATTGTCAGCCCGGAAGGACGCACAGACCACACCGCCCTGTTCCAAAACCCGATATGTTTCCAGAATTGCTTTTTCCAGACCATGCTCTAGGTTGTGATACAAGCCAAAGGCAAGAACGTATTTGAACGACTGATCAGCAAACCTCAGATCAGTAATGTCCCCCACCTCAGCCTGTAGCGACGGGTCAATTTCCTTGAGTTTGCTGATTGCGACATCGATAAAGTCGAATCCGAGAATGTCATAACCACGATCATGGTAATAGCGCAAAACGCGCCCAGCGCCACAACCTGCCTCAAGAATCTTCCCTGCCTTGTCTTTTACTGTCATCTGGGCGTATTTGAGCGGGTATACGTCCAAATTTTCCATCGGCACATCCGCCGGAATATCATCCCAGCGTTTTGTCCAGTAATCTTTGTTGTTCGCATTTCGATAAGTGATTCTCATTAGTTCTGCTTCCTATCTTGCTGATTCATGATTGTGCATTAGCCATGTTGAAATTTTATCCGCGACCAGCCGGTTTCCTTCAGCCGAAAGATGGCCGCCGTATTGATCATTGATGTAAAGCTTTTCAAATTCCTCATTTATAAAACTGTCAGTAAGATCAAGTACGGATAGCTGGTGCGCCACTTCAGCAAAGTACCCCTGATAGGGTGCGGCGCCATTCTTACTTAACCTCAAATCGAGCAATTGCGGCATTACTACCACCAGCGGAATATGCCCTCGGCGTTGCGCTTCTTCCTTGAATCGCAGCAATATTGCGCTTAGCAACTTTGTTGATTTGCTGTCGTCATATAACCGGTAAGCATCGCGCAGGTTATTTTTCATCACTAGCGTAAACGGAAGATTCTCTATCCTGCTATTTGTAATACCCAGTGCACGCCCCATTCCTCGCACTGCCACCGCTAGCATCAGCTTGCTGTGCTTCAATGGATTCCGCAGCAAGCTGGCGGTATAGGGGAATCTAAACTGATGCGACCTAAATTTCCGTTTGTAAAAACCATCTGCTTCGCGTATTTCGGGGAGTATCCCCCGAATATTTATAAAATCGCCCGAGTTCCGCACCAGATTCTCCAAAAGTACTAATCGGCCCTCTGGGTCAAGGATGAATCGCGGTTTAAATGCAAACGTGTTGCCAAACTCGAGATAGTGTTTCCAGTAAGACTGGATCCGACAGATCGTTTCCGGCACAAAACCCATCACTACAACTCGGACCGTATCAGGCAAAGCCGTACACTCATAACGCAAAAGCGCCTGATCGACCCCATAATTTCCCACGCCAAAGTTCAAGACACCAAAATTCTCTCGGCTCGACAGCTGAGCTTCCCATGTTTCATCATCTTCTACTTGCCGGCAAAAGGCATAGGAGTCGCCGAAAGCCGCTATGACTGGCGGCTCTTTGGCCAGGGAATCAGCACGCGAACCCCGCTCATCAATATGAAAGGAAATGGGACCACTTTGGCCATTTTCGATCCCGCTTGAGTTGGCTCTTCGCACCCAACCCAGATGCGGATCAAAGCTGTAATCCATGAATCTCTGCAATGCGTCAGCATCAAAGGTCGGCAATTCGTCCTTTTGTGTAATCAGCCACGGAAAGCCTCTCCGTTGCAGGCTTACTATTGCAAGCAGGCCGACTTCGACAACGACCAATCCGGCAGCCAGCGCCAATAAATTCATGCGAACCCCAGCGCCTCACGCACTACATCCAGATTCATGATTTTGTCGGTCAGCTCTCCGAATTCCATTCGGTCGGCATCATTTTCAATCACCAATTCCGGACTCTCTGGCTCAGGAAATGGAATATCCACGCCCACCACATTTACAATTTCTCCTCTCATTGCCTTGGCATACAGATTCTTGATGTCCCGTCTAAGCAATGTTTGCATGGATGCCTTTATGTACACCTCTGCATAATCCGGAATGTTCTCCCTGTTCCAGCGTCTCCACTCTGGGAAAATTGAAAGGACGGCTGCCACTACGTGTATACCCTGACCGGCAAGAAATTTTGAAAGAGCCGAAAGCCTTTCGGCATTCCGCCGCCGCCCCTCAACGGTATGATCCACATCGTTGCCAAATAGCGCGCGAATCAAATCTCCGTCCAATAAGACCACCTTGCCGCTCATTCTACGGATCCGCTCGACGACTTGATTAGCCAGTGTAGTTTTCCCGGTGCCCGACAAGCCAATTATCCAAATAACCATGAGTCATTCCTATTTAATGGGTCTTCCTGCTGGGAAGAATTTATTTCAGACTGCCCAACAAATCTGCCACCCTTTTGGCACCGCCCCCTCTGGGGGAATCGAAATACTTTTTATAAAGCGCTTCAACACTTCGTTTGTTTTCCGAGTAGAACTCCTCGGAATCCAACATATTCTCGAGTTTGTGAATGTCTTGATGAGAAATAACAGGCAAGTGATTTTTTAACTCCACTACTGACGACTCAGCAAAATATGACGTTGATGCTGCCTCAGGCACTTCAAGAAAAACTACATTCCTCCCCAGGAAGATCGCCGAAAAAGGCGTGCCACCATTGTCGGCCAATATTACATCTGCGACTCCAAACAGCTCATTCATATCACGTACTGCGTTACGATCAATCTTGAAATTTAAATCTTCCAACAGGCTGATAAATTCCTTTTCCTGAACGAATGAAAGAGGATGCGGCCTCACCACGAGGTTGTATTTTTCGCTTAACGCTAACAGAGGTTCCGCAAATAACGGAATTGATGAATACTCACCGCCGAGGGTTGGCATCCACAGCACCGTTTTTCTGGATTCAGAAAGGCCGAATTCGCTTTTTATGCGACTCAAATCCATTTCGCCAGAAAAATATCCGTCATACCTCGGGTAGCCCATTATGAAAGTTTCGCCCTTGAATCTTTTTTTGATTTCTCGCTCGTCATTTACTCCGTGGCAAAGAAACAGGTCGTATATCTCGTTCCATTTATCAAGCGACCAGCCATCGCTGATGTCCGCTCCATACATAAAGCGAATTTGCCCGATGCCAGCCTGCAATGGCAGGTATTGAAGCGGATCAATTTCATACGTATATTTTCTGGGCAAACCTACCGCGCGTCTTGCCGTATTTAACACATACCATTTCCAATTCCTGTAACTGCGTTGCCGTTGTTGCTCCCGAGAAAACTGGGTCGGACGGGTTGTGCTGCCACCCATGATGTGATTGCTAATAACGAACCGGTATTTGATTTTTCGTCGCACGATCTCGTCCAGAGATACCACCTCATAATTTAGAGTAGCCAACTTGTTGAGAAAATCACGAGTACGCTCATCCGCCTGCCCATCCAATCGCGCGGCCGACCCCAGCAATACGATTACAAACGCCTGTCGATCCATCTCAGCCCATACGCTCGAGTAATGCGCGTACATCACGGGTTCGTGCACCAGAAAGGCTACCTTGTCTATTATTTTCACGTTAGTTTCCGAGACTGAATCTTGCCGGCAATTCCGCGCTGCGCTATATCGTTTAACACTTGCTGTACACATTTATTAAGTTCTTCGCCACCGGTATCCACCTTCAGCTCCGGCTTCTCGGGAGCCTCATAGGGTGAGGAAATGCCAGTAAACTCGGCAATCTGCCCAGTCCGCGCCTTCTTGTACATCCCTTTCACGTCGCGCGATTCACACACCTCGAGCGAGCTATCGCAATAGATCTCGATGAAGTCACCATACTCGACCATGCTTCGCACCCTTTCACGGTCAGTTCGAAACGGCGAGATAAAGGCAGTCAGCACAATCACGCCGGCGTCCAAAAACAGCTTTGCCATTTCACCCACACGACGGATGTTCTCAATGCGATCTTCATTGGAAAATCCTAGGTCGCCACACAGGCCGTGGCGTACGTTGTCACCATCCAGTACAAAAGTGCGGCAACCAAGTTGGTGCAATTCCTCTTCGACGGCATGAGCAAGGGTAGATTTACCCGCGCCGGATAGTCCGGTGAACCAGAGGATGGCACCACGATGTTTATTTTGAGCCTCACGGCGAGCGCGTGTCACCGTTGCGCAATGCCAAACGACGTCAATGGATTTGAGCGTTTTTTCTTCAATCATGTAATTTCTCCAGCAACCCTTTTTGCTCAGCCTCGCGCTGCAACTCCTCGATCTCTGCGCGCAGGCACTCATATTCATGCACCTTTACTTTCAGGAACTCGACGGTCATGCGCGCACGTGACTCTATGCCCTGCGGGGTCAGCAGATAGGCGTATGCCAGCTTGTTTGAACTGTTACGGAAATTGTTGATCTTCAGGCTGCCCTTTTCGACCAGCTTGTTCAGGCAGTAGTTGACCTTGCCGAGGCTAACGCCCAGCTTCTTGGCCAACTCCCTCTGCGAAAGCCCTGGGTTCTCTTCCAAGGTCTTCAGCAAACTGTAATGCGTGGTTTCATCAAGCATTTTTTGTATGTTCAATCAGTGAACGCACTGTATTACAGCAGCTGCATGTAAACCGTGTCAAGCCATGAGCACATCGATTTCGCTACAATGCCGCCCTGTTCTCTCTGCAGAGTGCCCGTGACCGATCCAAACGCCCCTCCCCAGCACATCGCCATCGTCCGCTTTTCCGCACTGGGCGATGTGGTTATGGTCGCGGCCGCGATACGGGCACTCCGGCACGAATTGCCCGACGCCAAGATCACTTGGATCACCAGCCCGCTTGCATACTCTTTGCTGGAAGGCTTGGACGGTGTGGAATTTCTGGTGACAGACAAGCCGCGCAGCCTGTCCGACTATCGCGCCTTTTATTGTCTGCTCGGTGAACACCGCTTCGATGCCGTACTGGCGATGCAGGCCAACCTGCGTATCAACCTGCTCTATCCGGCCATACGCGCACCGATCAAGGTCGGCTTTGACCGCACCCGTGCGCGCGAGCTGCAATGGCTGTTCTGCAACCGCAGCATCCCGTTCAAGAACGACCATCTCGCCGACAGCTTCCTCGCGTTCGTGACCGAACTGACCGGCACACCGGCCCGAGCCGAATGGGCACTCCCGATCACCACCGCCGAACAGGCATGGGCCCGTAAGAAGACCGCCGCATTACCGCGACCGCTGATTGCCCTGCACCCCGTCTCCAGCAAGATCGAGCGCAATTGGCTGACGCCGCGTTATGCCAAGGTGATCGAACTGGCGGTCAAATACTTCGACTGCGGCATCGTCATCACAGGCGGGAACGCGGCCGACGAGCGCGCGATATGTGAACGGCTGGCCCAGGTCGCCCCCACTCACACGCTGAACCTGTGTGGCCAGACCACTCCGAAACAGCTGGCCGCCGTGCTCGCCGAGGCGGATGTCCTGATCGCCCCGGACACCGCCGCCGTGCATCTCGCGCGCGCCGTCGATACGCCGGTCGTCGGTCTCTATGCCGTCGCGCCCGCGCGACTCACCGGCCCCTACCAGCGCACGACCTATTGCGTGGATCGTTATGACGAGGCGGTGCGCGAGTACCTCGGCAAGGACCCCGCACGACTGCCGTGGAACACACGCGTGCACCATTCCGGCGCGATGGCGCTGATCGAGGTCGAGGACGTGATGCAGCAATTGTCACGCGCACTGGGTGACCGCATATGAGGCTGTTCGACAACCGCCTCGCCTACACCCTGCTGCTGTGGCTGCTGCTGCCCTATGCACTGCTGCATCTGCTCTGGCGCGCGCGCAAACAACCGGAGTACCTGCAGCACATCGGCGAGCGCTTCGGGCGCTACCGCGTCCGCAGCGACAAACCGGTGATCTGGCTGCACACCGTCTCGGTCGGTGAGACACGCGCCGCCGCCACATTGGTGCAAGAACTGCGCACCCGTTACCCGCAACATCAGATCCTGCTCACCCACACCACACCCACCGGGCGTTCAGCCAGCGAGCAGCTCTACGGCGACGATGTGCTGCGCGTCTACCTGCCTTACGATTACCCCTTTGCCGTGCGCCGCTTCCTGCAGCATTTCCAGCCGCAGGTCGGTGTATTGCTGGAGACCGAGGTGTGGTTCAACCTGATCCACGCATGCCAGCGCACCAAGACACCGCTGCTGTTGCTCAACGCAAGATTGTCAGAACGCTCCGCGCGCAAATATGCGCGCTACCCACGACTGACCCACGATGGCCTGCATGCGCTCACACTGATTGCCGCACAGACCGATGACGACGCGCAGCGCCTGTCTTCGCTGAGCGGCCATTCCGTGCCGGTGATGGGCAACCTTAAGTTCGACATCGCCCCGCCGGCCGCACAACTCGAACTCGGCCGTCACCTGCGCGAGCACTTCGGTGAAACCCGCCCGGTTTTCCTCGCCGCGAGCACACGGGAGGGTGAAGAAATATTGCTGCTGGAAGCGCTGAAGGAAGCTACCGTAAATGATTTGCTGACGGTCATCGTACCGCGCCATCCGCAACGCTTCGACGAAGTAGCCGCCCTGATCGAGCAGCACGGATTCCGCCTGCAGCGCCGCAGCCGCAATGAGCTCATCGCTGCCGATACGCAGGTGGTATTGGGTGACAGCATGGGCGAGATGTTCGCCTACTATGCCGCCTGTGATGTCGCCTTCATCGGCGGCAGTCTGTTGCCGCTGGGGGGGCAGAACCTGATCGAGGCATGCGTCGTAGCCAAGCCGGTGATAGTTGGTCCGCATACCTTTAACTTCGCTCAAGCGACCGAACAGGCTTTGGCCAGTGGCGCCGCACTTCGCGTTAGTCAGGCTGATGATCTGGTTCATCAATTGAACACCCTGCTACACGATGAGCCTCGCATGAAGCACATGGCGCAATGCGGTGAGCACTTTGTCCGCGACAATCGAGGCGCGACTGAGCGTGCCGCTGAACTGATAGGAACCCTCCTGCCCCTTGGTCTGTGAGGCAGACATCAATCCATCCGGTAAAATGATCCCCATGAAAAAGATACTCGTCACCGGCGGTGCCGGATTCATCGGCTCTGCCGTCCTCCGGCAGTTCCTCAACGAAACCGATTGCCATGTCGTCAACGTCGACAAGCTGACCTATGCCGGCAACCTGCAGTCGCTGGCTTCGGTGTCGGACAGCCCTCGCTACGCTTTCGAAAAAGTGGACATCTGCGATGCCGCCGAAGTGGCGCGCGTGTTCCGCGAGCACCAGCCGGATGCGTTGATGCACTTGGCCGCTGAGTCGCATGTGGATCGTTCCATCTCCGGTCCGGCCGAGTTCATCCAGACTAACATTTTCGGCACATATACCCTGCTGGAGGCGGCACGCAACCACTGGAACAACCTTGAAGGCGATAAGAAAGCCGACTTTCGCTTCCACCATATCTCCACCGACGAGGTGTATGGCAGCTTGGGCGACGAAGGTTTTTTCACCGAAGATACGGCTTATAAACCAAACTCGCCTTATTCCGCGAGCAAGGCTTCCAGCGACCATCTGGTTCGAGCATGGCATCACTCTTATGGCTTGCCGGTTGTGACGACCAACTGCTCCAACAATTACGGTCCTTATCACTTTCCCGAGAAGCTCATTCCGCTGGTTATCCTGAATGCCGTCAACGGCAAGCCTTTGCCGATCTATGGCAAGGGCGACAACATCCGCGACTGGTTATATGTGGATGATCATGCGCGGGCTTTGCGCCTTGTGCTGGAGAAGGGAACGCTGGGCGAAACCTATAACATCGGCGGTAGGAACGAGAAGACCAATCTGGAAGTGGTGCAGACCATCTGCGCAATTTTGGATGAGCTTCGTCCGCAGGGCGCGCCGCATAGCCAGCTCATCACCTATGTGACCGACCGACCCGGGCACGATATGCGATACGCGATCGATGCCAGCAAGATCGCCAACGACTTGGGTTGGAAACCGCTGGAGACTTTCGATACCGGTCTGCGCAAGACCGTTCAGTGGTATCTCTCGAATACCGATTGGGTGCAGGGCGTTACCAGTGGTGATTACCAAAATTGGGTGCAGCAGAACTACACGAACAGGAGCGCGACATGAAAGGCATCATCCTCGCCGGCGGTTCCGGCACCCGCCTCTATCCGGTGACGCTGCCAGTATCCAAGCAGCTGCTACCGATCTACGACAAACCGATGATCTACTATCCGCTGACCACGCTGATGCTGGCCGGGATCAAAGACATCCTCATCATCTCCACGCCGCAGGACACTCCGCGCTTCGAACAGCTGTTGGGTGACGGCAAGCAGTGGGGCATCGATCTGTCCTACGCCGTACAACCTTCGCCGGATGGTTTGGCCCAGGCTTTTATCATCGGCGAGGATTTCATTGGCAGCGACAGTTGCGCACTCGTCCTGGGGGACAACATCTTCTACGGTCACGGCTTCGAACATTTGCTTTCTGCTGCCACCAGCAAGAAGGAGGGAGGGACCGTTTTCGCCTATCGCGTTACCGATCCGGAGCGCTATGGTGTCGTTGAGTTTGATGCTAATGGTCAGGCTCTGAGCATCGAGGAAAAGCCAATGGTCCCGAAGTCGAACTATGCGGTCACCGGACTTTATTTCTATGACAATGATGTCGTTAATATCGCCAAGTCCATCAAGCCCTCCTCCCGTGGCGAACTTGAGATAACCACCATCAATCAGATCTATCTTGAACGCGGCACTCTAGACGTAAAAATATTCAGGCGTGGCAGCGCTTGGCTGGATACGGGTACGCATGATTCATTAATGGATGCATCGCTGTTCATTCAAACACTTCAAAAAAGACAAGGATTGGTGATCGCCTGCCCGGAAGAAATAGCCTATCGACGCGGCTATATTTCACGCGCGGATCTGGAGGCGTTGGCTCAACCTCTGATCAAGAACAGCTATGGCCAGTATCTACTTTCCATTTTTAAGGAAGTCTTCTGAAATGAAGGTCATCGCGACACGCATCCCGGATTTGCTGATCATCGAGCCTGATGTGTTTGGGGATTCCCGCGGTTTCTTTTATGAGAGTTATAACGAAAGTGAGTTCGAACAACTAATTGGTCGTTCGGTTAAATTCGTGCAAGACAACCATTCCCGCTCCGCTAAGGGAGTCATACGTGGTCTGCATTATCAGGTACAGCAGACGCAAGCCAAACTTGTCCGGGTAACTTCCGGAGAGATATTCGATGTCACTGTTGATATTCGCCGAAGCTCACCCACCTTCGGTCAAGCTGCTTGCGTCAACCTCAGTGCCGAGAACAAACGCATGCTGTGGATACCCGAGGGTTTTGCGCATGGCTTTCTGGTGATGTCCGAGTATGCCGATTTCCTGTACAAGGCCACCGACTACTGGGCACCGGAGCACGAACGCTGCATCCTGTGGAACGATCCGAAACTTGCCATCGATTGGCCGCTGTCAGGCGATCCGTTACTGTCCACCAAGGATGCACTGGGCAAGCCCATGCGCGAGGCGGAAGTGTTCGCTTGAGGACCATCCTGCTCACCGGTGCCAACGGGCAGGTTGGCTGGGAGTTGCAGCGTGCACTGGCGCCGCTGGGCAAGGTCGTCGCGCTGACGCGCCAACAACTCGACCTTGGCAGCCCCGACGCGATCCGTGCCGCACTGCGACAATACCGCCCCGACATCATCGTCAATCCGGCCGCCTATACGGCGGTAGACAAGGCCGAGAGCGAACCGGATCTGGCGCAGGCCGTGAACGGTACCGCACCCGGCATCCTGGCTGAAGAGGCGAGGTTGTCTGATGCCTTGCTGGTCCACTATTCGACCGATTACGTGTTCGACGGCAGCAAGGCCGTACCGTACTCGGAGCACGACACTCCTAACCCGCAGAGCGTCTACGGCAAGACCAAGCTGGCTGGCGAGCAAGCGATACAGGCGGTTGGTGGCAGACATCTCATCCTGCGCACCAGCTGGGTTTATGGCGTGCACGGCGGGAATTTCGTAAAGACTGTGCTGCGGCTGGCGCGGGAACGCGATTCGCTGCGTATCGTGAACGACCAGTTTGGCGCGCCGACTTGGGCAAGGTTACTGGCACAAAACACTTCGAACATACTGCAGCAGCTCATGATGCGGCCGGAGGACTCCAAGCTGGGGCTCTATCATCTCACTGCAGCTGGAAGTACCAACTGGTATGACTATGCGCAAGAGATTGTGCGGCTGGCTCGCTTGCATGACCGCGTGCTTCGCGACAAACCCCTGGCCATCCAAGGCATCCCCACCCGCGAATATCCGCTACCGGCTACGCGGCCGGCGAATTCGGTGCTGTCGACCGAGAAAATCAAGGATGTATTCGGCTTAATTCTGCCGCAGTGGGAAGAGGATCTGGCGGAGTGCCTGCAGCTGTTGCTTTCAGACCCCGCCAGTTGACGCTGCTTAGCGCAGCGCCTGATTCACCCGCTCCAGATCCGCTTCCTGCAGATTCCCCGTTGCCGCTTTCAGACGGAGGTTGCTGACCAGATAGTTGTATTGCGCCTGATACAGGTCGCGCCGTGTCGAGTACATCTGCTGTTGCGCATTGAGCACATCCAGGCTGGTACGCACGCCGACTTCCTGACCCAGCTTGCTGGCGGCCAGCAGACTCTCGCTTGATTTCAATGCCTGCTGCAGCGCCTGCACTTGTGCGATACCGGTTGCCACGCCCAGATAGGCTTGACGCGTCTGCACGGCCACATTGCGACGGGCATTCTCCAGATCCTGTTTGGCTTTCTCGCGGTTGGCATCCGCCTCGCGCCATTTCGACTGGGTCGCACCGCCCTGGAACAGCGGCATGTTCAACTGCAGACCGACCGAGGTGCTGCGCGTATCGCCGCAACTGGTGAAGGCGCAGCCGGTGTTCTTGGAATAGCTGCCGACCAGATCCAGCGTCGGCAGGTGGCCGCCGCGATTGCGCGCGACCTCTTCGTCCGCCAGTTCGTAGGCCGCCTCGGCGATCTTGACTTGCACGTTGTTGAGCTTGGCATCCTCTATCCACTTCTGTACATCGGCGGGCTCCGGGGCGACCGGATTGAATCCTGCACCCAGCACGTTCAACGCCGGAACATCCGCATTGATGAGCTGCTGCAGATCATGACGCTTCACTTCCAGGTCGCTGGCAGCGGCCAGTTCCTGGGCCAGGGTCAGATCGAAACGGGCCTGTGCTTCGTGGGTATCGGTGATGGTGGCGGTGCCCACTTCGAAATTGCGCTTTGCCTGTTCCAGCTGTTGCGAGATGGCCGACTTCTGCGCCACAATCAGTTGCACTGTGTCCTGCGCGATCAGTACGTCGAAATAGGCTTGCGCGCTGCGCAGGATGACGTCCTGCTGGGCGGCCTTGAACTGTGCATCGGAGATGACGACCTGCAACTCGGACTGGTTGTATGCGGCCCAGTTCTGCTCGCGGAACAGCGGCTGCGTGACCGTCACACCATAGCCGTGGCTGTTGTATTTGTTGGCGCCGTAGGGTGCGTTCACGTCGTTGTACGCTGTGTTGGCGTTCAGGTTGACGCTGGGCATCAGCAGTGCACGGCCCTGGCTCAGCTTTTCCTGCCCGGCCTGCTGCGCCGCGCGCGCGGCGGCGTACACCGCGTCCTGCGTCTGGGCGGCGCGGTAGATGTCGATCAAATCGGCCGCCGAAGCCGGCGCGACGAACATTGCCGCCAGTAGCGCGCTCAAGATGGTTCTGGACGGTTTCATAGTGTGCTCCATTATAATATTAGAATTGGCTAATATTATATGCTTGCCCCGATCGAGGCAAGCTTAAGTGATCAGTCGAACTTCAGAATACGAAGCGTTGCGGCTGCGTTGCGTTGCGCAGCGGCGCGACTGCGGTCTCAAACAACGTCTTGGTCTCGAAGCTATCGGCACCGGTACGGGTGATCAGTTGCGCATGCATCGCGGGCGCGTCGCCGACGATGGCGAACAGACGGCCGCCGACCTTCAGTTGCTGCTTGTAGGCTTCCGGCACCATCGGCACCGAAGCCGTCAGCACGATGGCGTCGTATTCGGCTTCGC
>Ga0209231_1000251_pt1 | contig 35650 bp, 33 predicted proteins | sample Deesub45470m_DNA_FD_188086 | JGI IMG/M metagenome (GOLD analysis project Ga0209231, IMG submission 188086) | Deep subsurface microbial communities from North Pacific Ocean - 450_OLKR46/470m Metagenome (SPAdes) (version 2) | ecosystem: Environmental > Terrestrial > Deep subsurface > Unclassified ... | reverse complement strand
ACGCTCGTCCGCCAGGCCCAGCATGGTGAAATAGCTGTCCCAATAATAGATTTCGCGAAAGCGGCCGCCCGGTACGACGAAGGGCGTGGGCAGCGGCAGCGCGGAACTGCCCGCCTGTCGCTCGACCGGCTGGCGGACGAGCGTCGGCCACAGGGTGCGGACATGCGCGCGCAGGTTGGACGCGCCATGATCGTTGACGCCCGGCACGCGGAAGTGGTGCAGCACGAATGTTTTCAGCGCGTCCTTGCCCTGAGGCGGTTGCTGGCGATAGGCCGCCATGATCGCGGCAGGGTTCGATCGCGGTGTCGCGTCGACGAAGGTCTTGCCGTCGGGGAACAGTTTTTCAAGCTGAACGCGCTGGAACAGGTCGCCGTATAGTTCGGCAGGGGAGGATTGCGCCCAGCCCGGATTTCCCAACGCGAGGAGGGAGACGAGGCCGGCAGCAACGAAGGATCGCCAATTTTTCATGCCCGCTCTTTCGGTTGCGCCGCCAGCCTTTGCAACGGCAAAATCGGATGATCGGCCAATACTGCCGCCCAACAGCGCAGCGTCAACGTTGGCAGCTATGCGCGACCGGATGGGGCACTAGCCTGCATCGAACCATGCGTTCTTAAGTGTGACCTAGTCGATCATCTCGTCATAGCGATGCTCCGGGCTTGCGAGAGGTAGCGACAGGGGAAATTGCCCGTAGTTCCCGTCGCAACAGCTTACCCACCGCTGATTTTGGCATTGTTTCAATGAAATGAATGTGCCGTGGCACCTTGTAAGCGGTCAGGTTGCGGCGACAATGCGCGATCACCATTTCCGCTGTTAGCGTCTCGTCGCGTCGGACAATATAGAGCGCCACAGCTTCGCAACCTTGGCCGTCCGGAACTCCAACGCATGCGCATTCCACGACGCCGGGTAAGTCGGAGGTGACCGCCTCTATCTCGTTCGGATAGACGTTGAAGCCTGAGACAAGGATCATGTCCTTGAGCCGGTCGACGATATGGTAGCGTCCATCGGGATCGCAGCGCGCTATGTCTCCAGTACGGAAAAAGCCATCTGCTGTGGTCGCCGCAGCGGTCGCTTCGGGATTGCGCCAATATCCTTTCATGACCTGCGGCCCGCGCGCACATAGTTCACCAATCGCGCCATTCTCGACATCCTGCCCTTTCTCGTCGCGAAGGGCGATTTGGGTGTTTTTTACCGGGAGGCCGACACTTGCAAGAAAGCGTGGTTCGTCGAGTGGCGTGCATGTGAGGATGGGGGACGTTTCCGACAGGCCATATCCTTCTTTGATATGACCACCCGTCAGCCTATGCCATTGGGCAGATACCACCGGCTGCACAGTTGCACCGCCGCCCATGGTAATGAGGCGCGGATGAAACCGAAGTGCCTGAAAGCCTGGATGCGCGCCCAGCGCCTTGAACAACGTGTTCACCCCCGTGACGAAGTTCACGTCATGACGGTGCCATGCATCGATCAGTTGGTCTAGTTTACGCGGATCGGCGATCAGCACATTGGCTGCGCCCAGTGCGATCGAGGAGAACAGGTTCACGGTCAGCGCGAAGATATGATAAAGCGGGATAGCCGTCAGCACCTTGATAGGACCGTGGTTCAGGATCAACGCGCTTCTATCCATGAACTGCTCGATATTCGCCAGAATGTTGCCGTGTGTCAGCATCGCCCCCTTCGAAGGGCCGGTAGTGCCACCGGTATATTGGAGAAACGCAAGATCCTCGCGCGTGAGCGCTGGCCATGACATCGCGGGGTCCGGCACAATGGCGAGCGCGTCATCCCATGTACTGATCGTCCAGGTGGCGGGGACCGTGTCGAGCAGCGATGGATTACACGCGCCTGTCAGTATGACATGCTCCATATCGCGCGGCGCCGCCGCAATCAGTGTCGGCAGCGCGGTCGCAGGAATCACGGCCGCTTTTACGCCTGCGTCGTTGAGCTGATGCCCAAGCTCACGGGGCGTGTAGAGGGGATTGCAATTCACCTGTACGCAACCAAGCCGAAGCACAGCCGCCGTGGCTAAAGGAAAGGCGATGCCGTTGGGCAGGATCACGGCGACCCTGTCGCCGGGAACCACGCCCTTGTTGCGCATAAGCGCGGCAATGGCCTCCGATCTGTCCCACCATTCGCCGTAGGTCAGGCAGACGTCGCCTTCGAAAAAAACGGGGCTTGCACCATTGTCCTCACAGGCAAGCGCTATATAGTCGACCAGATTGTCGATGTCGGAAACCGGCTTCATCGCCCAATATCTCTCCTTATGCGCGCCGGTTCTGTGCCGGTCGCTGATTATCGATTGCGGCGCACAATAGCGTATCGATCACACAATGCGCGGGTCACGCCGTTGGTCAGCTAGATACTGTCTCATTGGATAGCGTCTGGGCCGGGTTTCCGCTTGGTTTCGACCCACTGGCGCAGCGCATTCCATCCCGCCAGCGCCTGCGCAGGGCTGAAGCCGCAATGGGTATAGCCCTCGATCCCGCCGATAGGCAGTGGCGCGCGGGTCGGCGGCACGGCATAGGCCACAAGGAATCTGTCGCGACCGTTTGCGCGCACCTTTGCCTCAAAAGCGACTTCCTGCGCATAAGGGACGAGAGAGTCGATCCGGTTGTGCATCGTGATGAGCGGCGTGTTGATCCGGCCGGTCGCCTCATGCCATCGGGTGAGATAGGCGGTCGCCTTGGGGGCTGCTCGCACCCGCTGGATCTGCGCGTTCAGCATCGTTTCCTCCTGCGCGGTCATGCCAGAGGCGGAATAATGTTTTTGGCGGTTATCATATATCCAGCCGCCCGCCGTGGCGGCCATGTCCGACGCACCCAGCGCGGTCGTGACCAGAGGATAGGTCAGCGACGCAGCATCATAATCGAAGCCGCCGATCGCCGTCACCTGTCGCACGATCCGCGCTTCGGAGCCGTCGGGGTTCTTTTGTGCCGCAGTCCACAGCGCCAGCGGCGGCTGCGCGACCTGGCCCATCCGGGTCCAGACATAGGCGGTAGCCTGCGGGTCAGGGGTTCCAGCGGGCGGCACGGACGATATCGCGTCGAGCCGCACGTCCCGCTCCCCCGGCAACGCGTAGGGCGTATCGCGCGTCAGGACGGTGTAAGCCAGCCGCATATCCGTTAGCTGGCCTAGCAAGGTCTTCCAACTGTCGACCACACCGCAGCGGGCAAGGCCACCGGCAAAGGCGCGCGGATAGAGTTCCAGCAGGGTGACGACGATGCTGCCGCCCATGGAGTCACCGAGCACATAGACGCGCTTTCCGCCCAGTGCGGTGATGAAGTCGCGCAGGCGCTTTGTGTTGCGAACCGCTGTTTCCACGCCCAACCCCGCCTTGTCGTATGCGCTGTGGCCGACGGCGAAGCCCTGATCGTATATGGCCCGAAACAGGGCGCCGCCTGGCCCCTTTTCAACCGGGTCGGCCTCCACCGCAATTGGCATGCCGGGAGTCGAATAACCGTGTGCGTACAAAAGACTGTCGCCTTTCCACCCGGCCGGAAAAACAAGCGCGAACTGCGCGCCGCCCAACTTGCCGTTAAGGGTGGTTCCGCCATTGGGCGCCGGTTTTCCGGTCACGTTCGTCGCGCCGAGCGACTGCGCGCGCGCAACGAGTGCGTTCCGATCCGTGGCCAGCGCGACCGCTGGCGTACGCGCTGAAATCGGTGGAACGGAAAGGAAGGTCGCGCCGATAGCTGCGGCGCAAATCATGAGGCGAGTAGCACGCATGGACATGTTCTCCGGGGGGTCTCACTGGTTCCTGTCGGTCAGATGGCGGTCGAAAAACTGCGCTATCAGCTGAAATGCCTCAGCGGATTCGGGCATGTCCGGCCACATGAAGAAGGCGTGGGGCAGGCCATCGAACAGCTGAAGGTCGCTGTCGACTCCCGCCCGCGCAAGGCGTCGGTGCGCGAGCGTCAGGGCGCTGACGGCGAAGTCGCGCCCGCCTGCAAGCAGCAGCGTCGGCGGCATCGCGCGTATTTCCGCTTCCGACATCAATGGATAGGCGGCAGCGTCGTCGGCGGGAACGCCCTCCATATAGGGCGTTGGCAGCGTCGCGGGCAGCGCAGGCGCAGCCATGACATCGCCCCCTGTGCTCGGCCCGGCCAGATAGGGGCTGTCCCCCGAATAACCGGCTCCGGTCCCGCAGAAGGTTCCGATCGCGCCGGGGCGCGGCAAACCTGCCTTGCGTATCCAGGCGGTCGCCTGCGCGGTGATGATCCCGCCTGCTGAACAGCCATAGATACCGATGGCCGATGGGCTATAGGTTTTCAGCAGCTCGCCATAGACCGCGGTCACATCCTGCGACGCTGCGGGGTAGCGGTGTTCAGGCGTCAGGCGGTAATCGACCGTCACGACGCGGATGCCCATCGTGGCGGCGATCGGTATCGCTTCGACCAGCGCACCGCTGCCCGATCCCCACATGAAAGCGCCACCATGCACGTTGATGAGGATGCGGTGCGCGTTGGCTGCTGCCGGGCCGTCCTTCGGATCGACGATGTGGACCCGAACGCCGTTTATCTGTGTGGGGCGTTCTGTCGTCGCGAAATGGCGACGCATTTCGGCGAGGCGGTCGTCATTGTAGCGCTGATAGAAGGCACGTTGCCTGGTCACATCGCCAGCAATGTCTTTGGGCGCGGTCGCGGCTTTCATCCGGGCGAGCACCTGCTTCGCTTGCTCGCTGAGCTGGCTGGATGGCGGCAGGGTGAAGGCGGGGACAGCCACCTGTTGCGCACTGGCTGGCGCTGCCAGAAGGACTGTCCATGAAGCGATCATGAGGGCTTTCATTGTGTATTCTCCATCCTCTCCCGGAAAAAGCGTACCATGGCGGCAAAGGCCGCCTCGCTTTCCGGCGCGTCGATATAGCTCCAGAAGGCATGGGGCAGACCGTCCCACACCAGCAGCTTGGCCGACACATGAGCTGCATCGAGGCTACGGCAGAAGTCCGCCGTTCCGCCCAGTAAAAAATCGCGGACGCTCGTCAGACAGAGCGTTGGTGGCCATCCTTCCAGTTTTCCAAGCCCGGGCGACAGCAGGGGGTCCGTCAGGTCGTGCGCACCAGCATAGAGGCGAGCCAGCGCTCGGACCCCGGCGGGAGCAGCAAACAGGGTGGTCGTATCGGCATCGCGCGAGAGGTCGGCGGTACCGCTGAAGAAGCCGAGCGCGGCCGGCTGCGGCAGTCCCGATGCGCGCAGCCGCGCAATCAACTGCGCCGACAATATGGCGCCCGCCGAGGTGCCGTAAAGCCCGATCGCTCGATCCTTCGACAATATGCGATAGACGGAAAGCGCATCATCGACCCCGGCGGGATAGGGGTGTTCGGGCGCCAGACGGTAGCGCACGGCAATGACGCGATAGCCGGTCAGCCCGGCGACGGCGGCATTTTCGGTGATCGACCCGGCGTCGACCATGAAGCCGCCGCCATGCAGGTTCATCAGCCATGGGCCGTTCGACCGCTCATTGCGCGGGTGGAAGATGCGAACCGGAACTCCCGCTATGACGGTTTCCTCGATCCGCACCTGGTAGCGGCGGAGGCGGGGACCGCCAATCGCCTGCTGGATCGATTCCGCCCTGGCGCGGCGGTCGGGCATCGCGGCCGGTTCGGGGGGGCGGGCGTCATTGGCGGCGATGGAAGCTAGCGCTTGCGTTGATAATGTGTCCGGCCACGGCGCCTTGACGATCTGCGCCGGAGCACGCGTCGACGAAAGCAGCATGGCTGCGGCTATCGCAACACGAAGCCTTCCCCTTGTGCGCATCAGACCGGCGGTCATCCGTGCATCGTCCCGCCCGATTGGGCTATGCGGCCATAGAGTTTGGCGCTCGGCTTCACCTGTCGCCGAAAGCTCGTGCGATCGACCGATACCAGGCCATATTTTGGGCCATAGCCCGACATCCATTCGAAATTATCGAGCAGCGACCAGTGTATATAGCCTATCACCGGTATTCCGTCGCGCCGTGCCGCCTCGATCGACGCGATTGCCGACGGAATGAAGCGGGTGCGTTCTTTGTCGTCGGCGGCATCGATGCCATTTTCAGTGACCAGGACCGGCTTTCCCGTCGCCTTGTGGGCGTAGCGCACGACGTCGCCGACCGCTTGCGGATACCATTCCCTGCCGTCCGGGCGGCGGGGCGCATCGGCGGGCAGGTCGACGTCGCCCTTCGGCCCGACATAGGCGCGGCCATAGGTCTGTATGCCGATAAAATCGTCCTTGTCGGTCACGGCGAAGAATGGGGCATAGACATGGGCGCGCTTGCGCTCGATCGCGCTGTCAGGACCGGCTGCGACATTGTCTGGAATGGCGAGGCTGAGGCCGATCGGCAGGTCGCCACGCACAGCGCGAATGGCTTCGCGCGCCTTCACATGGGCCGCGACGACGCCTGGGATCATCGGTTCGGGATCGCCCGCATTGAGCAGCGAGAAACGGTCAGATCCGCTTGCCTTCGCGGCGGCGGCAACGCTGGCGGCGATCTTGTCCATGAAGGCGGTAGAAGGCGGGCTGCTCGCCCAGCGCCCACCAAGCGCAAGGTTTGGCTCGTTGAAGGTCAGCGCGTGGCTGATCCCACCCGCCATAGCCCGCGCCACCCGGTCACAGTAACGGGCGAACAGATCCGGCGCGTCCGGATTTTCCCAGCCGCCAGTTGCCGCAAACCAGCGCGGTGTAGTGAAATGATTGAAGGTCACGACCGGGGCCAGCCCCCGCTCGCGGCAATGATCGATCATCTGCGTGTAATGGTCGAGATAGGCTTGGCTGAACTGATCCTTCGCCGGTTCGATCCGGCACCATTCCACGGAGAAGCGATAGCAGTTGAGGCCCAGCGTCTTGACGATTTCGATATCTTCCCGCCACCGGTGAAGGCTGTTGCAGGCATCGCCCGACGGTTCTGCAAAGACGGTGGGCTTCACCTGTTCGAGCAACCAGATATCGGCGTTGACATTATTGCCCTCCACCTGATGTCCCGCCGTCGCCGCGCCCCAAAGGAAGGGTGGGCGTCCCGATGCGTCGGCCTTGGCAGCCTTCGCAGGATGCACTGCCGCCGCTGACATACCGCCCGCGACCAATCCCATCGCTTTGCGCCTGTCGATCATGTTCGCCATGTCCTTACGTCCCCTTATCGGGGCGCTGGCCCGTTTCGACCCACTGGTGCAGCGCCTGCCACAGTTGGGGGCCTTCCTGCGGCGTGAAGCCGCAATGCGCCCATCCTTTCAAACCGGCGCCGGGTATGTCCTTCTGCTGGGAAGGCGCCCAAAGCTGGATCAGCCGCCCGTCATTGCCCTGCTGCTTCACGCGCGCCGCAAGCAGTCGCCCCTGTTGCGCGAAGACCAGCCCGTCATGTGCGCTGTGCACGGTGATGAGTGGCGTGCGGAAGCGTCCGGTCGACCGATACCATTGGTCCGCGAATGCGATCGCCTTTGGATCGGCGTCCGTCCGCCCGATGTCGCGATTGAGCGCCGCATTTTCTGCCTCGGTCAGAAGGTCGCTATGATAGATTTTTTTCCGGTTGCCATAGACGACGCCACCGAAGCTGGCGCGCATGTCGTCCATGCCGACCATCGCGGTCATGATGGCGAACATGAAGCTGCCAGGATCGGCGTCAGCGCCTGCAACCGATGCGATGCGCGCCACCATCCTCGCTTCGGCGCCGCCCGGATTGCGCCGGGCTTCCTTGAACAGCGCGCCGATGGGCGCGCTCATGCGCCTGATCTGCCACATCAGCCAGAGCGGCCGGGCAAAGCCGAGGCCGGTCGGCGGGACCGGCGACAGGCCATTGGCGTCAAGCGCCTTGTCGCCCGGCAGCGCATAGTCTGTGCCGCGGGTAAAATAATCATAGCTCGCGCGCAGGTCCACAAGAGCGCCGATCTCCGTTTCCCAGTCCCCGGTCACGCCGCACGCGGCCATTGCTCCGGCAAAGGCGTCGGGATGTTTTTCGATCAACGCCATGACGATGTTCCCGCCCATTGACGCGCCGCCCAGATAGAAGCGCTCCGTGCCGAGCCGTCGAAACCATTCGCGCAGGCGCAGCGTGTTGGCGACGCCACTTTTGACCGCCATGGCCGGCTTGTCGAAGGCGCTTTGGCCCACGGCAAACCCGTCCTTGTAGGCAGCGGTGAGATAGCCGCCCGACGGCTCCTTCGCGACAGGGTCGGCCGGCACCGACACCGGCGTACCGGGTATGGAATAGCCGTTGGCGAACAGCACGGCCTGCCTGTTCCACCGCGCCGGTACGGCAATGCCGAACAGACGGCCTCCAAGCTTGCCTGCCACGCTCATGCCGCCATCGGCGCGCCCGTTGGCGTCGATATCGGTGGCGCCGGCGGCGCGCATCCTGTCGACCAGTTTTTGCTGATCGACAGAAATTGCGCGCCGTTCGACTGTCTCGCCACATCCCTGCAAGGCCAGCATAAGCGCAATCAGCGGAAGGAAACCATGCGCCCGCATCAGAAGCGATAGCGCAACTGAACGCCATAGGTGGCAGACTCGCCATATATGGAGTTGATGAAGCCGGAATTGTTGTAGCTCGGATTGGCGGTGATCCGATATGCCTTGTTGAAGATGTTGTTGCCGTAGATCGACAGGTCGATCGGCGCGCCGCGGGCATTGTTCCAGTCCAGCCGCAGGTTGAAGAGGCTATATCCTGCGATCGTGTCGAACGGCTGATTTTCCGGCGTGACTCGTTGGCTCGACTGATATGACCAGTTTGCGCTCACCGCCATCTCCCCTTCGGACGCAGGGATAGGCAGCGCGACGCGGCCATTCACCCCGATCTTGTGCTTGGGCACGAAGGAAAATGGCGTGCCGGACAGGTCGCGACTGGGCTGCGCCGCGGTCAGCGCTTGTGGAATGGCCGGGATCGCAATGGTGTCATAGGCCAGATATTTCGCCGAGTTGTAGGAATAGACGGCGCTTAGCGTAACGCCCTTGGCCGGAACCACCACGCCTTCGAACTCAAGCCCCATGACCCGCGCTTTCTGGGCGTTGGTCAAAATATCCGCCCCGGCGATCGCGGCCCGCTGCACAACCTGAATATCGCTATACCATGTGTAGAAGGCCGAGATATTCGTGCGCGCCTTGACATCGCCAAGCGTCCAGTCGCGCTTCAGTCCCACTTCCGCGTCGGTCACTTTTTCCGGCTGGACCGCGAACAGGGGATGGGCCTCGCCCAGAAACAGCGACACGATCGGATTGCTAGCGCCGGACTTGTAGCCCCGGCGGGACACGGCATAGAGCAGGGTTTGGGGGTCCGCCTGCCAGTCTAGGCCCAGTTGCCAGGTCGGTCCGTCGCTTTTGCCGTTGAAGGTCGGCGTGGTGCAATTGGGATAGTGTCGTGTCGGGAACCCGCCCGATGCGACTGCCTGATAGGCGTCATAGACGCAAAGGTCGGAATTGAGGCCCACTATCTGCGCCGCCTGCGCGTTGCTGATGACGCCCAGCGCGGCCAGTTTGTTGAATATCTGATAGCTCGACGCAGCCTGATAGGACTGGATGTCGCCGCCGAACCGATCCCAGGTCCAGCGGAACCCGGCGGTCGCTGTCAGTTCGGGCGTAACCTTATATTGTGCCTGTGCGTACAGCGCCTTGCTGCGTCCATCGACATGCGCAGAGGGTTGAAGGCTGAGCGCAGGAGCCAGAGGGCCGCTCAGGCCGAGCAACGGCTGCAACGCTGGCGGTATGAGCAGTGGCCCGCCGCCCAAAATACCGCCGCTCTGCATGGGATTGATCGTTGCGAAAGTCAGATCCGACGGGGTTTTCTGATCCAAAAAGAAGCCGCCAAATTGTAGACGCAGCGGGCCGTTTTCATAACGGAATTGCAGTTCCTCCGTGATGGTGCGCAGGTTGTTGTTGTAGCTGCCTGGATACGCGCCCAGCAGATCCGCGATTTGAAGCGGCGTGGAATCGCGGTCCGTCGCGCTGGTCGATCGCGACCGGGCGTAGCTGACGATATTCTTGATCGTCAGCGTGTCGGTCGGCTGCCACTGGGTATTGTTGAGGATGAGGAGGTTCTTCGCCACCTCTCGCGTCGGAACGCTCAGCGCAGTTCTGCGTATGCCGCGCGCTTGTTGCGCCGCGAGATAGGGCTGAAGCAACGCTGCGTAGGGACGGTTGGGGTTGACGGCGAGCAGAATGGAGCCGCCGCCATGTTCCTTGACGTCGGCATAACTTACCGCCGTATAATTGCTGAACGTATCGGTGGGGTTGAATTGCACGCCGAGGCGCAGGCTGTAATTGTTGCGATTGAGGTAATCCCGGCCCGTCACCACGTCGCGGACATAGCCGTCGCGCTTGTCGAACTGCCCGGCGATACGGACGGCGAGGACGTCGTCGACGATCGGAATGTTGAGCGCGCCCTGACCGCTCTTGCGCGCGAAATTGCCGAAGGTGAAGTCGACATAGCCCTCCGTGATATTCATCTTCGGTCGCTGCGGCTCCAGCAGAACCGCGCCGCCTGTCGTGTTGCGGCCAAATAGCGTGCCTTGCGGGCCTTTCAGCACCTGAAGCGATGCCAGATCGTAGAAATTACCTGGCCCCGATACGGAGGAAGGGACTTCGGCAAAATAGCCGACCACGCCCGGACCGCTGCCCGTGCCGGGACCGCCATTGCCGCCCATGCCGCGAATGGAATAGGTTTCCTGATTGCGCGCGACATCACCAACGACCGACAGGGAGGGGGTGAAGTTTTGAAGATCGGTGCCGGTCGATATGCCCTTCTCGCGCAGATTGTCCTGATTAAACGCGGTGATCGAAACCGGCACACGCTGGCTCCGCTCCTCGGTCCGGCGGGCTGTCACGACGATATCCGTAATACCTCCCGGCTGATCGACCTGTGCGGGCGCCGCGTCGGATATCGGACGTTGGACAGCGGAATTGCGGACGATGGCGGTGGCCCCGCTGTTATCGACACGCATCACGAGCCCCGAACCCGCCAGCAGGGCGGCCAGCGCCTTTTGCGGCGCCAGACTTGCCCGGACTCCGGGCGACCGCAGCCCCCTCACATCCTCTACCCGATACATGAGTTCGCGGCCCGACTGTCGGCTCCATTGTTCGAGCACGATGCGCATCTCGCCGGGCGCAATATTGAATACCCGGACTTGCGCATAGGCATGAGCGGGGCTTGCCGCCCCGCAGGCGATGATGCAAACGCCAGCCATCATGGCCGGGATAATCCTCTCCGACATAATCCACCCCTTTTTACTAGAGGCGCTCTTCGGCGTCTCTAGTAATGAGAGACACGCTGCTGCGAAGAAACCCTAACGCCTATCGAGAAATTTTTATGGTTTCGCCCGAACGCGATACGTGGAGGCCATAGGCATCCTCCAGCAAGCGCAGAAACGCATCGACATTGCCGGGCTGAAACACGCCACCCATCCGCATCTGTGCGACGGCGGGGTCGGATACCGCGATCTGGGATAGATTGTAGCGGTTGAATTCGGCGATTACCTCGCCAAGCGGTTGTTGGTCGAAACGCAGGATGCCGTTGCGCCAGGCGAGCTGGTCGCTGACCTTCTCTTCCGATTTCTGGGTTATCAGCATCGAAGCGCCGCGCGCGATCGCAATGTCGCCTGCCGTAATGACGGATTGACGCGCAGGGGCGTCTGCGGATTCGTCGTCGACCCTGACCTTTCCTTCCGCGACCGACACTATCACCCGGTCCCGATCACGCCGGACGGAAAATTTGGTCCCTAGCACAGTCACCCGGCGGTCGCCCGCATGGACGACGAAGGGATGCCCCGAGTCATGAAACACCTCGAAATAGACTTCGCCCTTGTCGATCCAGACTTCGCGCTCGTCCCGACCGACCTGCGCGCGAATGGCGCTGCGGGTGTTCATTTCGATCCGGCTGCCGTCGCCCAGTTCAAGCAGGCGACGCTGTCCGATGTCCGTTTTCGCGGCCAGTACCGGCTGCGGTCGGGCGGGCAGCATTATAAAGCCCAGCCCTGCCGCGATCAGGAGCGAGGCGGCAAGGGCGGTCAGCCGGGGCAGATACGACATCCACGACGACGTGCGCCGGGATGGCGGGGGGGCGACGGCCGCGATGCGATCCGCCTCCCGCCAGCCATGTTCAAGACGCCAGAACGCCGCCTTGTGAGCCATGGATTCGTCAAGCCAGGCATTGAGTTCATCTTGCTGGCGCTGGCTCCAGTCCGGCTCTTCGCGACGGACCAGCCATTGCGCAGCGAGCGCTTCGAGGCGACGGGCCTCACTCATGCCCTGCCTCTTGGCGTGGCGGGACGGTCGCCGTCTTGCGCACGATGCGGCCTTCCCCGCCGAGCATGAAGTCGACCAGCGCCCGCATGCCCAGCGTCAACTGCCGCTCCACCGTATGATGCCCCACGCCCAGATGCGCCGCGACCTCACGCGTCGACATCCCTTCCAGCTTCCTCAGACGGACAACTTCGCGGCAGCGCGGTGGCAGCAGGTCCAGGCCAGCCTCCGCGCGGCGAAGCTGATCGCGCGCCACGAGCGTGTTTTCGGCGTCATATCCTTCCGCTAGGTAGTCAAGCTCTTCCAGATCTGCCACCAAATCAAAGGACACGATTTTGGCACGCCGGGCGCGGTTGAGAAGGATGTTGCGGGCGATGGTGAGGAGATAGGCGCGGGGTGTTACGGGGATCGCCCTTTGTGCGCCGATTAGCGCGTGTTCGTACACATCCTGGCGAATGTCGACGACATCGTCGGAATTAGGCCAATTGCGCCGAATGAAGCGGACGAGCATCGCCTCGTTCGGCAGAACTGCCTCCTGAAACCAGCGGTGAAGGTTCGCATCATTCATCGTTCGCTGCGTCCATCTGCCCACTTCATTGATGTAAAACACTCAACCACCGGATTCCCGTAACAGGCCTGGAATAGAGGCAGCATTAGATTTTTAACCGTGAGATGATAGTTTGCTGCTTTACCGCAAGAGCAACGTCGGCAAGGCTAGCGGGAGCATTTGGCTGACGTGATCGCTGAGCCTCCTACCCTCACACAAATTTTTCTCGTTCAGCCTCTCAATAAGCTAGCTTCAAGATTCACAGGCCATAGTCGGCAGCAGTCAACATGCAACCCGTATGCGGCCGCAAATGCCCCCAACAGCTTCGTCCGAACCTCCTTTCCTGCAGCTCAGAGATGGCAGGCAGTGAGCGTCTTCCACTAGGGGCGATGATGTAGCTGAAGAGCGTCGGAGATTGGTGCATACCTGTTCGCCGCGATTTGACCCCATGATGACCAGTTCCGGTGCAAGCCGACATCACTGGGGCTTCGCCGGAAAGGCCATAGGTGGTTAACTGCCGCCTGCTCTTGGAGAGCGAAAATTAGCTGCTGAGCGTCTGGCTTGGGTCTAGGCTGTGTGAAAACGCTGGCACGGAGGTTTTGAGTAGCGAGTTGATTAGCAAACACATTGGCGAGACCCGAGTGCGGCATGGCCATTATGTGGTGATGGCTTTCAGGATTGCCTTGCTACCCATGATGTTGAGCACCCTGGTCAAGTTGTAAGCGAGGACATGGAGCGCCATCTCGGTTGAGACGCGCGGTTTCGTCTTTGTAAGGAAGTGCGTGTAGCCCATTCGGGCCTTCAGGGTGCCAAAGGGATGTTCGACGGTCTGGCGTCGTATGCGCATGGCGTTAGGATTGGCATCCAGTCGAAGCTGCATCGCTTCGATCACCTCTTCATGCTCCCATCGGGAGACACGGCGCTCTTTGCTCGGCGTGCATTGCGCCTTCATCGAGCAGTTTGCACAGACACTTGCCCAATAGCGTTTCAGCGTCAGTCCCCCTTCTTCGCGAGTGTACCGGTAGCTGAGAGTTTCGCCCGCTGGACAGCGATAGGCATCCTGCTCGGGGAGATAGATGAAGTCTTGTTTTCCAAACCGCCCAGCCATTTTGGCTTCAGAGGTCATCGGCCTTGGCATTGTGACCGTCACCCCGGCTTGTTCACTTGCCAGTATTTCCACGCCAGAGAAGTAGCCACGATCGACGACAACCTCGAGCTGGTCCTTTTCCAGCACCGCTTTCGTTTTCGTCGACATGCGGGTCAGTTGAGCGCGATCATTGCCGATATTCGTCACATCATGCGTGACGATGATGTGGTTTTCGGTATCGACGGCTATCTGGACATTGTAGCCGACCATCCCAGTTCCCCGGCCGCTGGTGGCCATTGAGCGGGCGTCTGGATCGGTCAAGGATATCTGCTGATCTGAGGCAGCCAGCATCTGCTCCTCCAGTCCGTCGAGACGTTTCATCTCCCCCTCGAGCTTGGCGATCCTCTCTTTGAGGCGCGTCGTTTTTGCAGCCAGCACGTCCGTTGGTTGATGCCGATCAGCCGTGTCGAGCTGGGCAAGATAACGTGTGACGCTCTCTTCAATCTGTTCCCGGCGCCGCGCCAGCTTGGCCTTGGTGAAGTTGCGATCGCGATTATTGACGGCTTTGAACTTGCTGCCGTCGATTGCGATGCTTCCACTCGTGAGCAGGCTCATCTCCCGGCAAAGCAAGACGAAACGGCTGCAGACTTGGCGGATCGCTACGCCATTGTCGCGACGGAAATCCGCAATCGTCTTGTGATCAGGGACAAGCCGACCCACCAGCCACATGAGTTCGACATTGCGATCGGCCTCGCGCTCAAGACGACGGCTCGACTGCACCCGGTTCAAATATCCGTAAATGTAGAGCTTGAGCAAAACCGACGGATGATAAGAGGGCCGACCCGTGGCAGCAGGCTCCACGCCCTCAAATCCCAGTCCCAACAAATCGAGCGCGTCGACAAATGCATCAATCACTCGAACCGGATTATCTTCGCCGATCCAGTCATCTACGCAGGGCGGAAATAGCGTGGTTTGTTTGCGATCAGCACCAGAAATGAAGCGACCCATATGATCCCCCAAAACGTTAGACCAACATACCACATCTGCCGCGTTTTCACACAGTCTGGGTCGGAACAAGCCGCGGCAGCCGCCTCTGCGAACCGTCTCGAAAGCGATGTTGAAATGGGGGGGGGGGGCGGAGGTATACCTCGTCCAGCACCGAGTGCAGCGATCAAGGCATGATGATCCGTTGCAACCAAACGCCTAGCAGCGCGAAATAGGCGGGCGCGTTGGGCGTCGCGTTGGTAGCGAAGCGCGCGTCGACTTGTTGAGCGGATGCCACGCCCAGCATCATCGCGTGATCCGCCCCGTCGATTACGCGCACGGTAATTTGCGGCGACTCGGCATGGTGTGCACGTAATGCCGCGAGCGAAGCCGCAACGGGGACCCACGGATCGGCTTGGCCAAAGACAATCAGTGTGGGTACGCGCGATCCAAACAACGCACGCAGCGGGTCGTTGCCGATCTGCTGACGCCATTCGGGGTCGTCTATGTTACCCTTGATCCAGGTGTCGGCATACCAAGGCTCGTTACGGATGCCGGCCTCGGCCCGCTCGGCAGCGACTCGGGTCGCCTTCCCGCGGACGTAGTCATCGACCGCCGTGCGCGCGGCGATCGCCCGGTCGATTGTCTCCTGTGATTTGCCCTGGATGCGCAGGATGTTCGACACAGCGAAATTCATCTGGACATCCGCTGCTGACATCGGCCCCGACACGGCAATTGCAAAAGCGGCTCGCTGCTCCTTCTTCGCCGCCAGGATGGTCAGCCACCCACCCTGCGACAATCCCCAGAAGCCGATGCGGCGCGGATCGATGTCGCGCTCTCGGCTTAACCGTGCGAAGGCCGCGACGGCGTCGTCCGCCAGCAGGTCAAAATTGCCGGCGGGCGCCCCGCCGCTGGTTGATGCGCCTGACCCGCGCCGGTCGTACAGCAGAACCGCAATACCGAGGCGGGGCATCACCTCGGTCAGATGACGATATAGCGGCGCGCTGCGAAGAGGCGCTTGAGCGCCGTGCAGCGCGATGACGGCGGCGTGCAACTTGCCGTCTTTGGGCACGAACAACGTACCCGACAGCCGTGCACCGCCATGCTCGAATACGATCTGACGCTCCTCGATGGGATTGTCTGTCGGCACAGCCCACGGCGGGATCGCTGCGGTCTGAGCTACGGCCGGGCTGGTCCCCATCGTCAGGAGAACGCCTAAAAAATAGGATAGCAATCGCATGGCAGAATCTCCGGCGGTTAGATTGTCATGCCTGTATCGCGAGCGCGATCCCAGACCTCGCAACTGTCTATTAAGGGTAGCTGGCGTCCGGCTGCTTGATGAACCTGGATTAGCAGATCCTGTCAAACTCGGACGTTCGTGTCACCTCATGGGAACGGCGATAGCTGGTCGCTGCCTGAACCGGACGGTCTGCACCTGGGGACTAATTTTTGGTCCCTGAGCGTCTCACAAGGGTCGATTAACCCTCGACCTTTTCATCAGGACCGGCGATATCGCCTTATGGCATCCGATCGTAAAACTGTTGAATTCCTCGTTGAGCAGATGGCAGGCGGCGGCACCGTTTCAGCCAAGGCGATGTTTGGGGAGTTTGGCATTTATTCCGATGGGAAAATGGTCGCATTGGTCTGCGACGACCACCTATTCGTAAAGCCCACGGTTGGAGGGCGGGCATTCGCTGCCGGTGCGGAAGAAGCCCCTCCATATCCCGGTGCAAAGCCCTGTCTCCTGATCGACGCGGAAAAGTGGGATGACCGTGAGTGGCTTGCCGAGATCGTTCGTATCACATCTCAGGAAATGCCTGCTCCCAAGGTCAGGACCAAGCGCAAATCCGGCTGATGCAACGCCTGGCAGAAGCCCGTGTTCGTTAACCTAATGTCCGCCTTTGGAATGTGGAGGTGGGATTGTTGAATGCCCGGGAAGGGGTCGATGGCTTCCGATTCGCGCTGTACATTTGGAAGCGAACGTACGGCGACGGTAAAAATGCTCTTGTAGTGGGGCCGAAGTCTATATTGGGCTAGCCGGAGTGCGCGCGTGCTGTGAAACCTACAGCCCCAGTTCTTCCAATCCGGGATGATCCTCCGGTCGTTGCCCGAGCGGCCAGTGGAACAGGCGCTCCCCCTCGGAGATCGGCAGGTCGTTGATGCTCGCGATCCGCCGCGCCATCAGGCCGCTCGTCGCGAACTCCCAATTCTCATTGCCATAAGAGCGATACCAGGCGCCTGCATCATCACGCCATTCATAGGCGAAGCGCACCGCGATCCGGTTGCCGTCATGGGTCCACAGACCCTTGATCAGCCGATAGTCCTGCTCGCGGCTCCACTTCGCGGTCAGGAAGGCAATGATAGCATCCCGCCCCTGAAGGAACTCGGACCGGTTCCGCCACTGGCTGTCCTCGGTGTAGGCAAGCGCCACGCGCGCGGGATCACGGCCATTCCAGCCATCCTCGGCAGCGCGAACCTTCTGCAATGCGGTCTCATGGGTAAAGGGCGGGAGGGGCGGTCGCGACATCGGGAGAAATCCTTTCAGGCAAAGGGCGTGGCGAACTCAAGGCGAATGCCACCGGGAATGAAGATGAGGAAGTGGCGCGTCGAAGACCCTGGACGGATGGGACCGGGCGCTGCATCGACGACTACCTCCGGATGCGCCGTCACCGCCTCCCACGCCGCCTGCAGCGCGGCATCGTCGGCGACCGCCAGCGAGAGATGATGGAGACCGATATTCGCGCGCCGATCAAAGGCCCGGGCCGTCAGCGGGTCCGCAGCGCGCCACAAGGTTAGCAGGATCGCGCCATCCGACACGAAGATGGAGGGATAGTCGGGCACGCCGCCCACCTCAGCAAAGCCCAATGTGCCACAGAAGAAGGCGCGCGCCTGATCGAGGTCGGGCACGGTGAGTCCGACATGATGGATGCCTTGAGTGAGTTTGCCGGTCATGATGCTGTTCCTTCCAGTTGGGCGATGCGGGTACGCAGCGCCGCGATCTCATCAATGAGGGGTTGGGAAGCGCGCCGTACCTCAGCTTCGGTGAAGCGCGGCGTGATGTGTTGCGGGCAGTTCCAGTCGAATCCGACGACGTCGATCAGGAAGGCGCGTTCCGGTTCGGCGGCATAGCCCTGCGGCATGAGCGCGGCGATGTCCGCCGGACCCTCGCTGGAATGGGCATGGCCGATGATCTTGAGGCGTCGGCGGTTCGGATAATCCATCAGGAACAGCGAGACACGGTCGTCAGCCACAAGATGTGCGGCGGAAAGATATTGCCGGTTCCCCCGATAATCCGCAAACCCGATGCGATTGCCCTCGATATGGCGGAGGAAACCTGTCGGTCCACCACGATGTTGGACATAGGGCCAGCCATCCTCAGACACGCTCGCCATGTAGAAGCTGTCGCGGGCAGCGATAAAATCCAGTTCCCGCTTTGTCAGCACATCGACTGGTCCCGCGTCCGCTTCCATACGGGCATAGGAGGTGCGCGATCCCGCCGCCGCCTGCATGGCGCGGGCTCCGGGACCAAAGAGGGTATGGAGAAATGTCTGTGCCATGCGAGGAGATATAGCGCGTTGCCCTTGGCACGATAATCAGCGATGATCGACGTTCACTATTTCATTCTGAGGAATAATGGATCACTTCGAGAGCCTCTCTGTCTTTGTCGCCGTGGCCGAGCAGCGCGGCTTCGCGGCAGCGGCGCGGTCGCTGGATATGTCGCCGCCTGCGGTCACGCGCGCGGTCGCGGCGCTGGAGCGTCATCTGGGCGTGACGTTGTTCCATCGCTCGACGCGGGCCGTGTCATTGACGGACGAGGGGGCGGTCTTGCTAGACCGGGCCCGGCGGATCCTGGCAGACCTGCGTGAAGCGGAGCAGATTACCATGGGCGGGCGGTCCGTGCCGCGCGGTCAACTCTATGTGACCGCGCCGGTGATGTTCGGACGCCTTCATGTTCTTCCAGTCATCAATGCGCTGCTGGCGAGCCACGCGGGTTTGAATGCGCGCATAATGCTGCTCGACCGCAATGTCCGCATCATCGAGGAGGGTATCGACGTGGCGGTGCGGATCGGGGCACTGGCAGACAGCACGTTGCGCGCCGTGACGATCGGCTCGGTCCGGCAGACCATCGTGGCGAGCCCGGCTTATCTCGCCGAACGTGGCGCGCCCACCGATCCTGCCGAACTTGCCAGCCATCATTGTATCTTGGGCAGCGGAGTGCGCGTCGGCAGCGCATGGCCGTTTGGTGTACGGGGCGACAGTATCGTGGACGTGGTCCCCCGCCTGATCGTCAACAGCATCGATGCTACCATCGCCGCTGCTGAGGCGGGCGTGGGGCTGGCCAATGTGCTGAGCTACCAATCGGCCCCGCGCATCGCGAACGGGCAGTTAGTGGAGGTGCTGGCGGATCATGCCCCGTCCCCCATGCCGGTAAGCCTGCTCTACGATCCCGGTCGGGCGGCTATGCCTGCGGTTCGCGTGTTCATTGAGGCCATGCGGGAACAAGGGCAGCAAGGAGCGTGGTCCTGATCAAGATCGGTGCGAACCGTGAGCACAAAACCATTGTCCCGAAAACGGAGCGGAGCGTCCGGTTGCGGGAATCAAGAGTTCCCCTTTGAAAGACCGAAATGGGTCGATGTCGATTGACCGACGATCGTGATGCCCTGTGGCGGTTCCCGCCGGTCAATGAGAGGACCAAGACCTATTTGCGCATCTCAAACCCAAACAAGTGGTCGAGCGACCAGACGCCGCCGCCGCGCGCTATCAAAGGGAGCAGCAGCCCCGCCCAACTCAAATGCGTCGGCCAGGCATCAGGATAGACGAAGATCTCAATGACGAGTGTCATGCCCAGCAGCGCTGCGGCGCCAGGCCGGGTAAAAAGGCCAAGCACCAACAGGACAGGGAAAAAATGCTCCGAGTATGTCGCCGCGTGCGCCGCAATCTCCGGCGGCACCAACGGCAAGGCATAGTCGGAGCGGAACAGCTCATAGGTGGAAGGCATGATTGTGAGCACGCCTTCCACCTTGGTGCGACCCGACAGGAAGAAGATGGACGCAATGCCAAGCCGCGCGACCAGCAGCAGCAGGCTTTCCGATATATGGCCAGCCAGCCATGCCGATGCTTCACGATAATGATGTGCAAGAGTTGTCATCGCTCTTCTCCGGGGGTTCGTGAAGATCAGGCCTTCGGCATCAGCGAGCCGAACCCTTTGGGCGTCTTTATCTTCGTGCAGGTGCCAGCCTTGACCAGTTTCCAGGCATCGCCCTGATAAGCGATCCGCGACGTGCCGGCGCAGCTCGTGCCGGCACCGGCCTTGCAATCGTTCTTGCCAGCTTGGGCGACGCCATAGCATTTCTCCATCGGCTTGGCGGCACCCGCGGCGTGCGCGCTTCCGGCGATCATCGTGAGAGCGAGGGCTGCGGCGAGGGCTGCGGGGGTAGATGTCATCGATAGTCTCCGTGAATGCTTGGGCCTCACATGCGGCAGGATCATCAAGGATAATCCCGCCGCACGGCGACCCTGGGAGGCCAAGCGGGCCGGGTCACGCAAGCTTCTTCGCGGCGGCGTTGAAAAGCGTTACAGAGGAGGCGCAGGTTAAGCCGCACCTTTTTTCTGCGGTATCACTGTAACCATCTGGCACGGCACCGCGAATAGCTGTCCGGGAGTGCACATGCGGGCGAGCGAAGAACAGCTCAGGATATGGATGATCGGCGGTCTCGATGGAGACGCCGAAGCCCATACCGCCTTGCTCCGCGCGCTCGTTCCCATGCTGCGATCCTTTTTCGGGCGTCGCCTTCGCGGTGCCGAAGATGATGTCGAGGACCTCGTGCAAGAAACTCTAATGGCCATTCACACGCGACGCGGCACTTATGACCGAACGCGTCCCTTTGCCGCCTGGGCCTATGCGGTCGCGCGCTACAAGATGATCGACCAGTTTCGGCGCACCCGCCGCACGGTACCGATCGAGGGGCTTGAGGACATATTGATCGCCGAAGGGTTCGAGGATGCCTGCGCCGCGCGGATGGACATCGACCGGCTGCTCGGCGGCATATCGGACAAACAGGCCAGAGCGATCCGCGCGACGAAGATCAATGGCTTGAGCATGGCGGAAGCCGCTAAGGCCGGAGGCATGAGCGAGGTGGACGTGAAGGTGTCCGTCCATCGTGGACTTAAGGCCTTGGCCGCGCGGCTCAAGGGAGACGGTTGATGCAGACCGATGATCTCATCCGATCGCTCGCCGGTAACGTGGCGGCAGTTTCACCACATCTCGTGGAGCGCAGGGTAACGGTCGGGATTGCGGTGGGCGCCGTCGTCACGCTGATGGCTATAGCCTCCACATTGGGATTCCGGCCGGATCTTGCCGTGGCGATGCACGGCTTCACATTCTGGATGAAATCGGCCTACACGATTTCGCTGGGGATCGCGGCGATTGCGGCGACCGTCCACCTGTCGCGGCCGGACGCGACGCGGGCGCAGTGGCTCTGGCTGCTTGTCATTCCCTTTGGCCTACTGGCCTGCGTGGCGGCGGGTGAGTTGTTCCGCACGCCCATCGATGGCTGGCTTCCACTCTGGCTGGGCCAGAGCTGGAAAAGATGCTCGATTTTCGTGGCGATGCTGTCGGCTCCGATCTTCATCGGGATGATCTGGGCATTTCGCCAGTTCGCGCCGACCCGATTGCGCCTTACCGGCGCGACCGCTGGTCTTGCGTCGGGAGCTTGCGCCGCAACGCTCTACGGCCTGCATTGTCCTGAAGCATCGGCGATGTTCGTGCTGACCTGGTATAGCCTGGGCATTGGCCTGGCGGCACTGGCAGGCGCGTTGATAGGCCCGCGTTTTTTGCGCTGGTAGATTGCGTGTAACCATCCGGTGCGTGCCTCCGAAGAACCTCATGCCATCCCGGCAAGCCTATTCGGAGACCACATCATGATCACGCTTAAGTCTGGCGTCAGCATCGCCACCACCGCCGCCCTGCTCGCCATGGCCGGTGTCGTAGCCTCCAGCCCGGCAAGCGCCGCTGGCGCAAAGGCCGTCCATTGCTACGGCGTCAACAGCTGCAAGGGCACATCCGACTGCAAGACCGCCAAGAATGACTGCAAGGGCTTGAACAGCTGCAAGGGCACGGGTTTCAAGGAAATGTCCGAGAAGAAGTGCGCCGCCGCTGGTGGCAGCCTGACTGGGCCCGCCGGTCAGTGATCGAAGGCTTCGCGATCGCCTCCCCCCGGTGATCGCGACCCGGAGGTCCGGCTTCCCCCGGTAGGACCTCCTCTTTTCCGGAGCGAACCGATGACAGGCAATTCCGACGCGACAATCCAAGGCTTTGGCCTCGGCCTGCGCACGCCGCACTATCAGGATTTCCTGACCGGCACGGTGCCGGTGGATTTCGTCGAGGTGATCTCAGAGAATTTCATGATTGATGGCGGCAAGCCGCGCCATATCCTCGACCAAATCCGTGAGCGGCATCCGGTCGCGCTGCATGGCGTCTCGATGTCAGTCGGCTCTGCCGATGGTCTTGATCACGGCTATCTGCACAGGCTCAAGGCGCTGGCGGATCATCTCGATCCGCTGTTCGTATCCGATCATCTGTGCTGGACGCGGATCGAGGGGTTCAATTCCCACGACCTGTTGCCGTTGCCCTATACCGACGAAGCGCTGGACATAGTCTGCGCGAACATCGCGCTGGCGCAGGATGTGCTCCAACGCACAATGCTCATCGAGAATCCGTCGACCTATCTGCAATTCACCGCCGACAGCATGACCGAATGGCAGTTTCTGGACGCGATGTGCGACCGCACGGGTTGCGCGCTGCTGCTCGACGTCAACAATATCTATGTCGGCGCGGTCAATCACGGGTTTGACCCAATCGCTTATCTCGATGGCGTACCGGCCGACCGGGTGCGCCAGATCCATCTTGCCGGTCATAGCCAGGGCAAGGACCGGCTGATCGACACCCACGACCAGCCCGTACCGCCGTCGGTCTGGGCGCTCTATGCCGATGCCTGCCGCCGTATCGGCCCAGTTGCGACCATGATCGAGCGCGACGACGACATCCCTCCACTCGCCGAACTGCTGGCCGAACTGGACATCGCGCGCAGCTTAGCGAGCGACGACCGGAAGGCGGCGGCATGAGCCTTTCGGCAATGCAACGCGACTTTCGCGGCTGGCTGATCGACGCGCCGGTGTCGATGGCCGAATGGGTGGATGCCGACGCGCGGGCAGGCCTCGCCGTGTATCATAACGCCTATCGGGTGCAGCTCGTCGACTGCTTGCGGGACACGTTCGAAAAGACATTGCTGTGGCTGGGCAACGATGAGTTCATCGATGCAGCTCGCGCGCATATCGAAAGCACGCCACCTCATGGTTGGACCCTAGGCGTATATGGTGACGGGTTCGCCCACACGCTCGCCGAACTTTACCCTAACGATCCCGAAGTGGCCGAACTGGCCTGGCTCGACTGCGCGCTGAGCCGAGCCTTTGAAGGGCCAGATGCTGCCCCTGTGTCTCCAGAGCGACTGGTGGCGGTGGACTGGGACAATGCCGGATTGCTGTTCACCCCCACGATGCAAATCGCCGTGGCCCGCACAAATGCAGGCGCAATCTGGTCGGCGCTGTCGGCGCAGGACGATCCGCCGATGGCGGCCATTTTGCCGGAGCCCGGTGCAATGCTTGTCTGGCGACAAGATTTTACGCCTTGTTTCCGCACGGTCCAGGCCATCGAGACTTTCGCGCTGGAGCACATCGTCGCCGGCGCGACGTTTGGTGCCCTTTGCCTCGCTCTGATCGAACGGTGCGGTGAGGAGATCGGAGTGGTCGAGGCTGGCGCGCTGCTCGGTCAGTGGATCGGGGACGGGCTGATCACTGCAATCAGCCTGTATGGACAACAACCAACCGCGCAGAGATAAAAGACAGATGCTGTCGGGAGTAGTCGTTCGCGACGAGCGCCAAGAAGACTTGGTCTGGTCGGTAGCCGTCGCAAAAAGCAGACCGTCGGGACCTAGGGATAGGAAATTGATCGCTGAGCGTCCGTGATGGGTCGACCGCAGAGATGTGCCGTTGATATGCATCGCACTCGTCAGTGATCAACCAGCTGCCATAATGTATAGTCGAGACAGGCACGCCCACAACGCGGCACTGTTCAGGCGATACCCGCGCCGCCAGTCACACCATAGACCTCGCCGGTGATATAACTGCCCTCCTGCGACGCCAGCAGCACATAGATGGGCGCGATCTCGACGGGTTGGCCGGGGCGGCCGAACTGGCTCTGCTCGCCGAATTTCGTGACCTTTTCCTGCGGCTGACCGCCAGTGGATTGCAGGACCGTCCAGAAGGGCCCAGGCGCCACCACATTGGCGCGGATGCCTTTCTCGATCAGTTGCTTGGCCAGCGCCTTGGTATAGGCCACGATCCCTGCCTTCGTCGTTGCATAGTCGAGGAGGATGGCTGATGGATCATAGGCTTGGATCGACGCGGTCGTGATGACCGACGCACCGGCGGGCAGATGCGGCACCGCCGCCTGCGCGATCCAGTGCAGCGCATAGAGGTTGGTCTTCATCGTGCGGTCGAAATCATCTGAGCTCAGCACCTGCACATCGTCCCGAAACTGCTGACGGCCCGCATTGATGACCAGAATGTCCAAACCGCCAAGACCGGCGACGGCATCGTCGACCGACTGGCGGCACCAAGCTTCATCCATCACGTCGCCGGGAAGCGCGACGGCTTTGCGCCCCTCCGCTTCGATCAGGGCTATCACGGCCTGCGCATCGCTCTCTTCGCTGGGCAGATAGGCAATGGCGACATCGGCCCCTTCCCGTGCGTAGGCGATGGCCGCCGCCCGACCAATGCCGGAATCGCCGCCCGTAACGAGCGCCTTGCGTCCCTTGAGCTTACCCGACCCCACATAGCTTTCTTCACCATGGTCTGGTGTGGGGTCCATCTGCGCCGCTATGCCGGGGGCTGGCTGGGGCTGCTTGGGGAAAGGCGGCTTGGGATATTGGTTGCGTGGATCTTGCAGGGTGAGGCGATCGGCCATGATGGTTCCTTGCTGATGATTGGCGGGCGGATATTTCGCCGTCGCTCCGAAGGCTGGAGGTCAAATTACGAGCCACCCCGCCCGCGAGTTCCTGCGTTAGGCTTGGCCATGCCCCGGTTCACCGACGGTCGACGTCTTCGGCCGCACCAGACTAAAGATCCGGCAGGATTTGGTCAGCTCTGCCCCAATGGGCCAGATCCTTGGAAGCCGCGCGCTTCAGCATCTCTCCTGCGTCCCCGATGTGCCAATGGTCCGGGCCGTCCAGCGTCCGCAGTTCCTCCCAGCTGAGCGGCACCGCGATAGGTGCGAGCGGGCGCGAACGGGCGCTATAGGGCATGACGGCCGTAGCGCCGCGCTGGTTGCGCAGATAGTCGATGAAGATCTTGCCCGTTCGCTTCGCCTTGGCGAGCGCAGCGGTAAACCGGTCGGAATCGGCCTGTGACAGGGCGGTGGCGAAACGATGCGCGAAATCCTTGACCTGCGGCCATTCCGCGCTGGGGGTCAGCGGCGCGATCACATGCACGCCCTTGCCGCCTGTCACCATCGGGAAGGTGACGAGCCCCATCTGCGCCAGCATATCCTGCAGATGGAAGGCGGCGGAGACCACATCCTTGAAGGCCAGCCCCTCGTCGGGATCAAGATCGAACACCAGTCGGTCGGGCTTCTCGACATCCTCGATCCTGGCTCCCCAACCGTGAAATTCGATCGTCCCCATCTGAACGCAGGTCAGCAGCCCTGCGGGCGTATCGACGAAGAGATAGGGTTCTTCATGGCCATCCTTCTCCAGGATGTTGACTTGCTTGACGTCGTCGCCGAAACTGCCTGCATCATGTTTCTGGAAGAAGCATTTCTTGTCGCGGCCTTGCGGGCAGCGAACGAGGCTGATCGGCCGACTGCCTGCCCAAGGCAGCATGATATCCGCCACCGCTTCATAATAATAAGCCAATTCGCCCTTAGTGAGCTTGCCCTCCGGGAAGATCACCCGGTCGCGATTGCTGATCTTGACCCCGCTGGTCGCAGCGGGCCGCGTCGCCTGTTCGACAGGGGCCTCTACCTCCAGCACGACCGCTTCCGGCTTCTTGTCCTCGCGCAATCCGAGATAGCTGGAATGGCGCAGCACGCCTTCTTCGGTAAATTCTGCAAAGGCGACCTCGGCGACCAGTTTCGGCTTGATCCAGCGCGCCTGCCGCACAGCCGCGCGTGGGGCCTCGACCGTCGGCGTCTTCCGGGCCAGCGGTGCCATCAAGGCCAGCAGCCGCTCCATCTCCTCCGCCGAAAAGCCAGTGCCGACCTTCCCGGCGAACCGCAGCGCGCCACTTTCATGGACGCCCAGCAGCAGCGAGCGGAACCCGCGCTGCTTATCGGAGGGCAACCAGCCCACAACCACGAATTCCTGGCGGCGAATGCATTTGGTCTTGACCCAGCTTCCCGATCGCGCGCCGGAATAGCGCGCATCCACCCGCTTGGAGATGACGCCTTCAAGCCCCGCACCGCAGAAACGCTCGAACAACTGCTCGCCGCGCCCGATGATATGGTCGGAATAGCGAATATGGCCCGCGCCATCGCCGATCAGCGTGGCAAGCATCGCCTTGCGTTCAAGCAACGGTCGCCTGGTCATATCCTCGCCATTCAACGCCAGCAGGTCGAACGCCATATAGTCGATCCGGCCCGGATCATCCTTGAGCGCAGCCTGCAAGCCTTGAAAGCAGGTGCGGCCATCGGGCAGGATCACGACGGCCTCGCCGTCGATCAGGGCGCTTGATGCATCCAGCTTTGTCGCGTCAGCGATCAACCCGGCAAAGCGATCGGACCAGTCGAGGCCTGAACGCGTATAGGCGCGGCCATTGTCGCCGCCGATGGCCAGCAACGTGCGATAGCCATCATATTTCAGCTCGTGGAGCCAGTGATTGCCTGCAGGCACATGGTCGACATGTGTTGCCAATTGCACCGGCTGAAAAGGCGGTGGGGCTTCGCCATTCGCTTTTCCGCGCGCAGTTAGCTTCGCCTTTGCGGCTTTGCGCTGGGAAACGGGTTTGCCAGCGGCAATTTCCTCCATCGTGCGGCCACTGTCGATGCTGGTGAGATGGTGATTGACCAGATTGTCCGACCCACCGGCAAAAGCGTCGCTGACCTTGCGCAATATCCAGTTTTCGCCGCGCTCCTTCCCGCGTGGCTTGAGCCGGAACAATATCCATTCGCCCTGCATCCGGCGGCCGCGCAGGATGAAATGGAGATGCCCTTCCGGCAGCGTCTTGCGCGGGTCTTTACCCGCTATCGGTTCCCATGTGCCATTGTCCCACAGCATGACGGTGCCGCCGCCATATTCGCCTTTGGGGATCAGGCCTTCGAACCGCGCATAATCAAGCGGGTGATCCTCGGTCCGCACCGCCAGGCGCTTGTCGTCGGGATTGGCGCTTGGCCCACGGGTGACGGCCCAGCTAACCAGCACGCCGTCCAGTTCCAACCGGAAGTCATAATGCAACCGCGACGCTGCATGTTTCTGGACGACAAAGCCGTTGCCGCTCGTCGGAAACTCCGCGCCCGCAGGCTCGGCCGTGCGCGCAAAATCGCGCTTGGCCCGATAGAGATCGAGACTGTCTTTCGGGCTTTTGTCCTGCGCCTTCGCCATGTTGGTTCGGTCCGTTGCTTTGCCCCCCAATCCGCAAGCGCGCCAACTCGTTCCGGGAGTTCGCAAGCGGGTTACGCTTCTGCGTCAATGGCGCGCGCGAACCGATAGCTGGTCTGCTCGAACTTCGAAGCCCGGAAGAAATTATGCGCATTTTTAATTTCAATATCGCTCATCGCTTCGATCCGCGTGCATCCCGCTTCGCGCAAGACGGTTGTCGCAGCATCCAGCATGGCGGTCGCGATGCCTCGGCGGCGATGCGCCCCGTCCACCAGCAGGACAGTGATGCGGCCGATCACGCCATGGTGAAGCGTGGGTATCAGCGTCCAGCCGCAACAGCCGACGATCCCCTCCAGAACAGCGACGATCAAGCCGCCACCAGCCTTGCTGATCCGCTCAAGATTATGCGCGACCCCGTGTTCATCGATAGCCGTTTGGGCAAGCTGGCGCAGCAGCGCCGCCATGTCTGCCGCATCCGCCGGCGTGGCGGCGCGGATGCGGAGCGGGGCCGGTTCGGGTGTGGGCCTGGCCGCAATCTTCTTCGAGGGCGTTTGCGTGTGCCCGGTGGAACGCTTAGCGCGCGGCCGAAGGGCGGGCTCGACCTTTTCATGCGTCGCTGTCGTCGCTTTCCTTGCCGGTGTGGCGCGTGCTGGCATGGCGTCAGCCGATGCCTTCCAAGTGCTAATGGCACCCTTGCGCAGGAAGGCTTCGATATCCTCCAGCGAAGCGATGAAGCCGTCGTCACCTACCCCAAGCAAAGGCTTCCCGCCCGAATCGGTCAGGCCATATTTGCCATAATCACCCGCACCAACCTTGCGCCTGCGGGACTTTACCAGCTTGAAACCACGATGGGCGGCCATCTCGCGCAGCGTCTGATCCTTGGTCGCGTCGGTCATGATCCACTACGCGCAAAGCATCGGAAACGAGCTGCTCACGCCCGTTTCTTGGCAGGCGCTTTTGCTGGTGCCTTGTCGGCCGACTTCGCATTGATTTTGACTGCTATCTTGCCTGTCTGCTTCTTTGCCGGGGCCTTTGGCTTGCTGGCCGGGCCGATGGATTTTTTCAACGCCGCCATCAGGTCAACGACATTGTTACCCCGTGGATCAGCGACATCGTCATCATCGCCGTCGATGTTCAGCGTCTTGCCCTTCTTCTTATGCTCGATCAGCTCTTTTAGGGCATCGACATAGCGATCGTGAAAATCGCTCGCGTCGAATTTACCGGTCTTCTTGTCGATCAGGGTCGTGGCGAGATCGAGTAATTCGTCATCCGGCTCGCCGTTGCCTATCTCGCGGAAATAGCTCGCAGCCTTGTTGACTTCATCGGCATAACGCAACGTCTCCATCACCATGCCGCGCCCGCACGCCTTGATGCTGACGACATATTCCCGACCGCGCATGGCCAATTGGCCAAGGCCAACCTTCCGGCTGCGCCGCAGCGCTTCCCGCAGGACGATGAAGGCTTCCTCCGCCAGATCGTCGGCGGGTACGACATAATAGGGCTTTTCGAAATAGATCATGTCGATGTCGTGTGCATCGACGAATTGGGTCAGCTCCAGCGTCTTCTTGCTTTCCAGCTTGACCCCTTCGATTTCCTTCTCATCCAGCAGGACGTATTCGCCCTTGGCATATTCAAAGCCTTTGACGATGTCGTCGAGATCTATCGGCCCGATGCCGGGCACGATCTTCTCATATTTGATGCGCTTGCCCGAAGGCTCATGGATCTGGTTGAAGGCGATCGTCGCGCCGCTTCGGGTCGCGGAATAGATTTCGACGGGGATAGAGACGAGTGCAAGCCGGATCTGGCCTTTCCAATAGGGTCGTGCAGCCATGATCATCTCCTGTCGGTCTGTCATATCAACCTTCCGCGCGTGGTCTCGTTCCGTCCAGCCGTGTCGGCCATGCGGTCCAGCCTTGCTCATGCAACGCCTGCCGGGCTTGCGATCCGAGTGGGGGTAGCAATACGATGCGCCGACGGTCTAGCTGTCCAGGACAAACCGTAAACCGGCCCGAGTTCGCTGGGGGCCTTTAATTTCAACATTTCAGTAAGCCGACCGTCAGCTTGTCGAGATCAAAAATCGGCGGCTAAACAGCAGGGGTGGGTCGGCCGCTGCCGGAATATCGTGGTCATGTCGGCCCAATCGATGATGGACGTGCGGTCAGAAAATTTGGCAAGCTGGCAGTCCGATATCCAAGATGATTGGAAAGTGTATGAAAAAGCTAGTCGCACTAGCCGCAACTATCGCCGCTTTTCCCGCAGCCGCCCAACCACAGATCCAAGAAGGTTCTGTGGGGCCGCACACCCGGGCGGAAGCGGTCAAAATCATTGCCGATCTGCGGGAAATCGTCAGCCCGCAGGGTTTGCAGGCGATTGAGACGGTGCCGATCGGCGGCATTTCCCAAGCCGTATCAATCCGCAGCCAGGATTTGCGAAACCCCGTGCTGATCTACTTCCATGGCGGTCCCGGGTTCGTCGAGATGCCCCTCGATTGGTGGTGGGATCGCGGGTGGGACGAGTATTTCACTGTTATTCATTGGGACCAGCGCAACGCTGGCAAGACGTATACATTGAGCGGCGCGAGCGATCCTGCCACGCTAACGCCCGAGCGCTTCCAAGCCGATGCCGAAGAGTTGGTGCAGTGGGCACGCAAGCGGTTCGGTAAGCGCAAGGTGTTCGTGCTCGGGCACAGCTGGGGCAGCATGTTAGGGCTGAAGCTTGCGGCAGCGCATCCCGAATGGCTCTATGCCTACATTGGGATGGGCCAGCTAACCGACGGACTGGAGAGCGAGCGGCGTGGTTGGCAATGGACGATTTCCAAAGCGCGGGCCGACGGTAACACGCAAGCCGTGCACGAAATGGAAGCAATCGCCCCCTACGGTGCCGCCGACCGTCCGCTCACCGTTGCCGCTATCCTGACGCAGCGCAAGTGGCTAAACCATTACGGCGGGGCGGCATGGCGCCGGCCGGGCGGCGGCTTCGAGGCAGCCGCTTTCAAGCTGGCTCCGGAATACACCGATGAAGATGTCCGCAATGCGTTCAGGGGTCAGGAACCGGTCACCCAGGCCCTGCTGCCCAAGGTTTTAGCAACCGACCTCTCGACGATACGGCGATTGGATGTCCCGCTGGTGCTGCTGCTTGGCCGGCACGACGTGAATGTGTCGAGCGAGGTGGCAGCCGAGTGGTTCGCGAGGGTGCACGCGCCGTCGAAACGATTGATCTGGTTCGAGCGATCAGGCCATCACATCACCAGCGAGGAACCGGGCAAACTGCTAACGACGCTGGTGACCGAGGCCCGGCCGATCGCAGCAAGTGCCGGCGATTCTGCCCCGTAGATTATGCCAATTCGGCAAACGTCTTTGGCGCCTGTCCAAAAAGCTTCGCTCGGATTTTCGAGATCAGCAGTCATGCCCTCATCGTAAGCGCCGACGGAAGGCGGCCTTGTTGCCGGCACCGGAATAGGAAAGCTCGCGGTCTTTGAGGAGGCGTGAGCATGGACATCGAGCAGTCAAACGAGATGGGGTGGTTGCCGCCCTCCCCAGACGGCACTGAGATGTGCCAGGATAGTGGAATTAGGACCACTGAGCGGAAAGGACGGCAATCGTGTCAAAAGATACAATGATCGGCGTGGACTTGGCAAAGTCCGTGTTTCAGCTTCATGCAGCGTCAATGACAGGCGAACCCAAGTTTCGGAAAAAGCTTCCGCGTTCAGTCTTCGCCGCATTTATGGCAGCGCAACCGTCGGCGGTGATCGTGATGGAAGCATGTGGCAGTGCGCATTATTGGGCCCGGGAAATGATCCGGCTTGGCCACGAGGTCAAACTTATCGCACCACACTATGTTAAGCCGTTCGTGAAGCGACAGAAAAATGATGCCGCTGACGCTGAAGCGATCGTAATTGCGGCTCAACGACCAGAGATGCGGTTTGTTGATCCAAAGTCGGAAGAGCAGCAAAGCAGGGCGATTCTATTTCGCGGAAGAGAACGGCTGGTTCATCAACGCACGGAACTGGTCAATGCCGTAAGGGCGGCGCTCTATGAATATGGTCATGTTGTCCCCCAAGGCATAAATCAGCTCTGCAGGATTGCGGACATTCTTGATGAGCTTAACAGCGATTTGCCCGTTTTGATGCGGGAGGAATGCCGAGATCTATTGGCACAGATCGCTGAGAAAACTGAGCGTATCAATATACGGACAAAGAAGATCAAAGCGCTGGCGGCTGAAACTGACGCGGCCAAGCGGCTACAGACGATTCCGGGAGTTGGCCCTTTAACAGCCTTAGCGGTCGAGGCCTTCGCCCCATCAATGGAGAGCTTCCGATGCGGGCGGGACTTCGCGGCCTGGCTCGGTCTTGTCCCGCGACAATTCTCCTCGGGCGGAAAGGAGCGCCTTGGACGTATTTCGAAAGCGGGTCAGGCCGATATCCGCAGACTGCTTATCATAGGTGCAATGTCCCGTCTGAATTGGATGGGTCGAAGATCGATTCCAGAAAATTCCTGGCTCGCAGATATGCTTGCCAGGAAACCGAGAATGCTTGTGGCAATTGCCCTCGCCAACAAGATGGCCAGAACGATTTGGGCCCTGATAAAAAATGGTAATGAATACAGAATTCCGGCGCAGGCAGCAGTTGCATGATCGGCATGCCAACAAGCTTACCTAACGTCGGATGATGGGGGTGTGAGAAGGCGACGACCCGAATGGGCGAAATGAGCGAACAGATCTGGTTCGGGAAAACCAGTTACGAGGCGTGAGCATCCCAGCTCGAAAACGAGATTTGGACTCGAACCGCAGATCACCATACCGGCCAGCGGCTTCTGAAACGCCGCAACCAAAGGCCTGACAGAAGACCGCACTCGATCACTCGCTCTTCGGATCAGAAACTTCTTGCATCACGGGCGGCAACCACAGAAGCCTCGCATGAGCGGTCGCGGGGATGGCGGAGCGCTTGTACAGGTGGAGCGGCGTCGGAACTGGAGCGACGAGGAGAAGCTGGCGATCCTGAAGGAGACGACGGTGCCGGGCGTTGTCATATCGGCCGTAGCGCGGCGGCATGGGATAGGCACGGGTCAGCTCTACACCTGGCGCAAGCAACTGCTCCGGGGAGCGATGGCAGGCTTCGTACCTGTCGAACTGGCAGCATCATCGCCGTCGGCCAAAGCCCGAGAAGCTGGGCGGATCGAGGTTCGAGGGCAGTGTGGCTTGACGGTGTCGGTTGATGGCGAGGTTGATCGGGCTGCCCTGAAACAGGTGCTCGATGTCTTGCGGGAGCTGGATCATTGAGCCTGGCGCTCCCGCCTTCGACGAAGATCTACCTGTCCCTGGCGCCGTGCGACATGCGCAAGGGGTTTGACGGGCTGTCAGCGCAGGTGCGCAATATTCTTCAGCTCGATCCCTTCTCGGGGGCGGTGTTCCTGTTCCGCGGGAAGAGGGGCGACAGGCTGAAGGCCTTGGTCTGGGACGGCTCAGGGCTATGCCTGTATGCGAAGCGTCTTGAGCGCGGAAAGTTTGTTTGGCCACGTGCCCATGAGGGTGCGCTGCGGCTGTCGGCAGCCCAGCTTGCGATGTTGCTCGAAGGCCTGAACTGGAAGCAGGCGATCGTCCACGACGAGGTGATCACGCCGAGGCTCGCATAGCCAAAAAGATCAGGAAAACCGCCATTTTATGTAGGATTTACCGTGGGCTTCGGCTATTATCGGTGGCATGCGGTTCGCCCTTGATCGCCTTCCCACAGACCCGGTTCTCCTGCAGAAAATGCTGCTGGAGATGGCCGATGTCATGGAGCAGGAACGGGCCGAACTGACGGCGGCGCAAGCCACCGTCAAAGCCCAAACCTTGCGGATCGAAAAGCTCGAGCATCGTGTCGCGCGGCTGCTGCGCGTCCAGTTCGGCCGCAGCTCCGAGAAAATGGATATCGCCCAGCTGCGGCTGATGTTCGAGGAGGTCGAAGCCCCGGAACCGGCAAACGATGAGGTGTCGGCGCCACCCGTGATGAAATCGGCCCGCAAATCCGGCGGCCGCGTTCCGCTTCCTGCACACTTCCCGCGTCAGACCGTTGATCATCAGCCCAGCCCGTGCAGTGCCGGTTGTAATGGACCGTCAGTGCAGATCGACGAGGCCGTCACTGAGGTTCTCGACTATGTCCCTGCACGCTTCCGCGTCATCCGCCATGTCCGGCCCAGGCTGGCGTGCCGATCCTGCGAACAGATCCGACAAGCGCCCGCTGTCGATCTGCCGCTGCCCAAGGTGATGGCGAGCAGCGCCCTGCTGGCCCACCTCGTCGTCAATCGCTTTGTCGATCACCAGCCCTGGCACCGGCAGTCGGTAATCTTCCGCCGCGTTGGGCTTCACATTGATCGGGATGTGATGAGCCGCTGGGCGCGAAAACTGGCATGGCTGCTGGCGCCGCTGGGCGAGCGGTTGTTCGCCTATATCCGGGAAGCCGCCAAGATCCATGGTGATGACACGCCGGTCACCTTGCTGGGCAATGGCGACGGCAGCCGGACCGGGCACTTCTGGGTATATCTGCGCGATGATCGTTCAAGCGGTGACATGAGCCCGCCTGCCGTCTCCTTCCGCTTCAGCCCAGATCGTGGCGGAGTGCATCCGGCAGAACATCTCGCCGACTATCAGGGGTATCTACAGGCAGACGGCTTTGCCGGGTACAACGCACTTTACCGTGACCCCAAGACCAAGGCGCTCAGGGATATCGTCGAAGTGGGATGCTGGAGCCACGCGCGCCGGAAGTTTACCGACATCCTGGATAAGAGCCCGTCACCGATCGCGGCGGAGGCGGTCGTGCGGATCGCCGAACTCTTCGCCATCGAGCGCGATATCAAGGGTGCGCCACCTGATGAGCGAAGACGCATCCGCCAGATCAAGGCGGTGCCGAAGCTCGAGGCTTTGCGCGTCTGGCTTGAAACCCAGAACCGTGGCCTGTCGTCTGACAGCAATCTGGCGCGTGCCTGTCGCTATCCGCTCAACCGCTGGCAGGCCATGATCCGTTACTGCGATGACGGTCGGCTCGAGATCAGCAACAATCTGGTGGAAAACGCCCTGCGCGGTGTCGCGCTCGGGCGCCGGAACTGGATGTTCGTTGGCTCCATGAAGGGTGGAGAGGCCGCCGCGCTCTTCTACGCCCTGGCGGGCACATGCCGACTCAACGGCGTCGAGCCCGAGGCATGGTTCACTGACGTCATCGAGCGCATCGGTGATCACCCGATCAATCGGATCGATGACTTCTTGCCGTGGAACTGGCAGGCATCAAGGCTGACCAACGATCTGGAGAAGGCTGCGTGAGCAACGGCACTGTTGTGCGGATGAAGATTACGCTGGACGATGTCACGCCGGCCGTCAGCCGAACGCTGGAGGTGCCGCTCAATATCCGGCTCGACCGTATGCACACCGTCATCCAGACCGCCTTCTCGTGGACGGACTCTCACCTGTGGGAAATGAGCTTCGGGCAGACCGGCTTTGGTATCCCCGATCCCGAATACAGCTTCGACGGGCCGCTCGACGCCCGTAAGGCCACTCTCGCCCAGGTCCTGGCGGATACGAGGCGCAAGACCTTCCGATATCTCTATGACTTTGGCGATGCCTGGGAGCATAGCGTCAAGATCGAACGCGTCAGCCCGGCCAGCCCGCACCTGACATATCCGCTCATCCTCGATGCAGTAGGCATGCGGCCGCCAGAGGATTGTGGCGGCCCATGGGGCTACGCCGAAAAGCTCGAAGCGCTCGGCGACCCACATCATGAATATCACGAAGAGGCGCTCGAGACCCTCGGTGAAGACCATGATCCCAACGCCAAGCCCGATATCCCCCTGATCGAGGCAAGGCTGGAAGCGCTTGCGAAAAAATGGGCGCCACGGACACGCCGAAAAGCCTGACAGGCCGCGTCAACGCCACCTTCCGTCGGCGCTTACCCCTCATCCGACGAACGGGCTAATTTGGTCGACACCTGCCCAGAGACCGGACGGTCTGCACCGCAAGAATGAAATTCAGCCGCTGAGCGTCCGACAAGGGTCGATACGAGATACGGGGATCACTTAATCCCGTAACGCTATTGAGTGTCAACGGCGGAGCAAAAGTCGGCCATTCGGCGGCGTAAAACCAGGCCATCGTGTTACATGCCGGGGGGAGTGGCGTGAGGGCGTAGCCCGAGGGCCACTCCCCCCGGCATTGGTGTAATTTTCAG
>Ga0209231_1000250_pt1 | contig 35664 bp, 36 predicted proteins | sample Deesub45470m_DNA_FD_188086 | JGI IMG/M metagenome (GOLD analysis project Ga0209231, IMG submission 188086) | Deep subsurface microbial communities from North Pacific Ocean - 450_OLKR46/470m Metagenome (SPAdes) (version 2) | ecosystem: Environmental > Terrestrial > Deep subsurface > Unclassified ... | reverse complement strand
GCCCATACCTCTTTTTGATCAGACCCTGCCACAGTTTGGCCGGGAGATTGATAGCCTCAAGGACCCCGCCATCTGCCAGCGCGACTGGATGCGGGAACTTGCTGCGACCTGCGGTTTCGAACTTGATTTGATCAGTGGTGCTTTTCTGGCCCAGCGTCCGCCTTGCATCTAGCGGCTTTTGATCCGCCCTTGCCAGGTTTTTTCGAAAAAGAACAGGCCGGTCAGCATCTGCTGACCGGCCTGTCTGTTTTATGACTTGTTTTCTCGTTCAGATTTAACCTTGCTTGCCGCTACCACCCATGATGCCGCGAATGGCGTTGGGCAGATCGGCGGGAAAGACCACAGTCTTGGCGTTGGCCGAGGTGGCCAGTTCGCGCATCGCCTCGATGTAGCGTTCGCCGAGCAGAAATACCACCGGCATCTCGTTGTCCTGGATCGCCTCGGTCACCTTCTGGATCGCCCGTTGACTCGCTTCGGCGAGAACCACTTTGGCCTGGGCATCGCGCTTGGAGGCTTCGAGGCGGCCGTCAGCTTCGAGGATGGCCGCTGATTTTTCCCCTTCAGCCCGGGTGACGGTGGCGCGCCGCGCCCGCTCTGCTGCCGCCTGCTCTTCCATCGCCTTTTGCATGGTCTTCGACGGGTTGATGTCCTGGATTTCCACCGTCTTCAGGGTGATCCCCCAGTCGGAGATGTCGTCGGAGATCGCACCCTTGAGTTTGGCTTTGATCATGTCGCGCGAGGCAAGGGCATCGTCGAGATCCATCTCGCCGACGATGGAGCGCAACGAGGTCTGCACCAGGTTCTGGATGGCGATATTGAAGTCGACCACACCGTAGACCGCTTTCTCCGGCGAGACGATATTGATGTAGGCGACGGCATTCACAATGATGACGGCGTTGTCGCGGGTGATGACTTCCTGCGACGGGATATCCATGACGATATCCTTGGTCGTCACCTTATAGGCGACGGTATCGATATAGGGGATGATGATGTTCAGCCCCGGCGGTAGAGTCTTGTTGAATTTACCGAGGCGCTGGACGACATGCTTGTACCCCTGCGGGACGATGCGTACGCCGAGAAAGATGGTCATGACGACCAGAAACAGAAGGGCCAGAACAAAAACCAGCATGCCAGTCATGGGGGACTCCTTAGGCTCGTAAAAGGTGAAGGGTGAGAAGACCGGCCACAGAATTGACGCTGTGCACCTTACTTCTCACAGATTCGGCACAACGCGATCGACGATTAACGTGTTACCGGAGATGTCGCGGACAATGACGCGGTCCCCTGTCGTCACCGGTTGTTCGCAAATAAATGGCCATTCATCGGTGCCGAGCAGCGGCGTCGTAAACCGGACGATACCTCGGCGCCCCTCCACCGGTGCCTGGATCACCTGACCGGTTTCCCCGACCGCAGCCTCGCGGGACATGCCGGCTTTGGTCCGGTCAGCCATCAGCGGCTTAAGATAGCGGAACCAGAGGAAGGTGAACAAGGCCGAAGCCAGGGCAAACAGCAGGAGTTGCCCGGTCAGCGGCAGGGCGGGGACCACAATCAGGATCAGACCAACCAGTAGTGCGCCGAGCCCGAACCAGAAGATGGTGAAGCTGGGGATGAACAGCTCGGTGATAATCAGCAGCAAACCGAGCACCAGCCAGTGCCAGTAGGTGAGGATCACGCAGGGGCCATCCTTTCTGCGGCAGTGCCGCTGAAACATCAAAAAAGGTTTAATCCAAAGGGTTACATAAACTTTAAATCATATTGACGCAGAGGCGCTGAGACGCAGAGACAAACACTGGTAAATGCACCGATTTATATACAGGGGTCCTCAGCGTCTCTGCGCCTCTGCGTCAAATTCTGATTTGATTATAAAACAGAAACTAGAAACAGTTAATTTAATTATTCAATTTTTAACCCAGTTGGGCGGCGGCATTTGAATTTGCGTCCTCTACTCGAACTGTTTGCGAAAGGCAGCCAATTCTTCACGCAGGGCGGCCATCTCGGTTTCGAGCCGGTCGAGGCGAGCATCGGTTTCATCAACCTGGCGGCGCGCCGCTTCCGGCGCCGGAGACGACTCCTCCGTTGGCATCTGCGGTGGGCCGGCAAAGAGATGAGCATAGCGGGGTTCCTTGCGTCCGGCCTGGCGGGGCAGCAGGATGATCAGCGGGTCATCGCGGTTTATCATCTCCTGCAGCAAGGTTTCGACCTGCGCCAGATCGCTCAGTTCGTGCATGCGGCTGGCGCGGGTGCGCAGTTCGCCGGTGGTCTGCGGACCGCGGACCAGCAGTTCGCAGAGCAAGGCAAGGTGCTCCGGCTCCAGGCCGAGTTTTTCAAACAGCAGATGACGGTATTTCGGCACCCGGCCACCGTCACTGGCCGCCTGAATCGCCAGCCCGGCAAAACGCATATTGTCAAGCGCACGCACCACATCGGTTTCGACCAGCTCCAGAACCGGGTCGCGATTCGATTTCTGGTTACAGGCGTTGGTCAGGGCGTTGAGGGTTAGCGGGTAATATTCCGGCGTCGCCATCTCTTTTTCAATCAGACAGCCAAGCACCCGGACCTCGATGTCGTTGAGTTGCACTTCCATGGTTTGTCCTTTCGAGAAGGTTTCAGGAGTTGAGGTAAGGAATCAGGTATCAGGCTTCAGGTTTCAGGACAATCTCTACACCCTCCTGAATACTGATTCTGAATCCCGACACCTGATACCTGAAACCTGCTTTTCAATCCCGGTAACGTCGGCTGAGATCGCTAAAGGCGTCGATACGCCGGTCACGCAAAAACGGCCAGATGCGGCGCACGTCTTCACTGCGCTGGCGGTCGATGCTGGTCACCAGTACCTCTGCGTCGCTGCGACCGGCTTCGGCGAGCATCTCCCCTTGCGGCCCGGCGACAAAGCTGCTCCCCCAGAACTGGCTCCCCGGCCCATCATCGGGGGCGGCTTCAAAACCGCAGCGGTTGACGGCGATGACGTGCAGGCCGTTGGCGACCGCGTGGCCGCGTTGCACGGTGATCCAGGCGTCACGCTGGCGCTTTTGTTCGTCGGCATCGTCGCGCGGGTCCCAACCGATGGCGGTGGGGTAGATCAGGATCTCGGCCCCGGCCAGAGCCATCAGGCGCGCCGCTTCCGGGTACCACTGGTCCCAGCAGATCAGCACGCCGAGGCGACCGACCGAAGTGTCGATGGGGGTGAAGCCGAGGTCGCCGGGGGTGAAGTAAAACTTTTCGTAATAGCCGGGGTCATCGGGGATGTGCATTTTGCGATAGGTGCCGGCGATGCTGCCATCGGTTTCGAGGACGACGGCGGTATTGTGATACAAACCGGCGGCGCGTTTCTCAAATAAAGAGATCACCAGAACAATGCCGAGCTCTTTGGCGAGGGCAGCAAACTGCGCCGTCGACGGGCCGGGGATGCTCTCGGCGAGGTCGAAGCAGGCGGTCTCTTCGCTCTGGCAGAAGTAGAGGCTGGTATGCAGCTCCTGCAGCACCACCAGCTGCGCCCCTTTGGCGGCAGCGGCGCGGATGCCGGCTATGCTCTGGCCGATATTGGCGCTGCGATCAGCGCTGCAGGTCTGCTGGACCAGGCCGACGGTCAGAGGATTCATGACAACACTCCTTTCGGAATCTGCATGGTGATGCAGTGCAGCGAGCCGTGCTGATCGATCAGTGGCGTGCAGTCGATACCGATGATCTGCCGATCGGGGAATGCCTTCTGCACCTGGGTCAGGGCGAGGTCATCGCGCGGATCGTCATAGGTCGGGACCAGAACGGCGTCGTTGATAATTAAAAAGTTGGCGTAAGTCGCCGGCAGGCGCTGCCCCTCTTCATCGTGCTTTGCCTGCGGCCAGGGGAGGGGTATCAGGCGAAATGGTTCGCCCTGCCGGGTGCGAAAGGCGGCGAGTTCGTCCGCCATGCGGGTCAGAGCCGGATAATGCTCGTCCTTTGGGTCGTCACAGGCCTGATAGAGGATGGTGTCATCAGGGCAGAGGCGGGCCAGGGTATCGATGTGCGAATCGGTATCATCGCCGGCGAGATAACCGTTCTCCAGCCAGAGCAGGTGATCGACGCCGAGCAGGGAGCTGAGATCGGCGGCGATCTCGTCCCGGTTCAGGTGCGGATTGCGGTTGGCGTTGAGCAGGCACTCGTTGGTGGTCAGCAGGGTTCCGGCACCATCGCTCTCCAGACTCCCCCCTTCCATGATCAGGCCGATGACCTCACGCACCGTGTTGCCAAAAGCGCCGACATCCTGCAGGCGGCGGGTGATCTGGTTGTCCTGATCGCTGGCGAACTTCAGCCCCCAGCCGTTAAAGCCGAAGTCGAGCAGGCGCGGCTGATCGTTGACCAACACCGTTACCGGCCCGAAATCGCGCGCCCAGGTATCATTGGTCGGCAGTTCGTAAAGGCGGATGCGCTCGTGGTCTAGAGTCCGCGTTGCCAGCAGGGCACGGACGCGCTGCGGTTCAGGGGTGGCGATCAGACAGTGCTCAAAACGAGTGATGGCGGCGACGACATCAAGATAGACGCGATCGACGGCGGCCAGAATCGGCTGCCAGTCACTGTCAGCGTGGGGCCAGGCGAGCAGGACAGCGTCCTGCGCTTCCCATTCGGCGGGAAAACGGCGGGGCATGAGCGTTATCTCCATAAGGTTCAATTGTCTGTTTCAGGTGACGATTTGTATCACAAAAAGGTGGGGGAGGAAAAAGGTTATCTGGTGTTTGGCGAAAGCGGGCGGGAAACAGGCCTGTAACCTAAACAACTCATTGTTGGTTATCGCCCCGATTTTTTACGCAAGCGCCGCCGGCGGATAATGATCAGGACGGTGATGGCAAGTGCCAGCAGGATCAGCAGGCTGAAGCGGCCGCTCCAGTTGCGCACATTTTGCCAGCTGACTCCGGCCAGGTAGCCGAGGCCGGGGTAGGCCAGCCCCCAGAGGATGGCGCTGACGATGGCGTAGCCGGTAAACAGCCGTGCCGGCATCCGGGCGCAGCCGGCGACAAAAGGGACAAAGCCGCGAATCGGGCCGACAAAGCGGCCGAAAAAGACACTCTTGCCACCGTGGGCGGCGAAAAAGAGCGCTGCTTTCTCCAGCACTTTGTGTTCGCGGCGAAACAGGCGGGTGCTGAGCAGGGTCTCGCCGTAGCGACAACCGAGCCAGTAACTGAGCATGTCACCCCAAAAAGCGCCGAGAGTCGCAACGCCGATGACCAGACCGATGTCGCCGCGACCATGATGGGCGAGAAAACCGGCAAAGACAATCAGGGTGCTGCCGGGGAGGATGATGCCGGCGGCGACCAGCGATTCGAGAAACGCGATGAGCCCGATGACGGCGTAGTAAATGCCGCCATCCGGCAGGTAGTTCATCACATGTTGCAGCCACGCTTCCATAACAGTCGATCCCGGTCAGCAGGTAGTTTACGGCACAAAGTTTAGCACATCAGATTATTTCGCAGGGCTGATTATCAGGTTGCGACGGACAAAACTGATGGCGGCCAGCAGGGCGGCACCGGCGACTAGCGGCGTCAGCAGCAGAAAGGTGGCACGGATGCCGAAGGCATCGGCGGCTATGCCGACCGCCGGGGCGCTGATCACAAAACCGAGGCGAAAGGCCAGGGCTTTGAGGGAGAGCAGGCTGGCGCGGTTGCTCCGCTGGCCTTCGCGTTGCAGGTACTGCCGGATGAACGGGCCCTGCAGGCCGCGCATGGCGGTGAGCAGATAGTAGAACAAAAAAGAGAAGAGTCCGCCGGTCAGTCCGAGGCCGAGGTAGCCGACGGCGGTTAACAGCAGGGTGGCGATGAGCAGGCCGCGGTCGCCGAGTCGCAGGCTGAAGCTGTGGCTGGCGATGGAGAACAGGGCAACCGTCAGATTGGCCCCGGCCCAGACCGGGCCAAACCAGCTGATCGGCAGGCCGCACTGCTGCATATAAGGCTGGATCAGCCAAACCGGGTAGAAGGAGGCGAGCCCGAGACAGGTGGCAAGCAGGATAGTCGACCGCAGTGAAGGACTGTCGCGCCAGGCCAGATTCCAGGTGCGCAGTGCCTCTTGCAAGTGGGAATGGCTGATGGCGGGCGCTGCTTCCGGCTCTTTCATCCGCACGGTGACCAAAAGGGCCATAAGCCAGACCGCCACCTGCAGAAAAAATGGCAGTAAAGGGGTGGTGGCATAGAGCAGGCCGGCGAAAATGGCACCGACCGCCTCGCCGGTCTGGGCACAGGCAGTCATGGCGCCGTCATGTTTCCGGTAGTCCACCTCCCGCCCATCGGCCCGCAGGGTCTCGAACAGCAAGGCGCTGTCGCTGCCGCTGATGAAGGCGAAGGAGATCCCGAGAAGAATCTCGGCCAGCAGCACGCCGCTAAAACTGTCGGCAAGGGTGTACACCCCCCAGCCGACGATGCCGAGGGCTGAGGCCAGGTTGAGGGAGAAACGGTAGCCGAGACGATCACTGAGATAGCCGGACGGGTATTCCAGGCAGAGGGAGGCCAGCGAGAAGGCCCCTTGCAGCAGCATGATGTCGGTCAGCGACAGACCGATATGGTCCTTCCAGAACAGGGTGATGATGGCCATGGGAAACAGCATCATCTTCAGGAAGGAGAAGAGATAAAGCCGGCGGATATTACCGCGCAACCGATTTGGCGTTTCGGCGCCCGCCGGGGTGTGCAAAGGTTTAGCTCTGCCAGTAGATACAGGCCGCCGGGCAGGCATCCATCGCGGCTTCGATCTGCGTTTCCGTCGCCCCGTGCGGGTCATGGACCATCGACTTATGGGCTGAATGGTCGTGGTCGTGCCCCTCTTCGTCGCCGCTCATGCAAAACACCTGCGGGCAGAGCTGGACGCAGACTTCACAGCCAATACAACACTCCTGATCAACGGCAACGATTTTCGCCATGGTGAATCCTCCTTTTTGTCGCTGGGTATAGCAGGAATGCCGGCGTTTTGCCAGTGCTAATCGGCGCCGTACAGTCGCTGATCGTTATTGTTCCAGAGACATGAATGACGGTGACATGAATGTGGCCCAAGCGGATGAGAATATGTTATGGTTTGCGCATTGTGTTTTACTCCTGCCGGAGGAATTTGTGCGTCGTGTCGCCGGATTGCATGCCGAAATCACCCTGACCACTGTACTTCTGGTGGCTGCTGCGCTGCTCTTCGGCGGGTTTTTATTATTGCGTTTAACCGAGCAGGAGCTGCTTGATCAGCGGGCACGGGGGGTGCGCGAGACCTTACAGGTTCTGGCTGGAGCGCTGGCGCTTCCGGACAATCAGTCTCCTGAGCGGCTGCCACAGCTCCTGGCACCATTGGGGGGCGACCTGCTGGCCTGGCGTTATTATAATGCGCAGTCTGTGCTGGTCACATCGTCTCAGTCGGCAGAAAGCCAGGATGTTGATGTGGCCGGTTTGATTCAACAGGCCCGGGTTTTTCGTGAACCGCAGATGGTTATCACCCGGCCACGGGTCTGGCTTCCCGGTGTTGAGACCGACCCCGGCAGCATCAGCGCTGCCATTGCCCTGTCAAAAAGTAATCAGGACAGAGGCGTTTTATGGACGTACTTCTCTCTCGAACCTTTGCAGCAGCAGTTGGCGCGGGCGCACCGGCTCTTGCTGCTTTACGTGTTGCTTTATGGCGTGGTATTAACCGTTTTTGGCGTCATCTCCATGCGGCGCAATGTCGTGCGGCCGGTACAGCGCCTGCAACAGGCGATCGGTCAGGTGGCGGCCGGTGATCTGGAGACGGTGGCCGCTGAAACCGGGCCGCGTGAGCTTGCCGAACTCGCCACCTCGCTCAATGTCATGACGCGCGCCTTGCGTAAAGGTCGTGACGATTTATTGCGCTCCGAGCGGATGGCTTCGGTCGGTCATCTTTCGGCCGGGATGGCCCACGAAATCGGCAATCCTCTGGCGGCGACTATCGGTTATCTCGAACTGCTTAAAAGCGAGCTGCCGCCCGGAATGCAGCATGACCTTGTCAGCCACAGTCTGCATGAGACCGCCCGTATCGACCGACTGGTACGCGACCTGCTCGATTATGCCGCTCCTGATGACGCCCCGGCCCAGCCGGTCGATCTGGCGCCAGTGGTCCAGGATACATTACGATTGCTCGGTCACCAGGCCGTTTTTGCTGACTATCTGCTCAGTGTCGATTGCCCGCCGACTTTGCCGCTGGTGGCGATCAATCCGCACAAAATGCAGCAGGTGCTGGTCAATCTCATTGGCAATGCCCGTGACGCCTGCAGGGCTGGGCAGACAATCTCTGTGTCCGCCGCTGTTGATCAGGAGATGCTTTTGATCCAGATTCATGATCCGGGCTCTGGCATGGCGGCAGCGACGCGGGAACAACTGTTCGACCCCTTTTTTACCACCAAAGCCCAGGGTCAGGGGCGGGGTCTGGGTCTGACGGTTTGCCATCGCATTATCACCGAGGCGGGTGGTCGAATTGATGTCGATTCGCAGTTAGAGGCCGGAAGTACGTTTCATCTGCGGTTACCCCTCGCCAGGTTGGATCAGGAAAGTTAGAGAATGAGCGAAAAGAAACGGAACGTACTGGTTATTGATGATGAGACCGGCATGCGGCATATGCTGCGTCTGGTGCTGGAACGTGAAGGCTTCGTTGTGGCAGAGGCCACCGATGGCCACAGCGGACTGGAGCGGATGTCGGTGGGTGATATCGATGTCGTTTTGTGCGATATCCGGATGCCGGGGATGGACGGGCCCGGTTTCCTGCGCGAAGTGACGTCCCGCAGACTCGCTTCGACCATCATCATGATGAGCGCTTATGGTTCGCTGGAACTGGCGATCGAGTGCATAAAGCAGGGTGCCTACGATTATATTACCAAGCCGTTCAAGCCCGACGAGGTCGTTCTCACCCTGCGCAAGGCTGAGGAGCGCCAGCGCCTGGTGAGTGAAAATGCCCGTTTGCTGCGCGAAATTAAAGGGCAGGGGAAGCCGGGCAAGATTGTCTATTGCAGCGCGGCCATGCAAAAAGTACTCGATCTGGTCGCACGGGTAGCAAAAAGCAGTTCGCCAGTGCTGGTCTCCGGTGAGACCGGAACCGGCAAGGAACTGGTTGCCAAAGCTTTGCATGACCAGAGTGACCGCTGTGATGCACCCTTTGTGGCGATCAATTGCAGCGCTTTTGCCAGCGGTCTGCTGGAGAGTGAACTGTTTGGCCATGCTCGCGGCGCCTTCACCGGTGCCGATCGGGAGCGTAAAGGCCTGTTTGCTGCGGCTGACGGTGGGACGCTGTTTCTCGATGAGATTGGTGAGCTGCCACTCGAATTGCAACCCAAGCTGCTGCGCGTGTTGCAGGAGGGGGAGTTGCGTCGGGTCGGTGAAACCAACCCGGTCAAAGTCAATGTCCGGATTCTGACCGCGACCGCCCGCAATCTGCAGGACGAAATTGATGCCGGCCGCTTTCGCGACGATCTTTATTACCGGCTGGCGGTGGTTGAAATCGTCATCCCGCCTCTGCGTGAGCGTCAGGAGGACATTCCGCTTCTCGCCCGGCACTTCATTGAGCGCATCGCCAAGCGCGAGTTGCGCCCCGCGCCAGTTTTGAGTCCAGACGCCCTGACTCTTCTTTCGGATTACGCCTGGCCGGGCAATGTGCGCGAGCTGGAAAACTTTATTGAAAAGACGATGATTTTTTGCCGTGGGCCAGAAATCGACCTGAGCTGTCTGCCGTGGGAAACCCGGCGCGAGAGCCGCGGTGGTAGCGACGATTACTCACTCAAAGAGGCCACCGTTCGTTTGGAAAAAGAGTACATTCGCAAGGCGCTGGCGGCGACGGGGGGGAATCGGACCCAGGCGGCCAAACTTCTCGAAATCAGTTTGCGCGCCTTGCACTACAAAATGAATGATTATCGCGTTGAGTAGCGAGCTGTTACGGCTTTTGCTTCACAACGCTCAATAAATCTTTGTTCGGCAGGAGGATAATATGCGCAGATTCGTTCCGTTGGTTCCCGTTCTGTTGTTTGTTTCTGGACTCTTTCTCAGCGGTTGTGAGAAGGAATCGACTCGTCCCACCGGGGGCGATTCTGCTTCGCAGACAACCGGAAGTTTGCAAGTAGAATTGATCCCACCGGAGCCGCGCATCGGGAATTGCGTCGAGGTGCGCATTGGGCAGTCAGCCGGGCGGGTCACTTATGCCTGGAAGATTAATGGCATCGCGGTAGAGAATGAAACCGAAATGCTCTGTGATGAGCGGTTGAAAAAGGCGGCCGTGGTTCAGGTAGAAGCCAGGGATTCAAACGGGTCGCAACTGTTGCAGACCGTATTTGCCAATACGCCACCGCGTATTCTTCGTCTCGAGCAGGACCCTCCAAAACTGATCGCCGGTATGCCCCTTACGATCGTCCCTGTGGTCCATGACCCCGATATGGATGTTGTGACCTATACCTGCCGTTGGTTTGTTAATGACAACGAAATTTATGACGTCACCGAAACGACTCTGCCGGGGGATCGCTTCATTGGCGGCGATACCATTACCGTTGATGTCCTCCCCAATGATGGACAGGATAATGGTGAGGTTTATCAAAGCGGATCGATCACGATCCCGAATGCGGCGCCCCGTTTTTTGACCAAACCACCAACTGAAATCCAGGGGACAACTCTGACTTACAAAGTTGTGGCAGAAGACCCCGACGGCGGGACGGTTACCTATTCTTTGGCAAAAGCACCACCGGGGATGACCATTGATGCCGCGAGCGGCAATCTGGTCTGGGTCGTCCCGGCGGACTGGAACGGGCTGGCTGAAGTGGAGATAGTGGCGGTGGACGTTGCGGGTGAACGGATATCGCAACGGTTCAATCTGGATCTTACCCGTAATTAATTTAACCGCCGCGCCCTTTCAGTGCATTTTTTGCATTGTCAGACTGAATTATTTTGCATTCACACCGCATTTTTATTGCGCATCAGGACCCGGATCCTCATCCCGTGAGGGTTGCTTTTGCTGGCACATCTTTTGCTAACTATCTTAAGCGGAAGCCGGTTCGGTTCCCTTTTCAAGAAGGGCCTTGGTTCATGAGACAACAGACCCAGAGATCAAATGCAGACAAAGGTTTCACTCTGGTGGAGCTGCTGGTCACCATCTCCGTGGCCATGATTCTGTTGGCCATCGCGGTCCCGCGTTTTCGGGAGATGCTGGCCGGTTATCAATTAAACACGCAAGCCAATGAATTTATCTCCAGCGCCAATTTTGCTAAAAGCGAAGCGATCCGTCAGTCGCGGCGGGTCACGCTCTGTCCAAGTGTGAACGGGACTGACTGTGCGGCGGTGAACTGGGAACAGGGCTGGATTGTTTTTCTCGATCCGGACAACGATGCGGTGCATGATGGCGGCGAAGAGTTGCTGGCGGTGCACGGAGCGTTGCCTTCCGGCACCACGATGGAAGGCAATAATCCTGTCGATAGTTATATTTCCTTTATGCCTGACGGTATCTCGCGCCAGACCAACGGTACTTTTCAGAACGGGACAATCAGACTGTGCCAGCAGAACCGTGCGCTTGGATTTGGTCTCGTTTTAAGTACCACCGGCCGGGTTCGTGCTGAGTCCATCTCAAATTGTCCCTGACCTTCGGGAGGTTCCACCATGCACAAAAAGCTTAACCAGCAAACCGGATTCTCTCTGGTTGAAGTTTTAGTCGCCTTGCTGATTCTTTCCATCGGTCTGCTCGGTCTGGCTGGTCTGCAGGTCACCAGCTTGCAACAGAATCAGGGCGCGCTGCAACGGACCCGCGCGGCTCAGCTGGCCAACGATCTGGTCGACCGTATCCGGGTGGGCGGGGGCGTTGGTTATGATCGGGCTCTTGGTGATGCACCGCCGGCTGCTGCCGTGGCCGATGTAACCGTCGCCCAGCAGGATTTAATCGGCTGGCTGGCTGATATTGCCACGTCGTTGCCGGGCGGGGATGCCTCGGTTGTTGTCAACACCGGCCGAGTGACAGTTTTGGTGCAATGGACAGGGGATCGTCTGGGGGTCGTCGATTCGGTGACCGTGGTGAGTCAGCTATGATGACGCGACGCTGCACAATTCAAGCAACCGACGGGTTTTCCCTGGTCGAACTGATGGTCGCCATGGTCATTGCTTTGGTCCTGCTGGGGGGGGTCTATCAGGTTTTTGTCTCCAGTAACACGACTTATCGGCAGACGTCTGGGCTCTCCCGGTTGCAGGAAAATGGCCGGGTCTCTATCGAGCTGGTTGCTCAGGAGTTTCGCCGGGCCGGGTTTCCCCGTTTTGCCGACGATGGGACGCCTTTTGCCGACACCGTTGCCGGGGTCACAACCCTCCCTCTGACCGGCGTCGAGGGTGCTGGCGCCAATAGCGACGAGGTAACAGTCCGCTATGCGACCGATACCGGGTTGCGGACCGTCAGATTTCTTCATGATGCTGCTGCCAATGAGCTGGAGCGAAGCATCGATGGTGCCGTGGCGCAACCTTTTATCGACGGTGTCGAGAGCCTGCAGATCCTTTATGGTGTCGATACCGATGCCACCGGCACGGTCAACGCCTATCAGAATGCCACGACCGTTGCCGACTGGAATAATGTTCTTGCGATCCGGATCAGTTTGTTACTGGTCACACCGGACGATCTGCAAAAAGGCGATTTGGATACCAATCGTTATGATGTCGATGGGGCGGTAGCCGATCATAACGGTGATGGCGTGGTGAATCTCGCCGACATGCGTCCGGCGCGCACGGACGCGCATTACAATACCGTTAACGAATTTGACCCCAATCCTGACGATCGCAATCTGCGCCAGGTGTTCCGTACCACCATCGCCCTGCGTAACCGGATGCTCTGAGTTTGAGTTCTAGGGAGAGAAACATGGGTTTAGCAAGTCTCAAAGATGAACGCGGCATGGTATTGGTGACCAGTCTGGCGCTGCTGCTGATTCTCACTCTACTCGGCATTGCCGCCATCCAGACGACGACCCTCGAGGAGCGTATGGCGGGGAGTATTGCCGACAAGAATCTGGCTTTTCAGGCGGCAGAAGCCGCCCTGCGCGATGCTGAACGGGAGATCGATCTTGAAACCCGCTTTCCGAATGCCTCTGCCCAGCCGCCGGGGACTGCAGCCGGGACGGTGCGCGATATACTGATCGCCGCCGGACCTTTTAACGCGGCCTGTGCCAACGGGCTTTGCTACAACACTGCGGCCTTGAGCGCTGCGGATTGGCGTGCAGCCAAGCTCGTCATGTTGCGGGATGGTACCGGCACCAATTATGGTTCGCAGACCGGCCGCGCGGCTCTGCCCGGGGTTGTTGCTTCACGTTATCTGATCGACTTTGAGTGTCTGGTTCCGGCCGGTGAAAGTGAACCGGTCTATGTCTTTACCTTAACCGCGTTAGGCGTCGGCGCACGTGCGACGACCGAAGTTATCCTCGAAGGAAGCTACCGGGTAAAATAATAACCCCGGCAGGGAGGTGTCAAATGTTACGAAAATCCCCGAAAAAAACTGGTTTACTCGGTCTGTTTGCGCTACTGCTTCTGCTGCCGGTCGCTGCGTTGTCTGCGCCGGTGTTCGATCCGGTCCTGCAACCGACCGGTTACGTCATGCAGCCGGCACTGTCTAAATACAACCTGACATCCGGTAATGAGGTGAGCTATCACACCACCTTCGATAAGGGTTACGGCACCGGAGATGTTTATGCCTATCCGATCAACGCTAGGGCCGAAGTTGATCAGGCGGCTGAATTCTGGCTCGGTGCGTCAAGCCACATTGATGTGGCCGATTGGGATACCGAGCGCCGAATTGTCACCTTCAACGGTACCGGTGTCCCCTTCCGCTATGACAGCCTTTCGGCGACACAACGCTCTTCGCTGGCGGCAACTGTCACTGCGCAGCAGGCTTATGTCGATTTTATCCGTGGCGACCACAGCAATGAAGTCCCCGCTGCGATGGGGCTGCGTCCACGTTACTCGCGTCTGGGTGAGATCGTCCACAGCCGTCCATATCTGTCGACCGATGGCTTACTTTATGTCGGGGCCAATGACGGGATGTTGCATGTTTTTAACGCGACAAACGATGCAGCGACAGCCGCCGGTTTTATTCCGGGTGACGAGGTGTGGGCTTATATCCCCTCCATGCTGATTGGCAAATTAAACAAACTGGGGACTGATCCTTACGACCGAGATTTTTACGTGGATGGCCCGGTCTCTTTTGCCCTGGCTGCTGGTGGCACTAAAAAATATCTCGTCGGTATGCTTGGCGCCGGCGGGAAAGGGTTTTACTACATCGATATTACCGATCCATACCCCAGCAATGAGACCGAAGCCGCGGCCTTTATCAAAGGGGAGTTTACCCCGGCAAAGACCGGCTTCGCCAATCTCGGTTACACCTACGGTTCACCGGCCATTACCAAGGTGCAGTATCAAGAGGGTTTTGTCACGATGACCGTTGATGCGATCATTGTTGGCAATGGCTACCTCAATGGTGGCAATGGCCACAGTTCGCTGTATGTCATAAACCTGGAAAACGGCAACCTGATCAAGGAGATCGATACCGGCTACGGGACGACGACCAGTCCTGCCGGGCTCTCTTCGCCAACGGCTGTCGATGCCTACTGGTCAGATCCGCCGGCTGATGGCAGTGACTCGACCTACCATTATGCCAATGACGGAATCACCGATTTTGTCTACGCTGGTGATATCGATGGCAATATGTGGAAATTTGATCTGACCAACAAAAACAGGGCGAACTGGACGGCGACCAGGATTTTCTATACGGGTAAGGCCATTACATCGGCGCCGGCGGTCTCTCGACACCTCAAGGCACCCCGCTACACTCCCGATGGTTCCGGCGGTTACACTTTGTCAAGTACTGCCTATATGGTCAATTTTGCCACGGGTCGGATTTTGACCCCGGCGGATGCCGATGATGCCACATCGGTTTATGCAGCGTACGGTGTCTGGGACGGGGCGCCGACAGCGAATACGACCCTGATGAGTCAAACCTTAACCGCTCGCGACTACGACTCGAATACTCCAGTACGGACCGCGACGTACTATACCCCGAACTGGACTGTAAACGGAGATATCGGCTGGCGTACACCCCTGCCGGCCGGCGAGCGCGTGGTTGGCGATGGGACCTTTGTCAGTGCCGGCCGCTTCTATTTTACCAGTACCAACCCGACGGTCACTAACCCCAGCCCGGAACCGCCACGTGGCGAAAACTGGCTGAACGAACTCGATTTTATGACCGGTGGCGGGGCGATTAACCCCTTCCTCGATTTGAGCAAGGACCAGTTGCTCAATAACCTTGACCGGGTCCCCGGTTTTACCGGCGTCAACAGTGTCCCGGTCTCGAAATATCTTGGTCCCGGTGTTTTTTCCCAGCCGCTGGTGGTGCAGTTGGATGTCCTCAACCAGACCCTGTTCAACTCAAACCCCGATAGTACCCCGCCGCCGACTCCGGAGGACCTGGGTATGGCTGGCGGCCATTTCGACTTCGATATTTTTAAAAATTATACGGTCAGGGGGGAGCCCGAAACCTTCTGTACCCGAGTCGAGCAGGTCGATTCGGTCTGGGATCCTACCGGGGGGAGAAGGGGCAGGGGGACCTGGGTCGCGGTTTATGGTTGCACCCGAACCGCAACGGGCACCTGTACCCGTTGGAGCACATCAAATGGTATTGACTATTGTCGCGAATATACATCAACTGTGAGCGATAACTTTGATTATACCCACGTGCATAAGTACGACGATACCTACGATGTGACCGGTGTCAATATGCTTAATGCCAGTAACATCAGCTATAATCTTGGCCGGGTGATTACCAGCAACACCACTCAGTTCAAGGTGATTGTCATGAACCAGCGGCTGAATCCCAGTGCCAAGCTTGCCATCGGTTCCGGCGGAGTCTTTACTGACGCCATTAATGTGACAACCGGTGCCAGTCTTGACCTTGCGGCCCTGCCTACCTATACGATGGCGGACATCGGCCAGCTGGTGGTGAATATGCCGGTTGATGGTTTTCTTGAAAAACAGTGGCTTTTGAACTATGGAATTACCGATAAGCGCCCCGGCTTGATCCCGACGCAGTGGGATTGCGTGGTCAAGGGTTTTGGTGGCACCCGCGGTGCAAACGGTGAATGGCGCAACGGCGCCCTGACCATCCAGGTCATCAAGGCGGCCACTCCGAATACGGCTATTCAGCAGAATGTCAGTGGCGACTGGACCCTCGGGTTCCGGGTTAAAGATGACTTTGTCGGCAACTATGTGTTGGCCGAGTACAGTATCTACTGGCATCATAAGTCATCTTATGCCTGCTACGGGGATAGTGATTGGAAAGTGCTGCCAGGCCCCGATACGGTTCATGACACCGTGACTGTCAGAACACCGGCTGCCGGCTCGGCTGACCCGAAAGATGGTGATTTTACGCCGCCGTCAGGCGATATCGTCTCGATCACAACAGTCAAGACCGATAATGTGACGACCACCACGACAACTTATGTTGATGGTGCAACCAAGGTGGTCACCAAAACACGTAACGACGATGGGACCGTGACGATTCGCACCGTCTTTACCGATGCTTCCGGGAATATCCTGCAAGACGATACGGTGGTCCTTCCTGACCCGGAGGGGACCCTGGCGACAGGTGGTGAAGAGGCCAAGACCATGGCGCGAGGCCGGATCTCCTGGCAGCAGCTGGAGAATTAAATGAATAAGGGGAAAATGATAATGGAGAAGATGGTTATGCCAGCACCGCTACGGCGCTGCCAGGGGTTTACCCTGATTGAATTGCTGATCGTGGTAGCGATTCTAGGGATTATCATGGCCATCGCCACCCCGGTTTACACCAGCTACCGGCTCCGGTCCAACCGGTCGGATGCCAAGGTTAAGCTGCTCGACGGCGCGCAGCAGCTGGAGCGTTTTTTTACTCGTAACAATACTTATGTCGGCTATGCAATTCCGGCCACTCTTACTAGCCAGTTGTATGATTTTTCTTTTGCGGCTGGTCCGACGGCAAACGCCTATATTCTGCAGGCGGACGCTAAAAACAGCCAGGTTGGTGACACGGGATGCACCAATTTGACCATTAATCAACTTGGTCAAAAAGGGCCAGCTGCGTGCTGGTAACTTTACCACGGTAAACAGAACAAAGAGCCCGGCTGCTTATGCATGCCGGGCTCTTTGTTTCAAGTGGAGAGATCCTGATTCCCCCGTTGCAATCGTCTCAGGAATTTGTAGCTGTTTCCATGTCCGGTTTCGTCTTTTGCTTTGTCTCCTTGCCCATCCCGCCTTTTTCGTGCTAGATTTCACTTCTTTTTGCCAAGCGGATAAAGGTGTTTTTTGTGGTTGAGATTCCCCGCCATCTTGCCATCATCATGGACGGTAACGGCCGTTGGGCTCAGGCCCGGCACTTGCCGCGCATCGCCGGACATCGGCGTGGGGTTGAAGTGGTGCAGGCCGTGGTTGAAGACTGTCGTCAGCGCGGCATTGAATACCTGACCCTGTATGCGTTCAGCTCCGAGAACTGGGGGCGGCCATCGGATGAGGTTTCAGCTCTGATGGGGTTGCTGTCGCGTTATTTGCGCAGTGAACTGGCAACCATGCTCAAAAACGGTATCCGGCTGCGGGTGATTGGCGAGATTGAACGGCTGCCGGCGGCCATCCGTAAGGTTCTGCGTGATATTCTGCAGAAGACCAGCGCCAATACGGCGATGACTCTGACCCTGGCGCTCTCCTATGGCGGGCGCAATGAGATTGTGCGTGCCTGCCGGACCCTGGCTGCGCAGGCTCAAGCCGGTATTCTTGATCCGCTGGCGGTTGACGATAACGCGATCAGCGCGGCCCTGGACACTGCCGGAATCCCCGACCCCGATTTGTTGATCCGGACCAGTGGCGAGATGCGCATCAGTAACTTTCTCCTCTGGCAGGCGGCTTACGCCGAATTTTATTTTTGTGACTGCTGCTGGCCCGATTTTAACCGGGAGACACTGCAGGCCGCACTTGACGAATACCGTCGCCGACAACGCCGTTTCGGTCTGACCGGGGAACAGTTGCCGCCGGGAGATTCCCCACAGTACGGAGGGCAGGACCATTAAATCACGTATTTTAACTGCAGTTGTGGCGCTGCCGATACTGGTTTTGCTGGTGTCATACTCTGGTGCTACTCTGTTCAATCTGCTGGTCGTGACGGTTTCTGCCGCGGCGTTGTACGAGTTTTATCGCATGGCGCTGGATGGTCGCCGGCGTCCGGAAGCCTTTTTGGCGACGCTGCTTGGCGCCCTGTTTGCCGCGGCGCTTTGCTGGCAGGCGGCCGAGATGCCTTTTCTGGTTCTGGTTGGTGACTTTTTATTGCTGTCTCTGGTTTTTTTGTTCCGCCATCAGGAGATTGCCGCTGTTGCCGGTCAGCTGGGTTGTGTCTGCCTCGGTCTGCTTTATATTCCGCTCCCCTTGAGTTATCTGGCCCGTCTGCATGCCCTTCCTGATGGCCCGGCCTGGGTGTTTCTGGTCCTGGCCATCGTCATGCTCGGTGATTCGGCCGCTTATTTTGTTGGTTGTTCTTTTGGCCGACACAAACTTTACCCGAGCGTGAGTCCGAACAAGACGGTTGAAGGGGCGCTGGGCGGGCTGGCTGGCAGTCTGGTCGGGGCGTTGATCTTCAGCTGGTTGTTCATGCCGCAGCTTGGTGTTGGCAGTGTGATTGCCGTGACCCTGCTGATCGGGGTTGTTTCCCAACTTGGCGACCTGTTCGAGTCGTTGCTCAAGCGCGGCTGTGGCGTGAAGGATTCCGGCACCATGATCCCCGGGCATGGCGGTCTGCTCGATCGTCTGGATAGCCTGTTGTTTGCCTTTCCTGTCGCCTTTTATCTGGCGCTTGTGGTCGGTTGAACCCTTTAATGAAGCGACTTGCCATCCTCGGTTCTACCGGTTCCATCGGCGTCAGCACTCTGGAGATTGTTGCTGCCCACCCGCATCTCTATACAATTGTTGCCCTGACTGCCGGCTATAATCTTGAACTGCTGGAGAAACAGATCCGGATGTTTCGCCCGGCTCTGGTTGCCGTCGTGGCGCCGGAGGATGCGGTCCGGCTGCGCGAGCGCCTGGGGGCCGCTGCTCCGCAGATCATCCCCGGTATCGAAGGGCTAATCGCCTGTGCTGCACACAGTGATGCCGACATGGTGGTTTCGGCGATTGTCGGTGCGGCCGGGCTGGTGCCGACCATGGCGGCGATTACCGCCGGCAAAGATGTCGCTCTGGCCAACAAGGAGACGCTGGTCACCGCCGGCGCTCTGGTGATGGAGGCGGTTGCCCGCAAAGGGGTGCGGCTGCATCCGGTCGATAGCGAGCATTCGGCGATTTTTCAATCATTGCAGGGGCACCGCAGCGCAGATGTCAAGCGGCTGATCCTCACCGCCTCCGGTGGACCGTTTCGTACCCGTGATCCGCAGACCTTTGCCTCCATTACCCTCGCCGATGCTTTGTCCCATCCCAACTGGAACATGGGGCGCAAGATCACCATCGATTCAGCAACGATGATGAACAAGGGGCTGGAGGTGATTGAAGCGCGCTGGTTGTTTGACCTGCCGGGGGAGCGGATCGCGGTTCATATTCATCCCCAGAGCGTGGTCCATTCGATGGTGGAGTATCTGGACGGTGCAGTCATGGCGCAACTGGGGATTCCCGATATGAAGGGGCCCATCGCTTACGCCTTGTCCTGGCCGGAACGTTTACCCCTGGATCTGCCGCCGCTCGATCTGTGCCGTCTTGGTCAGCTGACTTTCGAAGCCCCCGATCCGCGCCGCTTCCCCTGTCTGGATCTGGCTTATCAGGCTCTGACCGCGGGGCAGTCGGCACCGGCGGTACTCAATGCCGCCAATGAAGTTGCGGTCGAGGCTTTTTTGGGCGGCCGCATTCCGTTTACTGCTATTTACGATATCATTCACCTGACCCTCGACCGGCACGAGCCGATCGATCTGCAGCATATCGACGATGTGCTGCATGCCGATCGCCGGGCCCGCGAAATCGCCCGCGAAGTCCTGGTCCGTTTCAATTGATTGGAGAGTTGCTTTGTTGACCACCCTTCTTGGAATCATCATGCTCGGCGTGCTCGTCTTTGTTCACGAGCTCGGCCATTTTCTGGTCGCCAAATACTTCAAGGTCAAAGTCCTTAAATTCTCCCTCGGCTTCGGTCCGCGGCTGCTGTCGCGTACGTATGGCGAGACCGAATACATGGTCTGCGCCGTCCCTCTGGGCGGCTATGTGCAGATGCTGGGCGAAGGGAAGGGGGAAGAGGGGGAGGAGGCCGAGCTGACGCCGGAGGAAGAGGCGCGCTCATTTGCCCGACAGCCGCCGCTTAAACGAATCGCTATCGTTTCAGCCGGCCCGCTGATGAATCTGCTGCTGCCGTTTGTGGTGCTGCCTCTGGCTTTTTTTGTCGGGGTCGACATGCCGGCTTACATCGATCAGCCGGCCTGTTTTGGTCATGTCAGTGCCGATAGCGATGCCGCGCAGTCCGGTTTTGTGGCCGGAGACTGTCTTGTCACGATCAGTGGCGATGATATTGTCACCTGGAATGATGCCAATATGGCCATGCTCAGTCATGCCGGCAGTACCTTGCAGATGCGCGTACAGCGTCATGGCCGACCGGTCGATTTGACCATGAACCCAAAAAATAACGGTCTGGATGGTTTGCAGGCCCTCGGTTTGTTGCCGCAGCAACCAGCCATTATCGGTCGCTTGTACCCCGGGCTGCCGGCTCGTGCCGCCGGTTTTCTGGCGGGGGACCAGGTGCTGGCCATCGATGGTGCACCGGTCGTGGACTGGTATGCGATGAAGCAGCTGATTCAAGCTGGTGCCGGCAAGGAGCAAGCCTATCGTATTAAGCGTGACGGCGCCGAGCTGACCCTTAATCTGGCTGCGCAGCAGCGCGATAGCGGCGGCGAATATCTTATCGGCATTGCGCCGCAGCAATCGGTGGTGACCAAGCGCTACGGTCCGATTGAGGCGTTTCAAAAAGGGGCGGAGCAGACCGCTGATATTGTGACCATGACCATGGTTTTTATCAAAAAGCTCTTCTCCGGTGCCGTCTCGACTGACAATATCGGTGGGCCGATTACCGTGGTGAAAACCGCCGGTGAGGCGGCGCAAGTCGGCCTCTCCCTGTTGCTGTCGATGCTGGCTTTCTTAAGTATCCAGCTGGGAATTCTCAATCTGTTGCCGATTCCGATTCTCGATGGCGGCCACATTTTTTTCAGTCTGTTTGAGCTGATTTTCCGCCGTCCGCTCGGGTTGCGGGTACGGGAAGCGGCGCAACAGGTCGGCTTGCTGCTGTTGCTCGGGTTGATGGTGCTGGCGTTTTACAACGACATCATGCGTCTGTTTGTCGGAGGCCCATAGGTGGCAGCCGAAGTTCTCCTCACTCTGTCGACGGCGACGCCGTGTGTGTCGCTGGCGGTCAGTCGCGGTGAATCGCTGCTGTCCGAACTGCTGCTGGCTCCGGCCAAAACCCAGGGGAATCTGCTCTTCCCGGCGATCGATCAGGTGCTGGACGCTGCCGGAATGGTTCTTTCTGAAGTCGATGCCTTTGCCGTGGTGCAGGGTCCGGGGGCGTTTACCGGGCTGCGGGTCGGTGTGGCGGCGATCAAGGGGCTGGCGCAGGCGGCCGGCAAACCGGTGGTTGGGGTCTCTTCACTGCAAACGTTGGCTTTGCAGGCAGGACAATGTGACCTGCCGGTCTGTGCTCTACTCGATGCGCGCAAGGGTGAAGTTTATGCCGGCCTGTTCCGTTGGCAGGCGGGGCGACCGCAGTTGCTGCAACCGGAGCAGGTCGCTCCACCGGAGCAGGTTCTGGCCCGGATCAAGGGGCCGGTCTGTTTTGTCGGCGATGGCGCCTGTGTCTACCGGACTCTCATCGTCCGGCAACTGGCCGACCGGGCCCACTTTGTTTCCTGGGGTTTTTCATCCCTGCGTGCCGCCAGTGCCGCCGTTTTAGCCCTTGATGCTTTACGCAACGGGGTTGAATCGTCACCGTTGATGCTGGAGCCGGTTTATATCCGCCTCTCCGAGGCTGAGTTAAATCAACGAAAAGCGCAGAAAACGTCGGGATAGAAGGTTGACAACCCTTATCTGCATCGTTTATTTTTAAAGCGTGTTCGCTAAAGATGTCCCCAGCGCATTCAGGAGGTGCCGATGGAGGAGAAAGAAAGAGTTTTGGCCGAGAAACTGTTTATTGAGAACTCTCGCTACCGTTTGCTTTACGAAGAACACCTGATATTAGAGAAAGAACTGAAGCAATTCGACGATCGACCGCATCTTACTCCTGAAGATGAAGTCCAGCGCAAGAAGGTTCAAAAGCTCAAGCTCGCCGGTAAAGACGAGATGGAGCGGATTATGAGCGATTACCGGTAAACATAAATATTTTACCGGCATCGTCAGCGGAATAGATCAGACAGGGGTTCAATGGAGCCCCTGTCGTTTCTTTATTTATGTTTACGGTTTGATTTAACGAAAACAGCCCGCATCTCGCGGGCGGTTTTTTCAGCAAAGGACCAGCATGCCTGCCTTGCGTTCTGATACCACAACCGTCGGTCAAAAGATGGCCGGTGCCCGTGCCCTGTGGCGTGCCACCGGGATGCACGGTGCTGATTTTGGCAAGCCGATTATCGCCGTCGTCAACTCGTTTACCCAGTTTGTCCCCGGTCATGTGCACCTGCATGCCGTCGGCCAGATGGTGGTCAAGGAGATCGAACGCTGTGGCGCCATTGCCCGTGAATTTAATACCATGGCGATCTGCGATGGTATTGCCATGGGGCATAACGGCATGCTTTACAGCCTGCCATCGCGCGAGTTGATCGCCGATACCGTCGAGTATATGGCCAACGCTCATACCGTCGATGCCCTGGTCTGCATCTCCAATTGCGACAAGGTCACCCCCGGCATGCTGATGGCCGCCATGCGCCTGAATATCCCTGTTGTCTTCGTCAGCGGCGGGCCGATGGAGGCCGGCAAAGCACGGATCGACGGTAAGGAGGTGCATCTCGACCTGGTTGATGCCATGGTCGCGGCGGCAACTCCGGGAATTTCGCCGCTAACGGTGGCCGAGCACGAGCGGAGCGCCTGCCCGACCTGTGGCTCCTGCTCCGGTATGTTTACCGCCAATTCGATGAACTGTCTGACTGAGGCGCTGGGCTTGAGCCTGCCCGGAAACGGCAGTCTGGTGGCGACCCACGCCGGGCGCAAAGAACTGTTTCTTGAGGCCGGTCGCCTGATCGTCGAGCTGACCGAGCGCTGGTACCGGCACGATGACGCGGCGGTGCTGCCACGCTCCATCGCCACCAAGGCGGCGTTTGAAAACGCCATGCGTCTCGATATCGCCATGGGTGGTTCGACCAATACCGTGCTGCATCTGCTGGCTGTGGCCAGTGAAGCCGGGGTCGATTTTAATATGCAGGATATCAACCGCCTGTCGCTGGTGACGCCGAATCTGTGCAAGGTGGCCCCTTCGGTACAGCATTATCACATGGAAGATGTCCATCGCGCCGGCGGCGTCTTCGGGATTCTGGCCGAACTCGATCGAGGTGGTATGCTTGAGCGCGATGTGCCGACGGTGCATACCGCAAGCATGGGGGCGGCGGTCGCTCATTGGGATCTGTCGACCACAACCGCCAACGATGTGCGTGAGCGTTATTCCGCTGCTCCGGGCAACGTGGCAACTTTACAGCCGTTCAGCCAGCAGGCGCGCTGGGCCAGTCCGGATGTCGACCGCAGTGCCGGTTGTATTCGTGATATTGCCCATGCCTATAGCGCAGATGGCGGGCTGGCGGTGCTTTATGGCAATCTGGCGCCCGACGGGTGCATCGTTAAAACCGCCGGTGTCGATCCCTCGGTCTGGGCTTTTTCCGGCCCGGCCCGGGTGTTCGAGAGCCAGGAAGCAGCCATCGACGGCATCCTCGACGACCAGGTCAAAGCCGGCGATGTCGTGTTGATTCGTTACGAAGGTCCGAAAGGGGGTCCGGGGATGCAGGAGATGCTCTACCCGACCAGCTACCTGAAGTCGAAAGGGCTGGGCAAGGCCTGCGCCCTGATTACCGACGGTCGCTTTTCCGGCGGAACCTCCGGTCTCTCGATCGGCCACGTTTCGCCCGAAGCGGCCGATGGCGGCGCCATCGGCCTGATCGCCGACGGCGATTTGATTCACATCGATATCCCAAACCGCTCCATCCGGGTCGATCTGCCGGAAGGAGAACTGGCGCAACGCCGGGCAGCAGTGGAGGCTGCAGGGGCGGCTGCCTGGAAGCCGGCGAATCGCCGGCGGGAAGTGAGTGCGGCGCTACAGGCCTACGCACTGCTGACCACCAGCGCCGCCCAGGGCGCTGTACGCCGGATCAAACCGGTGTGATGCGACTGACCCCTATTTATAACGACTCGATTTGGAGGCTTTTGTGAAAAAAACTGGTTCGCAAATTCTTTTGGAATGTCTTGAGCTGGAAGGCGTTGATACCGTGTTCGGCTATCCCGGCGGCACCGTCATCAACATTTATGACGACTTGATGAAGTCGACCAAAATCCGCCATATTCTGCCGCGTCATGAGCAGGCTGGCGTGCATGCCGCCGACGGTTATGCCCGCGCGACCGGCAAGGTCGGCGTCGCCATCGCGACCAGCGGCCCCGGCGCCACCAACACCGTGACCGGCATCGCCACCGCCTATATGGACTCAATCCCGATGGTGATCATCACCGGTCAGGTGCCGACCGCACTCATCGGCAACGATGCTTTTCAGGAGGCCGACATGATCGGCATCACCCGGCCGGTGACCAAGCATAACTACCTGGTCAAGGATGTCCGCGATCTGGCAACCATTCTCAAGAAGGCGTTCTACATCGCCCGCACCGGCCGCCCCGGTCCGGTGCTGGTCGATCTGCCAAAGGATGTGCAGATGGCGACCACCACCTTCAGCTATCCTGAAACTGTCGAACTGCGTGGTTACAAGCCGAACTACAGCGGCAATGCCCGTCAGGTGGCAAAAGCGGTACAGATGATACTGGCGGCGAAAAAACCGGTGCTTTATGTCGGGGGCGGTGCAACGCTGACCGACATTCACGATGACCTCAAGACCTTTGCCGAACTGGTGCAGGCGCCGTTGACGACGACGCTGATGGGGATGTCCTCTTTCCCGAAACGGCATCCGCTCTCTTTGGGCATGCTCGGCATGCACGGTACGTATTACGCCAACATGGCGGTGACCCATTCCGATCTGCTCATCGCCATCGGGGCTCGCTTTGATGACCGGGTCACTGGCAAAATTTCAACCTTTGCTCCAGATGCAAAAATTATCCATATTGACATCGATCCGACCTCGATCAAAAAGAACGTCCGCGTCGATCTGCCGATTGTCGGCGATCTGCGCGACGTGTTGAAGAAGATGCTCAAGGAGCTGGAAAAGGCACCGGCCGCAGTACAGGAGCTGGTGACGGCAACGGCCCCATGGCGGGAGCAGGTCAAAGCCTGGAAGACGGCGCACCCCATGTCCTACACCCCGTCGAAGAGTATCATCAAGCCGCAGTTCGTCATCGAGAAGCTGCGTGAATTTTCGGACGAGGATGCCATTGTCACCACCGAGGTCGGTCAGCACCAGATGTGGACGGCGCAGTTCTTTGATTTTATTCAGCCGCGGACGTTTCTGACGTCCGGTGGCCTGGGGACCATGGGCTATGGTTTGCCGGCGGCTCTCGGCGCTCAGGTGGCGTTTCCGAAGCGTCAGGTCATCGATATCTCGGGGGATGGTTCCTTCCAGATGAATTCGCAGGAGCTGGCAACTCTGGTTCAATACCGGCTGCCGGTGAAGATTGTTATCCTCAATAATAACTTTCTCGGCATGGTCCGTCAGTGGCAGCAGCTGTTCTTCGATTGTCGTTACAGTCAGACCTGTCTGGAACTGCCGATCGATTTTGTCAAACTGGCGGATGCCTACGGTGCCACCGGTTTCTCGACCAGCAAACCGGAAGAGGTCGAAGCGATCATCAAGAAGGCGTTCGAGACTCCGGGTCCGGTGATCATGGAGTTTAAAATCTCCCGGGAAGAGAACGTGATGCCGATGGTTCCGGCCGGGGCCGGCCTGAGTGAAATGGTGTTGGCGTCCTAAAGGCCCAGGCAGAGGCATGGGGCAGGTAGGTCGGATTCGATTTATGGGACTGAAAGACAAACTTTATTAGCTGTTCAAGGAGCCTTTTTCCATGAAACATACAATTTCTGTGCTGGTCGAGAATGAGTTCGGGGTGTTAAGCCGGATCTCCGGACTTTTTTCCGGTCGCGGTTTTAATATCGAATCGCTGTCGGTGGCACCGACTCTCGATCCTTCTATTTCGCGCATGACCATCGTTACCAGTGGTGATGATACGATTCTCGAGCAGATCAACAAGCAGCTGAACAAGCTGATTGATACGATCAAGGTCATCGATTTTACCGGTGAAGGCCTGCCGTGCGTTGAGCGGGAGATGTTGCTGATCAAGGTGTCGGCGGAGGAGGGGACTCGCGCCGAAGTCATGCGCATTGCCGACATCTTTCGCGCCAGAGTCATCGATGTGACCGCCCGTTCCTATATCCTTGAAGTCATGGGTTCACCCGACAAAATTAATGCTGTTATCGAGATTTTACAGCCGCTCGGCGTCAAGGAACTGGTCCGAACCGGTCCGGCCGTTTTGGGTCGTGGACCGAAAGGCTGGCGCAACGATTAGTGCCATCCGGCGAAAGCCATTGGCAAAAAGCCCAGGGGTGTGGTATAAAACTGCGCTTTACGAGACATAGGTAAGATCAATCATCAGGAGGATTTTTCAGCATGAACATTTATTATGATAAAGACGCCGATCTGTCGATCATCAAGGGGATGAAGGTGACGATTGTCGGTTACGGTTCCCAGGGGCATGCTCATGCCTGCAATCTCAAAGATTCTGGCGTCGATGTGACGGTCGCCTTGCGCTCGACTTCAACCTCGGTCGTTAAGGCGAAGAATTCGGGCCTGACGGTGAAGCCGGTGGCCGAAGCGGTTGCGGCCGCTGATCTGGTGATGATTCTGACTCCGGACGAATTTCAGTCGCAGTTGTACAAGCAGGAGATCGAGCCGAACCTGAAAAAAGGTGCGACCCTCGCTTTTGCCCACGGTTTCGCTATTCACTACAATCAGGTTGTGCCGCGGGCTGATCTCGATGTCATCATGATTGCACCGAAAGCACCGGGTCACACGGTCCGTTCCGAGTTTGTCAAAGGCGGCGGTATCCCCGACCTCATCGCGATTTTTCAGGACTCTTCGGGCAAAGCCAAGCAGGTGGCGCTCTCCTACGCCAGTGCGATTGGCGGCGGCCGTACCGGGGTCATCGAGACCACGTTCAAGGACGAGACCGAAACCGACCTGTTCGGTGAGCAGGCGGTTCTTTGTGGCGGCGCAGTCGAGCTGGTCAAAGCCGGTTTTGAAACTCTGGTCGATGCCGGCTATGCTCCGGAGATGGCTTACTTCGAGTGTCTGCATGAGCTTAAGCTGATTGTTGATCTGATGTATGAAGGCGGCATCGCCAACATGAACTATTCGATCTCCAACAACGCCGAGTACGGTGAGTATGTCACTGGACCCAAAGTGATCAACGACGAAAGTCGCAAGGCGATGAAAGAGTGTCTGCATAACATTCAGACCGGCGATTACGCCAAACGGTTCATCCTCGAAGGGGCGACCAACTACCCCGAGATGACCGCCCGTCGCCGACTGAATGCTGCTCATCCCATTGAGCAGGTCGGGGGGCATCTGCGCAGTATGATGCCCTGGATCCAGAAGATTGTTGATAAAAGCAAGAACTGATCGTCACCCGCCGGGGATAGCACTGCTGTCCCCGGCGCTCATTAGGGGCCTGTATGAACGATAATACTTTGCCGGTTGCCCGTGAAGGTCTCCCCTTTATCGGCCTGTTTGCTTTCATTACTCTGGTCTTTGCCCTGCTGGGCTGGGCTTTTCTCGCGGTACTTTTTCTGGCTTTGACCTTGTTTACGGTCTATTTTTTCCGTGATCCGGACCGTTACAGCACGGCGCCGGAAGGGTCGGTGCTGGCGCCGGCCGATGGCCGTATCGTCTTTGTCGGAGAGGTTCAGGAGGATCGCTTCCTCAACGATGAGGTCATCAAGGTCAGCATCTTCATGTCGGTGTTCAACGTTCATGTCAATCGGGCGCCATTATCCGGTAGCGTGGTTTCGACCTTTTATAATAAAGGGTCGTTTCTGAATGCTGAAATGGACAAGGCGAGCATCGAGAATGAACAGGCCGGTATCGGTCTGCAGACCGACGACGGACGCAAAATTCTGTTCGTACAAATCGCCGGGCTCATTGCCCGTCGCATTGTTTCCTATCCAAAAGTCGGCGATCGCCTTGAGCGCGGCCTGCGTTACGGTCTGATCCGTTTTGGTTCGCGGGTTGATGTTTATCTGCCGAAGGGGACCGACCTGCAAGTTCACCTCGGCGACCGGACAACTGCCGGCGAAACAGTTCTGGGGACGCTGCGATGAGTCATCACGGGCATCAGGACGAAGAGAAGATCAGCCGGCATGAGAACCTCCGCAAGGGGGTCTATATTCTGCCCAACCTGTTCACCACCGGAAGCCTGTTTGCCGGCTACTACAGTATCGTTTCGTCGATGAACGGTCGCTTCGAGACTGCGGCCTGGTTTATTCTCATTGCCGGCATCTTTGACGGACTCGATGGCAAGGTGGCCCGTTTAACCGGGACAACCAGTCGTTTTGGTGTTGAATACGACTCCCTTGCTGATCTCGTCGCTTTCGGGGTCGCACCAGGGCTCTTGATGTATGCCTGGGCACTGAGTGGCTTCGGTAAACTCGGTTGGCTGGCAGCGTTTCTGTATGTTGTCTGCGGTGCTTTGCGTCTGGCACGGTTTAATGTTCAGGTGAATACGGTTGAGTCGAAGCGTTTTGTCGGACTGCCGATCCCGGCCGCGGCCTGGATGGTTGCGTCGTGCGTGCTGCTCTTCTTTTATCTGGGTGGCACCGGTACCATTAAGCAGGTCTCTATTGTTGTCTTGATTTATGTTCTGGCATTTTTGATGGTCAGTAACGTCAGTTACAATTCGTTCAAGGATCCGGAGCTGGTCAAACGGCAACCGTTTGGGTTTCTCGTTCTGGCGATATTTTTGATCGTTGTGATCGTCGCCCGTCCGGAGATCATGCTGTTTGTTCTGGCCTTTTCCTATATGATCTCCGGTCCGATCGGTTTTCTGTTTAAGCCGTTCCGACGGAAGAAGCCGCCGGTCGAACCTGATTCGGATTGACCAAACTGCGTCTGTTGCGGTCAAAAATCGACGTAGGGAAGACGGATATTGCATGGTCAGGGTTGACAGATCCCGGTTAACCCTGTTAAATCGTCATACTATTTTAAAGGCATTGAAGAGGAGTAGTAGAATCTCCCTCCTGTTTGAGAGAGCCGGCGGTTGCTGCGAGCCGGTACAGGATCGATTCGAACTCGCCTTGGAGCCGCGCTGGTCAACCGGATTTTCCGTCAGCCAACGCCGTGAGCCTGCGTAAAGGGTCAACAAGGCCGGTTGGTACCAAGGGGTGCTAAATCGGTGAAACAGGGTGGTACCGCGTGAGCGCAAGCTTTCGCCCCTGATCGGGCGGGAGCTTTTTTTATTGAACAAGGACAACCTGGAAAGGGGGTGGTGGCGTGGAACCCGACCTAGTCGATCTAGCCCGGCGTGAACGATCAGTGTTTAATCTTGGATTATCCTGTACAGCTTTGGCGGCCATGTCTGACCACCCGGCAGCCAACCCCTTTTTGACTGGAGGCAGTAATGAGCGAAAAAAAGCGAATTATCGTATTTGACACCACCCTGCGCGATGGCGAGCAGTCGCCCGGCGCCAGCATGAACATCGATGAAAAACTGCGGATCGCTCATCAGCTGGAAAAGCTGAATGTCGATGTCATTGAGGCCGGATTTCCCATTGCCTCTATCGGCGATTTTGAGGCGGTGAAGAAGGTGGCCCAGACGATCAAAGGGCCGCAGATTGCCGGTCTGTGCCGCTCCAGTGACAAAGATATCGATCGGGCCTGGGAGGCGTTGAAGTACGCCGGTGAGCGGGCGCGGATTCATACTTTTATTGCGACGTCCGACATCCATATGGAGCGCAAGCTGCAGATGGCGCCGGAAAAGGTGCTGGAGACGGCAGTGGCGGCGGTCAAACGTGCCGCCGGGTACACGGCCAATGTTGAGTTCTCCTGTGAAGATGCCGTGCGCACCCGTTTGCCGTTTCTGGCTCAGGTGGTTGAAGCGGTGATCGACGCCGGCGCATCGACGGTCAATATCCCCGATACCGTCGGCTACGCGATCCCCTTTGAGTTCTTCAACATTATCAGCTATCTGAAAAAGAACGTTCCGAACATCGACAAAGCAGTTATCTCTGTGCATTGTCATAACGATCTCGGTCTGGCGGTTGCCAACTCTCTGGCGGCGATTCAGGCCGGTGCCGGGCAGGTCGAGTGCACCATCAATGGTATTGGTGAGCGAGCCGGCAACTGTTCGCTGGAAGAGGTGGTGATGGCGCTACGCACCCGCCATGACATCATGCCCTATACGACCAATATCCAGACCGAGCACATCTATGCGGCCAGTCGACTGCTCTCCACGGTGACCGGTATCGTTGTCCAGCCGAACAAAGCGATTGTCGGTGCCAATGCCTTCGCTCACGAGGCCGGCATCCATCAGCACGGTGTGTTGATGGACAAAGAGACTTACGAGATCATGACTCCGGAGTCGATCGGCCTCAATCGGAATAAACTGGTTCTGGGTAAGCACTCCGGTCGCCATGCCTTTGTCGCCCGGTTGCAGGAGCTCGGTTACGATCTCTCCAAGGAAGATGTCGAAAAAGCTTTTGTTCGCTTCAAGGCTCTCGCTGATCAGAAGAAGGAGATTTTTGACGAAGACATCGATGCGATTGTTGCCAATGAGATTATCCGCATTGAAGAAAAGTTCCGTTTGCTGCAGATGAATGTCAGCTCCGGTTCTTTCGCCGCGCCGACTGCTACCGTGCAGATGGAGGTCAATGGCGTTGTGGTGAAAACGGCGGTTATTGGTGCCGGCCCGGTCGATGCAACGTTTCAGGCCATCAAGGTATTGACCGGCAGCGTCGCGGAGTTGAAGCAGTTTTCGGTCGGTGCTATCACCGGCGGTACCGATGCCCAGGGCGAGTGTACGGTCCGATTGGAGGAGCACGGCCGTGAGGTCCTCGGTCAGGGGTCGGATGAGGACATCATCCTCGCCAGCGCCAAGGCCTATATCAACGCACTGAACAAGATGGCATCGGTGCTGGAACGCACCAGCGGCGTGACCATCTGATCAGTTGATGCGGCTGAAATCGTACCGCAGGAATACTAACAGAGTAACAAGACACAAGCGGCAGACCGGAACCTTTTTTTGGCCTGCCGCTTCCTTACCCAACATGCTGGCGAGACGGGTCACCTTATTTACCCGACTTTGTTCAAGGAGAGAAAATGGGACAAACAACTGCTGAGAAGATTTTTGCCGCCCACCTGCGCGACGAGCCGTTTCCAGGGACCAAGGTGATCGGTATCGATCGTGTCCTTTGTCATGAGATCACCACCCCGGTTGCTATTGCTGATTTGATGGCGCGGGGCAAGGATCGGGTGTTTGATAACACCAAGATCAAGGCGGTTATTGATCATGTGACCCCGGCCAAGGACAGCAAGACCGCCCTACAGGCGAAGATGCTGCGCGATTGGGCTCATCGTCATGATATCAAGGACTTCTTTGATGTCGGGCGCAATGGTGTCTGTCACGCGATCTTTCCGGAGAAGGGGTATATCCGTCCCGGTTTCACTGTTATCATGGGCGACAGCCACACTTGTACCCATGGCGCTTTCGGCGCCTTTGCCGCCGGCATCGGCACCACCGATCTCGAGGTCGGCATGCTCAAAGGGGTTTGCGCCTTCCGCGAGCCGAAAACCATTCGCATCAACCTCAACGGCAAGTTGGCTGCCGGTGTCTATGCCAAGGACGCAATTCTTTATGTTATCGGCCAGATCGGCGTCAACGGCGCCACCGACCGGGTGATCGAGTTCCACGGTTCAGTGGTTGAGGCGATGTCGATGGAATCGCGCATGACCTTGTGTAACATGGCGATTGAGGCTGGTGGTACCAGTGGCATCTGTCAGCCCGATGCCGTGACGGTCGATTACCTCTGGCCGTTCATCTCGGACGAATTTGCCAGCAAACAAGCCGCCCTGGCCGATTACCGCCAGTGGTGCGCCGATACCGATGCCGCCTACGAAAAGGTCCTTGACTACGACCTATCGAAAATCGGCCCCCAGGTGACTTACGGCTACAAGCCCGACTGTGTCAAACCGGTGGCTGAGATGGTTGGGACCCGGGTCGATCAGGTCTATATCGGCAGCTGCACCAATGGCCGTATCGAGGACCTGCGCATCGCGGCGCAGATATTGAAGGGGAAGAAGATTGTCGATTCCGTACGCGGAATTGTCTCGCCGGCGACCCCGCAGGTGTTTCAGGATGCCATGAAGGAAGGGATCATCGATATCTTCATGCAGGCCGGGTTCTGTGTCACCAACCCGACCTGCGGCGCCTGTCTCGGCATGAGCAATGGCGTCCTCTCTGAAGGTGAAGTCTGCGCTTCGACCACCAACCGTAATTTTTCCGGTCGTATGGGCAAAGGCGGTATGGTGCATCTGATGAGCCCGGCGACGGCAGCGGCGACGGCGCTGGCCGGCAGCATCGCGCTGGCGAAACCTTAAATCTTTTGGCTTTTGCAGCTTTTAGACAAGGAGTTACGTTATGAAAAAGATTTTTGGCGGCCCGGCGATCTGTCTTGACCGCTCCGATATCAATACCGATGAGATCATCCCGGCCAAGTACTTGACTGAGGTGACCAAAGAGGCCCTGAAACCCTATATCCTGGAAGACCTGAACCTTGAAGGTTTCGACCAGAAGGGTGCAGCGCTGAAAAAGGCACAGGTGATTATCACCCGCGGCAACTTTGGATGCGGTTCGTCGCGCGAGCATGCACCCTGGGTGTTTGAGGTCAACGACATCCACACCATCATCGCCGAGAGCTACGCCCGTATCTTCCGCCAGAATATGTTTAACTGCGGCATGCTGGCCATCGAGCTTCCGAAGGCGCAGATTGATACTCTGGTCTCCTTGGCCAAGGGCGATACGCTGGAGATCCTGGTCGATTTGCCAGAGCAGCGTATCAGCGCCCGGGCGAATGGCCGTGAAGAGAGCTTCAGCTTTGAGCTCAGCCCCTTTGACAAGGCTCTGGTCGAGGCCGGTGGCTGGGTCGAGTTTGCCGATGCGCGCTACTGAGTCCTGAGCCGGGGCCGGGCTCCGGGTCGTCTCTTGTATGACTGCGCATGTTTGTATAGAATGGTCCGGAATCGGGTTCAGGTCGTGCTACGCCGGTTTGATTTGCATTGGGGAGGGTTGCGATGGAAAGAGCCAAATTTGTCCAGCACAAGGGGAAAGAGATCTTTGTCCTTGATTGCAGTAACTGCAAGCCGGCTGAAGTGCATCTGATCATCGATGAATGTGCCCTCCAGGTGCGACGACGTACGGCAAAGTCGGTTCGTACTCTGACCATCGCTGGCGGGGGACGCTTTGACAATGAGACCATTGGTAAGCTCAAGGAGTTGACCAAGGGGAATGAACCGTTCGTGCACATGGCTGCTATTGTCGGCATCACCGGGCTGTACAAGGTGGTGGTGACGGCCATCTCCCTGTTCAGCAAGCGCGAATTCCATCTGTTCGATACCGTGGACGAGGCTCTTGACTTCCTTGCTGCCAACTGACCATGAACATCGATATTAGTGCAAGCGATGTGCAAAAACGGCTCGGCGCCAGCGCTGGTTTCTGTCTGGTGGATGTGCGTTCCGCCGCCGAGTACCGCGCCGGACATTTGCCAGGTGCCATTCATCTCCCCTTTTGGCTGCTGCCGTTTCGACACAAGACCCTGAATGCTGCCAGAGATTGTCTGCTGGTGGTTTACTGTGAACATGGGCCGCGGGCGGTGATTGCCCGCCAGATGCTTTCAAAGCGTGGTTTTGCAGATGTTCGTTGCCTGCGAGGTCACATGCAGAACTGGCGGCGGGAGAAACGTTCCATGGTTGCCGGGCGTGAGCCAGGCCGGTGAAGAGTTTTTTGACGATTTGACTGGGAGGTGTGTATGGCTAAAAAAGGGAATGGTTTTTTGATCGGCATTGTTCTGCTGGCGGTCGGCGTCGGTCTGGCGGTCTGGGGACATAATGAAGCCGGTTCCATCGGTGGCAAGCTCAATCGCGCACTGTCTGGCTCTGCATCGGACCGGGTGATGCTGTTTTACATCGGTGGGGCTGTGTGCGGGGTTCTGGGGTTGGGGATGATCTTCCGCAACCGCTGAACAGACTGAGATTTTAAGTCGTTTTAGGATTGTTTAAAAAGGCCACCAGTGTAACCGGTGGCCTTTTTGCGTGCTGGATCGCAGGATAAAGTCAATTCTTGCCGGCGCGGCGCTGCAGTTCGTCCTGTACCAACTGTTTCTGGGCCGGGGTCAGGCGCCGACCGGCGAGGAGGTTGTTGAGATCGGGGCGACGCAGTTTGGGGAGGAAAAGAGTGAACCAGATTGCCGGGGTGCGGTGGTTGCGTAAAATAGCCAGGCGCAAATTGGGGCGGCTCTGCCAGCGCGGGTGGCGGGCGATCATAGAGATGGTTTCAGCCGTGGCGGTGGCGCCGCTTAAAAATTGCAGAACAGCAACTTCCTTCAGCCGCGGGCTGTTCAGGCAGGGCTCCATCAGCGGGCTTGTGCCCTCTTTGAGGATGGCGGCGACGACATCGCTGGTGGCGCGGCGGGCAAGGGTGATCTTGTGACCAAGTTCCAGGTTGGGCAGACGCTGGATGATGTTGCGCTCGGCGGCCACTTTCTGATCGGGGGTGACGCCGGGGAGAAAGCAGATGGTGACCAGTTCGAACAGGTGCAGATGCGGCAGTAGACCGAGAATCACCGGGCCGGGGGTCGCCGGATTTTTCACCAAGGCCAGCTTGAGGCGATGGCTGGACTGTTCCCGCTCTTTCAGGCCGATGGTTCTGAGCAGGTCTTCGCTCAGATCACGGCGTTTGAGCAGGGCAAGAAGATGCTCTTCATCCAGTTGCGGATTTTTCAGCAGCGCCCGCAGTACCTCCGGTGCCGGATCGAGGATCAGCTGAAACAGTTCCTCGCTGCCGGCAGTCAGGGCCTGATGCAGGCGGCGGGCGAGGCCGATGTCGAGCTGCGGTGCAGGGGGTATTGGCATCGTTGGCGCGTCAGGGTCAGTCCCGTTTGTTATCGAAAAAACCGTATTCCTCAAGAAACTGCTGCTTGAAGGCGGCATAAGCGCCGGCTTCGATCGCCTTGCGCGCTTCGTCGACCATGTTCAGGTAGAAGCGGACGTTGTGGATCGCAGTCAGGGTCGCTGAGAGCACCTCATTGGCATTGAACAGGTGGTGCAGATAGGCCCGGGTGAAATTGGTGCAGCAGTAACAGTCGCAGGACGCATCGACCGGAAAGAAGTCGCGCCGGTAGTTTTTGTTGGTCAGGCGGATTTTGCCGCGACGGGTAAAAGCGGTGGCGCTGCGCGCGTATCGGGTCGGGATGACGCAGTCGAACATGTCCATGCCGCGCTCGATGCTCTCGAGAATGTCT
>Ga0209231_1000249_pt1 | contig 35688 bp, 36 predicted proteins | sample Deesub45470m_DNA_FD_188086 | JGI IMG/M metagenome (GOLD analysis project Ga0209231, IMG submission 188086) | Deep subsurface microbial communities from North Pacific Ocean - 450_OLKR46/470m Metagenome (SPAdes) (version 2) | ecosystem: Environmental > Terrestrial > Deep subsurface > Unclassified ... | reverse complement strand
CGCACCCGTGCCCTCGATGGCACGTTACGACCTTTGTTTGAGCGATGGTATCCAGGCCTGGCCAACGACAATACCGCCTCCGGCCGGGCCGCCGCAGCGTGAATGCCCCACACTTCCTCATGGTCCCGTGGCCGCCAGCGCGGGCATGCCCGCCGCTGCGATGCCAAGGCCGACCCCGGCCATCAAGGTCCGTCGCGTCACGATGCCTTCGTCCGTCATGCTCATCTCCTAGTCATGCTCATCTCCTAAAGGTCGGTTTGCCGATTTGTGCCAAGAATAACCCATACAAATGGCAAAGCCCACCCTTTTGCTGATCAGTCCGGTCGAGAGTCGGCGCGGTCGCGTGCCGGATAATCCTCCGGTGTCACCGTGCCGACATTGGGTCGATCCTCTACATCTTCCTGCGGCTTGCCACCGCGGGTCCGGGGATCGGGATCGTCATCATTGGGGATGACGTCGCCCATCGGACCCCGCCGGGGCATCTCTTCGTCCTGGGCGGCGGCGGGATCGCGCCTGTTTTCATTGCCTGGCATAGTATGTCTCCTTGGGTTTTCGCTTTCGTCTATGGGTTGGCGCTGGCCGACGATTCCACGAAATCAGGCTTCAAGACGATCTTGGTCACTTCATTCTGATTGTCGTGAAACATCTTGTAGCCTTTGGGCGCGTCTTCCAGGCTCATGCGATGGGAAATGAGGAAGGTCGTGTCGATCTGGCCTTCGACGATCGCGTTGAGCAGCGCGGGCATATAATGTTGCACGCTGGTCTGGCCGGTCTTGAGCGTCAGCCCCTTTTCCATGAACGCGCCCAAGGGGAATTTATCGACGAAGCCGCCATAGACGGCGGGCATGGAGACGCGGCCGCCCTTGCGGCAGGCGTGGATCGCCTGGCGGATCGAATGGATGCGGTCGGTGCCCAGGAACAGCGACGCCTTGATCTGATCGACGACATTATCGACGAAGAAGCCGTGGGCTTCGAGGCCTACCGCGTCGACTACGGCGTCTGGACCGATGCCGCCGGTCATTTCCATCAGCGCTTCATAGGTTTTCGATTCCTCGAAATTGATCGTCTCGGCACCGAAGCGTTTGGCCAGTTCCAGCCTGTGCGGGAAATGGTCGATTGCGATGACGCGATGCGCGCCCATCAGGAAGGCCGATTGCACCGCGAACAGGCCGACCGGGCCACAGCCCCAGACCGCGACGGTATCTCCGGGTTCGATGTCGGCATTTTCCGCCGCCTGCCATCCGGTGGGCAGGATGTCCGACAGGAACAGGACTTGTTCGTCGGTCAGGCCGTCCGGCACGACGATCGGGCCGACATCGCTGAACGGCACGCGGACATATTCGGCCTGGCCCCCGGCATAGCCGCCGGTCAGATGGCTGTAGCCGAACAGGCCGGACATGGGTTGGCCATACATTTCCTGGCCAATGTCCTGATTGTCCGCTGGATTGCCATTGTCGCAGGCGGAATATTGATGCTTGCCGCAATGATAGCAGCTGCCACAGGCGATGGTGAAGGGGACGACGACGCGCTGGCCCTTTTTGAGCGTCGATCCGGGGCCGGTTTCGACCACTTCGCCCATGAACTCATGGCCCAGAATATCGCCCGCTTTCATGGTGGGGATATAGCCGTCATAGAGATGCAGGTCGGAGCCGCAGATGGCGGTGGACGTGATCTTGATGATCGCATCGCGCGGATTGAGGATTTCGGGATCGTCGACGGTATCGACGCGCACGTCATGTTTGCCGTGCCAGGTGAGGGCGCGCATCAGGCTTTCTCCTCTTGCAATTGCTTTTGGGTCCAGGCGGCCGTGGCGATTTCGCCGGTTTCCATCAGTTGCTTGAACCGGCGAAGGTCGCGGCGCGCCTGAATGGCGGGTTCGCGCTGGAACAGTTTGGCGACGACCTTGCCAATGATGCCAGCGGGCGGATCATAGGCGATCGTCGCGGTGACGATGGTGCCGCGGTCGCCCGCGTCGCGAAATTCGATGCGGCCGCTATTGGGCACGTCGGCACCCTCGGTCGAAGCCCAGGCGATCAGTTCGCCCTCGCGCTTGTCGGTGATGACGGCGTCCCATTCGACGGTCTTGCCCGCCGGTGCCTTGACCACCCAATGGGATCGGGTGTCGGACAGCATGTCGATGCGTTCGACATTGTCCATGAAGGCGGGCAAGTTGGTGAGGTCCGCCCAATAAGCGAACAATTCGGCACGCGGGCGATTGATGGTGACCGTTCGGCCGAGCAGCGCGTCGCCCTTGGGTTGGGGCAGTGTATCCACCTCCTGCGCGCGCACATCTTTGTCCTTGGAGGTGGTCGCGGGGGCGTCATCCTGTGCGATCGTCATGGCTGTTCTCCTGTCGTCATGCGCAGACGGGAAGGGGCCGTCCGCCCGGACGGGCCGGGCGGACGGCGCGCGATCAGGCGTCTTCGGCTTCCAGATTGACCGAGGTTTCGGCGAGTTTCGTCATGAAGGCGTCGCTTGCGTAAATGTCCTTGGTCGCGTCCCGCAGCTTCTTATTGTCATCCTTAAGGCCGAGGGCCTTGGCGAAGGCGGCAGCGGTGCCGAACCCGGCGATGCCATAATGGGTCATGCGCTGATATTGCGCGATAATGAGGACATCGAGAACGGGGCCTTTGTCCGGGCCTTCTTCGATCACATGCTTGATCGCTTCGGCGGCGAGGCCCTCCATGCCCTTGCAATGGTCCTTCGAGACTTTTTCATCCTGTCCGGCGATCAATTCTTTCAGGATGGCCGTGTGGCTGGCGATGCCGTCCTGGCTCTTCGTCAGCATGTCCTTGAGCGCGGCGTCACTGGCTTTGGCGGTGATTTTCTTGATGACCTTGAGCATCTGGTCATTCGCGGACCAGAGGTCTTTCAGTTCGTCGATATAGACGTCTTGCAGGCTTTCAGGGGTCGACATCGCTGTTCTCCACATCGCCGGACGGCATGTCCAACATGGGCGTGGAGCGCGTGGGGGCGAGGCGCGGTTCCTGCAAAACCGCCCAACATGATCTGGATCAATGCGTTTGTTGCAGAGGGGATCGACGCTTTGGGCGCATCGATCGGGTAAACCGACCGGCTATAGGGGGGGTGGTGCGGTCGAGAAGACTCGAACTTCCACGGCCTTTCGGCCACAACGACCTCAACGTTGCGCGTCTACCAGTTCCGCCACGACCGCACACTCAAAGGGAAACCGGCAGGGCCGGCATCTGGTAGGCGGTGGCCATTAGCAAAGGCTTTTGCCCCATGCAACAACCTATCTGCATCTGCGTTATGATTGATGAGATTGGGTCGATATAATGATTGTGGGAAGGTGAGGCGCGCGATGCCGGGGCAATGGTGGATGATGTCGGGCATGACCGTGGCGGCATCGGTCGCGATGGGACTGGGGCTGGGAAGCTATGTCACCAGCCCGCAGAAAACAGCCGTTTCCGCCGAGGAATGGAGCGCGGACGACGATAATTCCTATGTCGAGCCGGGACGTGCAGCGTCGATGTTCGGAGACAGTGGCACAGGCGACCGGGGACCAGCGGTGATTCGCTGCACCGGTTGCGGCCCGACTTTGACGGAACGGCGCTTTGCCGCCGACATGGCGGGGATGGAAGGCAGCAGCGACCCGTACGTGCAGGATTATCTGGCGCAGGACCATCCAGCGACCGATGACTCGCTGATGATCGATACCGCATCGGAACAGCCGGTCGGACATCCACGATTGGATCGGTCGAAAGTCGTTGTGGTGGACACTATGGTGAAACCGGTGCCGATATCACCAAGGGCGGTGGTGCAGCCGATCATCGTGCCGACGATCGACCACAACCACCCCTGATCCTTCATTCCGCAGCAACGACTTCCGTGGCCATGTCGCTGAGCGGGTGAGCGAGGCGCGTGATCATTTCCTTCGGGCAAACCTGCCAGAAATAATGACGCCAGCGATCCCAATCATCCAATATGGTGTTCGACCATTTGCTGTCGGTCGACACCGCATGCTGGGCGATCAGCGCTTTCAGCTCCGCTTCCCAATGCGCGCTTTCCAGCCGCTGCCAGACGATGCCTTCGGGGTTGGCGCGCGACGGGAAGCTGCCATCTTCGTCGAGGATGAAGGCCATGCCGCCGGTCATGCCCGCGCCGAAATTGGCCCCCGTCTTGCCCAGAATGACCGCCGTGCCGCCGGTCATATATTCGCAGCCATTGGCACCGCAGCCTTCGACCACGACCTGCGCGCCCGAATTGCGGACAGCGAAGCGTTCACCGGCCTGGCCCGCCGCGAACAGCTTGCCGCTGGTCGCGCCATAAAGGACGGTGTTGCCCAGGATGGTGTTGTCCTTGCTCGCAAGCGGGCTGGAGACGGTCGTGCGCACGACGATGATGCCGCCCGACAGCCCCTTGCCGACATAGTCATTGGCGTCGCCGAACACTTCGAGCGTGATGCCCTTGCACAGGAACGCGCCCAGCGACTGGCCCGCCGACCCGCGCAGCCGGACGGTCAGATGCCCGTCGGCCAGCGTCGACATGCCGAACTTGTCGGTCACCGCCGAGGAGAGGCGCGTGCCGACCGCGCGGTGCGTGTTGCGCACCGTATAGGTCAGCTGCATCTTCTCGCCACGCTCGAACACCGCCTTGGCATCGCGCATCATCTGCGCGTCCAAACTGTCGGGCACGTCGTTGCGCCATTGCGTCAGCGAAAAACGGCGCTGGTCGTCGGGGGCATCCACCTTGGCCAGGATCGGGTTGAGATCCAGGTCATCGAGATGTTCGGCCCCGCGATTGACCTGCTTGAGCAACTCCGTCCGCCCGATCACTTCGTCCAGGCTGCGGAACCCCAGCCGCGCCAGCACTTCGCGCACTTCCTCGGCGATGAAGGTCATCAGGTTGATGACCTTTTCGGGCGTGCCGGTGAATTTCTGCCGCAGCTTTTCATCCTGCACGCACACACCCACGGGGCAGGTGTTGCTGTGGCACTGGCGCACCATGATGCAGCCCATGGCGACGAGGCTGAGCGTGCCGATGCCGAACTCTTCCGCGCCCAGGATCGCGGCGATGACGATGTCGCGCCCGGTCTTGAGCCCGCCATCGGTGCGCAGCTTTACGCGGTGCCGCAACCCGTTGAGGGTCAGCACCTGATTGGCTTCCGACAGGCCCATTTCCCAGGGCGTACCGGCATATTTGATGCTGGTCTGCGGGCTGGCACCTGTGCCGCCGACATGGCCCGCGATCAGGATGACGTCGGCATGCGCCTTCGCCACGCCCGCCGCGACCGTGCCGATGCCCGCCTGGCTCACCAGCTTGACGCACACCCGCGCGCGCGGATTGATCATCTTGCAGTCGTAGATGAGCTGGGCCAGATCCTCGATCGAATAGATGTCGTGATGCGGCGGCGGCGAGATGAGGGTCACGCCGGGCGTCGAATGGCGCAGCTTGGCGATGAACTCGGTCACCTTGAATCCGGGCAACTGCCCGCCTTCGCCGGGCTTGGCCCCTTGGGCGACCTTGATCTCGATTTCTTCGGCCGATGCCAGATATTCGGCATGGACGCCGAAACGGCCCGACGCGATTTGCTTGATGACGGAATTGGCGTTGTCGCCATTTTCATAGGGTTTGAAGCGGTTGGCATCCTCGCCACCTTCGCCCGATACGGCCTTGGCGCCGATCCGGTTCATGGCAATGGCAAGCGTCTCATGCGCTTCGGGCGACAGCGCGCCGAGTGACATGCCGGGCGTGACGAAACGCTTGCGGATTTCGGTGGTGGCTTCCACCTCGTCGATCGGCACGGCTTCGCGGGCGAAGTTGAACTCCATCAGGTCGCGCAGATAGACCGGTGGCAAATCGCGCACGCCGCGCGAAAATTGCAGATAGGTCGAATAGCTGTCGGTCCCGACCGCGGTCTGCAACAAGTGCATCAGCTGCGCCGAATAGGCATGCGCCTCGCCACCGTCGCGCTGGCGGTAGAAGCCGCCGATCGGCAGGCGGACGACCGCGCTGTCGAAGGCTTTTTCGTGCCGCAGCATCGCGCTGTAATGGAGCGAGGCATAGCCTTCGCCCGAAATCTTCGCCGGCATGCCGGGGAAGAGATCATTGACGAGCGCGCGCGAAAGCCCGACCGCTTCGAAATTATAGCCGCCACGATAGCTGCTGATGACCGCGATGCCCATTTTGGACATGATCTTGAGCAGGCCTTCGTTGATGGCCGTGCGATAGCGTTCGAAACAGGCGTCGAGCGAGAGGTCGCCGAACAGGCCGCGCGCATGGCGATCGGCAATGCTGGCCTCGGCCAGATAGGCGTTCACCGTGGTCGCGCCGACACCGATCAGTACCGCAAAATAATGGGTGTCGACCGCTTCGGCACAGCGCACGTTGATCGACGCATAGGAGCGCAGCCCCTTGCGCACCAGATGGGTGTGGACCGCCGCCGCCGCCAGCACGCCCGCTATCGCGGCCCGATCGGCATCGACATTTTCGTCGGTCAGGAAGATTTCGGTGCGGCCCTCGCGGACCGCCTGTTCGGCTTCCTCGCGGATGCGGGCGATTGCCGCGCGCAATTGCTCTTGGCCCCCGCTGGCGGGGAAGGTGCAGTCGATCTGCGCCACCGCCGGGCCGAAATGCGCCTTCAACCGCGCCCATTCGGCGCTGGTCAGCACCGGCGATTCCAGCACCAGCACATGGCTGTTCTGCGCGTCCTGCTCCAGGATATTGTGGAGGTTGGAAAAGCGCGTTTTCAGGCTCATCACATGCCGTTCGCGCAGCGGGTCGATCGGCGGGTTGGTGACCTGGCTGAAATTCTGGCGGAAGAAATGGCTGATCGTGCGCGGCTTGTCGGAAATGACCGCCAGCGGCGTATCGTCGCCCATCGATCCGATGGCTTCCTTCGAATCCTCGACCATGGGGGCCAGTATCAGTTCCAGATCCTCCAGCGTCAGATTGGCCGCCACCTGCCGCCGCGTCAGCTCCGCTTTGTCCCAGCCGGGCAGGGCGGTCGGCGCGTCAGTCAGGTCGCCGATCGCCATGAAATCCTTGATCAGTTCGCCATAGGGGCGCTCGCCCGCGATCCGGTCCTTGATCGCGGCGTCGTCATAGAGTTCGCCTTCCTGCAGGTCGATCGCGATCATCTGCCCCGGACCCATGCGGCCCTTGCGCACGATCGTCGTTTCGGGAACCACGACCATGCCGGTTTCGGACCCCACGATCAGCAGATTGTCGCCGGTCAGCGTGTAGCGCAGCGGGCGCAGCGCATTGCGATCGACGCCCGCCACGACCCAGCGGCCATCGGTCATCGCCAGCGCGGCGGGGCCGTCCCACGGCTCCATGACGGAGGCGAGATATTCATACATGTCGGCGTGAGGCTTGGGCAGTTCGGCGCTTTCGCTCTGCCAGGCTTCGGGCACCAGCATCAGCTTGGCGGTCGGCGCATCGCGGCCCGAACGGCAGATCGCCTCGAACACGGCGTCTAGCGCGGCGGTGTCGGACGCGCCCGCCGGGATCACCGGCTTGATGTCCTCCGACTGCTCGCCAAAGGCCAGTGACGCCATCTTGATCTCGTGGCTCTTCATCCAATTCTTGTTGCCGCGGATCGTGTTGATCTCGCCATTATGGGCAAGCGTGCGGAACGGCTGGGCCAGCCACCATTGCGGGAACGTGTTGGTCGAATAGCGCTGATGGAAGATGGCGACGCGGCTTTCGAACCGCTCATCCTGCAGGTCGGGATAGAAGACTGACAGCGATTCCGCGAGGAACAGCCCCTTGTAGATGATCGAGCGGCACGACAGCGAACAGACGTAGAAGTCGTTGATCTGCGCCGCGATCACCTGCTTCTCGATCCGGCGGCGGATGAGGTAGAGATCCTTCTCGAACTCGGCCTGGTCGCGCTCTTCGGGCATCGGCCCGGCGATCATGATCTGCTCGATTTCGGGGCGCGTGCGCTGCGCCTTTTCGCCGATGACCGACACGTCCACCGGCACCTGGCGCCAGCCATAGATGGTGTAACCCGCGTCGATGATCTCGCTCTCGACGATGGTGCGGCAGGTTTCCTGGGCGGACAGGTCCGTACGCGGCAGGAAGATCATGCCGACGGCGAGGCGATTGGGCAGCGGCTTGTGGCCGGAGTCGGCAATAGCATCGTCAAAGAAGCGCACCGGCAGATCGACATGGATGCCCGCGCCATCGCCGGTTTTGCCATCGGCATCGACCGCGCCCCGATGCCACACGGCTTTCAGCGCATCGATCGCGGAGGCGACCACGCGGCGGCTGGGACGGCCATCAGTGGCGGCGACGAGGCCGACGCCACAGGCGTCGCCTTCCAGGTCGGGATGATACATGCCCTCGGCGGCGATCCGCGCGCGTTCTTCGGGGCTTGCCATGAAGGGAGTGTCAGTCATGATCGCCATCCTATTTTTCCGTTCGGTTCGAGCTTGTCGAGAACCCCTGCGCCTCGTTCTCGACAAGCTCGAACCGAACGGGCTGGGGTGGAATGAGGGCGCTTAGGCCGCGACGCTTTCGCTGGTCTTGGCCTTGGCCTTGAGATATTTGTGCATATGCTCAGTCACATCGCGCCCATCGCGGATCGCCCACACTACCAGGCTTGCGCCGCGCACGATGTCGCCGGCTGCAAACACGCCATCCACGCTGGTCATCATCGTCTTGTGATCGACGCGCAGCGTGCCCCAGCGGGTGACCGACAGGTCGTCCGCGCCGAACAGCTTGGGCAGTTCTTCGGGGTCATAGCCCAGTGCCTTGATGACCAGATCGGCCTCTAACGTATGTTCGCTGCCGGGATCGGGTTCGGGGGCGCGGCGGCCGGAGGCGTCGGGGGCACCCAGGCGCATCTTGGTGACCTTTACGCCGGTGACATGATCGGTGCCTTCGAATGCGATCGGCGCGGTCAGCCAGACGAATTCGACGCCTTCTTCCTCGGCATTGGCGACTTCGCGCTGTGACCCTGGCATATTGTCGCGATCGCGGCGATAGAGGCATTTCACCGACTTGGCGCCCTGGCGGATCGCGGTGCGGACGCAGTCCATCGCGGTGTCGCCGCCGCCGATGACGACGACATTTTTGCCCGTCGCCAGCAGCGTCCCGTCTTCATGTTCGGGCACAGCGTCGCCGAACCCGGCCTTGTTGGAGGCGGTGAGATAATCGAGCGCCTTGACCACGCCCGGCGCGCCTACGCCCGGCGCGCGGATGTCGCGCGGCTTGTAGACGCCGGTCGCGATCAGGATCGCGTCATGCTTCTCGCGCAGGGTTTCGAGCGTCGCGTCGCGGCCGACCTCGAAATTTTCTTGGAAGACGATGCCGCCATCCTTCAAGCGCTGGACGCGGCGCATGACGATGTCCTTTTCCAGCTTGAAGCCGGGGATGCCATAGGTCAGCAGCCCGCCGGCGCGATCATGCCGGTCATAGACATGCACCTCATGCCCCGCCGCGCGCAGATATTCCGCCGTGGTGAGACCCGCAGGCCCAGCGCCGATCACGCCGATCGACTGGCCGGTGGGCTTGCCCGCGACCAAGGGTTCGACCCAGCCTTCCTTCCAGGCGGTGTCGGTGATGTATTTTTCGACCGAGCCGATGGTAACGGCGCCATGGCCGGAAAATTCGATGACGCAATTGCCTTCGCACAGGCGATCCTGCGGGCAGATGCGGCCGCAGATTTCGGGCATGGTGCTGGTCAGGTTAGACAGTTCATAGGCTTCGCGCAGGCGGCCTTCGGCGGTCAGGCGCAGCCAGTCGGGGATGTGGTTGTGCAGCGGGCAATGGGTCGAGCAATAGGGCACGCCGCATTGCGAGCAGCGCGATGCCTGCTCCTCCGCCTTGTCGAGAATGAAGCTGCGGCTGATTTCCAGAAAATCATCGGCGCGGTCATCGGCTGCGCGCTTTTCCGGGTAGGCTTGTCCCTTGCCCACGAATTTCAGCATCGGATTGTCGGCCATCGCTCGCCCCTGACTAAAGTTTCAGCGGCGCGCATAGCATAAAAACCCGCGGAGTCACGCGGATTCTGGCATTTAGGACAGCAATGCTTACTATAAAATCGCAGCTAGCAAGGTTAATTGCGAAATGATCGCAACAAACCGCGTGATAAATAGACCGTTTCGGTCCTATCTTGCGCCCAGCCAGATCAGGGCCGTAATCCCGGCGATGATTCGATACCAGGCGAAGGGGGCGAAGCCATGTTTCGACACCAGTCCCACGAACCAGCGAATGACCAGCAAGGCGACGATGAATGAGACGACAAAGCCCAGCGCTATACTGTCCCAGCCCACCGCGGCGCTGGTGATCCGGTCGCCCTTCTTGATCAGTTCCAGCGCAGTCGCGCCCAACATCGTCGGGATGGCGAGGAAAAAGCTGAACTCGGCCGCCGTGCGCCGTTCCACGCCCAGCATCAACGCGCCCATGATCGTCGCGCCCGACCGGCTGACGCCCGGCACCATGGCGAGGCACTGGATGAAGCCGATCGCCAGCACGCGAACCACGGGGATATCGGCGATGCCGTGAAAACGCTGGTCCTTGACCGCGCGCTCGATCAACAGGATCGCGATGCCGCCGACGATCAACGCCCAGGCGACGACTAGCGGCGCGCCCAGCATGATCTCGATATAGTCATGCAGCGCCAGGCCGATGACGGCCGAGGGGATGAAGGCGATCAGCAGATTGCGCAGGAAGCGCCAACTCACCGGCTCGCGTCGCAATAGTCCCGTGCCCACGGCCCAGAAGGTGCGCCAATAGAGTACCACTACTGCCAGGATCGCCCCCAACTGGATCACGACGTTGAACATCGCCCAGGTCGCGGAATCATAGCCGAGCAATTCGCTGGCGAGGATAAGATGCCCGGTGGAGGACACCGGCAGAAACTCGGTCAGCCCCTCGACGATGCCGAGCAGGATGACGGTCAGATAATGCAGGTCCATGGATAGGCAGGCTCCTGTTACATCCGCCCCTGGCAGGGGAGGTGGCAGGGCGAAGCCCTGACGGAGGGGTGTCACCCTCTCGATAGGGCGACACCCCTCCACCACCAGCAAGCTGGCGGTCCCCCTCCCCTTACAGGGGAGGATCTATTAGTTAGGCGCTGGCGCGACCGGCGAAGCGGCCATGTTTGCGGTAGCGGACCATCCACTTGTCGGCGACGCCGTCCATCGGCGTGGCGACGACGCCGAGCGCGTCGAGTCCCTTGGCACCCTCTGCGACGACATTGTCACGGCCGAGCATCGCCAGTTGATCGCCGGTGATCGGGCCGCCCGGCAACATCGCCAGCATTTTGGCGACGCCGTTTGGCACCTCTACCAGCGCCTTCTCGCGGCCGACCGCCTTGGCGATCCACTGGTTGATCTCGCGCATGCTTCGGACCTGCGGGCCGCCCAGCTCATAGGTCTGACCACCATGGACGCCGGGCTGCTCCGCCGCATTGGCGATGGCGTGGGCGACATCGGCAACATAGACCGGCTGGAACTTCGTCGCTGCGCCGATCACCGGGATGACCGGCAGCATGCCGATGATTTCGGCAAAGCGGTTGAGGAACTGGTCTTCCGCGCCGAAGATGATCGACGGGCGGATGATGGTCGCCGTCGGGAAGGCCGCCTTGACCGCCGTTTCGCCCGCCGCCTTGGACCGGCCATAGGCGGACGGGCTTTCCGGGTCCGCGCCGATCGCCGACATATGCACGAGCGCGGTGACGCCAGCGTCCGCCGCGGCCTTGGCCACATTGGCCGCGCCGCGGTGGTGGAAGGCGTCGAAGTCGCCCTTCAATATGCCGACCAGGTTGATGACGACATCGCTGCCCGCAATGGCGCGCGCCACGCTGGCGGGATTGCGGATGTCGGCGGCGATGAACTGGACTTGGCCAAGCCCCCCCAACGGTTTGACCCGCAGCGCCGTCGAGGGATCGCGCTGTGCGATCCGCACCCGCGCGCCGCGCGCCAACAGCGCCTGTGCCACCTGGCGACCGACAAAGCCGCCGCCGCCGAACACCGTTACCAGACTGTCTTTCATCACCTGTCCCACGTCCGTTCGAAAAGGAATATGCTGGCATTTCCCTTGCCCCAGCCGCGCGGCGCTGACAACCGCTTAGCGCGTGTTTGGAAATGCGCAAAAGGGCGCATTTCGAAGTCCGCACCGGCCCTCACCCCCACCCGGCCACCCATATGATACTGCCGTTGGGTGGCCGGGTGGGGGTGAGGGCCGGTGTGGAAGAATGCGCGAAGGCGCATTCCCAAATAAACGTCTTACCCGATCCAACCCTGAAGATCGGCGATCATCCACAGGCCAAGGATCAGGAACAGCAGCGCGGCGCCGACCTGCAATGCGCGCATCGGGACTTTTTTCGCCAGCGCTTCGCCGAACAATACGGCCGGGACATTGGCGACCATCATGCCCAGCGTCGTGCCCATCGTTACGGCAAGCAGATTGTCGAACCGCGCGCCGAGCGCAATCGTCGCCACCTGCGTCTTGTCGCCCATCTCGACCAGGAAGAAGGCGATCAGCGTGGTTATGAACACGCCCGCGCCGGATGGTGCCTTGAGCGGCGCATCTTCATCGATCTTGTCGGGCACCAATGTCCAGGCGGCCATGGCGATGAAGCTGATCGCTACCGCATAACGGAACCAGCCCTGCGTCAATATGCCAGCGATCGAATGGCCAAGCAGCGCTGCGAGGAAATGATTGGCCAGCGTCGCGAACAATATGCCCAGGATGATCGGCACAGGCTTTCGAAAGCGGGTGGCGAGCAACATGGCGAGCAATTGCGTCTTGTCGCCCATTTCGGCGAGCGCGACGAGGGCGGCGGAGGTGAACAGGGCTTCCATCAGGCATATCCGGGGCCGGGCGGAGGTGAATGACGCAATGCCACCGTCGTCCCCCGCCCGGCCGGGCATGGAACGTCGATGCCATTGGTCTCGCCTTACGCGGTCCTGCCCGCGTCCCTCATGCCATGACCTCTCGGCCAAATATGTTGACATAAGGCCCGTTCCATAGCGCGGAACGGCTGGCTACTCCCCAGATGACGGGTCGTGCTTAGGTCAAGGACGCAATTTGTGCAAGACGCTCAGGGTTCGCCACGGCTTTGCTGCATCCGCCGTTCGGCAAACCATTGTTCCAGCATCTTGGCGGTGCAGCCGGTGGCGCCATTGGCCCCGTTCACCGAACAGCTGTTCGGGAGATTCTGCCGCTGGACGCTTTCCATGGTGGCGACCTGACTGCCCCAGCCGGGGCCGCCCGACACGGCGGGCTTTTCGCGCAGCTTCTTGGGAATGCGATAGCGCTCCGCCTCCGGCCTGCGCGCGCAGACGACGATTTCATCGCCTTCGCCCTGCGGACAGGGATCATCGCCATAGACGAGAAGGTTGATGGTGCGTTCCGGTGGCGGTTCCGCCTGGGCGAAGGCCGGGGAAGATAGCAGCGGGGTCAGCAGCAGGCCGACCAGGGGAAGAACGACATGATGTCGCATGGGATCATATTCCTTCATACCCCTGTAGGAACCGGGGGTGCCCAAATCCCCGGCTGGTCGGTTTTGAGACGACGACCGATGCGTAAAACCGTCAGGGTTGCGTCGGACTATTGGACTGTTGCTGTGCGGCCTTTTCCTCGGCCTTCACCCGTGCCTCGATCGCTTCGCTGTCCGCATCGATCGTTGACAGGCGCTTGGCGCGTTCGGCCTCGACCAGATCCTTCCAGCTGGCATTGTCGAGCGCCTGACGCTCGGCCTTGGCGAGCCGGGCGAGTTGGGCAAAACACCCGGTCGCCCCGCCGCCGCCCGATGGCGAGCAGCTTTCCGTGCCCGACCGTCCGACATATTCCATCGAGCGTACCCGTTCGCCCCAGGCCTGATTGCTCGGCTTGTTGGGGTCGCCGCGCAGCGGTTCGGGGATGCGATAGCGTTCGGCCTCGCCCTTGCGCGCGCAGACAACGATTTCGTCGCCCTGACTGGGCGGGCAAGCATCCTCGCCATAGACGATGACGATATTGACCTTCTCATTGTTCGGGTCGGTTACGGCGGTTGGCGCGGTCGGCTGTTGCGCCATGGCGGGGACGGCGGCGGCCAGCAGCGCCAGGGCTGCGATCATCGGGGTCTTGGTCATTCGTCCGTCCTTTTCAGATGCGCTTCGACAGCGCGATGGCGGCCCGGCATCCCAGACGGATCGCGCCGGATAACAGGGGGTAGGCCGGTGCCTGTTCCGCGCCATGCGCCAGCGCGGCGTCACGATGCTCGACTTCCTCTGCCTGGAAATCCGCGATGGCCCCGGAGAGTTCCGCATCATCGGTGCCGATCTGCTCCAACTGCTCGGCATAATGGCGGTCGATCTCGGTTTCGATGGCCGCGGTACAGGCCATGGCGGCCTTTGGACCGATCGCGGCGGTGACCGCGCCCAGCGCGAAGCCAGCGACATTCCAGATTGGCGACAGCGCCGTGGGGCGCACGCCGCGCCGGGCGATCATGGCGTCGAACGTCGCGCGATGCCGTTCCTCCTGTGCCGCCATGCCAGCGATAATGCGGGCATAGGGGTGGCGGTCGCCCATCACCGCCAACTGCCCGGCATAGATGCGGGTCGCGCCATATTCCCCGGCCTGATCGACGCGCAGCATGGAGTCGCGCGCGCCATCGGGCAAACGCTGGCCGGGACGGGGAAAGTCGTTCGATCCGCTCATGCGTGACGTCCCTTCTTGCTTAGCAGTGCCAAGATGGCGACCGCGCCACCCAGCGACAAGAGGCCATTATAGCCTGCGAGCGAGATGCCCAGGAGGCTCCATGGCGCAACGTCGCAGCGGGTGATCGGCGTCGCCATGATCTGGGTCAATATGTCCGACGCGCTGCCGCCGGTCGGGGTGGTGGAACAGGCGGTCAGACCCTCCCACCAGCCATATTCGACCCCGGCATGAAACAGGCCGATGCCGCCGCTGATGGCGATTGCAATGGCAGCCAGCGCGGTGAAGGCAGCGCTGGTCCGGGGCGTGGCTTTCGTCACGAAGGCCAACAGGGCCAGCGCGATCGCCGCCATATGGGGATAACGCTGCCACCAGCACATTTCGCACGGGTGCAGACTGCCCATATATTGGGAGGCGTAGGCACCGCCCAACAGGGCGACGGGCAGCAACAGCGCGATGGCGCGGGCAAGGGGGAGTCTGCTCATCACCCCCACTTAGACACACCCGCACCTTTCGTCATGCTGAACTTGTGGGGGCGTTACTTCGCCCCCGGCTTGCGTGCCGCGACCTGGGCCTGGGCGATGGTCGCGCCTGGCGTGCTGGCAAGGCGCGCGATCGTTTTGAGCGCATAGTCGAGCTGGAAATCCTCGATGCCCTGCTTTTTCAGCTCCTCGGCCGTCATGGTGAAGCGCGGATCGTCCTTCGCATCTTCTTCCAGCGCCTTATCGTCGGTCTTGATCTCGTTGATCAGATGACGGCGCAGGTCGCTTTCGCGATATTTGGGCCGGTTCTTGTAATCGGGGTCGGACAATTGCGGCACGCGGATGTCGGGCTGGATGCCGCCTTCCTGCACGCTGCGACCCGATGGCGTGTAATAGCGCGCGGTGGTCAGTTTGAGCGCGCTGGTGTTGCTCAGCGGCAGCATCGTCTGCACGCTGCCCTTGCCGAAGCTGCGTTCGCCCATCACCAGCCCGCGATGCTGGTCCTGCAAGGCGCCTGCGACGATTTCGGAGGCGGAGGCCGAGCCTGCGTCGACCAACACGATCACCGGCAAGCCCTTGGCGTCGTCGCCGGGCTTGGCATAATAGCGTTCGACATCGCCCTTGGCCCGGCCGCGCTGCGACACGATTTCGCCGCGTTCCAGGAAGATGTCGCTGACGGTCACCGCTTCGTCCAGCAACCCGCCCGGATTGGAGCGCATGTCGAGGACATAGCCGGTGGGCTTGTGGCCGAGCGATTTGTCGATGCTGCGGATCGCCTGGCGCACATCCGCCCCGGTATTGGCCGAGAAGCTGACGATGTTGATGACGCCGATATTATTCTTCACTTCCCATTTGACGGGCTTCAACTGAATGATCTCGCGCGTCAGCGTCAGGTCGATCGGTTTGTCGCGGCCCGCGCGCACGATGGTCAGCTTGAGCGCGGTGCCCGGCGCGCCGCGCATCTTGTCGACCGCTTCGTCCAGCGTGCCGCCATAGATGAGTTGCCCGTCGATATGGGTGATATAGTCGCCCGCCTTGATCCCCGCGCGCCAGGCCGGAGTGTCCTGCGTCGGCGCGATGACCTTGACCGCGCCATCTTCCTGCGTGACCGACAGGCCAAGGCCGCCATAGCTGCCTTCCGTCTGGGTGCGCAGATTCTGGAAATCGCGCGCGTCGAGGAAGCTGCTGTGCGGGTCGAGGCTGGCCAGCATCCCGTCGATCGCGCCCTTGATCAGCTTTTCATCGTCGACCTTCTCGACATAATCGCTGCGGACCTTCTGGAACACGTCCATAAATTCATCGAGCGCCTTGTAGCTCGATGCTTCCCCCGCCGCGAAGGTCGCGGTGGCGGCGGGAATGAGCGCAAGCGCCCCAAGCGCGAGCGCGCCATGGAGAAGGTTGGATTTCATGGGATTCCTTGATTCCGGCATCATCGTCCCGTCATAAGCCGATTCGCGTCCCGACGCAAAAGCGCGCTTCGACGAGTGTTGCGCAGGGTCGATGAGCGTCGGGTTAATAGGTGGCTCGTCACCCCAATCCCACCAGCGGCACGATGTCCACTGGCCGGCCGTTGCGGCGCAGTTCGATCGTCACCGTGGGGCGACCCTGGCCGGTGATGCCGACGGGGTCGCCCTGCCGTACCGTATCGCCCACTTGCGCCGTCACGCGATGGAGGCCGGTGATCAGCGTGGTCCAGCCCTGACCATGGTCGATGATGAGGATCTGGCCATAGCCGCGATAGGGGCCGGAAAAAGCAATGCGGCCTGCGGTCGGCGCGACGGTCTGGGCGCCGGGTTGCGTCACGAGGCTGAGGCCGCGTGACCTTACGCCGCCGTCATTCACTTCTCCCATACCGGTAACGAGTTGGCCGATGACGGGCAGGCGGTAGGGTGGGGGTCCACCTGTTGCGCGGACTGTTTCGGGCGCGGGCGCGCCGGTCTGATCCGGGCGGGCGGGGCGGAGCAGCGGGCCGGGGAGCGCGGCGAGCCGTTCGCGCAGGTCGCCTGCATCCTCCAGCCGGTCCATCAGGTCGACAATGTCGCGGGCGCGTTCGCCCAGCGCCAGCGCGCGCTCGCTTTCAAGCCCGGCATTGGCGCGATAGTCGCGCGCGGCGACGCGCTTTTGCGTTTCCAGCGCGGCGAGCGCGGCTTGCCGTTCGCGGCGGTCGGCCTGCGCCTGCGTCAGCGCACCGGCGGCCTGCTGCGCGGTCGCGCGCAGCGCGCGGCTGCGGGCGAGTTCGGCGCGCAGTCCGGCTGTGCGCTGCTGGATGACGGGCAATATCTGCCCCAGCACTGCGCGCATATGGACCGCGTCGGTCACCGATCCGGGCTGCACCAGCGCCAGCGCCAGCGGGCGGCGGGCCATCATCTGCAGCGCGGCGGTCAGGCGCACAACCGGCTCCTGCCGCGCCGCCAGCCGCGTCGCCTGGGCACGCTGCATGCGGGCGATGATGGCGATGCGGGCCTGCGCCGCTTGAATATCGGCTTCGGCCTGCTGGATGCGCGCGGCGGTGGCGGCGGCGCGACGGCGGGCCTGCTCGGCATCGTCGCGCGCGGCGCTGGCCTGTTGCTCCAGCCGGGCGGAGCGATCGCGCGCTTCGTCGGACTGGCGGCGGGCGGCCTTGAGTGCGGCCTGTTCCTGCGCCAGTGTGGTGCCTGCGGTGCCGGGCAGGATGATCGCGGCGTCATCGGCGGCGGGCAGGCGCGTGGCGGCCAGCGCCACAAGGGCGAGCAGCCCGCCGGTGATGATCGCCCCCCGTTTCACGCCGCTATCCTTCGCGATGATAGGGGTGGTTGGCAAGGATGGAGCAGGCGCGCCACAATTGTTCGGCCAGCATCGCGCGGGCCATCATATGCGGCCAGGTCATTGCGCCGAATGCGATCAGCAGGTCGGCATTGGCCCGTTCGGCGTCGTCGAAGCCATCAGCGGCACCGATCAGGAAGCGACATTCGCGGGTGCCCGCGTCGCGCCAGCCTTCCAGCCGTCGCGCGAATTCCATGGACCCCAGCTGCCGCCCTTTTTCGTCGAGCATCACGGTCACGGTGCCCGGCGCGGCAGGCGGCAGCTTGCCGCCCCGGTCGGGCATTTCGGTGATCTTGTGCGGCATGGTCAACCGCTTGGCATAGCGGTCGACCAGATCGGCTTCGGGCGTTCGCCCTATTTTCCCGCGCGCGATGATGTGGAGGAGCATGGCGCTCCTCCTAGCCCGTCATTGCTCTTCTGTCGAAGGGTTCGGCGAAGGCTTCAGGCCGTACCGGCGACCGGTGCATCGACAAAGCCCCACATGCGTTCCAGATTGTAGAAGCTGCGCACTTCGGGCTTGAAGAGATGGACGATCACGTCGCCCGCGTCGATCAGCACCCAGTCGGCGACCGGCAGCCCTTCGACCCGTGCCGAACGGCCGGTTTCCTTCTTGATCCGTTCGGCGAGATGCTGGGCGATCGCCGCGACCTGACGCTGCGAACGGCCGCTCGCGATCACCATATAATCGGCGATGCTGCTCTTGCCTTCCAGGGGGATGGAGATGGTTTCCTGCGCCTGGTCGTCGTCGAGCGACTGCATGACGAGGGCGTGCAGGGCGGCCACGCTATCGGCCGATGCGGCCGTGTCGTTGGCGGGGTGGGGTCTGGTCAAAAAGGCTCCATTCTAGATCACTAACCGGCGCGTGAGCGGATCTCGCGCACACGATGTTTCATATTCGCGATGCCAGAGGGGGTCCGCCTGCCGAAGCAGGGTCGCCGATCTTGGATCAGGGCGAAAGCGCAAAAGCACGAGCGCCGGTGGTCTCCAATTCGTCCAGTCTGCACTCTGGCGCGGGGACCGGACGAAGCGCCGCAGCCAGCTCATGGCCGCAGAGCCATAGGCAGCGCTATCATAGCCTGGACGGGCGATCACGGCAATGGGCATTTGCCGGGCGATGCCGCGCCAGTCGCGCCAATCGCCAAATTGCGCCAGATTATCGGCTCCCATCAGCCAGATGAAGCGCTTTTTGGGGTAGCGGCGGGTGACTGCTCGGAGCGTGTCGCTGGTGTAGCGGGTGCCAAGCTGTGCCTCGATCGCGGTCGCGCGAATCGGCGCGCGGCGGGCGATCTGCTGGGCGTGGGCCAGCCGGGCGGGGAGGGGAGCCATGCCCGCACGCGGTTTGAGCGGATTGCCGGGGGAGACGAGCCACCAGACTTCATCCAGGCCAAGCGCCTTGGCCGCGAACAGCGATATGGCGCGATGACCGCCATGGGCGGGATTGAAGGAGCCGCCCAGCAGGCCGATCTTTGTCATGGCTCTTGCCATGCCAGCGGAGAAGCAGGGGGGCAAGAGACGGGCAGCGCGCTTTAGCGGCTGAGCGCCGCCTTATGCGGCATGGGATAGGGGATGCGATCCAGTTTGGCGATAAGGTCGGCAAAAGGGTGGTCGGCCGCAACCTGTCTCGGCCAACGTGGCATGTCCGGTTCGACAGGCACCGCGGGCGACGGCGGCGCACGCCTCAAGATCAATCGCTTCCACATGGATGGTCTCCGGCCCTTGTCTCTCAACCCTTACGGCTTTGATTTTCAAGGCTTCATATAGAAGAGACGCGGGCGGAGGGTGGTTGGTTCCGCAGCGCTATTCCGCAGCGTCGGACAGGGCGCGCAGCGCTTCGGGCGAGGCCGGGTCGCGGACCAGCGCTTCGACCGGACCAAGCTCGTCCAGTTCCTTGCCGCCGGTCTCGATATTGAGGTCGCGCAGCTTGCGCCCGGTCACCAGTACGCGGCCTTCAAAACTGCCGACGAAGGCGTTATAATCCCCGACCGCGCCATGGAGCCGATTGCCCAATTTCTTGAGCGATCCGGCGGCGGCGGCAAGGCGCTCGTATAACTGCTTGCCTAGTTCGGCGACTTCGCGCGCCTGATCCTGCAATTTCGCCTGCCGCCACTGGCTGGCGAGCGTCCGGGCGAGCGGCAGAAAGGTAGACGGACCGCAGATGATGACGCGATTGCGCGCGGCGCGCTCCCACAAATCCATGTCCGCTTCCAATGCGGCGGTGACGAAATTGTCGCCCGGCACATACATGATGACGAAGTCGGGGGCCTTGTCGAACTGTTCCCAATAGGCCTTCCGCCCCAGCGCGTCGGCATGGGTGCGCATCGCGCGGGCATGGTCGGCCATATGGGCGTCGCGCAGCGCCGAATCGACTTGGTCGACGGCGTTCAGATAGGCGACGAGCGAGCATTTGACGTCGACCACCATCTGCTGGTCGCCGGGCAGGTTGATGATGAAGTCGGGGCGCAACCGGCCGTCTTCCACCGCGACCGACACTTCCTCGCTGAAATCGACATGGGCCGACAGGCCGGCGGCCTCGATCAGATTCTTGAACTGCTGTTCGCCCCAGCGGCCGCGCGTCTTGGGCGCGGCGCGCAGCGCGTTGACCAGCTTGGCGGTCTCTTCGCGCACCTGCCCCTGGCCGACATGCACCTGTTGTACCGCTTCGCGCAGTTCGGCATAGCTGCCGACGCGGTCCTTTTCGACCCGCTGTAGCCCTTCCTCATAGCGTTTGAGCGTGGTTTCGACGGGCGAGAGCAAGGTCTTCAATTGCGCCTCGCTCTTCTCGTTCGCCTGCGCAAAACGTTGATCGGCGCGGTCGAGAAACGTCTTTTGCGCCTCGCCCAGCAGCTTGCCGCCAATCTCGCTGAACTGGGCCGAAAGCTGTTCCTTGGCATCCTTTAGCGCGGCAATCTGTGCCTCGAAGGCTTCGGCGCGCGCCTGGGTGTCGGACTGAAGCGCCGCGAGGTCGCGCAGCGCCGCTTCGCGCTCCGCCTGCGCTGCCTCGAAACGCTGCTGCGCGCTGGCCTGGATCGCGTCGATCCGCTGCGCCGACGCGACCTGCGCGGCGTCGAGCCGGGCGATCTGCGCATGGGCCTGCGCCACCCGCTCCTGCTCCACCGCCAATTCGGCGATCGCGCCATTGCGCTGCGTGCTGGCCAGTTCCAGCCGCGCGGCAAGGTCCGTCTTCTCCGCTGCCAAGGGCGCCAGCATCCGCCCGCGCAACAGCCACCCCACCGCCAGCCCGACAAGCAATGCGACCAGAATCAGGAGGGCGGAAAGGCTGTCCATAAATTTCCCTTTGCAGAACGAAAAGGGAACTTAGCGAGGGGAGGGAGTGGGGGCAAGGGGTGATGGGTAAGCGTCGTTCGCCCTAAGCCCGCGAAGGGATAAACTTCTGAAAAATGATGCTTTGACAGGCCCGCACGACCGGTTGTGGTTATGTTAGATGAGAAGAAGATTGGAACTGTCGACGGACCTGATCCAATTTTCCGTGCATTCTCAATCTGTGTAGCCTTCGTGCCTCCGCGTCCCGGTCGTTGATGCAACTAATTTGGCAATTGAATGCCAAGCGCCTGCTCGATTTGTGAACGCGTGTGGGTTCCTGATCGTTCTACTCCCTTTGCGACAATCAGAAACAGCACGGCATCCGGTGCGTCCTTTAATGCGGGAATATTGCGTCGCGCGCCCTCACTGAACGGCACGCTAAATGAGGTTATGCGCTCAACTAAATCTACGCCATCGCGGACTGGTAGCTTCTCACAGAAATACAGCCACTTATCGGCAGCGACGCCAATAGTTTGATCTAGCACCGCGATGGTTGCGTCAGCCTTGGACTGCCTCTTCCCGAACCCGAACATACCTATCTCCCCCCAATGCCGCTATTTAACATAGTGGAATCGGCACTAAAAGCGAATGGTCATAGTGCGCGGCTTCTGGTCTGTTAAATGCGCAAGTCGATACGCAAACGAGCAGCCTTCGCCGCCCGTGCCATTCATTATCGATACTGAATATCGCCTCCCGCGCTTGCGCTTGGGAGATTTTCGGGCGTCCGTCCCCCGGACGGCCGCACTTTCCGAAAATCTTGGTCGGGACGAGAGGATTCGAACCTCCGACCCCCACACCCCCAGCCCGCCTTTTTGGTGGCTCCTAATGCACCGTAATCAAACGATAAACCTTGAAAAATGCGGTCTTTTCTGCCAGTCTGCTGATATGTCTGGTGGTGCAGATTGTCCCGTTATGTTCCGCTCTGTTGCAGCAAGTTGCACCACCAGTGCACCACCAGAACGATGCGATTCGGGATCCGATTTTTGGCAGGCGAGGCCGGAATAATGCGAACTGCTTTGACACAATCCATGGTCGATAAGTTTCCCATATCGGTTAAAGTCAAAGATTATAGGGACGCCCGGCTCAAAGGCTTGATCCTGCGCATAACGCCCGCCGGGGTGAAGTCCTTCTATTGCGAATATGCGCGGGGCAAGCGGGTGTGGCTGGGCAGGGCCGATGCGGTGGGTTTGTCCGAGGCCCGCGAGAGCGCCCGCGTCATACTCTCTGAAGTCTATCGCGGCCTTGATCCCATCGAAGCGCGCAAGCCCAAGCCGGAGGTGCCGACCTTCCGCGCCTTCCTCGATGGCGACTATGGGCTTTGGGCCAAGGCCAATCAAAAAGCGTATAAGCAAAACCTCAACCGGCTTGCGACCGCGTTCAAGGTCCTGCTGGACAAGCGCCTCGATGCAATCACGGCTCTGGATGTGGAACGCTGGCGCGGAGGCGAGGTCGAACGCGGGTTGAGCCTCGAAACCATCAACCGGGATATTTCCTCAATCAAGGCCGCGTTCAACCGCGCGGTGGAATGGGAATTGCTTGGGACCAATCCGCTCGCCAAGGTGAAGAAATCGCGCACCGACGATTGCCCCAAGGTCCGCTATCTCTCCTACGACGAAGAGGCCCGCTTGCGTGCCGCGCTCGATGCTCGCGAAGAGCGCCGCCGCGCCGAGCGCGATTCGGCTAACCGTTGGCGGAGCGAACGCGGGTATGAATTGCTGCCGAGCCTGCGGCAGTTGGCTTTTACCGACCATGTGAAGCCGCTGATTCTGCTCTCAATCAACACGGGCTGCCGTCGCGGTGAACTTTTCGATCTCACTTGGTCGAATGTCGATCTCGACCGGCGTATTCTGACCGTAACGGGTGCGACCGCGAAATCGCGGCGAACGCGCCATATCCCGCTCAATCGGGAAGCCATGTTCGTTTTGCAGGGCTGGCGGGCGCAAGCGGAAAGTACCAACGGGCTGGTTTTCGTCAACGAAGCAGGCCAGCGGTTTGATCGCGTCAATTTCTCGTGGCGGCATTTGCTCAAGGATGCGGGCATCACTGCCTTCCGCTGGCACGACATGCGCCACCATTTTGCCTCGCGGCTGGTAATGGGCGGGGTCGATCTCAACACTGTGCGCGAACTGCTGGGGCATAGCGATTATGCGATGACGCTGCGCTATGCCCATCTCGCGCCCGAACATAAGCTAAAAGCCGTAGAAGTGCTGGTCAGCACCTCGCCATTTGCAGCGGCGGCATGATGCTGCACGCGGATTGATCTTGTTGTCAGATTTGACTACATATAACGATATCGCGTAAGATGTTCGCACCATTTCCTGGATCAAGGCGACGCGCAAGGATTTCGAGGCGTTTCCGGCGCGGGCCATTGATAGGGCACTGGATGCCCTGACCGTGGTGGCCGATGGCGGAACGCCGGACATTGCCAAGCCGCTTGCCGGGCTGGGTGTCGGCGTATGGGAACCGGCGATCAAAGAGCGCGGCGACGCCTATCGGGTCGTCTATGCGCTGCAACTGGGCGAGGATATCTGGGTGGTTCATGCCTTCCAGAAAAAATCGACGAAGGGAATTGCCACGCCGCGTCACGAGATCGACCTCGTGCGCGAGCGGATCAAGCGGCTGAAGGAGATGCTCGATGGCTGACCATGATGACGATTTCGAACTGGTTCGTGGTTCGGGCAATGTCTTTGCCGACTTCGATCAGCCTGATGCCAGCATTCGCCAGTTTCGTGCGATCCTTGCCGCTGAGATCGTCAAAACGCTCGATGCCGAGCGGCTGACGGTGCGCGATGCGGAAGCGCGCACCGGCATATCGGCCGCCGATTTTTCGCGTATCCGTCAAGTCAAACTGGAGCGATTCACCATCGACCGGCTGTTGCGGATCCTCGACCGGCTCAACCGGGACGTTCGGGTGAAGATTTCCGTCGCGCCGCGTGCGCGTGGAAAGCGGGCTTCGGTTTCGCCGCTCGCTGCCTGAAACGAATTGGCCTCGATCGAAGGGAGCGGCCCACGCGCGGGGCCGGTGGGTGGGACAAACGAAGGGGCCGCCCTGCTTGGGGCGGCCTCATCACAATTAGTCTAAGCCGCTTCTTTGACCGCGTCGGGGGCCGCCACTTGGTGCAGATAGGCCACCGCACGTTCGGCATGGGCGGCTGCTTGCACGATGGCGCGGGTGTCGTTTTGCAGCACCTTGATCCAGCTTGCGATATAACTGGCGTGATCGGGGCGTGGCTCGATGCAAAGTCCGAGATCAGCGGCAAGGAAGGCAGCCCCTAACTCCGCCACCAATTCCTCACGTGCGTAGCCTTCATCACCCCATTTCTCGCGCCCGAATGAGCGATCAAGGCGGCTCTCGTGCCGAGTCCAATGCACGGTTTCATGGCCCCTGGTGGCGTAATATCCGTGGGCATCATGGAAGGCGGCGAAAGGTGGAAGCTGTATGCGGTCGGCTGACGGGATGTAATAGGCCTTGTCACCGCCGTGGTTCACTGTTGCGGGGATGCTGGCAAAAAATGCCTCGGCGGCTTCGATGCGCTCCACCTCCGGCGCAGGCTCCGGTATGATATGGAACCGTTCGGGCAAGCCGTCGATCTGCCCCACGTTGAATACGGTATAGGTCTTCAGAAAACGGAAACCCTGTTCCCGATCCTCGCCGCTGACATCGTCATGCACGGTCCTGGTGCTGTCGCCGTAATAGACCACGGTCGCGCCATGCTCTCCCTTGCGCACCTGTGCGCCCAAGGCTTGCGCCTGCTTGTAGGTCATCCATGTCGGGCTGACGAAGCCGGACGCCTGCGCCTCGATCCATAAAAGAAGAACGTTGATCCCGCGATAGGGCTGGCCGGTAGCGCGCAAGGGTCGAACTTGCCCGGACGTGGCCATGTCGCCGCCGCTCCAGGGTTTCAGCCAAGGGCGAGTGCCTTGCTCAAGTTTGGCCAAGATGCGGTCGGTGATACGGCTGTGAGGGTCTTGCTTGCCGGTGTTCTGGGTCATTGCTGTTACTCCCTTCCAATCCGCGCAGCGGGTCATGCCGCGCATGACCCCTGCCGACCCGGCGAGGGGCGGAGAGAGTGGGGGCAAGGTCCGGTGCCGGGGGTGGTGCGGGCGCAGCGCAGCGAGCTACGGCCCCAAAGCGGCACCTTGCAGGGAGAGAGAGGCAGAGCCTCTTTCTCCCTCAAGACCTGGGGAAGGTCGCGCCGCTGGCGGCGCTCAATCGCCAGCCTAGGAAGCCATTCTACAATCGATGCACAGCAGCCGTCCTGCGGCACCGCGCCAAAGCACGCATCATATGATATTCGACGCCATCATAACCGATGCCGACCTGCTCGGAGATTTCCACATAGGTCATGCATTTCAGCCGGTGCATCAGGAAGATGCGACGGGTCTTTCGCGGCATCGCCAGCAGTGTCCGTCGATAGACCCTCCGGACGTCTCCCTCCTCGATTTGCCACGTCTGTTCAGGAGGCACCGGTGCATCCCGTCCCTCGTCGATCGGACAGGTGACGATATGTGCCGAAGCCCAGCGACGCGCACGGCTGATAAGAAGATTGCGCGCGCACCGGGTGAGATAGGCCGGCGGATTTTCTAGGTGTTCGGCCACGCCAGCAGCGAACAGTTTGATGAAAACCTCCTGTGCAAGGTCGGGAGCATCGTCCCCACCGACGCGCTTTCGGAAAAAACGCAGCACCCGTGCATACTCTGTTCGGTAAAGCGCCTCGAAGGCGGCCGTGGAACGGGAGGGGGTCATCGCCTTGCCTCCCGACGTTCGCGTTCGTTCAACGGCGCATCGCGAGAAGCGCGGTAGAGCGTTATGCCCGCCTCGACGCGGTCAAGGATGAAGGTGTCGCGCTCGATCCTGGCGATGCGGATGTCGGCCTTGCAGTAGATATCCAAAGCGACCGCGCATCGATTGCCCAGTTCGCTGTCGATGACATCGCGCACCCGCTGCCAGCAGCGCTCGTCCTTGAAGGCGGGATGATTCACGACGATCCAGAATTCGTAATCCGAGAACTGGATCGTGTGCCGGTCCTCATACCAGGAGCGGCGCGCATAGGGGCCGATCAGGATGATCCGCCTGATCTTTCCGGATTGGGGTGCCTGAACCTTCTCGGGCTCGAAGCAGGCGCGAATGATGCGCCCGATGCGTTCGATCTCATTCTGTTTGCGCCGGACCAGATGATCGACGCGCGCCATCACCACTTCGCGCGCGTAAACGTCGGTAGGGGGTGTCATTTGCAGCTCGCACACCAGCGGTCCGCGCACGCGGACGCGGATCGTGCAAGCGGTGTCCGCTGTGGGCCGCCATTGCGGCTTGCAGCAACTGCCCGACCTTCACGGCCGGACCTACATGATGCCTGGCAGGGTTATCCCGGAGATGGCCGCCAGTCCTTCCATCCCGTGCCGCCGAATATGCCAGACAGGAAGAGTCCGGGCAAGTTGTCTGGCGGTATCGCTATTTCCCGGCGGAGGCTTGCAGTTCGGAGATCCGTTCCGAGCAGACCTGATGAACGACGCGGCCCAGTTCCTCGACGCGCTCGCCGAGCCATGTCAGTTCTTCCTCGCTGATCCGGTAATGCCTGGAATAGCGGGCCTTGGTGTAGGCCTCCTTGAGCTTCTGGAACATGGCACGTTCGCGGCGCGTGGTTTCGGGCCAGATGCCGTAGAGGCGGCGGTCCAGCCCTTCAGCAAGCGACCGAAGGAAAGCGATATTGTGGTTATAGGGGGTGTAATAGGTGAGAGTCAGGAGCAGACCCTGATAGAGGCTTTCAGTAGCTTGATGAAGAAGGAAAGCAGCTCGCTTCCAATCTCCTTCGGACACGTAGAAATGGAAACCTTTCAAAAAACCAGCCGCATTCGGCAGCCATTCCTCAAAATATTCTTTCGCTGTGTCGCGCGCCTGCTGGGGTGTCTTTGGTTTAGGCGTCGCTAGTTCGCTGCCATCCACCTCGTAGAGCGCGATCCCGTCCTTGGCGACTTCCATAAAGAAAACGCGACCATGGGCCAGGCCGTCATTCACCTCATGCAACGAATGAACGATGAAGTTGACCGGCGTGCGGAGCGTCTTCTCGATCGTGTAGCCGCGGATCAGCCGCTCCTCGGCCTTCGCCCAGTAAGCCGCCCGGTCGGCCAGTTCCTTCTGGCTGACGATGATGAGGATATCGTAGTCGGATTTGTACTGGTTCGCCGACAGCGGCGCATCGACCCAGTCGCCACGGGCATGGCTGCCAAACAGGACGACCTTCAGGATGCGCGCGCCCTTCCGGGGGCCGGTGGCATTCCCGATTGCGTCGCGAAACTCCTCAAAAATGACCTCGACGATGCGTTCAAGCTCGCGCTGCTTTGCCGCAGGAAGGTGGTCGATATCGGTGCGCATTGGCCGGGATTCTTTCCGCATTCCCTCTGTTTGGCAAGCGCAATTGCTGTGAGGCGCAAGCTGCTCGAAATCTGTGTCCATTATCTTGCAGAGTAAGACCTGATAAATCTGGGACTTTCCGGTGGCCCCTTGCCGCTCACTACTCTGGCCGCCGGATACGCGCTGGACCGCCCCATTTCCGTACTACGTCGGCTATATGGCTGGTTAGGCCAACATCGCCATCAAGGATCAGCCCGGTGTTAGCAGGTATCTCACCGACAAAGGCTCGCAGCGCTTTCAAGCCTTCTGCCACGTCGAACGCCACCCACTTGCCAGCGTCAGCGCGTGTCAACCATTCATCGCCACTACTGGTCGCGCCAACATGAAGCTGCACGACCCATAGCCTGGCACCGTCATGAACCCATTCAATTCGTATTGGTCCTAGTTGGCTGGCAAGCTTGTTATAGGCAGCTTCGACATCGGCTAGGACGGGCTCAGGTAATGGCTTAGGGAGAGCGACTCCCAGCATCAGGGTGTCGCCGTCACCGGCATGACCCTCGATGATTAGCCTTTTCTCACCTGCAATTGCTGCGCCGGCATAGGCAGCAGGCACATTGTGCTGGCACAGCACCGACGCGATTTCGCTCAAACTGTCTTCGGATTGAAGCAGTTTAAAAGGATCAAGCCATCCGCGAGCGGTCGTGTATAGGCCGGGGCGCGGCTCCTGCGGGCAGGTGCGAGTCCAGATGTCGGCAGACCCAGTCGCTTCCCCAAAGTAAAATGGTTTGACACGGCGGGGAATGACCAAGGTGTGCGGAACACGTGCCCCATGGGCACACGCCATCAGTAACCCGAACGCCTTGTCCCCGATATGGCGGCTGAACCGATTCGGCCAGTTAGGTACCGGGGCATCGCGGTCACCCGCATCCTCCTCAATTTCCCAAAGAAGAACATGCGTTTGCCGCCAGCCACGGGCGCGAGGATGTATACTGAATTCAACACGGTCCGTCGGCGTTCCCGGCAGGTTAATCTCGAACCCGTAGACATCGCGAAGGAGCGCGAGCCCCATCGCGCGCGGGAATGACGCGATACCGGGCTTTTCGACGGCGCGCGGCGTGTCGTCAGGCGCGAATTCGATTACGTTGCCCTGTGCGACGCCCGATACCCCGCCATCTTCTATATCGATCGTTTCGTTGACGATCAGGTGTAAGCCCTGTTTGGCAAGCCTTTCGATATGATGAAGGACGTCGTCACGATCGGTGATACGATAGACGAATTCACGGCTGCGCGGGTCTTGCGGCAAATAGCTTCGGATGTTGACGGCCAATTCCGCGCTTTCCGCCAACAAGATTCCGATTGCCTCCTCGATTGACGCGAAGGTTTGGTTAGGCTCGCGTCCGGCAACGCGGCTGGTCGATATCGCAAGACCGCCACCTGCCGAAGGGCGGAGTGCCACATATTGCGCGACGTTGCCGATCACAGCGAGTCGATCCAGCGCTATATCTTTGTGAAGCATGTGTAGCGTTTGTCCCCAGCTGCCTTGTACGTCACTTTCGCATTTCCCAAATACGAGGATCTGTCCGGCGCGTCACCCTTGACAAAGCCCATGATCAAAATCTCTACATGGGCACAAGCGAGGAAGCGGCGCGTGGACCAACACCGCAATCTTGTTGCATTCGATGCACACTCGGAGTACGGAACGGGAACGATGAACGCAACACTCATCTCGATACTGCTCGCCTTGCTGGCGGTCATGCTCATATATATTTTGGGTTTGACATTTTCCGCGTGGCGGCGCGTCCAGCTTGGTGGCGTGGAGCAGACCCAGGAACTGGTAGCGGCCGATGCCACTAGCAGCAACCTAGGCGGTGGTAAGCTGCCTGTGCAGGATAACGGGTCGCTAGTTTCGTTCCGCGAGGGCATGAAAATGCAGGTTGGCCTCGATGGTCGGCGCGAGCTTGTTCCCACGCGAACAATTTCCCGCGATATCTACTGATCAGCGCATCCATGAGTTGGAGCGATTGGGCCGGGGCGGCCAGATCATATGCTGGATGGGTGCCCAATGTCGGAAGCCATCTTTCCTTCAGCTTGATCGGCGCTGGTTCGCGTACGATGGTTACCCGGCTCACGCGGGATCATCGCGATCCAGATGGCTCGGTTGGACGGATGGTTTGTCTTGTCGACAAGCGACAGACTGACGATTTCCTATGGCCACCCGAACTTATGCGTCGGTTTTTGCCATCCGTAATTCAACATTTTGCAATGGTGGCGATGACGGAGCCGGTCCCGGTACCAACCGGATTCAAGGAAGATCATCTGCGCGATGAGAACGGGTTCAGCGTTGGTAAGCGCGTCGAAACCGACTTTGACGAGCAGGGTGCACTTGTCGGCCGCGTCCATATCCTACCACATTATGCCGAGCCCGGTCAGCGCCTCATTCAGCAGTGGATGATCAAAGAGATTTCAGGGTTGCTCGCCAGATCGGTGCCTAAGACTAAGATCGAACAATGCGCGCTAATGGCCGAGGTGGAGCGCCATATGCGATGGCGGAGTCCGAAGGCGATTTGCATTGACTTTGCATTAATGCGGACCGGCGAAATTCGCCTGTGGTACGCGCAGGCCTATGCCGATATGGAAGAGGCGGACTATGTCCTTGCCGCCAAACAAACCTATTTCTTCATAAAGGACATGGCACACCAACACGTCCATCATGACCCGGCGTCCGATCAGATCACGCCGCTTGTGAAGTTCGAGATGTTGCCTGAAAAGCCTGAAAAAGCAGATACGGAGTGGCGGCGGCAGACCTTGTGGAACTTGGCGCGCGAAGCCGAGCGACAGGGTAAGCTTAGCCGACTCGATAAGCAGCGCGAGGCGCTTGGTATACTCGCATTTGCCGACGCCTTTCAGAAAACCTTGTTGCCTTATCGGCGCCATCCCGAAGACCCTGCCAAATTCTGTCCGAATGACTCGGTTTACGGCTATGATTTCAACTTCATCCGGGAATCGACCAAGCTGAGAGTTGATCAAATGGCCGCGCAGCGCGGCGCTACCGCGCCGATGCTGAGCGCGATGGTCGCAGGCGCAATCGCGGCATTCGCCCTAGTGAGTTCGCTGGTATCAACCCGGAACAGTGCAGTCCGCGATATGATCAGCGAAGCGAAGCGGCGAGGCGATACGCCAACCGGGGCAATGGACATGGCGGCCCCTCTTGAACTTGGCATCCACGACTCGATCATCACATTTCTCGCGGCTTATCCTTGGGCCGCCGCGATCCTCACAGTTGGTATTTTGTATACACTTTATAAGGTCCATCTTAACGATGTGCTGGCCAGCAACTGGAAACCTTGGCAACGGTTGCGTGGTCTTAGTGTTTCGTTTGCAATTGCCCTAGGTTCCCGTTCGCGCGTTGCTGCCCATCGCACGCTCAACGTCTTTTATTTAATTTTAATGGGCGTGGAGGTGGTGTTGATATCGGTCGTCATCAGTTGGCTGTTTGCGCTCACGCCTTCAAATTAAAGGTCTACATTGGCGGTACGTAACCGGTCTGCGACCAATGCCAACCGCGTGCCAAGCTGCGCCAATTTTTCATCTTTATGCCCAACAAGCGTTGCGCTGCGTTGGGTCAACATCGCCAGCGCATCACGGCATGCGATTGGCGTCCCGTCGAGCCGGCGGCGATCGATGCCATGCAGCGCTGCCCGCTCATATTCGAGCGCACATCCGATGCTGGCATCCCAGCCGTCAAGGAACCGCACTTCGGCGATGTGCCGTTCGATCAAGTTGGTCCAAAGCTCGATATAGTCGTCCTGCGACCAAGTAGGAACGGTCAAACTTGCTGGTTCGATGATGGTCCGTCCAAGTTCCTTCCGCAAACGGTCGGAGCTTTTGATGATGTCGACAAGATTGGCGCGAAATATGCCGTCCCCGTCTGGATTTGCGCCAGCTTCGCGGGCTGCAATGAACCTCAAACCGGTGGTGATCGGTCCGGAAATATAAATAGCATGCCTTTCTGATCCGAGGATGCAGCGCCACGCTTGAAAAATGAGCGCATGCTGCTCGTCGACCGTCGCCGAGATTAACTCCATCATTGTCGCTTGCTGCTCCCCTTTTAAATACGAAAACCCGGTCCAATACCGCTCCGTGCAACTGTCTTTACGCCGCCGCCAGCTAGATTGCGAACGGTCTACCCAATTTGATGCCAAGTGCTGCCTGCAAAGCCCTCGCTCGTTGACCTTGGACCCACTCGATCAAAGCCGCTGCCGTTTCTGATGGTCCGCTCCCAAGGCACCTTTCGCGTAAATGGAAATCATTGCTTGGCTTCGAGCGCGCTCGGCGGCTACCGGTTCCCCAGAAGCAGATTTTTGTTGCAATTGAGGGTACTGTGGCGGTCAAGAAGTCCGAGATTTACAACCGGCTATGGGAAGGCTGCGACGTTCTGCGCGGGGGCATGGATGCCTCGCAGTACAAAGACTACGTCCTGTCGCTCCTCTTTATCAAATACGTGTCCGACAAATATGCCGGGCAGCCCTTCGGCACGATCAAGGTCCCTGAAGGTTGTAGCTTCAGCGACCTGGTAGCCCTGAAGGGGCAGGCCGACATGGGCGACCAGATCAACAAGAAGATTATCGCCCCGATTATCACGGCGAACAAGCTCAGCGGCTTCCCGGATTTCAACGGCGAAAACCTTGGTACGGGCAAGGCCAAGGTCGACACGCTCACCAATCTGATCGCCGTGTTCGAAGACCCTGCACTCGACTTCTCGCGTAACCGTGCGGATGGCGATGACATCCTGGGCGATGCCTATGAATTCCTGATGCGGCACTTCGCGACGGAGAGCGGAAAGTCGAAGGGGCAGTTCTACACGCCCTCCGAAGTCAGCCGCATCATGGCGCAGATTGTCGGCATCCGGAACCCGAACACCAGAAGCACCACAACGGTGTACGATCCGACGTGCGGATCGGGCTCCCTGCTGATCAAGGTGGCCGACGAAGCCGGCGTCAAAGTGACGCTGTACGGGCAGGAGAAGGACGGCAGCACGGCCGGCCTCGCCCAGATGAACCTGATCCTGCATGACTACCCTGGGGCGGTAATCCATCCTGGGCAGAGCACCCTGGCTGATCCCCACTTTCGTGACGGAAACGGGCTCAAGACCTTCGACTTCGTGGTGGCCAATCCGCCGTTCAGCGACAAGCGCTGGCAACAGGGCATGGACCCGAACGAGTTGAAGCCGGGCGTATTCCTCAAGGAGGACAGCCCCGACACCATCGACTTCCACCGTTTCGATGGCTTCGGCGTGCCGCCGCCCAAGCAGGGCGACTATGCCTATCTGCTGCACATCATCAAGTCGCTGAAGCCCAACGGCAAGGCGGCGTGCATTTTGCCGCATGGCGTACTGTTCCGTGGCAATGCCGAAGCGGCGATCCGCAAGAACCTGATCCAGCGCGGGCTGATCAAGGCGATCATCGGGCTGCCAGCCAACCTGTTCTACGGCACCGGCATCCCGGCCTGCATCATCGTGATCGACAAGGAGAACGCCCCCACGCGGCGCGGTATCTTCATGATCGATGCGAGTGCTGGCTTCATCAAGGACGGTCCCAAGAACCGCCTGCGCGAGATGGACATCCACCGGATCGTCGATGTGTTCCGGCGTGGACAGGACGTGCCCAAATACGCGCGCATGGTCGGCTATGACCTGATCGAGAAGAACGATTTCAATCTCAACCTACCGCGATACATCGACAGCCAACCACCCGAAGACCGCCACGATATTGCCGGGCACTTGCACGGCGGCATACCTGTGCGGGATATGGAAGCGCTGGGCGGGTACTGGGCAGTGTGCCCCACCCTCAGGGCGTCGCTATTCCGGCCCAACCGGGATGGCTATGTCGACCTGGCCGTGTCGCCTGACACAATTCGCGCCGCGATCCACGATCACCCAGAGTTTGCCGCTTTCACGCGAGGCCTGGCCGATCACTTTACGGCGTGGCGCACGACCGAGACTGCGGTTCTGAAGGCACTGGGTCCCGGCTTTCATCCTAAGGAACTGATCGCCGAATTGAGCGAACGGCTGTTGGCGCACTATCGGGGCCGCCCGTTGATCGACGCCTATGCGGTCTATCAGCATCTGCTGAACTACTGGGCCGATGTCATGCAGGATGACGCCTACATGATTGCCAGCGACGGCTGGAAGGCCGAGACCTACCGCGTGATCGAGCGCAAGAAGGGTAAAGACGGCAAGGAAAAGGTCACCGACAAGGGCTGGGCCTGCGATCTGGTGCCCAAGGATGTGCTGGTTGCCCATTTTTTTGCAAAGGAAGCAGCAGAGATTGCCGATGCGGAAGCCGAGCGGGAGCGCGTTGCTGCCGACATGCTCGCCATGGAAGAAGAGCACGGCAGTGAGGACGGCTTGTTTGCCGAACTGGTCGAAGACGGTGAGCTGATCATCAGTGACAAGGCCGCCAAGGCAAGGCTGAAGGATATCAAGGGCGACAAGACGACCGCCGCCGAAGCCTTCGCCCTGAACGAATGGCTGAAGCTGGCCGCGCGCGAGAAGGAACTGAAGAAGTTCGTCAAGGACGCCGAGGCCGCACTCGATGATCTGGCCTATGCCCGCTACCCCAGGCTGACCAGGGACGAGGTCCGCACGTTGGTTGTCGATGACAAGTGGATGGTCGCTCTGGAGACGCGCGTCGCCAGCGAGACGGCGCGTGTGGCTCAAGGGCTGAGCCGCCGGCTAAGGGAACTGGGGGAGCGCTACACGGCGCCCTTGCCCATTCTCATCAGGCGCGTGGCCGATCTGGAGTCAAAGGTTGCCGCTCATCTCAAGACAATGGGGTTTGCATGAGTGAGCTGCGGTCTGGCTACCGGCAATCCGACGTGGGGGTGATCCCTGAGGATTGGAGCGCCGCAAAGATAGCCGATGTGGGCAGGCTACAGACAGGCCCCTTCGGCACCGTCCTCAAAGCATCGGAATATTCGGATGACCATGGCGTGCCGCTCATATCGGTGGGAGAAATCAAACTCGGCAAGATTGTGCTCAGGCCAGACACGCCTGTCGTAGACACTCAGGTTGTACAGCGGTTACCGCGCTATTTGATCCGTGAAGGTGACGTTCTTTTTGGTCGAAAGGGAGGTGTTGATCGCTCAGCACTAGTCAGTCGTGAGCAGGATGGGTGGTTCTTGGGTTCCGATGGCATACGCCTCCGCCCAAGCTCCGGGTACGCAAGTCAATTCCTTGCGTATCAGTTTCAGACGCAGCGCATTCAACACTGGCTACTCGAGAACTCTGTCGGCACTACGATGCCTTCAATGAACGAGGCTGTTCTTTCTCAGGTAGCTTTTCCCATACCCTCCACTGAGCAAGAGCAAAAGGCCATTGCTGAGGCGCTGGGGGATGCGGATGCGTTGATCGAGGGGCTGGAGGTGCTGATCGCCAAGAAGCGCGACATCAAGCAGGGCGCTATGCAGGAACTTCTCACAGGTGACCGTCGCCTTCCCGGGTTTCAAGACGAGTGGCAACATATCGAACTTCAAGAAGTGGCAACTTTTAAAAAAGGCAAAGGCCTTTCAAAGGACCAGCTCACAGAAGGCGGAGCCAATAAATGCATTCATTACGGTGAGCTTTTCACGAGATATGTTTCAGTAATCGACCATATTATTAGCCGAACCAACCTCAACGTAGGCCTGGCACTATCAAAGCCGAATGACGTATTGATGCCCACCTCCGACGTCACTCCGAATGGGCTAGCTACCGCAAGCTGCATTTTGCAGGAAGGCGTCGCTCTGGGCGGAGACATACTGATTATTTGCCCACGACCGGAAATGTTAGTTGGGGCATTCCTTGCCAATGTTATCCGGCTGGACCGAAAACAGATTTTGGGATTGGTTTCCGGCTCAACTGTGTATCACCTTTATCCTTCAAGTATGGCTAAGTTTTCGATCAAAATTCCATCTGTCACCGAACAGCGCGCCATCGCCGTCTTGCTGTTAGAGCCTGATTCATAATTATCCGATGAAATTTCATAGTCTTGCGATGCGACGCGCGAATAGCTGGATGGAAGCTATGAACAGCCACGCAGTTGCCGATGCGATGGTCTGTTCAAAGTCCTTGGCGAG